>ULUG01025790.1_pt1 | contig 11787 bp, 12 predicted proteins | sample 1958331 | NCBI WGS metagenome assembly ULUG01 (sample SAMEA4835755, study PRJEB28245) | human gut metagenome | biome: gut microbiome; material: fecal sample | place: Denmark | collected 2008
GGAAATGACGAGTTGTGGACTGAACGGGGGCGCATTGAAAGGAAACGGCGTTTATCCGGCGACGATATGCTGTAATCTTACAAACGGCAAAATGCCGCATGGCGGCAATAAGCGTTTCAAAAGCTTGCCGATGATAGCGTTCGATGGACAAGACAGATGTCTTGTAAATCTGAAAAAAGGTACAGTAGCTTGCTATAAATACTTTGACCTTGCCAATACAAAAGAAATCGAAATCACGGCAAGGGGGAACGGCGAAATCGCGATATCTTGCGGAGAAAGCGCACCAGAAAAAATTATCGTGTCGGGAAACAGATGGAAACCGTATCAAGCAGAGATAACGTGCAGTCAAAGCAAATCGGTATTGACGTTTATAATCGAAAAAGGAACGGTAGACATACTTAATTTTACTTTGATAGAAAAAAACTGATATCTCAAAAAACAGCAAGCATCCCCAGGATTCATCATCCGGAGGGTGTTTGCTGTTTTACTATATTTCCTGTGTTTCTCAATGCAATCTGAAATCCGACTTTTCGATTTCTGCGGCTTTTAACCCCATTTTCAGAACCATTTCCGAAAATTTTCTCGCACTGATCGGATAATTTTCTTCCATCCACGCGCCAAGAAGCCCGATCACTCCGCTGATGATAAAAACATATTCGTACTTTGTCAGCAACGGATTGCCCGACTGCGACTCAACATGATACTTGCGGAGAACCGCGGCAATCAGTCTGCGGTTGAAAACCCGATTGTCCGATTGCGTAATCAGAATCCGGAACATCCGGTCGTTATCCTTGATGTACGTGAAAAAGGACTCCAGAATCGCAACAAACTGCTCGTCGGAGGTGATTTCGCTCGGCATTTTCGACAGGACGGGAATTTGCTCCATCAGATCGTTTTCGATATCCTGTCGCAATGTGATGGGGTCTTCATAGTACATATAAAAAGTGGAGCGGTTGACGTCGGCTTTCCGGCAAATGTCCGTGACGGAAATTTTCTCGGACGGATTGGTTTCCAGAAGTTCGAGATAGGCGTCCTTGATCAGTTTTTTTGTCATGCGCACGCGCCTGTTGTCTGCCATTTTGTATCGTTTCCTCCGTTCATAAATTGTTTGCTTTTGATTTTGCCGGTTTTCCGACAGTTTCACCTTGTATTGTCGGAAACATATCGTTCCGGGCAATACTGTCTGTTGACTTTCCGACACTGTGTTGCTATAATTATAATACACAGAACCGGATTTGTCAACAGACAAATGTAAGGTACTGAATGAATTTCCGAAATAAAGGAGGTGCTTTTATGGCTTTCTTATCTCTGTCCGATGTGAAAAAAGAATATCATACCGGCTCTGTCACCGTGCCGGCACTTGAAGACGTTTCATTCGATTTGAACGAAGGAGAATTTGTTGTCATTCTCGGCGCGTCGGGCGCCGGAAAAACCACGCTTCTGAATCTGCTCGGCGGCATGGACACCGTAACCGACGGAAAAATCGTGCTTGACGGCAACAACATTGCCGCATACGGCAAACGTGACCTGACACTGTACCGTCGCCGCGATGTGGGCTTTGTGTTTCAGTTCTATAATCTAATGCCCAATCTGACAGCCCTTGAAAATGTGGAGATTGCTGTTGAAATCTGCGAAAACCATCTGAACCCGAAAAGCGTTCTCGAATCGGTGGGGCTTGCGGACAGGCTGAACAGTTTCCCGGCGGAGCTTTCCGGGGGAGAGCAGCAAAGGGTGTCGATCGCCCGTGCCGTTGCGAAGAATCCCAAGCTGATTTTATGCGACGAGCCGACAGGGGCACTGGATTATGTGACAGGCAAGAAAATTCTGAAGCTGCTGTATACTCTGTCACGGGAGCAGGGAAAGCTTGTCATCGTTGTAACACATAATACTGCCCTGAAAGATATGGCGGATAAAGTGATCCGCATCAAAAGCGGCAGAATCGAGCGTGTGGAAGTCAATGCAAACCCGACTCCGGTGGAGGCGATTGAGTGGTGAAAACCTATTTCAAAACCGTGCGGAGAATGTTCCGCCACCAACTGATCCGATTGCTTTCCCTGATCGGCGTCATTCTGATCTCCATCGGGTTTATTTCGGGAATCGGTTCGCCGACCGATATGATACAGGACAGCATAGAGAATTACTACCGGGATCGGAATGTCAGTGATTTTATCGTCAAAAGCAAGTCGGGTAACTTTACGGACGACCAAATTTCCGCCGTCAGAGCACATTACGGAGCAAACAATGTGAACACCGGGCTGTCCGTCGATATGCAAACCTCGGAAAAGCGTTCTCTGCGGCTGTACTTTTTGGATTTTGACGCATGGGACATCAATGTCCCGGAGCTTGTCGACGGCGAAAAGGTAACCGGTGATGAGAGCAACCGCGTTTATGCAGAGGTTTCCGACAATGTGATCAAAGGATATGCCGTTGGCGAGACCGTGGAAATTGACCTTGGAAAAGCCCTGAACCTGCCGATGGAATATAAACTCTCCGTGACCGTAAAAGGCATCGTCAAAAGTCCGCTCACCTTCGGAAAAGACGGCGAGCCGAGCTACAACAACCCGGAGGACACCGAAGTTCCCGATAACATGGTGAAGCTCGGAAAACTTGATCTTCTCGAAAATGTTCTGTATTGCCCGGTCTCTCTCCTGCCGGCACGGGTAAACGGGGATCTATACATCACAGCGGAGGACAGAGGTCTGTTTGCTTCCTTTTCCGACGGTTACAAAGCCTACGTGGAGAAAGAAAAGACCGAACTGACCGCATTGCTCGGAGACGATATCGAAATCATCACATTGTACGATAATTACAGCTTCAAGTCGGTTCTGTCCAGCGCGGACAAAGTGCGTGGCATCGGCAATATTCTGATGATGATCTTTATCGCCGTCTCGCTGCTTGTTGTTCTCTCGTCCATGATGCGGCTGATGGAGGAAGAACGCGCACAGATTGCCTGTCTGAAAACACTGGGGTATTCTTCTGTCAGCATTGTTATGCGATACCTCTTGTTTGCGTTGGTTGCGCTTCTTGCCGGGGGAGGCGGAGGATTTTTTGTCGGCTATGGCGTATCCTGGCTGATGTGCTATGTGTTCGGTTACGGTTATGATATGCCGCCGATTTCGGTTGTGGTGAATCCGGGCTATTATTTTCTGTCGGTCGGCGTGATCGCCGTCATCACACTCATGGCGATTTTCATTCTCGGTATGCGCATGACCGGAGATACACCGGCCAACCTGCTGAGGCCCAAGCCGCCCAAAAAAGGGAAGCGGGTGTTTTTGGAGAATATCCCGCTTCTCTGGAATCGGTTGGCGTTCAAATATAAGTCCTCGCTGCGCAATGTTCTGCGTTACAAAATGCGGTTCTTCATGATGCTGGTATCGGTTGCCGTATCTGCCGGACTTGTTTTTGCCGGGCTGGCGCTCCTTGATATGTGCCTGTTTGATGATTTCGGCTCTCCGTCGATTATCGGAATCGCCGTTGTGGTTGTTGTGTTCGCCGGGCTTCTGACCGCAGTCGTTATCAATACCCTGACAACCATCAATATCAGCGAGCGAAACCGGGAAATCGCAACCCTGATGGTTCTCGGCTATCTTGACAGTGAAATATGCGGATATATCTACCGTGAAATTTATATCAGCACGTCAATTGGCATTCTGTTCGGCTACCCGGTCGGAATCGGATTGGCAACATTGATCTTTAAAACAATCGGGTTCGGCACGGTCGGCGGTGTCAGTTGGTTTATGTGGCTGCTTGTTCCGGCTGTTGTGTTTGGATTTACATTACTTGTCACACTGATCCTGAGACCGAAAATCGTAAAGACAAAAATGAACGAAAGCCTAAAAGCGGTTGAGTAATACCTTCAACCGATTACTTCGACCGCACAAGCGAAACGCAGCCACCCGACGAAAAAGCTGGGTGGCTGCTGTTATGAAATATCATATTTTACATGACATATTCGTTTTTTCTTTCAGCATCGCATCTGTCAGATAACAGTAAATATGGCAAAAAATCCGGCAATGTTAAGAAGAGATACAGTTTGATCCTCATATGGAACGGTCTGTTATATAACGACTTCCATTCCGTTTGTAAAAACAAATTTCAGAAAACCGTCTTTTTTTACAACAACTTTTTCAACCAGCAGCCTCCACATCGACTCGTCAAATTCAACCGGGGCGTTTTCCATACTGCGCAGCGAATTGAGAAAGTCCTCAAAGGCTACAGACCTGGCAATTCTTGCAGAGCGTTCGGTATTCAGCTGTAACAGGCGCTCTTTGATTGTCTGATATCGCTCCACATATTCGTTGTATTGGCGCAGATAGGTATTTTGATCTTCTTCTGAGGTGGCATTTTTATCAACATATTTTTGAGTCAGGTTGATGACGACCTCCAATTCCTCCTGGAGCATGGACTGTTCCCGTTCGATGGCGGTGCAATCGGTAAGTGCCTGTAATTCCGTTTCGCAATTTGTTATAACCTCCTCCCTGGTACAGAAAAGGCGGGCGACTACTTCGACAAAAGCGGCTTTTATGGCGTCTTCTGTAAGGTACGGTGTGTTACAGTATGTCTTTCTGTCAAATTTAGCATTGCACTGCCATACCTTTCTGCGCAGGTGCGTATTGGAACTCCATATCTTGGGACCGAAAAACGCATCGCACTGTTCGCAGACGATTTTGGTAGAGAAAATACTTTTTCCGCTGTATTTTGTGGAGAGGGAATGTCTACGCGCATATTCTACCTGTACGCGTTCCCATTCTGCGGGAGGAATAATCGCTTCGTGACTGTTCTCTACATAGTATTGCGGCAGTTCGCCTTCATTGGCTTTTACCTTTTTGGTTAAGAAATCAACGGTGAAATTCTTTTGAAGAAGTGCCGCTCCTTTATATTTTTCGTTGCGTAAAATGCTTCGAACAGTCGTGAGCGACCATTGTTTCGTTTTTTGACTCGGCGTCGGAATGCCGTCTGCGGTCAGACCATCTGCAATTGCCCAAGCGGCTTTGCCCTGCATAAATTCCCGATAAATTCTCTTTACGATGAGAGCCTGTTCGGGATTGACGGTTAATGTGCCGTTCGGCCCTTTGTCATATCCGAGGAACTGACTGTAACCAAGGCTGATTTTTCCGTCGGCTGCGCTTTTACGCTTGCCCCAAGTAATGTTTTCCGAAATCGAACGGGATTCTTCCTGTGCAAGGGAAGACATGATGGTCAGCAGCAATTCTCCTTTGCTGTCCAGGGTCCAGATGTTTTCTTTTTCAAAAAACACTTCGATGCCTTTTTCTTTGAGCTGTCGAATTGTCACCAATGAATCAACGGTGTTTCGGGCAAACCGGCTGACCGATTTCGTAAGGATGAGGTCGATTTTTCCATCCAGTGCGTCTTTTATCATTTGGTTAAAGCCGTCACGCTTTTTTGTATTGGTTCCGGATATCCCCTCATCCGTATATACTTTTACGAACTCCCAATCCGGGTTATTGGCGATATATTTTGTGTAATAGTCCACCTGAGCCGTATAGGACGAAAACTGCTCATCTTTGTCTGTGGATACCCGTGCGTATCCGCAGACCTTTCTCTTTTTTGATGTTAATGCAGGCATTTTTGTTGCCGGGTTGACGGTTGCCGGGATTACGGTAACTTTACTCATCTGCTTTTCTCCTTTTTTTCAACTGTTGGCTGGCTGCGGCCCTTTTTTCTTCTGTCCATGATTCCGAACGGGATCGGTCTTTCCATACTTGGCTGATGATTCTGCCGTCTGCCATATCATACTGAAGACTATTACCGTTACAAACCGTTATTTGACGGATTTCTTTGATGCTTGCTGTAATTTGTCCGGTAACTTCATAGAGCGTAGCCTCCGGAATTTGCTTTGATGGACAGTAGACCTTCCCTCGGGTATTGAAAGTCCGGCATATCCAAACTGCGCCGGAGGGAGTGATTTTTCGAGTGTATGTTTTGCCGCAACCGGCACATATTAAAAGTCCCGTAAACGGGTATGATGCCGATTTCTTTGAAGCATGGCAATACATTTCGGAACGCTTTTGAAGTTCTTCTTGCACAGCTTCAAATGTTTCAGGGGGAATAATTGCTTCATGAGAACTTTCAACAAGATATTTTGGCCGCTCGCCGTTGTTTATTCGCTTTTTCTTGGTGATGTGGTCTTCAATAAAGGTCTTTTGCAACAGCAAATTCCCTGTATATGTTTCATTTCGCAGAATCTTTCCGACGGTGTTCGGATGCCATGGCCCGCCGAATCTTGTCGGAATGCCGTCCGCTGTAAGACCGTTCGCAATTTTTGTTTTACCAAAGCCACTGAGATATTCACGGAATATCCGGCGAACGGTATCCGCTTCTTCCGGTATCAATTCATATCGGTCGTCTTTTAAGCGATATCCGAGAAGTGCATTGTTCCACGGAATACCTTCCTCGAAGTTCTTTTTGATGCGCCATTTCATATTTTGACTGACCGAGTGGCTTTCCTCCTGTGCGAAAGAGGAGAGAATTGTTGTCATGAGTTCTCCGCTTCCGTCTATTGAATGTATATTTTGCTCTTCAAAAAATACGTCAATTCCGATAGATTTTAATTTGCGAATGGTTTGCAGAAAGGTTACGGTATTTCTTGAGAAGCGGGATATGCTTTTTGTGAGTATCAGGTCGATTTTTCCCGCTTCGCAATCTTTGAGCATACGCTGGAAGCCGGGTCTGTCGGATTTTGTTCCGGTTATGGCTTCATCAGAGTATACACCGCAGTAGCTCCAATCTGCATGATTCTGTATCAGCCCGGAGTAATAACTGACCTGGGTGGAAAGGGAATGCAGCATCGCATCTTTTCCGCTGGATACACGGCAGTAGGCTGCAACCCTTTTAATGTTGGTTTTCGCCGGAGCGTCAACCTTAATACATTCAACGGTTCTGTCCATAGATACCTCCTCTGTTTGGGTTACTATATATTCGCTCTGAACAGCGGAAAAGTCAAGCCGATTCAGCGATATATTACCGACAAACTTAGCCCGTATTTTTGGGCAAGATTTGTGTCAATTACGGCGAATTCTTCAGCGGACAGAAGTCCTGCTGCCACAAGCTTTTTGAATGCCGCAATGCTTGCTTTGTAAAGCAGAACGGCTTTGAATTCCGCATCAGTCATACCGGCACCTTCTTTCTTGCCTGGGCGTAACACGCACGGGAACAGTACTGTCGGTTGCTTTTCCCGTAACTTTCAAAAGATTTACCGCATTGCCGACAGATAAGGGAATAGATTGCTTTGCGGTTTACGAGATTCTGATGAGCGTTCCACCAGATCATTCTGCAGGCGTCGGAACAAAATTTTTTCTTTCGTTTGTGCGGTGTACTTTGTATTGCCTTTTTACATTGCAGACAGGCTTCTTCAAGCGGAATATACGGATGTCTGCGGCAGTGTGATTTGACCGTATTTTCCGGGAGCCCGAGTGCCATTGCAATTTTGCGGTACCCCAACCCTTTGGCCTGTAATTCCCGGATTTTTTGTTTATCAAGCATTTTGCTGACCTCACTTTCTGTTGCGTTCACCCCGTATTGGACATTTTTGCGGCGATTTTCCACCGGAAACAAAAAATAAGCCCACCGGGGAAAATCCCGATGGGCTTACGGATGACATTATTCGGATTCTTTTTCGCCTCGACCTTTGGTCAGCTGTTTGACTGCCTGGTTGGCTCCTGTTGCGGACAGACCGCTTGCAGCGCCGAGCACAAGGGCGATGACAGCGTTACCCGTACCGATAACCTCCGGGGCAACGAAAAAGGCAACAAGGCCGCACAGTGCGCCGAGAACAGCGGCTGTCAGCGGTATGAAACGATTGAATTTTTCAGAACCCCCGACAGCAGTTTTTACAATGTCGATAACCGTGTAAACAATGGCTGCGATGGCGGGGACCGATGCGATTTCCGGAAATGAGTTCATGCAGATACCTCCTGTTATTTATGTGCTTCTTTATTGATGTGGCGTTCCAACTGAATAATGGCTGTCGTGACAGGACCGTCACAGCCCTGTTCCTTCAGTCCTTTCAGGCAGGCGAGAACGCCCTGCGTGAGCAGAAACTGCTCATCCTTGATGGCTTTGATGTCCGTGTCCTGTTTTTCCTGTTTCAGATACCATTTGTAGACAGCGAACAGAATGCCGAAGATGACCCCAAAAGCGGTGATGACTTCGGCAACTGCAGTGATGATTTCCATAGCACCTCCTCAGTCTTCGAAAACAATGATGCCTTCCAGGGAGAGCATCTCGTCCGGTGTCGGCAGATCATCGGAAGTCAGAAAATCACCGCCGGAAACGGAGACAGGGGTGATGCCGTCAATCTCGCTATTCTGAAGACGGAGAATTTCCTCTTCAAAAGCGACCTTGGACGGAGCATCCTTGAGTTTGATGCGCCCGTCTTCAAGCAGTACGGGTGAACCGTCTTTCTTCTTTTCGGCGTAGGCTTCCACCGCTTTTTTCTCCTGTTCGACATAGATGTCAAATTCGGTTTCCACTGCCTTTCGGAGTTTGACAAGCTCCCGGATTTTACGGTAGTTGCAGAACCGTTTTTCCGTAAGACGGATGAGGGCGAGTTTTGCTTCAATGACGGTTTTCAGTTTCATTTCTGTTGTTCTCCTTTATCTGATTCACATATTGATTGCCGAGTTCGGTGGCTTGAGCCTCAAACCACCACGAATCGTAGGATGTTTTTGCACCGAACAGTTCACGCTTCCAGTACCGGACGGCAGAGCAGATGCTGAAGAACAGCATCCGCAGTCCTCCGACGGCAGCATTCTGAATGCCATGCCCGACTTCGTGATTTTTGAGTGATTCGGGTGCTCCTTTGCAGCAAATGAAAAACCACCCCATTTCGAGTCCGCCCCAGTTTTTCCCGATTTCAAAATAAGGGCAGATTCCGAGATAGTCTCTGGGCTTGCACCGGAACAGCCGCAGGATTCCGTATACAATCAGCCCTACGAATGACAGTGCCCAGCCCTTGGTTTTCTGCCGCTTTTTCAGGGCATCCGGGGGCAGTGACAGAATTTCGGTATAATTCTTATGTTTCATTGCAATCCTCCTTTAGCTGTTCTTTCAGCGTTTTGATTTCTGCTTTCAGTTTTTGAATTTGCCAGGTGTTCATGGCGATGAATTCTTCATAGCGAAGTCCCCAGGATTCTTTATCCGTGTTCGGGTCGGAGATGCAAAGGGCGGCAAACTCGGAGGAGGGCAGATTGACCGCCGTCATCGATTCCTTAACTTCCTGCGCTACAAATCCGGTGTGGTAACGGCCGGATGTCCCGTCTTTGTAACGGAACCGTCTGGCAATCAGTCTGTCGAAAAGCAAACCGTATTTGTCGGTGAGATCTTCTATGTCCTGCTTTGCGTTTCGGTCGGATGTGACCGTAATGGCAGAGGAGGATTTCCAGGTGCCGTTTAGCCTTCCGTATGTTGCAGAATAGGATTTTCCGGCCTGCATCGTCATTCCGACGGCGTACAGTTCGGTCGCACGGTCGCTGACGCTGATATTAAAGGTTTCGGTCGAAGAGAGCAGTACCTGCATGCCGAAAATCGAAACGCCGGTATCCCCGCCGCCGTAAAATCCCAACTTGATGGTGGAAGGATCGTTGTCCATCCACTGGTCGGCGGAAAGATAAAGGGAACCGTAGGCAAGGCGAATACTGTACCAGTCGTAACCGCCGACCTGAATACCGGTGGAGTCAATCTTGTTATAGAAATTGGAGGAAAGTGATCCGAGAACCATAGACCCTCCCGTGATTTCCACATCGGATGCGTGAACTTTGCCTGCGGAGGTCACATAGAAAGTTCCGGCACCGAGTCCGATGCCGTCCGTCCCGACATAAACACCGGCTGTAGAACTGCTGTAGGAGGTCTTGGTTTTGTAGATGGCTGCCGTGCTGACGGTGAAGCCGCCGATGGTTCCGCTCGGTGCATTCAGACTTCCGGAAAAGTAGCAGTTGGTATCGTCGACCTTAAAATTCTTAAAGTAAAGATACCAACTTCCGTTGTTGTAGTTCGGGCTGATATAGTAGGTTTTGTTGTCTCCGAAATAGAGCTTGCCTGTGACGGTCATCTCCTTCAGCGTGCCGGATGTGGCGCTGATCGAGCCGGTAACGGTAGCGTTGGTGGCGGTCAGGGCGCCGGCTGCGGTCACATAGAAAGTGCCCGCACCAAGCCCGATGCCGTCGGTTCCGAGATATACCCCGGCGACGGAACTGCTGTAGGAGGTTTTCGTTTTATAAACATAACTCGATCCGATTGTAAAACCGCCGACAGTCCCGCTCTTGGCAGTCAGCGAACCGTAAGAAGATACAAAAAAGGTTCCGGCACCGAGTCCGATGCCGTCCGTCCCGATATACACGCCTGCCGTTGAACTGCTGTAGGATGTCTTGGTTTTATATATGGCGGTAGAGGTTATGGTAAACCCGCCGATAGTTCCGCTCGGTGCGCTCAGTTTGCCGCTGAATACCGCACCGGACGCATCGTTTACCCGAAATCCCGGGAGATAGATATAATAATCCGAATCGTTGTAATTCGGGCTGATGTAATATTCCCGACCGTCTCCCAAATACAGCTTTTTGGAAACCGATATTTCTTCGATGCTTCCGCTGGTTGCCGTAATGCATCCGAGCAGACTGACTCCGGTTTGGTTGACCGACAGAACCGTTTTGCCGTTGCAGTAGAGGTACAGACCGTCAGCGGTAATTTTCCAACCGAATGAGGAAGTACTCCCGCCCTCCGCATCTGCTTTCTTTTCTATTTCGCCGGACAGTTCTGTAGCTGTCTGTTTCAGGGAGGAGATGTTGCCCTCAGCACTCCCGATTCGCGTTGTCAAAGAGGATACCGACTGCTTTACGGAAGAGATATTTCCTTCGGCGGTTGACACCCGTGTCGCAATTCCGCTGACAGAAACCGAAAGGGAGGAAATATCCGTTTCGTTTTTTGTTACGCGGACAGAAAGGTCGGAGGCGGTTTGGCTGACCTCCGACACCGTGCTTTGCAGATCCAGAATGTTCTGCTTGGCTTCTGCCGCATCGCTTTCCACCGTTTCAACCGTGGTTTCCACCAAAGAAATCCGACTGGTTAAACCGTTTAGATTCCGTTCCAGCGTGGCTTCTTTGGTTGTCAGGGTGGAGATGCTTGTCCGGATTTCCTCCGTTCCGTTGGCTTCCTTCCACGCACTGCCGTTCCAGACCATGGTTGTCGGCGGAGATACAGATGTTTTTACCCACAGCTGACCGACATAAGGATTTTCCGGTGCGGTTTTGGAAGTGACCACATCGTTCAGCGTGTGGACGGTAAACTGTGCCTGTGCCCGCATCGAAAACACCTCCTGTCAGATTGTTACGACTACCATAAAAGTCGCTTTCACGGTCACATCGGAAGTGGATACCGCAAGTGTCTTTCCGGTTTTGGAGCCGTTGGTGCCCCAGGCGGTATCGACGGTTCCGTCCTTGTTGTATTTGGTCCAGGTGTATGTTCCTTTTCCGGCGGTATCGATTTCGGTGCCTGCCTGGTATACCACAGCCGTCAGGGTGGTTGAACCCTGTCCGTTTTTGAAAATATCGCCGCCGGTTGAAGTGATAATAACCTGGATGGGGTCGGCATTGTCGATGAAGGTTGCCACATCGGTGAAGTGGCTGTTGTAGGTGTTGGATGCGGAATCCGAGTCGGTGGCAACGCAACGGAATACGGCGTAACTGTCGACCGCAGCGGCGTAGACGGTGAGCGTGTCTCTGTCGGTTCCGGTGTATTTGCCGGCTGTGTCGGAGAGTTTTCTCCAGCCGGTTC
>ULUG01078727.1_pt1 | contig 11527 bp, 9 predicted proteins | sample 1958331 | NCBI WGS metagenome assembly ULUG01 (sample SAMEA4835755, study PRJEB28245) | human gut metagenome | biome: gut microbiome; material: fecal sample | place: Denmark | collected 2008
CCGGCGCGGACGCGCTCTCGCTCATCAATACGCTGCTGGGTATGCGCATCGACATAAAGACCCGCCGCCCGATACTGAGAAACAACGTCGGCGGACTTTCCGGCCCTGCGGTATTCCCCGTGGCGGTGAGAATGGTTTGGCAGACTGCCAACGCGGTAAAGATACCCGTTGTCGGCATGGGCGGTATATCCACCTGGGAGGACGCGGTAGAGATGATGATGGCGGGAGCTTCCGCAGTGCAGGTAGGCGCGGCGATATTTGCCGACCCCTACGCCCCCGTGAAGATGATCGACGGGCTGGAGAAATATTGCGAAGATAACGGAATCGCTAATATCTCTGAGATAGTGGGCACTGTGCAGCCTTGGTAAAATATACAGATATTGCGGCGTATGCTTCGGCGTGCGCCGTTTTTGTATAATAAAAATAGAAATCATCATAGACTACCAAGCAACAGCCCTGCCAAGATCAGCGCAGACTAGACAAAGCAGAAACTCTGAAATTCGGAGAGAAATACTTCATCTGCTGATATGTGCAATAAAAAAGTCCGAGGATCTGTAAAAAGATCTTCGGACTTTTGCTGTGTCTGAAAGTTTTAGTACTCGGCGGGAACGTCGGGTACTACGGGATCTGTAACAGGATCCGTGATTATCGGATCGGTGATAGTGGGGTCTGTTACGGGGTCGGTAACGGGATCGGTAACAGGGTCGGTCACGGGGTCGGTCACGGGGTCGGTGTATGTCGGCTCGGTAGCCTTGGTCTTTTTGGTGCTTACCGATGTTTCAGAGGTCGCCGAGCTGCCTGTCGTAGACCACGGCTTGGTCGTCGTGGTGGTAGAGGTGGTGGTCATCGTTATGCCTTCCTCTTCCTCAGCCGCGCCGAATCTGATAACGCCCCATTTGCCGCCGCTGCACACCCAGGCTTTGCCGTTGTGCACGGGGCGCGCCTGCTCAAATTCGTTGGTCTTTACCATGCAGCTTCCGTCGATATTGTAGTAGCCGAACGAGTAATTCATGCTCACAGCCACAAATTCCTCAGAGAAGAGGTAGGGGTGACCCGACTCTTGCGAATCAGCAAGCTCGCCGTTGTAGGAACTGAATATCTCATCGCACTTGAATGAAACTATCTCATCTCCGCCGGAGTTTACATAGCCCCACTTGCCGTCCTTTTTCAGCGCGATGCCCGTGATGCCTGCGCCGACGTAGGCGGGCGCGTAGTAATCGTCATACTGGAAGTCGAGGACTATCTCGTCCTGCTTTACCACGCCGTATTTCGGGCTTTCGGGAACTACCGCGTCATACTCGCCGTTGCCGAGCGAATCTACCGTAGCTTCGGCGGCTACCACCGTTTTCTTATCGGTGTATTCGTGCACCGCCCACTCTTCCGCTTCGCGAGCGTAATATATCTTTCCGTCGTCGTAATAATACTCTATCTTCGGGCTTTCATGCTCGTTGACGTAGTCTACCACCGTGCCGTCATCGTCCAGCGTGCAGTACTCGCGGGTATCGTTTTTCTGGTCGGTGATGTTGTAAAGCACTATCTGTCCGCATGAGCAGATGTAGTAATACTTGTACTGCGGCTGTACCACTATGTTGCCCTTGTAGTCGATAAAGCCGTAAAGACCGTTTTGGCAAAGCACCGCTATGGTCTGGTACATGGTGTTCACATCGCCGTCGGTATTTACCTGGCTGCCATCGAAAACTATGATATTTTCCGCAGAAATGCTGGGTTCTATGACCCAGTGATAATTTACTTTTTCCTCAACGTCAGTAACTTCCGCATCTGCGTATGAATCGCTTGGGGCGAAATCATCGTCCTGCTGCTGCTCGCCCGGAAGTGAACAGCCGCCCAGCGCAAGCGCCGCGGCGAAAGCCGTGATGAGAGCAAGATACCTTTTCATAAAGGCCCTCCTTAAAAAATACATTTTCTGTCTGATGTATGCGCCTATATGTTTTTCGGCGCGCAGTTCTACAATACAATATTATACTACAATTTTCGATGTAAGTCAATGTTTATTTAGATGAAATTAAGGAATGTAACCATTACATTTTAGTAATAATTCTAATAATAAATGCAGGGAGACCGCGCCATTTACTATTATACTATCTTTCCGCCGATACATTCCATTATTATGGTAAAAGGCCCGTCGTTGAGCAGGTCTACTTTCATATCCGCGCCGAAAATTCCCGCCTGCACATTGCCCTCTAGCTTTGCGGCGAGCTGCGCTTTGAAATATTCGTAAAGCTGCTCGGCGCGCTTCGGCTCGCCCGCGTTTATAAAGCTGGGGCGGTTGCCGTGCGAGCAGTCGGCGTACAGCGTGAACTGCGAGACCGCCAGTATGTCGCCGTGAACGTCGTTTACCGAAAGATTTGTTTTGTCGTTTTCGTCGGAGAATATGCGCAGCTTCACTATCTTGTCAGCCAGCTTTTCGCAGTCCGCCTCGGTGTCGTCAGCGCCCGCGCCCATCAGCACAAGCAGTCCGCCGCCTATCTTGCCAACGCTCTCGCCGTCTACTTTGACTTCTGCGCGGGTGACTCTTTGAATTATAGCTCTCATTTGTTATATCTTTCCAATCTCGATAAAATATTTGTAGATGTATGCCGATTCGGGCGAAAGCTTTATCGCGTGAGGCTTTTCTTCAATGTTTGCGTACTCGTCATCCGCGTATGCAGGCACGCTCGTCCAAGGCTCCAGGCAGATGAACTGCGCCGCGGGGTCGGCTGCCGTCCATACGGCTATGCATTCGCTGTTCGGGAAGCTGAGCTTTACATATCCGCCGTCCTCTTTTTTCAGCGTTATAGCCTTAGAAGCGGGGTGGTCTTTCATGATAACGTCGTACTTGAATATCTCGCGGGTGAGGTGCAGGGTGGTCTTGCCGTCAAGCACGGTGCGTTCGCCTTCAGGAATGGGCTGGATTATGGTTTCAGGTTTTTCGTAAACGGCAACGCTCTCGCCGCCTTCGATGTCGCAGATGAAAGCGGGGTGTCCGCCGAGATAGAAGTACATATCTTCCTTGCCGGTATTCTGCACGGTGCTGCGTACTTCGAGCACGCCGTTATTTATGATGTAGCTCACCAGCAGTTTGAAGTCATAAGGATACCACTCTTTGGTAGCTGCCGAAGATTCCAGACAGAAGGTCGCCGAGCTTTCAGAGTCGCCGACAAGCTTGAATTTGCTGTCGCGCGCGAAGCCGTGGTTGCCGGGCATAGTGTATTCCTTGCCGCCCGCGCGGTAAGTTCTGTCCTTAGGCGAGCATATGAAAGGGAAGAGAACGGGTGCGTAGCGCTTCCAAGCATCTCCGCACTGCCAGAGAAATTCCTCTCCCTTATATTTCAGCGAGTGAAGCTCAGCGCCGTTTTCATCAGCCGCAAAGCTCAAATTTCCTACTTTCTTTTCTATCAGCATTTTTATCTGCTCCTTTCGGGTAAAATGAGTCTGTATGAAAATGGCAGAGTGTGCAATAATTAGCTTCTCTGCCGATAATCAGTTTGTCAGTTTTATTATTCTTTTGCCGATGAAGAATATTCGTAGCCGTAACTGTAGCCGTAACCGTACTTGTAGCCGTACTTATAGCTGTATCTGCCCTTGCCGCTCTTGCCGGTGGATACGGGGCAGCAGGTTATTACCGAGCCGAGCACGCTGCCGTGCGCGAAGTTGATGGCGTCAAGCGCGAGCTGGTAGGACTCGTATGTGGTAACGCCGGACATCGCCGCAAGCACTACGCCCGCGATGCTGTCGAGCAGCGAGATGGTATCGCTGACTATGTTTACCGGCGGCGTGTCGATGATTATGTAATCGTAGTAATCCGCCAGCTCTTTTATAAGCTGCTTCATGTTGTCTGAAGCGAGCATTTCCGAGGGGTTGGGCGGTATGGGGCCGCTCACCAGCACGTCCAGTCCGGGGATAACGTTTTCGCATACTACGTCCTTGAAAGCCGTCATGCCCGCCAGCAGGGTGGAAAGCCCCGCCTTGTTCTTCTGCTTGAACATCTTGTGCTGTACAGGCTTGCGCAGGTCGGCGTCGATGATGAGCACCTTAGCGTCCATCTGCGCGAACGTTATGGCAAGGTTTGCCGCCACGGTGGATTTTCCCTCGTGCTGCATAGCGCTCGTAACGGCAAGGACCTTGTTGGGTCTTGTGGAAAGGCTGAATATCAGGTTCGCTCTCAGCGATTTGAAAGCTTCGGTAGTCTGAAACGGGAATTCTCTGTCAAGCAGGGTAACGTATTTTCTCGAGCTTTTCTTGCGTTTCTTTTCGTTGCTCATTACTTTTTACCTCCCTTATCAAGATTGTAAACATCGGGTATCTCTGCCAAAACGGGCACATCGGGAAATCTCTTCTTGAAATCTTCGCCAATGTTGATCCTGTTGTCGATAAGGTGCGCGATTATAACAGCCGCCGCCGCGATGACGAAGCCCGCCAACATTCCGATGAGCGTTATCTTCTTCACGTTCGGCGAAGAGGGCGCGCTTGGAACTTTAGCGTTGCCGATAGATTCTACCGAACCTGCGTGGGTGGTGCGGGTGAGCAGGTCGGGCGCGATGTTGGCTATGTATGTGCATATATCGGCGGAAAGCTGGGGGTTCTGCGTGGTCGCCGAGATGGATATTACTTCCGTTTCGTTTACCGAAGCGATTGTTACGAGCGACTTTATCTGGCTCGCCGAGATGTAAGGCTCGCCGTTTTCATACGAAACGTTGAAGACCTTTTGCAGGTCTGAGATCTCGTAATCCTGCACGAGCAGTTCTGAAACCTTGTCGTAAACTATATCGTCCTCAAGAATGACGATGTATGTGGCGGCGAGGCTTTTCGCCGCGGTAAGATCGGCGTTGTCCGCTTTGCCATCGGTAGTGTTTTGGTTTTCGCCCGCCGCGTTTACAAATATCGAGATTGACGAGGTGTATTTTACAGGCAGCACAAATTTAGCAACGGCGAAAGCGCAGAGCGCGCCGAATACCGCCACAAGTATTATGATGTGCAGCTTTGAGAGCAAGACGTAAAACAGCTCTCTGAGGTCGATTTCCTGTTCCTGATTTTCCATTCAAATTCTCCTATAATTGATATTTAAACCATTGTTCTGTTCCAAAGCTTATTATACAACATTTTTTGCGGGTTGTCAATTGACGTTTATTCCATATTAAGATGCAGCAGCCGCGCGGCGTTTTTACCCATTATCGCTTCGCGCTCGGCGTCGCCGAGGTCTAGGCGCAGCAGCTTTTCTATCATCTTCTGCGTGCTCTCCCATGGGCAGTCGCTCGCGAGAAGTATGCGCTCAGCGCCGTGCTTCCTGATTATTTTCAGCATCAGCTCGTCGGGGCAGTTCGCCGTGAACGATGTGTCGAAATATACCTCGCCGTCAGTACCCGCGAGCAGATCGTAAACGTCCTGCCAGTATTCGTTCGCGCCTAAGTGTGCGAGGATGACTTTCATCTTCGGGTGGCGTTTCAGCATATTAGCCGAGCGCTCGGGCGGGCAGTGTATCAGCTCGGGCGACATACAGTCGTACCCTGCGTGGAATATCACGGGCAGCTCCGCTTCCGTAATGCACTCGTATATCTCGTCGAGCCGCGGGTCGTCCACCATGAAATTTTGGTAGTCGGGGTGCAGCTTTATGCCGTAAAGTCCCAGTTCTTTTATGCGCTGTATCTCGTCCGGCGCGTCCTTCGCGTCGGGGTGCACGCTGCCGAAGGCGAGTATGCGGCTGTTAGTATCGTTTATCTCAGCCGCCCAGTCGTTTATCACCTGCTGCTGAGTAGGTTTTGTGGCGATGGAGAGCATTACGCCTGCGTCCACGCCCCATTCGTCAAAGCGGTTTATCAGCCCGTCTACCGAGCCGCGGGTGTACGCTTTCAGCCCGCTTATCTGCTCAAGCTTTTCGATAGCCCTTTCGGCTACCTTTGGGTTAAAGGCGTGAGTATGAAAATCTATTATCATAAATCAAGTGTTCATCTCCGTATGAAAAGTGCGAGTTCGCTGGGTCTCGGCAGCTTTTTGCCGCAAAGAGCCACACAAAATATTATATCACAATTTTCGTCAATTTTCAATAGTTTGTTTATAGTTTATTGAATTTTTGTATTATTACACAAATGTGTGCTGTTTGGCGGGCGGGTTTTGATACAAAAAAAGCCGACTGCGGCGAAAAAAGTCCGCAGTCGGTTGATTATGATCAAATCAGCTTATTTCGTACAGCAGGTCTTGATAAAGTCCGTTGTAGTCGGTCTTGTGCTCTTTGATGAAAGCTATCGCCGCTCTCGGGTGGCGGTTGAGCGCGCCTGTCAGCATATAGGGTACGTCGTAGCCCCATACCGAGCCTTTCTCGCGCTCTTCAGCGATGTACTTTTCGATGAATTTCAGCGTCGGGTCAAGCTTGTAATTCGGGTTTCTGAGGAAGCTGAGCATCTGCTCCATAAAGCAGTTTCCCGCGCCTCTGCCCATGCCGCTCATAGTAGCGTCGGCAAGGCTTGCGCCGTGTGCGATGCCCTCTATCGTGTTTGCGAAAGCTAGCTGCTGGTTGTTGTGCATATGCACGCCCACCTTTTTGCCGACCGCTTCGGCAGCGTCGCAGTAGCGCTGAGTAAGCTCGCGCACCTGCTCGGGGTAGAGCGAGCCGTAGCTGTCTACCAGATAGATAGTGTCTACGGGGCTTTCACAGACGAGCTTGAGCGCCATTTCGATGTCATCTTCCGGGCTGGCAGATATTGCCATGATGTTTACGGTAGTTTCGTAGCCGAGGTCGTGGCAGTGCTTTATCATCTCGAGCGCCGCGGGCATCTGGTGGGTGTATGTCGCTATGCGTATCATGTCGATAACGCTCTCGCTCTTCGGCAGAATGTCCTTTTTGTAGTCGCATCTGCCTACGTCAGCCATTACGGAGATTTTCAGCTGGCTGTCGTTTTCGCCGACTATCGCGCGTATGTCTGCCTCGTCGCAGAACTTCCATTTGCCGAAAGCGTTTACGTCGAAAAGCTCTTTAGAAGCCTTGTAGCCGAATTCCATATATTCCACGCCCGACTTGATATTGGTGCGGTAAAGCTCTTTTACGAATTCGTCGGAAAAACGAAAATCGTTTACGAGTCCGCCATCTCTGATAGTAGCGTCGAGCAGCTTGATGTCAGGTCTGTATGAGATAAGATTTCCTCTTTTTGGTGCCATTTTTACTTTACTTCCTTTCACAAACAGTTACATGTACTTTAGCAATTTTAAGGTTTTAAGCTTTAACGTTTTTGTGCTTTTAAGCTTTTACTTACTAAAGCGATGTTAATATTATAGCACCATAAAAGAGCTTTGTCAAGTATTTTGAGGGCATTTATGAAAACTTTTTATGAACGCTGCCGCCTGTGCTTAACAAAAAAGCCCGCCGCAGCATACGCAGATAAACTGCGCGGGGCGCTGCGGCGGACTAAAAGGGGAAGTGTATTGAGGCAATCTATTATTTTATTGCCGTGCTTTTTGCTTGCCTTATCTCGTTAGGCGTATCTCCTTTCGCGTGATGATTTTGTCGATATATGAATTTACTGTATCTATATTATACACCGCGCGGGGAGGAAAGTCTACAAATCTACGGTTGCTTTTACGCAACGGTGGGTTGCGAATATCAGCGCGCTTCGGCAAGGCGCTTTGAGAATGACGAGGGGTGGTCTTTGCCGACAAGTTGGTAGACTATTACAGAGAGCAGGTTGAAGATAGCCATTACCGCGAACATCTTGCCGTAGCCGATGTGTGTTATCAGCATTCCGGCGATGCCGCCGCCCGCGCCTATGCCGATGTCGTATGCGCAGAGAAAGGTCGAGTTCGCGCTGCCGCGCTTTTCGGGCGGGGCGATGGATACCGCCATTGATTGCAGCGCAGGTTCGAGTCCGCCGAATGCAAATCCCGAAAGCACCGCCGCCGCAAAGAACGTAAATGTGTTTGGCAGCAGACCCATAAGCAGCAGGGCGGCTAACATCGCAGCGTTGCAGAGGTAAACGAATATCCGCTCGCCGTGCTTATCCGTCACCTTGCCCGCGGAAAACCTCGTTATCACCAGCGAAACAGCCATTACCGTGAAAAACAGTCCGCCGCTTGGCAGACCTTCATCTGCGGCAAATTTGGCTGTGAAGTTTTCCAATGCGCCGTATGTAAGCATGAAGATCAGCGCGCAGGCTGAGGCGGGTACGGCGTTTTTGTCAAACATATTGCCGAAGCGCAGAGGCTTTTTGTCCGTCTGAACGGTGGTGGGCTTTACCAGTGCGAAAAGCACTGCCGATATGACAGCCGAAGCCGTTGCCGCCGCAAACAGCGCCTTGAAGCCGATGTGATCCATTATCGCAAGACCCAGCGCAGGTGCGCAAGCGGTCGCGAGGGCGGTAGCCATGCCGAACATTCCCATACCCTCGGCAAAGCGCGGCTTAGGTATTATATCTGTCGCGACGGTAGAGGTCGAGGTGTTTGAGAGCGCGAGCGAAGCGCCGTGCACCATTCGCAGTATGAAAGCCAGCCATATGGCAGATATGACCATGTAGCCTATCGGCATGAGCGCCATTCCGCATAATCCTGCAAAAAGCAGTCCGCGGCGCTTGCCGTTATCCAGCGCCCAGCCTATGAAAGGTCGGCAGACTACCGCTACTACCGAGAAGAGCGCCGCGGCAGCGCCTGCCTGCGCCTCGCTGCCGCCAAGCTGCTCTACATAAAATGGAAATGTAGAGAGTATCATCAAGTGGTTTACAAATACAAGAAAATTCACTATTATGATAAGCGTGAGATCCTTGCTCCAGAGTTTTACATTTTGATGTGGCATATTATTCCTCCAAGTTTCAGAGCAAACAAAAAAGGCGCAGCCCGATAAAAACAATCGGACTTACGCCTTAAAGCTACTCATTGTTAAGATTTTTGTGAACTAAAAGATATTAGCAGGCTTTTGTGATATATTTATGGTGAAAATATGATAATTTTGTGATAAGAATGCTGTAACTCCCTTTTTCACAAAATTTACATTGACATCTTTTCAAAATATGTTATAATAAATATAGCCGTACTGCTTCGCAAAAGCGGCGGCTGTATCGCAGGGAACAAGGGGGTTCACGGAGAATGGCGGATTCAAACGTTACAAAGCGCGCGCTTGCCGAGGGGCTGAAACAGCTTATGGAGCGCCGTCCTTTCGCAAAGATAAGCGTAGGCGACATCTGCGAAAGCTGCAATATGAACCGCAAGAGCTTTTACTACCATTTCCGCGATAAGTACGACCTTGTAAACTGGATATTCTATACAGAATTTGTACACACGCTCAATTATGTGCCGGGCGACGACGGCTGGCAGCATCTGCTTTCGGTCTGCCGATATTTTTACGATAACAAAAAGTTTTACTCAAAGGCGCTGCAAATAGAGGGGCAAAATTCTTTCCGCGATTATTTTCACGATATTCTCGAGTCGATATTGCTGGAGTATTTCAAACAGTATTTCAAGGCGGATAAAGAGAGCACCTTTGCGGCGGAGTTTTATTCCGACGCGCTTATATGCTCGCTGGTGCGCTGGCTGGTGTCGAAAAATTCCGCATCGCCCGAAGAGTATACCGAGGGTCTGCGAAGCTGCATAAAGCTTATGCGCCAGCAGTTTTGATGTAAGTATAACAAAGGGGACGCGCTTCTTTGCGGAGCACGTCCCTGTTTTTATGCGTATAGATTTTTCAGATCACGAAAGACCTTTCGCTTTTTTCAGCGTTATGCCGTTTTTGCCGAGCGAGATCTCGTGGTCAAGTCCTACGAATTTGCCGTCCTCCTGCCAGAGAACTTTCTTGACGAATTTGTATTTTTCTTCGTCCCATGTGGTGAAGTCATCGAGCACAAGTCCGCCCGTGTCGCCCGAATTTGCGTTGTAGCACCAGAATGTGTGGTGCAGGTGGTACTTCTCGATTAGTGTGCGCATATGCGTCATCCAGGTGAGGTTCGGCTCGGTCATAAAGCCGCCCCATTCGCCTATCAGCAGCGGCGCGGTGTTTTCCTCGTAGATGTAGAACCAGTTGTCGTGCCAGCAGTCTTTCATCAGCGAATCGTAATTATAGCTGCCCTTGAACCACGGCTGTTCGTAAACGGTAGGGCCGTAATCGTGCGGCGAATACACCAGCTTATCCTGATATTTGCCGAGGTCTATCGGGTAATCTTTTACGCCGCGCAGATTTCCGCCCCACCAGTTGAAGTAAAAATCATCGCTGTTGGTCGAGTCGGCGTTGCCCTTTTTCTTGGGGTAAACTTCCGTGCCCTCTACCATTATGAGCACGTTCGGGTTCTTCGCGAGCACCTTGCCCGCCGCCGTTTCGGCAACGTATTTCCAGTTGTTCTCGTCCTTCGAGTTATCCCACTTCGCGGCAGATTTGCCCTCGTTCGGCTTGCCATGCGGCTCGTTTTTGAGGTCGTAGGCGATTATCGTGTCGTTATCCTTGTAGCGCTCAGCCATCCACTCCAGCGCCGCGTAATAATCTTTGGTCTTGACTTTATCGGTGTACCAGAGGTTCACGGTGTGGCCCGAGGCGTTTGTTTCGGCGCAGTGTATGTCTATCATCACTTTCAGACCGTTCTCCTCAGCCAGCTTTAAGAAATAGTCGAATATTTGCAGGCTGTTCATCGAGTTCATCTCGGCATTATAGGCGTTGTTGTAATTCGCCTGCGGGTACTCGCCTGCCGCCCACTGGTTTATCAGCTCGGCGGAGAACGGCACGCGGATAAGGTTAAAGCCGTGGTCGGCTATGCCCTTTACCGAGTCGGTCATAACGCTGTTCCAAAGTCCATCGAAAGTGTTCGTACCCGTGTTGTAGCCGAACCAGTTCACGCCCGTTATCCAGACCTCTTTGCCGTTTTTATCGTATATCTTGTTGCCGTCGGTGTGCAGCCAATCGTCGCCCTGCTTGGCTTTAGACGTGCGTTTCAGCAGTTTGTCAACGTCAACGCTTTCGCCCGAATTTGCGTTCTGCGAATTGTTATTATTGTTGTTTGCTTTCGGAACGCTGCCTTTTTTTACGGTGCAGTCTTTTCCGTTTAGCTTAGCCGATTTGACGTTCAGCGTGCCCTTTGTGCCAATGTTGCAGCCCAGCTCTACAGTGCCGCCCGCAGCGACCTCCTTATTATAGTCGGCGGGAGTGATGGTGAGGGTGTCGCCCTTGCATTTGTATGTGCCGTTCCAGCCGTCGCAGCGGTCAAGTCCCTCTACCTCTAGGGTCAGCTTCCAGTCGGAAAGCACCTCGCCGCCGTTTTTGAAAGACATCTCCATGCCCGTCATGGTAACGCCGCTGTCCTCCCATGTATTGCTGCCGTTGTAATAAAATACATAACCTTCGGCGGCTTCGTCGTCTTTAGTATCTTCCTCAGCCTGCGAGTCCTCCGCTTCGCTCTCCTCAGCCTCGCTCTCGTCCTGCGGCTCTTCCTCAGAGTTTTCGTCGGCAGGGGAGTCCTCGGCTTCGCTCGCGGCAGACTCGGCGGCGCTGCTCACGGCGGAGCTTTCGGCGCTGCTTTCGTCCTTATCCCGACCCGAAGCCAGCACCGCAACGGCTATCACCAGCGCG
>ULUG01023040.1_pt1 | contig 11437 bp, 9 predicted proteins | sample 1958331 | NCBI WGS metagenome assembly ULUG01 (sample SAMEA4835755, study PRJEB28245) | human gut metagenome | biome: gut microbiome; material: fecal sample | place: Denmark | collected 2008
CCGCTCGACCACAGCGGCTGCGTCTTCGACGATTAAGAGGTAAGACAGAAAGTGTTTGTGCATTAAAAAGGCAGATATGGCACAGCTAAAGTGATGCAAATCAGTAGGGGCGCTATATTTAGCGCCCGCAGAATCAAAACGTATCCCACACGGAACAAAATGAAGCTGAATGAAAATGCCCAGACTCAGCGGGCGCTAAGTATAGCGCCTCTACAATATCCTGATTATTAATTGTTTATCACATTGTTGAGGCATAGCTACTGTCTGCGCTACCCTGGCAAATCTATTCTCTAATCTCCCGGGAACAGATACTGACCTTTGCGGAGTGTGGCGCGCCCGTAGGCTACGGCGTGTTGCGGACACACATGGTAGCAGGCGAGGCAGAACGCGCAGTAAGAACCCCACTCGGGCCGGCGCTCGGCGTTGAACGCGATGTTGGAGAGCGGGCACGCTTTCACGCAGCGCCCGCACGAGATGCAGTCCTCTGTAGCACGGAACCGGCGCGGCGACATGTCGTGGCGCACGAACCACGGATAGATAATCCGGGTTTTTACCCATGCCCACGAACCGGTTACAACATCGTCGGCCGTTTCTTCGCGGCTGATGGCTTCCGCCACGCGGGCTATACGTTCTTCGGCGGCACTGATTTTCCGCGCGGCAAGTTCTGGCGAGTCTACGTCGAAACCTTTCATACACACGTAGTTGTTGGGCATCTGCACGGAGTAGGTGCCGACCGCGGTCCAGCCGCGGCGCGCAATGTCGGCGCGCCACATGCGGTGTGCGAGGCCTATGTCGTCGCCGCAGGTGCATACCAGATGGCAGCGCGTCTCGGCAGGCGCGCTGAGCGAGCCGATTACGGTGCGGACGTATGGAGGCACCCCCCACGAGTAGATCGGAAACACAAATATGAGCCTATCGCCGTTTGTTTTCATTTCAGGGCGCATGAAGCGCACCTCCTCGCCGAGGATTTCGCCGAGGCGCCCGGCCACGTGGCGCGAGTTGCCGGTGCCGGAGAACCAGAGTATCATATCGTTACCTGGGTTGCACCGAAGCCGTATTCGCGGAAGGAGGCGTCCTGCACGTCGTGTCCTTTGTAGCGGTGGTTGAGTTCCTTCAGGAGAGCCTGACGGAGCACGCCCTCACCCTTGCCGTGGATAAACACGATTTTCTGACCCTTTTTCGACAGGTTCGCGTCCATCACGCGGCGGAACTCGTCGATCTGCAGGTTGAGCATCTCAGAGTTGGAGAGTCCGGCGGTAGAGTCGATGAGTTCGGTTATGTGGAGGTCTACCTCGATAATACCGGAATCCTTGCGGTGCTTTTTCTCCACCGGTTTGCGGATCTGGCGGTCGGCGTTCTTTTTGGCACGGATGCCCTCTTCGAGGCGCGACGAGTCGATTACGGCAGCGCGGCGCGGAACGTCGTTCTTAACGATGTCGACCGCTATCACCGGTTTGTCGAAATACGGATTGTCGTGGAAGCAGTGCAGCTTGAAGAATTTCGACGTGTCGAGACTTGTCTCCACGATGGCGGGCGATTTGAGAGCGAACTGCCGGTCGGACTTGAATGCGATATACTGCAGTGCTATGCGGTCCATCGCAGGAAGGTCGGCGGTGGTTATCTCTTCGAGCCATAGCTGGATATTGGGTTCCACCATCCCGGAGTAGCGTGTGGTCCACCCTTTGTCCTCGTCGGCGCGGGTTAGGTAGGTGAAATAGAGATAATAGTTCGAGTCGTTGACGAGATATACGTCGTGGGTGGTGGTGTTGAGGTGCTTTATTTCAGCCGGTTCGTAGGCGAGAACCACGTTGAGTTTGTCGCCGCCTTCGGTTTCCGACGTATCGGGCGCAGGTGCCGGTCTGGCGGATGAAGACTCGGCCCGTGGAGCCGGCACCGCCGGTGAGGCTGTCGGTTTCGACGGTTTCGGCGCCGGCTGGGATCCGGCTTCAGCCACTACCACGCACTCGCGCAGCAGAACCGGGGTCTCGAACCCGTCGGGCTCTTCCACGAAAGCAATGTTGTTTTCAATCCTTGTTATGCGCCCTCCTCCAACGGAGTTCAGGTAGCGCACGGTATCTCCGATTTTTGCCATAATCTTGTCAGCTGAGTTTTTGTCTGATAAATGATCCTGTGGCGGATTCAGGATTCGCTGCAATTTCTTCGGGAGTGCCTGTCGCCACTATATAACCGCCCTCTTCGCCCCCTTCCGGCCCCATGTCGATAACGTGGTCTGCGGTTTTGATCACGTCGGTGTTATGTTCGATAATCACCACGGTATGGCCCAGCGAGATCAGGCGGTCGAACGCCTTGAGCAGTGTGGCTATGTCGTGGAAATGCAGTCCGGTGGTAGGTTCGTCGAAGATGAACAGAGTCGGAAGTGAAGTCTCCGATGCGAAAAACGACGCGAGTTTCACCCTTTGGTTCTCGCCTCCGGAGAGGGTGGAGGAGTTCTGCCCGATCTTTATGTAGCCGAGCCCCACTTCCTGCAGCGGTTTCAGCCGCTTCACGATTTTCCGCTCTGTCGGTCCCGCGCCTTCCTGAGAGAAAAATTCGATGGCATCGTCGATTGTCATTTCGAGGATGTCGTAGATGTTCTTTCCGCGGTATTCAACCTCGAGTATCTCCTTCTTGAACCGCTTGCCGTGGCATGCCTCGCAGGGAATCACGATGTCGGCCATGAACTGCATCTCGATGGTGATGGTGCCCTCGCCCTTGCACTCCTCGCAGCGGCCCCCCTCGGTGTTGAACGAGAACGATGCCGGCGTGAAGCCCATCTGCTTTGCCGCCTGCTGGTCGGCGAAAAGACGGCGGATTTCGTCGAATGCTTTGAGATACGTGGCGGGATTCGAGCGGGTCGACTTCCCGATAGGGTTCTGGTCGACGAATTCCACAGCCTTTATGCGGCTCAGATCGCCGGCGAGACCGCGGAAAGTGCCTGGAGCGTCGACCGCTTCACCCAGATGTCGGGCCACGGCACGATACAGGATGTCGCGGACAAGTGTGGACTTGCCCGAGCCGCTTTTTCCGGTCACAACCGTCATGATTCCGAGCGGGAATTTTACGTCGATGTTCTTGAGGTTGTGCTGCCGCGCGCCCTTTACTTCGATGAAGTCGCGGCCGCGGCGCCTGACGGCGGGAACGGGAATGGAGAGCTTTCCGGTGAGGTAGCCTGCGGTGAGGCTGTCGGATGCCTCGAGTTTCTCAGGCGTGCCGGCGAATACTATTTCGCCGCCGAGGCTTCCGGCCGCCGGCCCTACGTCGATTATATAGTCGGCGGCGCGCATTATCTCTTCGTCGTGCTCCACCACCACGACCGTGTTGCCCAGGTCGCGTAGCTTTTTCAGCACGGCTATGAGGCGTCCGGTATCCGACGGATGGAGTCCTATCGAAGGCTCGTCGAGGATATAGAGCGACCCTACGAGCGAGCTTCCGAGCGACGTGGCAAGGTTGATTCTCTGGCTTTCGCCGCCCGACAAAGAGTTGGACATTCTCGACAGAGTGAGGTAGGAGAGACCTACCTCCACGAGGAAGGTAAGGCGGTTGCGTATTTCGGTGAGCAGTCGCGAGGCTATCTTCTGACCACGCTCGTCGAGCTGCAGGCTGTTGAAGAATTCGAGCAGATCGCCCACCGGCATTTCGGTAAGTTCGGTTATGCTTTTGCCCCCGACTTTCACGTATTCCGCCTCCGGTTTCAGGCGCGAGCCGTGGCATACGGGGCAGGCGGTCTTTCCGCGGTAACGCGCCATCATCACGCGGTACTGTATCTTATACTGGTTTTCGGAAACCATGCGGAAGAAGTTGTCGATCGACGGGAACATCTTTCCGGCACCCTCCGGCCCGTGCCAGAGCAGGTCGCGCTCCTTGTCGGTGAGGTCTATGTACGGTTTGTGGATCGGGAACCCGTAGGATGAGGCTACAGATATGAACTCTCTTTTCCATTCGCTCATCTTCTCTCCCCGCCAGGGTGTTATGGCGTCGTCGTAGACCGAAAGTGCCGGATTGGGAACCACGAGTTCCTCGCTTATGCCGAGCACCTTGCCGAAGCCGCCGCACTCGGGGCAGGCGCCGAGAGGATTGTTGAAATTGAACATCATGTCGGTCGGTTCCTCGAAGCGTATGCCGTCGGCCTCGAAGCGTGTGGAGAATTCAATGACCGAAACCGTGGAGTCCGGGTTCCACACGCGGAGTTCCATCACGCCGTCACCCTCGAAAAACGCAGCTTCAGCCGAGTCGGCGAGACGGCTCAGCTCGTCGCCCTCGTGAGCCACGGCAAGGCGGTCGATCAGGAGCGAATAGCCTTCGGCAGAGTCGGGAAGGGTATCCTTGCGGGAGAGGAGGTCTTCGATTTCGAGAAATTCGCCGTCGTGCATCACACGTGAGTAGCCGGCTTTGAGATATACGTCGAGCTGCGAGGCGAAACGCCGCTTCTCGGGCATCACCACCGGGGCGGTCAGAGCAATGCGCGTGCCCTCCGGAAGCTTCATGGCGGCGGATATCACGTCCTCAACGGTGTGTTTCTTCACCTGCACGCCGCTTACCGGAGAGAACGTCTGCCCGATTCGGCCGAACAGCAACCGCAGATAGTCGTAGATTTCCGTCGAGGTTCCCACGGTGCTGCGCGGGTTGCGGGTGTTGACTTTCTGCTCGATTGCGATGGCCGGAGGCAGCCCGAGAATCATGTCGCACTCCGGTTTCGGCATCTTGCCGAGAAACTGGCGCGCGTAGGCGCTCAGGCTTTCAACGTAGCGCCGCTGTCCTTCGGCGTAAAGGGTGTCGAAAGCAAGCGACGATTTGCCGGAACCCGAGAGCCCGGTTACCACAACAAGTTTGTTGCGGGGTATGTCGACGGTAACGTTTTTCAGGTTGTTGACCCTGGCGTTTTTTACCGTTATGTACTGTTCATTCTTCATAAGCTTACAAAGTTAGCTATAATCCGCGAGATAATAAAAAGTGTCGTGAACGGCAGTGTTAAATTATGTGTCGTATAAAGCCCGCGCGGGCTGTTTTCTGCCAAATTATTGTTAAAATGAAGGTTATGGATTAAACCGAACCCCCTCGGCGGCGTCTTTAGAATAAACGCAGATTTGAAATTCGAATACAAATCCAAATATACTTTTAACAGTTCCCTATGGAGCTGAGAATACTGACAATCAAAACTCAAAAACAGAAAATTATGAAGAAGAAATTTTTAGGTCTCGCACTTGTAGCCGCCCTTGGCATACCCTCTTTCGCAGCATTCGCACAGCAGCCCGCCGCAAAGGCTGAAACTGTTTGCACTGCTCCCGATTCCTGCAGGAAGAACTGTCCCTGCCCCTTCGACGGTCTGAATCTCACCGCCCAGCAGCAGGACAAACTCAAGGCTCTGAAGCAGGCTAAACTCGAGCAGCGCAAGGCAGCGCGCGAAGCCGACAAGGCAGCCCGCACCGAGATGAAACAGAACCGCCGCGCGAAAGCCGTTGAGAACCGCCGTGCGGATCTCTCCGATATCAAGTCGGTGCTCACCCCCGAGCAGTACGTGATGTTCCTCGAGAACTGCTACGTCTACACCGCCCCCGACGGTAAGGGAATGCGTCCCGGCAAGGATGGCAACCGCGGCTTTAAGAAAGGCGACCGCCGCCACGCCAACCGCGACTTCAAGAAAGAATTCAAGAAGGATTCTAATAAAGGTGACCGTCCCCAGGCGAAACGCTGAACATAAAGTTTGATTAATACCTGTCCCCCCCGGCATGCCATCTGGCGCGCCGGGGGTATTTTTTTTCTTATGATTTGGCGTTCAGAATGAGGCTGATTCGGAAAATAATCGTAACTTAGCCAGCATAATTAACTAATAAACCAATTGATATGAAAAACAGTCTTATCTGGGCATTCGCGCTGATGGGCCTCAGTGCCTCGGCTGCCACTCCGGTTCAAAAAACAATGACAGAAACCTTTGTCAGGTATGCGTCGATCAACAGTCAGTCGAATGAAGACAGCGTCTGCACGGCCGGGCAGCATACTATGGCGCTCGCGCTGAAAGCCGACGTAGAGGCGGCGGTTGAGAGGGCTAAGGCCAAAGGAGTGGAGTGTCTGCTTTCAGATGAGAATTACCTTTACGTGAGCATTCCGGCCAACGTTAAGAAGGCGTGTCCGAGTCTTGGCATAAGCTGCCATCTCGACGTGACCCCCGAAGCTCCGGGCGGAGACATCAGGCCGATTCTCGACGTGCGCGACGGCCGCGATATTATCCGCACCGACGGTTCGACGCTGCTTGGCGCCGACGATAAATGCGGTTGTACCATAGCCATGGAACTCATCCGTACGATCCTTTCCGACAAGAAACTGAAACACGGAAAGGTGATGTTTGTGTTCTGCCCCAACGAGGATGTGGGCCGTGCTGCCGAAGGCTTCAATCCGCAGCTTTTCTCCCCCGACATACTTTTCGACCTCGACGGAACCGGCGGAGAGGTTGTGACGAATTCTAATTTTACCGCCCGCGGCCTGACAGTGAAATTCATTGGCCGCGATGCTCATCCCGGCGATGCCAAAGCCGAGAAACTCGGCGACGCCACGGCCGCCGCTGCGACCTTTATTGCATCCGTGCCTCTTGAAAACCGCCCGGAAAATACTGAGGGTCTTCAGGGCTACATTCATCCCTGGTCGTTTGTGCAGAAAGAGAAGGAACTCGACGTCACTGTCATCACCCGTATACGCTATTTCGACAAAGCCGAGGGTGAGAAATTCGACACTATAGTAAAGGATGCGCTCGCCCGCATTGCCCGCGACTTCCCGAATGTGAAAACCGAAATTCTTTACGACGGACTGCAGTATGAGAACGTGGCGTATACCATCCATCCCAAGGCTCAGGAACTTGTGGAGAAGGCCGCCGCCACAACCGGGAAAAAGGTGACGTTCAAGGAGGAGCGAGGGGGTACTACCGCCGCGATGTTTGCGGCAAAAGGTCTCAACGGAGGCATGTGTGTGTTTACCGGACAGCACGAAATCCACTCCACCCGCGAATATGCCGACCTGCAGGAAATGGAGGAGGCTTACAGTCTGATGCTCGAAATCATCCGCGAAATCCCAAGGCTGTGAAGATTGCTTATTAACTGAAAAACGCATCTTCAGGATGGGCTGAAGATGCGTTTTTTGTGCCGGTATGGGCGGGGGTTATTTCTTATCGTCGAGGTCGTCGAGGTTCCGGATGATTTCTTCGTCGGAGAGGGAGTAGTTGACGAGGTCGCCGTCGAAGAATTTGTCGTATGATGCCATGTCGATGAGGCCGTGGCCGGAGAGGTTGAAGAGTATCACTTTTTCCTCGCCTGTTTCCTTGCATTTGAGCGCCTCGCGGATGGTGGCGGCGATTGCGTGGCTTGATTCGGGGGCGGGGATGATGCCTTCCACTCGGGCAAACAGTGTTCCGGCCTCAAAGGATTCGAGCTGGTCGATGTCGACCGCCTCCATGAGTCCGTCTTTCAGAAGCTGCGACACGATGACACCGGCGCCATGGTAGCGCAGACCGCCGGCGTGGATGTTGGCGGGCTTGAAGTTGTGGCCGAGGGTAAACATGGGGAGCAGGGGGGTGTAGCCCGCTTCGTCGCCGAAATCGTAGCGGAATTTTCCGCGGGTGAGCTTGGGGCATGAGGCGGGTTCGGCAGCGATGAAGCGGGTTGAGCGCTCGCCTGTGAAGTTGTGGCGCATGAAGGGGAAGGAGATTCCGCCGAAGTTGCTGCCGCCGCCGAAGCAGGCGATGACGATGTCGGGGTATTCACCTGCCATGGCCATCTGCTTTTCGGCCTCGAGACCTATCACGGTCTGGTGTAGGGTGACGTGGCTGAGCACGGAGCCAAGAGTATACTTGCAGTCGGGGGTAGTGCGGGCGAGCTCCACTGCCTCGGAGATGGCGGTGCCGAGCGAGCCCTGATGGTTGGGGTATTTCGTGATGATGTCCTTTCCGGCGCGGGTCGACATAGAGGGGGAGGGTGTGACCTGGGCGCCGAAGGTGCGCATGATGCTGCGGCGGTAGGGCTTCTGCTCATACGAAATCTTCACCTGATAGACTGCGGCTTCCAGTCCGAACAGTTTCGCCGCGTAGGCGAGGCTTGCGCCCCACTGTCCGGCTCCGGTCTCGGTGGTGACGTTTTTCACGCCTTCCTGCTTGCAGTAGTAAGCCTGGGGTATGGCGGAGTTGAGCTTGTGGGAGCCCATGGGGCTGACGCTCTCGTTCTTGAAATATATGTGGGCGGGAGTTCCGAGCGCCTCTTCGAGTCCGTAGGCACGCACCAGCGGGGTGGAGCGGTAGTACTTGTACATTTCCCTGACGGGCTCGGGGATGTCGATCCAGGTGTCGGTCTGGTTCAGTTCCTGCCGGCAGAGTTCCTCGGCGAAAATAGGGTAGAGGTCTTCGGCTTTCAGAGGCTCGCGGGTTGCAGGATTCAGCGGCGGCATGGGTTTGGTTTTCATGTCGGCCTGTATGTTGTACCACTGCCTCGGAATCTCGTCTTCGGGCAGCAAAAATCTTTTCTGTCGATTGCTCATTGCATAATATGTTTTTAAATTCTGCCCAAAGATAGGCAGAATTCCATAATTATGCAATTTTTTACGACAAAATGAAATAAATGTGAAAGAGAGTAGCTCAGTCCTGACGACGGATGCAGGCGCCTATGGCATTGAGGCGGTTTTCAATGTCCTGGTAGCCGCGGTCGATCTGGTTGATGTTGTCGATGCGGCTGGTTCCTTTGGCCGACATGGCTGCGATGAGCATGGCGATGCCGGCTCGGATGTCGGGCGACAGCATGTTGTTGGCACGGAGTGGAAAGCGGTGGTCGAGACCTATGACGACTGCGCGGTGAGGGTCGCAGAGCATGATCTGAGCTCCCATGTCGATGAGTCGGTCGACGAAGAAGAGGCGGCTCTCGAACATTTTCTGATGTATGAGAACACTTCCGCGGCACTGGGTGGCGACCACGAGCATCACGCTCAGGAGGTCGGGGGTCAGGCCTGGCCACGGGGCGTCGGCCACGGTGAGAATCGATCCGTCGAGTGCGGTTTCGATTTCGTAGCAGTCCTGGGCCGGGATAAAGATGTCGTCGCCGCGTCGTTCGAGGTTGATTCCGAGGCGAGTGAAGGCCTGCGGTATGATTCCGAGGTCGGGATATGATACGTTTTTAACAGTCAGCGAGCTGCGGGTAAGAGCGGCCATGCCTATAAAACTGCCCACCTCGATCATGTCGGGGAGGATAGTGTGGACGGTGCCGTGGAGGTGCAGCGTGCCGGTGATGCTGAGCAGGTTGGAGCCGAGTCCCTTTATCTCGACGCCCATGGAGGCGAGCATGCGGCAGAGCTGCTGCACGTAAGGCTCGCATGCGGCGTTGTAGATTGTGGTGGTTCCCTCCGCCATGGCGGCGGCCATGACAATGTTGGCGGTACCGGTTACGGAAGCCTCGTCGAGGAGCATATAGGCACCGCGGAGGGGAGCGCCGGAGGGGGTGTCGAGCCGGTACGCCCGACGGTCAGGGTCATAGCTGATGGAGGCGCCGAGCTGCTGCAGTCCGTAGATGTGGGTGTCGACTTTGCGGCGCCCTATTTTGTCGCCTCCCGGCTTGGCGAAATAGGCGAATCCCAGGCGTGTGAGCAGCGGTCCGACCGTGAGCACCGAGCCGCGCAAAGCCGCGCAGCGCTTTACGAAATCCATCGAACAGATATAGTCGCGGTCGAGATCCGCTGCCTCAAAACGGTAGGAAGAAGGGGAGAGGCGCTCGACCTTCACGCCCATCTCGCGGAGGAGGTTGATGAGGTTGACCACGTCGAGAATATCGGGTACATTGTTGACCGTGACAGGCTCCGGAGTGAGCAGACAGGCGCTGATAATCTGGAGCGCCTCGTTTTTGGCACCCTGAGGTTCGATTTCACCGTGAAGGCGGTGACCGCCTTCTATTATATAGGAACTCATAAACTGGATTTCAATTGATTCATTGTTTTGCCGCAGAGCCTCAGCCCTCGGCGGAAATCTTGCACACTTCGTTGGAAAGCCGGATTCCAAAACGCTTTCTTACCGACTCGATAATGCGGTGTTCGAGACTGAGGATGTCGGACGGTGCGGCGTTGCCGGAGAGATTCACGAGCACGAGGGGCTGGAGATGCCATACACCGGCGCCGCTCGGATCGGAATAGCCTTTCCACCCGGTCTGCTCGATGAGCCATGCGGCGGGAATCTTCACGTTGCCGCCGGGGAGCGGGTAGTGCGGAAAATCGCCGGCGCCTGCTACGGCGCGGAACTCCTCGAATTCTGCGGGTGTGAGCACGGGATTCTTGAAGTAGCTCCCGGCGCTCCCGGTGACGGCGGGGTCGGGCAGTTTGGAGTTGCGCTTTTCGAGCACCGCACGGCGCATGTCGTCGGGGGTGGCGTCGGAAGTCGCTGAGGGAGAATTGCGGAGATCGCCGTAGGCGAGCGAGGCACTCCCACGAGCGTTAAGGCAAAGTTCCATTCCGAGGATAATGAAACGGCCCTCGTTGGCCGGTTCCTTGAATGCCGACCGGCGGTAGCCATAGCGGCAATTTACGACCGGAATGGTGACGGGACGTTTCAGAACGGTGTCGTAGGCAAACACAGCAACGGTGGAGTCGGAAATCTCCTGCCCGTATGCTCCCACGTTCTGCACGGCGGCACCACCTATCGTGCCGGGGATGCCCGAAAGATTCTCGATGCCCCACAGACGGCGGCGGCATGATTCGGCCACAACGTCGTCGAGCACGGCGCCGGCGGCGGCTGTAAGTTTAACGGCGCCGTCGGGCTGCGGCTCGCCGAATTCAACGCTGCAGTCGCGGTTGACGAGAACGGTTCCGTTGAAATCGCCTGAAAAGAGCACGTTGCTGCCTCCGCCGAGGTGAAACCATCGTTCGCCGGGCTCAATCATGGCGAGGACCGCCGGGAGGTCGGCGAGCCCGTCGTATTCAATCAGCCTGCGGCAGCTGACGTCCATACCGAAAGTGTGACGTTTCCGCAGGTTGCAGTTGAAAATCTCGTTGATCATTCTGTTGGCACGATTTTCTTACAAATATAGCGCTAATTTCCCTAACGGCGAAACGAAAGCGGTAATTAATAAATGTTAACAAATGTGTGCCGTGTTTTTGCTCATGCGGAGGGGTAATTTTGCGGAATAAACAAGAAAACTCTAACCTCTGAAAGTCATGGAAACCAATTTCGTAATCTCCCCGCGAGTTGTCAATACCATCAAATCGCTTCCCGAAGGCGAACGTGAAGCCATAACCACTGCTCTCGCTCATGAACTGATACTCGGCCGCGACGCCTCCGAGATGCTTTCGCCGTTTCAAGGAGTAATCTATGCTATAATACGGTCGTATGTGAGAAGCGATACGATGAGATGTAACTGAGATATGGGATGTTAGTTATATAATTTATATAAGTTATATAATTTTTATAAGCCGGTCTGATATAAAA
>ULUG01015461.1_pt1 | contig 11411 bp, 10 predicted proteins | sample 1958331 | NCBI WGS metagenome assembly ULUG01 (sample SAMEA4835755, study PRJEB28245) | human gut metagenome | biome: gut microbiome; material: fecal sample | place: Denmark | collected 2008
GTCATCAAGGCGCAGACGGTCATTAAGGCGACGGGTCACAAGTACGGCGAATGGGCGGTCACCAAAGAGCCTACCTGCACAGCCGCGGGCACTCAGACCCGCACCTGCTCGGTATGCAAAAACGTCGAGAACAAGACTATAAAGGCTAAGGGCCACACCGAAGTCGCGGACAGCGCGGTGGCGGCTACCTGCACTACCGACGGCAAGACGGCGGGAAGCCACTGCTCGGTATGCGGCAAGGTCATCAAGGCGCAGACGGTCATTAAGGCGACGGGTCACAAATACGGCAGCTGGACGGTAACAAAGGCGGCTACCTGCACGGAAGACGGCTCGCAGAAGCGGTCTTGCACAGTATGCGGAAATACGGAAACACAGACGATAAAGGCAACGGGTCACAAGGCTAGCGGCTGGATGATCGACAAACAGCCCGACATCGGCGTAAAGGGCAGCAAGCACAAGGAATGCACAGTATGCGGCAAGGTACTGCAAACGGCTGAGATACCCGCGCTGGGCGCTAAGGACATCTCGGGCGCGAAGGTCACGGTAGCGAGCAAAGTTACGTTCACGGGCACTTCGAGAAAGCCCGCTGTTACCGTGAAGCTGAGCGGCAAAGAGCTTGTAAAGAACACCGACTACACGGTAAAATACAGCAACAACAAGGCCATCGGCAAGGCGACCGTCACCATCAAGGGCAAGGGCAAGTACACGGGCGTTATCAAGAAAACGTTCAAGATAGTGCCCATGAAGCAGGTGATAACGAGCGTAACGGCAAAAACGAAAGCTTTCGCCGTGAAGTGGACGAAAGACCTAAACGTCGACGGCTACCAGATAAAGTACAGCACGAAGTCAGACTTTAGCGGCGGCAAGAGCGTTTACGTCAAGAAAAACACCACTGTAAGCAAGACATTTACAGGGCTGACGGCGAAAAAGACCTACTACGTCAAGGTGCGTTCGTACAAAACGGTGAACGGCACGAAATATTACAGCTCGTGGTCAAGCGCTAAAAAGGTAAAAACTAAATAAGCATACGCTCAACAGCCCCGCGCTTTCGGAAAATTTTCGTAAGGCGCGGGGCTTTATTTTTTGAGCAAGATCATAAGTAAGCGCGGGGAAACACGAAAAACCCGCGTTTTCCGGTAAACAATCTGTAAATAAGTAAAATAGCATTGCGTATTTACAGTGAAAAATAGCAAAGCGGCGGCGCGATGGCGAGAAAATCCAGCAAAATCAAGGGTCTGCGCCGTGCGGAGCGGTTTTTGTTTAGACTGGCTGATAATTAGTTAAAACAGAAACTTAATAAGCGAAAACGTTTTTGAATGTTGACAGAAAAGGTCGAATAATGTATAATATTACCAAGGAAAAGAGCCGCCATTCGGCAATGAGGCGCTCTAAAAAAAGCGCGGGCGCGCGGCGCGGCGCAAAATAATTTATGAAGGGAACGTATTCATATGAAAAGAAATAACGCACAGAACTCATCAGCAAAGAAAAAGCTGATACCCGCCGTAGCGATGTTCACAGCCTCAGCAGTTATGCTCTCCACCGCTACTTACGCTTGGTTTACGATGAATAGAGATGTTCAGGTTGACGGACTTCAGATGACCGCAACTACCAGCAGCTCGCTTGAAATCTCACTTGGCGAGCTTGATACTGTTGCAACTCCTGCAAAGGGCAGCGCAACATGGACTAAGAAAATTGCAGTAAGCGATTTTTATAAAACGATTGGCAAACTCAAACCCGCTTCTTCTGCTGATGGAAACACCGTTTACAAAATCGCAGACGAAAGCAATATTTATGCCGGTGGTACAAAAGTTACTTCTACCGCAGATATAGCTTCTGTTACACAGGGTGACTCAGCTACTCTTACTCCTGGAAAAGCAACCACTGATAAAAAATTAGAGCAGACAGATACAAATACTGGATATTTTGTTGACGTTCCCATGTGGATCAGATCCAGTAACAAGGCAGAAAGTAAAGTATACTGCACAGTTACCATCGAAGATGGAAACAGTAATACAGATGATGGCGAAGAACTTATGAAGGCTGTTCGTGTTGCTGTAATACCTGTTAACAAAGGTAGTGAAGCGACCGACCTTACGGGTTCAAATGCAATGACTAAGGATTCAGCTACAGCGCTTACTAAGAACTCCGAAACAGCAGGAACTACAACCATATTCGGTCTTGATAAAGTTACATATAATACAAACAAAGTACTTTCTAAAACAGGTACATATGCTGACGCACTTGGAGATACTAACGTCGTTACTGCAAATAATGCAGATGCTACAAGAAAAACCGCTACTAGAACTTCTGTATTTACTCTTCCCGCCGCAACTGACGAAGTATACGGCGTTGAAAGCTTTATCGTAAGAGTATGGCTCGAAGGCGAAAGCACTTCTTGTAATGACCTTACCGCTGACCAGGATTGGAATATCAACTTTGATTTCTCTCTTGATGAAACTGCCGCTCAGGCTGGCGAATAACCAAAATCAAACAAAATAACACTGAAAACGCCGACCCCAAATCGGCGTTTTTGGAATTATACGAATATTTTTTTGCGGGCACGGGGATGACACATACCGTCAGAACTGGTTTGCTGTAACAGAAAAACTTGCTGAGAGAGGGTGAAAAAATGGCACAGGATACCACGGGCACGGCGACCATCGCGGCGGCAACTTCCACAGTAGACGGTCTGCGCGCCATCGAGCTGAGCTACCGACCTATCCGCAGTACCGCGGACGGCGACGTGCTGTTTTTTCAGTCGGCAATGCGGCTCAACGGGCCTACCCTCGGCGTGCTCGCGCCCGAAGATTTTATGCCCGTGGCGGAGAGCACGGGACAGGCTTTTCCGCTCTTCAAGCTCGCGTTGGTGCAGTTGGCACAGGCGGTGGCGAAATTCCGCGCGCGTGAGATCAGCTTTTCGTGGTGCTCGCTGGCGATACCCGCGGCGGCGCTCGGCAGGCTGGACTGCGTAAAAACCATCTGCGAACTCTGCGAAACGCTCAAAGCCGACCCCGCGAAGATCTGCTTCGAGATACCGCAAAACGCCCTCGGCGACACGGCGGCGGCGGTGAACGTCGGCGTGCTCAGGAAAAAGGGCTTTCACTTCATGGTGTGCGGGTTCGACGGCGGCGGCTTGACACAGATAGCCGAGTTGGAGGCGAACTTTGTAATGCTCAGCCCCGCGGCGACGGAAAACATGAGCGGCGGCGAGCGCGCGCTGACCTGCGTAAAGACCCTGCTGGACTTCGTGAACGGCATTGAAGCCGAGCCAATAGCCTGCGGGGTATTCGACGACGAGCAGTTAAAGACCCTGCACGATATGGGCTGTTACTACTACGCGGGCGCTGGCGCGGGAAAATACGTCGCCGAGCGATATGTAAGAAGAAGAAACTAACGAAACGGGAGATACGGCCTTGAAAAAACACAGCGAAAATAACGCGGAAAGCGTTCAGGACGTACAAAACGTACACGAAAGCGACGTGGTAGACACCTTAAAACTGCGGCGCACGGCGAAAGAAGCCAAGAAATATGTGGTGCTGATGAGAATTTTAGGCATACTGGTGATAATTCTCGTCGCAATAGTTGCGATAGTTTACGCTATCTCGTACTTCTACGACAAGTACGGCAGCTTTACAGTCAAGATAAATAAGTACGATATGGTTAATCAAGGGCTTACGCTTTCGGAAACGCCAGATTATACCAAGACAAATTCAAAGCTGAATGCGGACATCGTGTACGACATGACGAACATCAGCGGCGAAGACTTGCCCGCGAACATCGACAAAGTGAACGGCAGTCATAACGGCGAAAGCTATATCGCGTACACGTTTTATCTGATAAATTCGGGCAAAGACACGCTGACGTATGACGGCGAAATGACCATCGAGAACGTAACGAATAATGTTGACGAAGCGATACGCGTAGCGCTGTATGTGAATGGCGAAAAGACGGTGTATGGCAAGACGAAGTCGAATGGCGGGGGCAAGGAGAGCGATTGTGATGAAGAGTTCGCGTCCTCGACGAAGGTAATGGAGAGTAGGCGAGAGAAGTTTGCGCCGGGTGCGAAAGATAAGTATACGGTAGTGATATGGCTGGAGGGCAATGACCCTGATTGTCTTGATGATATAGTAGGCGGCACGATGAAGCTCGGTATGGATTTCAAGATTGTGGAGGGTACGTAAACGCAAAGCCAAAGCCTAGTCCAAATCTCCGTAAAAGCCGCGGTGCAACAGCTTAGCACGCTCAAACGCATAGCGTGAATTCAAAAAAAGCGCGTGCTCAAGCGGCGCGCCAGCCGCTTGCGGGGTCGAGGGGCAGAGCCCATCGTCGCGCTCCGCAGAGCGCGAAATCCCCATACCGAAGGGAGCTCCGAAAAAGGTGAATTGTATAACAGTCCGGTGGACTGTTATACAAGAGGAAAATCCCTGCGATAGAGGGATTTTCCTAGTAGGTTGCCCGTAGGCACACCCCTTCAAGGGCGCACGCCCTTGAACGAACAGATGAAAAGCGCAAAACCAACAAAGCAACCGTACAACGACGGTTATTTAGATAGGATAATCATACTGAGTGCGGGGGCAAGGGCTGTCGCCCTTGTTTGGGTTTAATGTTTGTTCGCCGCAAAATCACTTCGCTCTTTGCGGGTTTTATCGACTTCAAGAGGACGTGCTATAAAAAATGCGGGGCTGGTTGGGTTTGCGCATTTGATTAGTAGGACGGCTTTGGAGCGTTCGCCGTTTTTTCGGCAGCCCCGCATTTTGGGGATTGCTTTGTTTGGGAGGATTACTGGAACTGGCTTGGTTTATTTTGCGACCTCCGCACTTTTCCCAAAGGGCTTCGCCCTCTGGACTCCCACAATGGGGCTTCTCGCCCCCTTGACCCCTCGGCAGCGGCTGGCGCGTCGCTGCATCCCGCGCTTCTTATTTTCACGCTTCACTTTTGTGCATAGCTTCACTTTTGCACCGCGTACATACATACTCAAAAAATAAAATTTACAGATCTGAGGTACTAATTATGAAAAAAACTTTAAAGGTAATTTTTAACATCATCGCTTGGATTATCCTTATCCTCGCACTTATCGTCACCCTGCTCGTCTTTTCATCCGACCGCAACAACGGCGTCGCTAACCTCCTCGGCTACATCCCCCTCACCGTAGAGTCTGACTCCATGAAGCCGACCTTCAAAAAGAACGACATGATAATCGTTAAAGAGGTCGACGACATAAACTCACTCAAAAAAGGCGACGTAATTACGTTTTGGACGATAATCGACGGCAAAAAAGTTAAAAACACCCATAGAATTCAGCAGGTAGTCGATGAAAACGGCACAAAAAGTTTCGTTACCCGCGGTGACGCTAACGACCTCGACGACAGCTACAACGTCTACGGCGGCGACATCATCGGTCAGTGGCACAACGTCAAGATAGGCGGCTTCGGCAAGGTAATGAGCTTCCTCCGCACCAAAACCGGCTTCTTCGTCTGCATTCTTATCCCCATCGCACTCTTCTTCCTCTTCGAGCTTTACAAGCTTATCCTCACGATAGTTGAGGTCAAGCGTCCCGCAGCTCCCGAAGTTGACGAGGAAGAGATAAAGCGCCGCGCCGTAGAAGAATACCTCGCGGAACAGAAAAAGAAAGAGGCTGAAAAAGCTTCGTCTGATGAACAAAATGACGAAAACAACGCAGAATAACTGCTAAACATATGTTAAAATATTCAGGAGAGATCAAGTGCTATGAACGGATTTCTGAAATGGTTCTTCGCTTTTATTTCCGAGATGCTCGGCGGTTTTGCCTTGATATTCAAGGGGCTGTGGCACGGAATAAAGCAGATTTTTAATGTAAAAGAGTATGTTAATATATTCAAGTCTTACTCGACGGAATTCGGCGCGCTCAGCTGGGTACTCGCCGTTATCGCCATTATCATCGTAGCGGCGATATTCGCGCTTCTGATATTCATGATAGTGCTGGCTGTAAGAAAATACCTCAGATTTCGCCACTCTATCGTCAGCAACGAAGACTTCATAGAGGAGATAGCCGACCTTCAGCGCAAGGTCGTGAAAATGGCTAAGGAAAAGGACGACATAATGGCTATGAAAGTCGCGCAGATGGGTCTGCCGAACAAGGCGGGTCAGGCGCTTTCCCTCGGCGAGGACGGCATTACCGCCGCCGATGAGCGCACCGAACTGCCGCTGAACGCCGAAGCCGTCACCTCAGACGGCGTTATACAGACCGCCGACCGCCGCTTCTCAAAGCTTATGGAGGTAGACGCCTTTTACGCCGACTACACCCCGCCCGCTTACGACAACGAGATCACCCTCAGCGGCATTTGCGAAGCTTACCGCAACTTCGCCTGCTCGCGTATGCACCTTTATTACGACATCAAGACGATACGCCTTTTCCTCGCGGGCATGGCTTCCACAAAGCTCATAATCCTGCAAGGTATTTCCGGTACAGGTAAAACTTCGCTTCCCTACTCGTTCGGAAAATTCCTGCAAAAGGACACGACTATCGCTTCGGTACAGCCCTCGTGGCGCGACCGCACCGAGCTTTTCGGCTACTTTAACGAATTTACGAAAAACTTCAACGAAACGGAAGTTCTGAAAAGAATTTACTCTTCAAGCTTCAACAACGATGTAAACCTTATCTTGCTGGACGAAATGAACATCGCGCGAATCGAGTACTACTTCGCGGAAATGCTTTCGATACTGGAAATGCCGAACGCGGACGAGTGGAAGCTAGACCTGGTGCCTAACTCGTGGAGCACCGACCCCATCAATTTGGACAAGGGCAAGCTTTGCATACCGCAGAACATTTGGTACATCGGCACGGCGAACAACGACGACTCGACCTACGCGATTTCGGACAAGGTGTACGACCGTGCCCAGCCGATAAATCTGGACGCAAAAGGCGTAGCGTTTGAAGCGCCCGACACCCCGCCGATGAATTTGGGATATGAACATTTGAACGCGCTGTTTGAGGCGGCGTTTAAGGAGTACCCCATCTCGCAGGAGAATTTAAAGAAGATGCAGCAGCTCGACCTTTGGGTGATCGAGAAGCTGAGAGTTGCGTTTGGTAACCGTATTTTGAAGCAGATGAACCTGTTTGTGCCGGTGTATGTAGCGTGCGGCGGCGACGAGCTGGACGGTATAGATTACGTCATGGCGATGAAGATATTCAGGAAGTTCGAGTCGCTGAATCTGGCGATGCTGAGGGACGAATTGAAAGAGCTGTGTGTGTACTTACAGAAGCTTTTTGGCAGGGGCACGATGACTGAGTCGATAGCATATCTGGAGAGATTGCAGAAGTTGTATTAAAAAATGAACATAGTAAAAGCCGCGGAGCGTGGGAAGTCGGCTTCGACGACTTCCCTGTTTGTTTCACTCCCGAACAACTGAAAAGCGCCTGTCAATAAAAGCGGTTCTACTTTACTAAACTTATTTTCTGAAAGGAGGGCTTACTTTGGGCAAACGCCAGCTTCGCTCTTGGCAAAAGGGCTTCGACAAATACTACGATTCCATCGCTCAGAACGACGAGTTCGCCGCAATTTACGCCCTCCTCCGCGCAGGTAAAAATTCCTTCGCATTCAACCGCAAGATCGTCGAAAAATCTATCGACGTTTCATGGGTAGAGGCAATCGAAAACGGCCTGCCGCACCTAGACAACGTTATCCGCAACCCCAGCCGCACCATCGAGGACGTCGAAGAGGTCGTGCCCATAGCCCTCTCGCGCAAAATCACCGTCGAGTCCGTGAAACACCTCGCTCAGCACACCGACCTTATTCAGGAGATCGACCCTAAAACCGGCAGGATAACTCCCTCTAAAATACTGAATATCCACAAAGAGGAAAGTTTGATGACCTACGAGAACAAGTTCATCAACACCCTTGTGGATCGTCTGTACGCTTTTCTTAACATTCGTTACCAGAAGCTGGTACAGATCGCTAAGGACGAGGAGGTCTACACCCTTGGTTACGACGGCGTGCTTGACGACGGCGCTGGCAAACAAATGAAGATCTCTATGAAAGTGGAAACTATTGACAGCCTAGACACCGCCGACGCGCGCGGATTTACCGTCTGGGATCGCGTCGAGAAGATAAAAAAGGCGATCGAGGGCTACAAAGGCTCGGTGCTCTGCACCACCCTCGGCAACGTGCGTATTCGCCCGCCCGTTATGCGAACGAATGCGATAATGAAAAACGTTGACCTCAAAGCCTGCCTTGCGCTTTGGCAATATATCGAAAGCTATGATAAAGTTGGCTACGAACTGAACGTTTCCGACACGGCGCAAAAGCCCGCGGAGGACTACATCGAGGGCGTTTACAGGCTCGCCGCGCTGAATTTCATGCTTATGCGAGCCTACACGCAGACGGAAGCCGAGAGCGCCGCCGAGCTGAAAACGCAGAAAAGCAAGACCCTCTCGCCGAAATTCCTGAGAAAATTCGATAAAGAGACCGCCGAGAAGTACGACATTCCATACTACACCGAGCTTGAGGTGCAGACCGAGGGCGCGGGCGGAATGAGCGAAAATGCCGAGGCGATCGCCCGCGAGCTGGACAGCATAATCGCCATTGAGATACAGTATTTCAAGGCCGAGGAAGCACGCCGCATCGCGGAGGAGAAAGCGCGCGCCGAGGCTGAGCGCCGCCGTGTAGAAGCGGAAAACGCGCGGCTTGAACGCGAGCGCATCGAGCGCGAAATGCAGGAGGAGCGCGAACGTCAGCAGCGCGAGAAAGAAGCCGAGGAGCGCCGCATACAGGAAATGCTTGAGCGAGAGCGCGCCGAACAGCTCGCCCGCGAAAAGGCGGAACGCGAGGAGCGCGAACGCCGCGAGCAGGAGGAACGCGAGCGCATAGCCGAGCAGCTGCGGCTGGAGGAAGAAGAGCGTCAGCGGAAGCTGGAGGAAGAGCTTTTCGAGGCGGAGCAGCAGCGCATACGCGAGGACAAGATAGCGATACGCGGAAATCTGGCGGCGGCGGAGATCGCGGTCGGCGGCGAGCTGGCTGAAAATGCCGAGGTCGCGGGCGCGGCGGATGTTGCGGATAATTTTGATAACGCTGACGTTGCCGACAATGCCGAGATAGAAAAGATCGACTTCAGCGCTAATACGGAAGCGGAAAATTCGGACGTTATTGACAATGCTGAAAATCCCGAAGCAGCCGAAAGCGTTGAAAATGCTGAGATCACAAACGATAACAACACTGAAAATACAGGCGACGCGCAGCACGAGGAGTTCATATCCCCCGAGGAAGCCGCGCGGAGGGCTCGCGAGGAGCAGCAGCAGCGTGAGCAGGAGCGCCGCGAAAGAGAGCGCGCCGACAAGCTGCGTGCCGACCGAGCGCGCATCGAGAGCAAGAGTTTCGAGGAGATCTACCGCGAATACTCGAAAAACCCGCTGCATATGCTGCGCCGAGGAACGCGCGCCGCGATGGTGCGCCTATTCGGCAAAATACCCGACGGCACGGACAATCCCGACTGGATAATGCAGCGCGAGCAGGCTGAAAATGACAAGCGCGAGAAAGAGGAGCTGCGCCGCCGCGAACGCGAGCTGGAGGAGCTTTTCGCGAAATATTCGCCCGAGCTGCGGTACAAGCTGAAGCGCGACCGCGATTTCAGAAAATTCAAGCGCAAGCGCCGAAAGCTGAACAAAAACAAGCCGCGCCCGCAGTACATACCCGTACAGCGCACCGCGGAGGAGCAGCGCGCGCACGACCAGCAGATAGCGGCGCTCTACAAGGAATATTATGTAAGCGCACCGCGCCGCGCGCTGAGATCCATCAAGGAAAAGGTGCAGGCGAACAAGCGTGCGAAGTAGCATAAATTGACAAATCGGAGGTGCGACCCTCTTTTGAACGGCAAACTTGATAATCTTGACAGTGAAAACGTGCGCGAGCGCAGGTCTGCGGGCAGGCTTATCGGCAAGATAGGCGGTTGGGCGGCGCTGGCGGCAGCGCTTATAGCGGCGGGGCTGGCGGTGTACATATCGGTATGCAGTGCGCGCGGCGTGCCCGCGAAGCTTTTTGGCCGCAGTTTCGCGCGAGTGATGACGGGCAGCATGAGCCCCTCGATTAGCGAGGGCGACTACATTATAATAAAATCGGGCGACCTTAACGAGCTGAAAAAGGGCGATATCATCACCTTTTATTCGGAAGACCCAGCAATATACGGTAAGCTGAACACGCACCGCATAATCGGCGTGGCGGAGGACGGCAGCTACATCACAAAGGGCGACGCGAACGCCGAGGCCGACCCCGTTACGGTAAAGCGGAGCAAAATAATCGGCAAATACGCGGGCAAATCGCGCTTTCTGCGGTGGGTAAACTCGTTCGCTTCGGGCAAAAAGCTTATAATGATCGCGGCGGTGATACCGATGCTGGGAATCGCGATATACGAGGCGGCGACCATTGGGCGGATAACGCGCGAGAGCCGAGAGGAGCGCGAGCGTGCGGCGGCTGAGGAGCGTGAAAAGCTTCTTCGGGAAGCGATCGACGAGGAAAAGCGTAAGCTTTACGAAGCGGAAAATCATGAAAATGAAAACGCAGATACAAACAGCGAGGAGGCGGGCGATTGAACCAAGAGAAAATAATGAAGCGCAAGATGATCTGCGCAATAGTAATGTTCATCGCGGCGCTGATAGGACTGTTTGTGATGGCGGGGCTGTACGTTGACAAATCGGAGGAAGTGCAGGAAACGTACAGGGCGCAGTTCAAGGAAAACTTAGACTACGCGGCGGACGAGATCGACGAATATTTAAAGACGGAGAAAGACCTCGACCTGCACTACTCTATGATAGTTTCAGACATGGGCGCGGCGCGAAGCATGATATTTTTGATCGACGGCGCGGTGGAGGAGCAAAAGGTGATAAACGAGCTGCACTACTGTTTTGTGAAGTATCCGCAGCAGATGCAGGGCAAGCTGAAAGAGAGTGCGCAGGCGATGCGGCACATCACGGAGAACCTTGACAAGGGTTACGAGGAAGCGCGCGCGGTGATAGATTCGGTAGACAAGCTGGGCGAATGAGCGCGGTTTCACACGGAGAATGACCAACAATGCAGACAACGCGAGGAATGATATTATGAACGAGAAAAGAAGGCTAAAAAAAGAGATAAAGCGGTGCAGGCTGACCATCGAGGAGATAGAGCGCAAGAGGTCGCGTTCGCAGTCGGCGCTTGTGCAGGCGATACTATTGCAGGAAGAGCCGAACGAAATGGACGTTGAGTGGTTCAATAAGTACACGGGCGAGATCACGGCGTGCAGAAACCACATGATAGAGTTGCAGAAGAAGCTGGATTCTTTGGGGTAAGGTTGTATCCCTTACTGTAATTTAATCTCTGTACCCACGCGGTGCAAACGCCTAGCGCACACCCATAAACGGCGTGAAGATAAGAAAAGCGCGTGCTCAAGCGGCGCGCCAGCCGCTT
>ULUG01094916.1_pt1 | contig 11404 bp, 12 predicted proteins | sample 1958331 | NCBI WGS metagenome assembly ULUG01 (sample SAMEA4835755, study PRJEB28245) | human gut metagenome | biome: gut microbiome; material: fecal sample | place: Denmark | collected 2008
GGGTAAAGCCCCGTGAGGGGCTTTACCTTGCTGCAAGCATCATGCGGCAGGAGAGCAAGGCTGGTCAGAAGGGTTAACACATGTGAACTGTTGATAAACACCGTTATCGGCAACAGGCCAAAGATGCTGACAGGCCTGAACCAAAAGGTATGGGGTCCGGTTGCTACCTTGCGCACAGGGAGCACATAGGCGCAGAGCCCCCCGGTGAAGAGACAGAACCCGCCCTGACCTTCTGTATGTTAAGCGGAACCTAGTAAACCCGTATCGCTGCCTTACAGGCAGGTGAACCGGAAGGAACACTGTAGGCGGTGCGGGCAGAGGAGGACGGAAAAAGCAAATGCCCGGCTGTAATAGCCGGGATACGGGGCAGGTTCCCCGACGCGAAAGCGGGCAGACTTCCGTCTGGTCTTTAATTGCATGAAAAGCTGTAAAGCAGTCAAAAGGATATCAGCGAGATGAATACACACATCAGTGTGTCCACTGATACCCCACCTGACAGGCTGGCACGCCATAAACTGGAAAGCATGCCATGCCCGGGGGCGAAAGCTACAGTTACGGATTGCAAAGGCAACCCGACAGCAACAATGGCGACGGGTCAGAGAACTACAGCGCATCCTCACCCGGTATTGACGGAAAAATATGGCACACACCGAAGGAGAAATGGGAGGGGGTATGCAGCCTGAACCTGTGTGGTTACAGGCCACAGCCATTACGGCGAATACATATTCCAAAATCAAACGGCAAAACGCGACCACTGGGCATACCCACAATGAGGGACCGGGCCATGCAGGCATTGTGGCTGCTGGCTCTGGAACCCGTATCTGAGACCACTGCTGACCATAACAGCTATGGTTTCAGACCAATGCGCAGTACACATGACGCCATTGAGTCCATTTTTCTGCGGATGAGCCAGAAAGTATCGCCCAAATGGATACTGGAGGGCGATATTAAAGGGTGTTTCGATAACATCAGCCATGACTGGCTGCTTTCCCATATTCCGATGGACAGGAGACTGCTTAAAAAATGGTTGAAAGCAGGTTACATGGAAAGAGGCGTGTTTAACCATACGAACAGCGGGACACCGCAGGGAGGCATCATATCCCCTGTTCTCGCTAACATGGCTCTGGACGGACTGGAGAAGGAACTGATGCAAACGTTCAGGAAAAGTGGTTATCACAGTGCAAAGCACCAGGTGAATTATGTGAGATATGCTGATGATTTCATCTGTTCAGGCAGCTCCCGTGAACTGCTGGAAAATGAGGTCAGACCACTGATTGCAGCTTTCATGCGCGAACGAGGGCTGGAACTGTCGGAAGAAAAAACAGCGATCACACATATAGATAAAGGCTTCGACTTTTTAGGGCAGAACGTCAGGAAGTACAACGGTAAAATGCTGATTAAACCGTCGAAGAAAAACCTGAAGAACTTCCTCTGTAAAGTCAGAGAAATAATTAAACGCAATCCGACGCTCCCGGCATGGAAACTGATAGGCCAGCTAAACCCGGTGATCCGGGGATGGGCTACCTATCACCGACACGTCGTGGCGAAAGAAACATTTAATTATGTCGACACCCAAATCTGGCGAGCTATATGGCGATGGTGTGTAAGACGGCATCCCCGGAAAGGATTGCAGTGGATCGCCGGACGATACTTCTCCTTTGAAGGCAGGCGCTGGATCTTTAAGGCCATAACCCCGGAAGGAAAAATTCTGACTCTCTTCCGGGCAATGGAAACACCGATAAAGCGCCATATAAAAATCAAAGGTGAGGCAACACCATACACACCCGGAATGGAAATCTACTTTGAACGTCGTCTGGATCTAATCTGGAAAGGCAAATCAATGAAGATGAAAACAGTAGTTCAACTCTGGAAGAGGCAGGGGAAACACTGTCCGCAGTGCGGACAACCCATAACCAACCAAACCGGATGGAATATACATCACCGGCTCAGGAAAGTTATGGGCGGCAGTGACGAACTGACCAATCTCGAGTTGTTACATCCGAACTGCCACCGACAGTTACACAGCAGGGAAGCCGGTGCTCACCAAAAGCACTTATAAAGGCTTGAGCGGAGTGCGGGGAAACTCGCACGCTCCGTTCTTAGGGGGCGGCGGCGCAGCAATGTGCCGCTGCTACCCGACCCGGCAGACAGGACAACACTGCAGTAGTCAGAATCAGAGCAGGAAGAAAAAGAGAATAATCACGGGAAAGGTAATGTCATTTCTGACAACTGGCCATAAACAGAGAAGGCGGGGGAAAAGAACGGGCGCCGCAGGCGCACGTTCTTTCCCGTTCCCGAAGGGAAACAGCCTTCCTGGCAGTCTGGTTGTTCATGCCCCTACAATGCCAGCAAGGAGAAAGGGGGCGCCGGCAAACCAGCAGCCCCTTTATAAAGGCGCTTCAGTGCAGTCAGACCAGCATCAGCCCTGAAAAGGCGGGTCTGCGCCCGCCTCCGGGTTGCTACTTACCGCCGGATTCGTAAGCCATTGTTGCCGTAACTTCCCGTGTATCTTGAAATTCGGTTAGTATGGTTTTGGATTAGATTTGGCACGGCATGTGCAGCCTGACCCTCCCTAGGGTTCAAAGCCCGAGATACAGCGACCGGCGCACATGCTGAGCCACTCATCTGAAACCCGAACAGTTATCCGTATTTTCCATAACGTATTTGCAAGGATGGGTAATAATGAGGCTGCCAAATCCACTCTGCGTGGGCATTGATGTTTCTAAAGCAACACTTGATATCGCTGCTACCGCTGAAATCGAACAGTTCACGATCAGTAATGATTCCGATGGTTTTGATGAGATCATCAATAAACTCAAAGAGTGTCGTATCTCTCTTGTGCTTATGGAGGCTACTGGTGGCTTTGAAGCAGCAATAGCTTGCTCGCTTCAGGCTGCAGGTTTTGATGTAACGGTGATCAACCCAAGGCAAGCGCGTGATTTTGCTCGCGCTATGGGGTATCTGGCCAAAACCGATCGCATTGATGCCAGGGTTCTTGCTCAAATGGCTGAGGTAATCAACAAGCATCCAGATAGAGGGCGCTTCATTCGCCCCATTCAGGATGCTGAACGACAAGTTCTCACTGCAATGGTAGTTCGACGTCGCCAGTTGATAGCCATGCATGTAGCTGAACGAAACAGGCTTCACCCAGCACACCCTCAAAGCAGAAAGAGCATCAACATTATCATAAAAGCTCTCGACGATGAGCTTGCCAGAGTCGATGCTGAGATGAGTAAACACGTTCAAAACCACTTCAAAGAGCTTGCTGACAGACTCAACACTTTCAAAGGTGTTGGTATTAGAACGACCGCCAGCCTGCTCGCAGAAGTTCCAGAGCTTGGCAATCTCACACGCAGAGAGATTAGCGCGCTCGTTGGTGTAGCTCCTGTTAACCGTGATTCAGGAACGATGCGCGGGCGAAGAACCATATTTGGCGGAAGAATTGGTGCGCGAACCGCACTGTATATGGCCGCTCTTGTTGCTACCAGATTTAACCCTGTGATTAAAGCGTTCTACAGCAGGCTTTTGGCCGTTGGAAAGCCAAAGAAAGTTGCACTTGTTGCCTGCATGAGAAAGCTGCTAACAATCCTGAATGCGATGCTCAGGAAGAACGAAGAATGGGATATGTCATACCATTCGGTATCTCTTTAATTTTATCATTCAAGACAGTTGCTGTATCCGTCCTTCAGCCGGACTTCGCACAGGCGATTCCGGGTCAGGAGTGTGAATATTAACAACGTGCAGCACACGATTAATACGCACCAGATAAGGGCGTTTCCCGGTAGTTTCATGGTTTACTCCTCCTTGCAATTTGCACGGTAAGAGGCCATACTGACGTGGACTAGACATGCAGAGGCCTCGTGGGTTAATGAAAATTAACTACGGGGCTTTTGTCCTTCTGCCACACGACAGGATAACAAACCACCTTCACGTCATGAGGCAGAAAGCCTCAAGCGCCGGGCACATCATAGCCCATATGTCTGCCCCCTGTCAGCATCTGTACCGTTCTCCGTCACGCCCCGGATTTCCAGTCGGCGCAGTGCACTGAACAGATAATCGCATTCAGCCTGTTTGTTTGCCCTGAACGGTTTTGCAACGTAAGCGCCCCATATGAGACGTGGGGTAAAAATTAGTTTACAGAGAGGGTGACGTTCCAGGGAAGCTGTTCTCTCACGCGGTTGGCAGGCCAGGTATTGATGACACTGATCACGTGGCGCAGCCAGGCTTCCGGCTCGATGCTGTTGAGTTTGCAGCTTCCGATCAGGCAGTGCATCACTGCTGCACTGTCGCCACCACTATCAGAGCCGAAGAACATGTAGTTATGCTGCCCCAGCCAGCGCAACCACACGAAGTGCGTTTTCGCACAGATTATTGTCGATCTCCACCCAGCCATTACTGCAGTACACGTTCAGCGCATTCCAGTGATTCAGGATATAGTCGAACGCCTTCGCCATCTCCGCATGTTTCGACAGCGTTTTCCTCTGCAACTGTATCCAGTCGTACAATGACTGCATCAACTGGACGCTTCTGGCTTTTCTGACTGCAAGCTGTTCCTCTGCCGGACTGCCGCGTATCTCCGCTTCTATGTCGTATAACTCTGCTATCCGTCTGAGCGCTTCCTGAGTCATTTCTGTCGGACGGCGCACATCCTCGTCATGGATTTTTCGGCGGGCGTGGGCCAGGCACCCGGCCCGTTTCGTACAGTACGTTATAACCATTATAATGTTGTGCACAACATTACAGCGGTTACGATCAGCTGTTCAGTGCCGAACGTAAAGGCGGCGCGCTGACGGAGGTTGCGTGCCGGGCCCATGCCCGCTGCAAAATCAACGATGTATACATCAGCAGTAAAAGTGCGACAACAGAAGAGGCCCTGAAACGCATCAGTGAACTGTATGCTATCGAGGATGAAATACGCGGGTTACCAGAGCCTGGACGGCTGGAGGTCAGGCAGATGCAGAGCAAACTGTTCCTGGCTTCGCTGCATGAGTGAATGGTGGAGACAAATGCCACTCTGTCGAGAAAATCCAGACTGGGAGAAACGTTCAGCTATGTTATGAATCAGTGGGACGCACTCTGTTATTACAGTGATGACGGTCTGGTGGAGGCGGACACTAACACAGCGGAAAGAGCCCTTCGGGCCGTCTGTCTCGGAAAGAAAAATTATATCTTCTTCGGCAGCGATCACGGCGGAGAGCGTGGTGATCTGCTGTATGGGTTTATCAGCATCTGCCGTCTGAACGGCATAGATCCGGAGGCGTATCTGCGCCATATCCTGAGTGTTCTGACGGAATGGCCTTCCAACCATGTTGACGAACTCCTGCCATGGAACGTTGCGCTCACCAATAAATAACCGTCAATACGGCGTTCGGTTAACATTTACAAAATAGGCTGAATAATGCCATAAACCTATTATTTCCTGATAAGACTTTTTTAATGCTTTGTTATTTATATGGCAATAATCGGTTAACGCATTTCATTACAGTAAATAAGGGATTGCTTTGCGCAAATAAAATCAGGATGACAATGTGAAGTAAGAGGATTTTGCTTAAAAAGCACATGGTTTCCTGAAATAATAAACAGGGATGTTCCGCCATATTATGGTAATAACGTGCATTTTTAATGTTTAAGGATAAATATGTTTTCCACACCACAGACGGGTGATACTACACCGCAGATCTCATTTACCCGGGATTTCCACTATCTGACAGCTCTTATCCAACACCTCGGGGCGCATGAACGCTGGAACAGCAGAACACCGAGAAACATAGCTGACAGCCTTGGCATGGATATGTATGAGGTTGAACGGGTACTGGCGTCCTATCCAGCCTTTTTCCGACGTTCAGGCAATCTCAGCGCCCAGGGTGAACCTCTGTTTATGGTTCACCTGCGCTACGCAAGAAGACGAAAAAATGATGAAACCGGTTCACGTGAATCCCCGCCAATCAGTGCAGCAGAGATGGGGATCATGCTGGATCTGGTGACAAAAATGATAGCAGTGGAAGAGCAGAATAAAAGACTTAGTTTTGAAATTAAAAAGAATAATCTGAAAATATGGTCTGCTCTGGCGCTGACCTTTCTTTCCTCTGTTACCGCAATTGCGACAGCATTATTAAAATAGGAGCATGAATATGAAACTGGAATCTTTTCGTATACAAAACTTCAGATCAGTTTTGGACAGTGGATTAATTACCACAGAAAAACTGACTGCCATTCTGGGCAGAAACGAAAGCGGGAAAACAAATTTGCTTCTGGCACTGAAAAGCCTCAACCCGGCAGAAGGTTTCGGTAACCTCAACAATATTAAAGATTTTCCACGAAACAGAAAACTGAGTGAATGTACACCGGACACTGAGGTTGTTGATACCGTCTGGTCATTTACCGAACAAGAGCTTGCAGAGCTAAGCACAATTTATCCACGGGCACAGAATGTCACTTCTGTCAGTATAAGCCGGAGATACAACGGGGAATTAAGGTATATCAATTTCCACGGACTTAATAATTTTAATTATGACAGTCAAAAAATAAAAAAAGAAATCAGAACCATTGCCACTCAGATAGAGCTGTTTTTTGATAAACCTGAGAATAATACAGAGTCGAACCAGGCTGAGCGCCAGCTCATAACGGATATCTGTAACGCTTTGCTTCCTGTTCATGACCGTCCTCTGGACTGGTCAGCACAGGCCAAGGACAAACCTCAGGAACTGAGAAAATATCTGGCTAAGCATGATATTGAACTTAAATCTGCCTCTGAAAACGCCCTTGATGAAATAGAGGATATGCTCAACGAGATCAGCAGTGACAGTGCCAGACAGGCGGATGCAAGAAAATGGGTTATGTCAAAGCTTCCTGTCTTCGTCATGGTGGACGAATACCCTGAGCTGAACGGCCATCATCAGATGGCGGAGTACATTACACGAAAGCAACAGGGCAAACTCAGTAAGGCTGATATCAATTTTGAAAAATTGTGCAAAGTGGCAGGCCTTGATCCTGCCGAACTGACTGCCAACAGAAATAACCCTGAAGTCCGAAATCAGCTTGTGAACAGAGCCGGTGCGGTAGTCACGACAGAAATCAGAAGACTCTGGCAGGATAAGCCTCTTAAAATCCGCTTTAATGTGGACAGCGATTATTTTGATACGTACGTATCGGATTCAAATAATAGCTATGATGTTGAAGTTAATCTGGACGAAAGAAGCCGTGGTTTTAAATGGTTTTTCTCTTTCTATATAACCTTTTTTGCTGATACAAAAGGTGGAGTAGCAGAAAATGCAATTATCCTGCTGGATGAACCTGGTCTTTATCTGCATGCAAAATCTCAGGCTGATCTGCTCAGTCATCTGAGCAATGATTTTGAAAACCAGATTATATATACAACGCATTCTCCATTCCTGGTGCCAATAAAAAGCATTGCAGATGTGAAGACTGTGTCGATTGCAGAAGATAAAGGAACAACGGTAACAAACGATCCCAGCGGGGATTCCACAACTTTGTTCCCATTGCAAGCGGCGCTGGGTTATGACATTGCACAGTCTCTGTTTATTGGTTCTCATAACCTTATAGTGGAAGGAGTGACTGATTTCTGGTACCTCAGCACTATCTCAGATGTGCTTAAGGCATCAGGCCGGAAAGGTCTTAACAGTAAAATAACCATAACTCCTGCGGGAGGAGCACAGCGTGTGTCCTACATGGTTTCACTGCTTTCTTCACAGAATCTCAATGTCGTCGTACTGCTTGATGATGAGAAGCAGAGCCGGGTGACTTCTGCTGAACTCCAGCAGCAGGGTATGCTTAACAGGAAGAATGTCGTATTTGTATCCGATGCACTGGAGTCAAACCGTGATGAGTGCGATATTGAAGATCTTTTTAACCACGACACTTTTCTGCAGCTGGTTTGCGAAAGCTATGATCTGAAGCCTGCAGATCTGACGCTGAACAAGAAAATCCCGCGTATTGTCAAACAGATTGAAAGTGCTTTCTCTTCAGACAAGAAAAAATTCGTTAAAGCCAAACCCGCCCGGACATTCATGAACCGATTAAAAGACGGCAATAATCGGCTGCTGTCTGAGGAAGAGCTGGTTCGGTTTGAAAGGCTGTTTGATCTGATAAATAAAAAAATGACTTCGTGCAACTAATACATATCCTGCAGTTCTTCATCCAGGGCCCGGTAACTCGGGCCTTTATATATGTGACTTTGCCTTTTTCCGGAGCTGAGAGTGAGAAAAAGGTAAGCGGCTCGCCAGAACCGTATTGATATTTACTGAGAGGTCAGATCAACTTTCCAGGGCAACAGATCGCGTACCCGGTTTGCCGGCCAGTCCTGGATATGCTCAATGACGTAACGCAGCCATTTTTCTGGATCCACATTGTTCAGACGGCATGTGCCAATCAGCGAGTACAACACCGCCGCATGTTCGCCACCGCTGTCGGAACCCGCGAACAGCCAGTTTTTCCGGCCTACGGCCACACCCCGTAAGGCGTTCTCTGCGATGTTGTTGTCGATTTCCACCCAGCCATTACTGCAGTACACGTTCAGGGCCTCCCACTGTTTCAGCAGGTATGCGAACGCTTTTGCCGTATCCGAGTGACGCGACAGTGTTTTCATCTGAGTCTGTATCCAGTCATACAGTGACTGCATCAGTGGCGCAGCTCTGGCTTTTCTTGTCGCCAGACGCTGCTCTGCTGAACATCCCCGGACCTCAGCCTCGATGGCATACAGTTCACCGATATGCTGCAGGGCTTCCGTGGTGATGTCGGTGGGCGCTCTTGCATGCACATCGTGGATTTTTCTTCGGGCATGAGCCATACATGCGGCTTCCGTTATTCTGCCGGATTCGTACAACGCCCGGTAACCACCGTAAGCATCGGCCTGAAGCACTCCGCTGTAACCGGACAGGTGATTCTGTGGATGTATGCCTTTCCGGTCCGGGCTGTACGCGAACCAGACCGCCGGGGGGCATCTGTGAACCGGCGTTGCGGTCATCACGGACGTAGACCCACAGCCGGGCTGTCCGGGTTTTACCGCTGCCCGGCTCCTGAACCGGGACGGGGATATCATCAGCATAGACTTTACCGGGCATCAGCACATACTGGCGCAGGACGTCATACAGCGGCTCCAGCAGTTCAGCAACAGCACCTGTCCAGCGCCCCAGCGTGGCACGACTCAGCTACACGCCCTGGCGACGGTATATTTCTGACTGGCGGTATAACGGCAGATTGTCCGCGTATTTTCCGGTGACAACGTGGGCAAGAAGCCCCGGACTGGCATAACTGCGCTCAAGGGGTTTTGAAGGCACCGGTGCCTGAACGATACAGTCGCACCGGCAACAGGCCAGCTTCGGACGTTGTGTTTCGATAACCTTAAAGGCACTGCTGATAAGCTCCAGTTGCTCTGACACATCACATCCCAGAGAACTGAGTTCACCACCACAGGCAGGACAGCATTCCTCTTCCGGCCGGATAACCAGGGTTTCACGGGAAAGTGAGGCCGGTAACAGTTTACGGGCTGAAGACTGGCGCAGGGCGGATGGCAGTGCCGGGTCATACTGCTCACCCAGCGTTTCCGCCATTTCTTCCTGAAGTGCGCTGATTCGCTCCTGTGCTTCCTGTATCTGCCGTTCGGTTTTTGCGCGAAGTTTTTCTGAGCTTTTACCGAACTGCATGCGCTGCAGTTTTGCAACCAACGCCTTCAGCCGGTTGATTTCGGAAGCATAAGCAGCCACCCGCTGTGAGAGCAGGCGGTTGTATTCAGCCATCTGGCGGATGGTGTCCTGTTGCGTCTGCAACAGTGCCCGCAGGCGGGCATTCTCATGAGCAAGTGAGGTGTCCATACCCTCACTTTACAACGGGTTATATACGGATTCCAGCGCGTTCCGTTCGTTTCGGGTGCTTCCAGTTGATACCTTCAAGAAGCATGGATAACTGAGCCGGAGTAAGGTGCACCTTGCCGTCACGGGTGACCGGCCAGACGAAGCGGCCCCGCTCCAGGCGTTTGGTGAAAAGGCACAGTCCGTCGCTGTCAGCCCATAACACTTTTATCTGGTCACCCCGGCGTCCGCGGAAGATGAACAGGTGTCCGGAGAACGGGTCATCCTTCAGGACGTTCTGAACTTTTGATGCCAGGCCGTTAAAACCATTTCGCATGTCGGTGATACCGGCAACCAGCCAGATACGCGAACCGGCAGGCAGAGATATCATCAGTGGCTGCTCCCTTTCATTTCGCGGATAAGTGTCTGTAATAACGTCGGTGTCAGTTCACCTTTCAGCCTGAGAGTTCCTGCCGACAGAACCAGCTCGCAGCACAGACTGTCTGGCAGTGTATTTATCTGTTCAGGTATCTGCACTGGTGCCGGGATTTTATTATCCGGCTCCGGAGTTAACGTCACGGGAAGTATCGATGTTTCATGTTCGCCGGGCGGTTGCAGGCCACCGTTACGCCAGAGATGCCGCCAGTTAAAGAGCAGGTTATCGTTAATTCCATTCTCACGAGCTATTTGTGCGACACAGGCACCGGGTAAAAGAGTTTGCTGAACAAGTCTCCATTTAAACTCCGGTGAAAATCGGTTCCGGCGGGGTTTCTCTGCTTTCACAGGCTGAGTCACGGTCGGGGCTGAAGGGTATCGCCCCGGGAAAAGAGCCCGGGCCAGTTGCCCGCAGGAATATTCACCGGAAAGAGGCCCGTCAGTGAATACCTGGTGAAATCGCCTCACCAGAGAAAAAATGGCGGTTTTGCTGACACCAGTCTGCGCAGAAATGCGCGGGTACGACAGTGACTCGTCAAATCTCAGCTGTAGCACACGCAGGATCAATTCCGGATTATCTGCCAGTACCGCCTTTCGTGCATTCATCTTAAATGTCCTTTTACTGCGAAAATGGACATTAGTATCGGAAACAGGAAAGGAAGGCGAAAGACGGTTTAAATGAGACGCTTACTTTGCAACCGTAACCACCCACTGATGATTTCCGGGCCAGCCATGCACTTTCCTGACCCGCCCGTTAATCACATACAGCAGCCCCCAGCCCGCCGGTAAATCATCCACGGTAATCACCCCCGGCTCGCAGAGATAAAAACGCCAGTCTCCCATGACCTTTTCCGGCTCTGCCCGGAACACCTTTTTCCTGTCAGCCAGGAAATCAGACCGTGAGCATTTCACCTCAATGAGACATGACGCTCCGTTACGGAAGCCCAGCGCATCAGGATGTTCACCGCAGGACGTCCATGCGTGAAAACGGTCACTGAACACCACCTTAAAACCGTGGTTGCGGAGAAAACGACAGGCCAGTTCACACCTCTCCCTGTGTGTTTTCGGGTGTCTGACATTCCGCATCATGCCGCCTCCCGGAGTTTGTTCGGCACCATCCACCGCTCCATCTCACGGACAGTGTGACCGGCCTCCCTTGCCGC
>ULUG01037006.1_pt1 | contig 11403 bp, 13 predicted proteins | sample 1958331 | NCBI WGS metagenome assembly ULUG01 (sample SAMEA4835755, study PRJEB28245) | human gut metagenome | biome: gut microbiome; material: fecal sample | place: Denmark | collected 2008
GTATGCCCATGCCTATGGCTAAGGCAACTGCGGCGGCGAGCAGCACGCGGGAATTATTCTGCGCCGCAAGCGCGAAAGCCACGCCCTCAGCCATGCCCTCAGGGATATTGTGCAGCGTTATCGCAAAGACGAGCATGGCGGAGTGCCCCAGGCTTTTGCGAACGCCGCGCGGGCGGTCTTCGCCGGGGTGAAAGGCGGGCAGCAGCTTATCAAGCGCCATGAGAAATGCCACGCCGAGCGAAAAGCCGCAGGCGGCGGGCACCCACCCTATCTTTCCCAGCTCCTCTGCCTTATCTATCGCGGGGATAAGCAAGCTCCAGACCGAAGCGGCTATCATCACGCCCGCCGCAAAGCCGAGAAAGCAGCGGTTCAAGCGCGCCGAAATGCCCCGCTTTCCGAATAGAAAAACCGTAGCCGCACCAAGCGCCGTCATCGAAAATGTGAAAGCCGTGCCCAGCGCCGCGTATAAAAGTCCGTTCATGTAAAAAAGCTCCTTGTCAAAAAACGTTTTTTAAAAAGTTTTATTAGCAGTATATGGCGCGGAAATATTTTTTGTGAAAAAGCCGAATAAGCCGCGCCTTGCGTGTGCATAATAACCGTACAGACGGCGGGAAGCGCCGCAGATTTTTTTGAAAGGAATGGTAGAAGTATGCTGGATAGGATAGCGCTGCTGCTTACGATAATCGGCGGTATAAACTGGGGGCTGATAGGCATTTTTCAGTTTGACCTGGTAGCTTTTATTTTCGGCGGACAGGCGGCTGTTGTTAGCAGGATAATATATGTGCTGGTAGGGATCAGCGCGATATGGTGCATCTCCCTATTTTTCCGCGAGCAGGAGCTTATAGAAACCAACAGCTGACACGCGAAAGACTGCGGGCGGCTGAGTGAGAGTCTGTAAATAAAAGAGCGCATCACCGCGATACACGTTTTATCGGGCGTTGCAAATGCGGTGAAAAATTCTTTTATTTTCTCAGACTTTCTCTCAGCCGCCCGATATTTTTTCGGCGGGAAAATCGTTTGACATTTCATGTGCTGTGTGTTATAATGTGCATGGGAGGTTTTGCGATATGAACTTAGATATGCTTAAAGAAGTTGGAGATATACTTGACGGACAGGTGAAAAAAGGCGAGGTAGTAGGCGGAGCGGTAGCCGTATTCAAAGACGGCGAGCAGATCTACCGCCACAACAGCGGTTTTGCCGACCGCGAGCGCGGAATACCTGTGCGCGACGACACTATTTACAGGATATATTCCATGACAAAGCCGATAACTGCGGCGGCTGTCATGATACTTTACGATAGGGGTCTTTTCAAGCTTGAGGACAAGCTGAGCGACTACATACCCGAATTTGCTCACCCTACGGTGCTTATGTCCGACGGCAGGGAAGTGCCCGCCGAGAGCGAGATAACGATTCGCCAAACGCTTGATATGACTTCTGGACTTTGCTACCCCGACCAGAGCTATCCTGCGGGCAGGAAGATGGACGAAGTTTACAGCGAGATAGCGCGCGAATCTGACGCGGGCAAGAGAGTAGGCACGCTGGAGCTTATCCGCCGCGCCGCGAAAAGCCCTCTGGCGTATCAGCCGGGCGAAAAGTGGATGTACGGCATAGGCGCGGACGTTGCGGGCGCGCTGGTAGAAGTGCTGACGGGTATGAGTTACCGCGAATATCTGAAAAAAGAGATATTTGAGCCGCTCGGCATGGTGGACACTGATTTCTATGTGCCGCAGGAGAAGATGGACAGATTTTCCGAGATGTACATTTATAATGAGGAGAGCAAGCAGCTTGAAACTATCCCCTGGCAGCATTTGGGTTTGCGCGGATTTTTCAAGGAGCTGCCCGCGTTTGAGTCGGGCGGAGCTGGCTTGGTATCCACCATCGACGACTACAAGAAGTTTGCGGACATGATGATGAACAGGGGCGTTTACGGAGGAAAGCGCATACTCAGCGAAGAAGCGGCAGACCTCATCACGCACAATAACCTCACCCCCTCGCAGGCGGAAACTTTCAACTGGGATCAGTGCAGGGGCTGCGGATACAGCATACTCAACCGCTGCGTTATCGACCTCGAAGCGGCGGGCGCGGGCAACTTGGGCGACTACGGCTGGGACGGCTGGCTGGGAAGCTACTATTCGAACGACCCGACCGACAAGGTAACGCTCATCTACATGATACAGCGCGCGGGCGGTTTCGGTTCGTGGCCATGCCTCAAGATGAAAGAGATGATCTACAAGGCTATAAAATAAAAATAAGGGAGGCTGCGGAAAATGCAGTCTCCCTTTTCGTATCATATTAGTAAAGTATATTTAGATCTCCGCGATCTCGGGAATTTCGGAAATCTCGACCGGCTCTGCTACCTCTTCGCCAGCCGATACATCGTCCGAGATAATAGCGCCCGTCAAGTCAACCGCGAAATTTCCGGTGTCTCCGAAACGTATTAAAATGTCGTTGAGAGCTGAACGGGTGATCTGCGCACCTGTTAAGGCGATCGCTATATTTGCGGCATCGTCGTCTTTGCAGTTGATCTCTGCTTTTACCTCATCAAAAGTCATATCCTCAAGATCTGCATAAGCTGAAAGCTCTTTAGGCGCATAAAGCGTTGCAGCAGCGTGCATAGCGATGAACACAAATCTGAAATCCTCGCAGCCGAAAGTGCTGAAAGGTATCTCGTACAGCCTAAGCATACCGTCATCGGTCTTTTTGCTGATAACGGGCTTATATCTGCTCTGCGCCAGATCATAAGCGTATCTGTTTTCGTAAGCTTCTTCGGTAAGTCTGCCATCGGGCATCGGCACTATCTCAAAGCGGGAAGTTTCATTGCCTGTATCGCAGTATCCGCCGACTATCACGAATCTGAACACATAGTCGGTATTTTTCTCAAGTTTTTTTTCGCAGCATATCTGCGTCCAATCCCAGTTCCAATTTCCTATGGAGTAGGCGATGGCGTTTTTGCCTTCGCTGTCTGTCACGAAAAATTTAGCCGTTACATTAGTTTCGCAGGACTTATCTGCCTTAAAATCTCTTGCGTCAAAATTGATTACTTTACTCATATTTATAACCTCCGTAATATCTGCGGCGGGCTTATGAGTAGCGGTTATTCTGATTTCACAGTCGCTGACATACTCTGCCCGACCGTTTTTCACGAGTCCCCGCGCCCTTTTCGGGTAGGTGACTCCAACTCGTTTGCCATTCAGGTCTGTAACAATAACGTTTTTTTCTATGGGTATCTCCCCCTTGCACAGAATATTTAGTTCAAAGCGGCGCTGTTATTTTCTATGGGTGCCATCCCCTGCCTGCTTAAAGCAAGTGTAACACACACCAGCGAGTTTGTCAACACCGAGAGGAAAGTTTTGTTATTCTCACAATTTCGGCGGGGAGTTCTTAGCGCATTTGCACAAGGCGCGGGTATAGTAAAATATGTGATAATTTATATATGCCATATATATTTATAAATAAACAATATTTTTTTGAAAAAACGCTTGACAGAACGAATATTAAGTGATATAATATTAAAGTCGGTTGAGGACATACCCAAAGCGACAGAAACTGAATAAATGCGGCAGTGCTGGAATAGGCAGACAGGCACGTTTGAGGGGCGTGTGTCTTCGACGTACGGGTTCAAGTCCCGTTTGCCGCACCAAACGTTTTAAAAGCAGGCGTTTATATGGCGTCTGCTTTTTTGTTTGCGCTATTGATTTTTTGCAGATCTTATAGTATAATGGGGATTACAAAATACATTGCAGAACATAAAAATATTGAGGAGTAAGCAATATGTCGCAAAAGTGGAATGACCCCGAAGCCAGAGAGAACTATATTCTCTTGATAACATTGGACAATATGATTTTCTTCTTCCTTTTTATGTATCTGAATTATAAATTTGCAGCCGCATTTTTATCAGGCGATTTCTTAGAATATTCAATCCATAATTTAAAAATACTTTTTATTATAAGATTTATTTGTATTCTAATAAGCAGTTATAACGCATCTAAAATACTATTTTCTATGGTAGAAATGTACCGCGCATATGATAAACCGTATAGAGATTTTGACGACTATAAGTTTAAAAACAAATTTTCTTATTTTCGCTTTTTTAAAACCTCATTGATCGGGATCGAGAAAAAGCAGTGCGCCAAAGCTGCTATATTTTCTGTGTTGTGGATAGCTTTGACCGTGGTTTTGTCTATGCGTGATTTTGCGTCATACGGAAGTAAAAATTCGTTTCAGCAGATACTTTGCCTGAGCGAAATAAACAGCGATATAAAAAATAACAACGTTGCTGAATATGATGTTAAAGCTTCGACTATATATACATCGTCCAACGGGCTGCACTATATTGTCCCAAATCGGGATAACGACAATACTGAATTGATCTTGACAGATCAGCAGTATGATATGTTGAAAAACGCCGCTGATCTTTATTATCGTGTTACATATTACGAACTATCCGGATTTGTTATTTCGGTCGAAGAGCAATGAATCCCCATTCACACCCTATCCAAAATATCCTGCATAAAAATCTACCTGACATAGCAGCATACTCTGGGTCGTATGATAAATGTATGATAAAAGCTCCCGAAACGGGGACTTTTTGCGTGGGTCTGCCCGAGCGCGGATATAATAATTAAACAGAAAAAGCAAGCCCCTGCGCCGTGAAAAAACGCAGGGGCTTATTGCGTGTGTTTTTACTTCTTGTGTGGCAGCTTTATCTCGGGCACGGCCAGGTTTTCAAAAACCACGCCGCTCTCTTCCTCAGCGGGCAAGTGCTGCTCAGCAGGCTCTTCATCTTCGCCGCCGTCGATATGTACTTCGGGGAATGCAAGATTTTCCGAAGCGTAATTCAGCTTTTCTCTTTTCTTTCTTTTTCTGAAATTCATAAGCTCAGCTCCCTTAGTTGATAAAGTTGATAAATGCCGTTATAACAAGGCTGTTTATAAAGTCGGCGAACATACTGCCCACTATCGGCACAAGCATATACGCCTTTATCGAGGGCACGAATTTCTCAGTAAGCGCCTGCATATTCGCCATAGCGTTTGGCGTAGCGCCCATGCCGAAGCCGCAGGTGCCCGCCGCAAGCACCGCCGCGTCGTAATCTCTGCCCATCACGTTGTATACCAAAAAGTACGAGAACATAGCCATCAGCACCACCTGCGCCAGCAGAAGTATTATCATCGGCAGGGCAAGCTCCGCAAGCTGCCAAAGCTGTAAGGTTATCATGGCTATTCCGAGAAAGAGCGAAAGGCATATTCCGCCTATGTCGTTTATCTCGCCCATGTGTATGTGTATCTTTCCGCCGTACTCGCCGATGTTGCGCATAAAGGCTGCGGCTATCATAGAGCCGATGTATATCGGGAAAGTCATGCCCGTCATCGAGAGCAGCCATGAAAGTACAGTGCCTATGCCCATAGCTATCGCGAGCTGGTAAGCGGCGGGGGCGTACATACTTACCGAGCGGTGGTGCTTCTGCTCGTCCTCCTCCAGTATAGATGGGTCTTCGGCAACTGCGGTCTTTAGCAGGTCATGCTTCAGTATCAGCCGTCTGCCGATAGGGCCGCCCATAGTTGAGCCGATTATCAGACCGAATGTCGCCGCCGCCGTGCACACGGTAGTAGCGCCCTTTATGCCGAAGTCCTCAAGCACCGTGCCGAATGCGCCCGATGTTCCGTGACCGCCTACCATAGGTATCGAGCCCGTGCACATACCTACCAGCGGGCTTATTCCCATCAGCTTCGATATTCCCACCGCCACAAAATTCTGCGTGAATATCAGCACCACTAGGCATAGCAGGAATACCACAAGGCTCTTGCCGCCCGCTTTCAGCACTTTCAGGTTAGCCTGAAAGCCTACTGATGTAAAGAACATTACCATACATACCGTTTTCAGCGTTTCGTCAAACTGAAACTCTACTATGCCCAGCCCGTGCAGCAGGCAGGAGAGAAGCGCGAAAACTATTCCGCCTACCACCGGCGCGGGTATGCAGAAAGTTTCGAGAAACTTTATCTTCTTTTTCAGAAACCCGCCGAGATACAGTACGCCTACCGCTGCGGCGAGCGTCTGATACATATCTACATTAAGTGTTTTCAATATCTCAGTACCTCGCTTTCGTTAGTTATCATCGGCGTTTACCGAGATATTTATGCTCTTGTAATATTCCACCGCGCCCTTGTGAAAAGCACAGGGGAGCCCGCTGGTCGCAAAATCGCTGTTCGGCGCGGCAAGTCCCTGCTTCTCTATATCGCCGCTGTTTTCAAATATCGCGGCGGTCAGCTTTTTCACTGTCTGCGCGTCTGCTGAAGCGTCAGCTACCAGTACAGCCTTCACGCCTATGGTGGGCACGTCCTCGTTTATGCCGCTGTATGTGCCCGCCTTTATCTCGGTGCTGAAATATCCCTCGTAAAGGTTAGTCATGTATGCGGCGGTGCGCTCGTCCATCGGCAGCAGGCGTATAGATATATCCTCCGCAAGCTGCGAGATAACGTCAGCGGGCGCGCCAAGCACGGCGAAAAATGCGTCGATCTCGCCGTCTTTCAGCGCTTCGGCTGACTGCTGATAATTCATGCAGCAGGTATTTACCATGTTCATGCTGATACCTGCCGAGTTTAAGATGTACTCGGCGTTTTTCGCCACGCCCGAGCCGTCCTCGCCCAGCGAGATGCGCTTTTCAGCCAAGTCGGCTATGCTTTCTATGTCAGAGTCGGCGCGTACTACTATCTGAAAATCTTCCATATAAAGCGCCGCCACCGCCCGCACGTCTGAAACAGGGCTGCCCTTGAAATCATCAGTGCCGTTCACCGCTTCCGAAAGCATATCGCTCTGCACGATAGCCATGTCGATAAAGCCGTCGTTCAGCAGGCGCAGGTTCGCCTGAGAGCCTGCGGTGTTTTTCACGATAACGTTCACGCCGCTTTCAAGCCCTGCAAAAGCGTTGCCGTACTTGCGGTATATTCCGCCCTCGTTGCCTGTGCCGAGCTTTACGTTTTTACCGCATGAGCACAGCGAAAGGCATAGCGCCGCCGCAGCCGCCAAAGCCGCCGCTCTTGCCGCGCGTGCAGATCTTATCATATATCATCTTCCTTTCATCACATATATTACTATTATAATTGTACCATATTTGCGCGCCGACTGCAACGGCTTTTTTCAGAAATATTGATGTACATTCTTTTACCGGGCGGAAATGCCTGCACGGATATTTTTCTACTTTTTGCACGGCTGGGCGAACTTTTGCGTCGGCGCATTTGCATGATTTGACGAACGGCAAATTTGGCAGGCTTTTGCGGGTGATTTTTGCTGTACGAGTGCATAAATCTGCAATGAACAAAATGAGCGTGATGGTGCATATCGCACAAATCAGCAACAAAGATCTTATCGCCCGAAAAATTTGCAAAAGCGTATTTTGCGGCGTATAATTAAAGTATCAAAAATACTACTATTAAAATATGAAATGAGGAAATACACTATGAGCAAGCAGTATGAGCTTAACAAAAACCTCGCCCAGATGCTGAAGGGCGGCGTTATCATGGACGTTACCACCCCCGAGCAGGCGAAGATAGCCGAAGCGGCAGGCGCGTGCGCAGTTATGGCGCTTGAGCGTATACCAGCCGACATTCGCGCGGCAGGCGGCGTTTCCCGCATGAGCGACCCTAAGATGATAAAGGGCATACAGCAGGCGGTATCTATCCCCGTAATGGCGAAGTGCCGTATAGGCCATTTCGCTGAGGCGCAGATACTCGAAGCTATCGAGATCGACTACATCGACGAATCTGAGGTGCTCTCGCCCGCCGACGACGTTTACCATATCGACAAGAGAAAGTTTAAAGTGCCTTTCGTATGCGGCGCTAAAGATCTTGGCGAAGCGCTCCGCCGCATAAGCGAGGGTGCTTCCATGATACGCACAAAGGGCGAGCCGGGTACGGGCGACGTTGTGCAGGCAGTTACCCACATGAGAAAAATGCAGAGCGAGATGCGCAGACTCAGCTCGCTTTCAGAGGACGAGCTTTTTGAGGCCGCTAAGCAGCTTCGTTCGCCTTACGAGCTGGTAAAGTACGTTGCTGAAAACGGCAAGCTGCCGGTAGTAAACTTCGCAGCGGGCGGCGTAGCTACCCCTGCCGACGCAGCGCTTATGATGCAGCTGGGCGCTGAGGGCGTTTTCGTAGGCTCTGGCATATTCAAGTCGGGCAACCCCGAAAAGCGCGCTTCCGCCATAGTAAAGGCTGTTACCAACTACACCGACGCTAAGATGCTGGCTGAGCTTTCCGAAGATCTCGGCGAAGCTATGGTAGGCATCAACAAGGACGAGATAGAGCTGCTTATGGCGGAAAGAGGAAAGTAAAATGAGCGTTATAGCGGTACTTGCGCTGCAGGGCGCGTTTGCCGAGCATGAAAAAATGCTCGATCAGCTTGGCGCGGATCATTTCGAGATACGCCGGCTTGCAGATATAGACCGCAGCTTCGACGGGTTGATAATACCCGGCGGCGAGAGCACGGTGCAGGGCAAACTGCTGAGAGATCTGGGGCTTTTCGAGCCGCTGAACAAGCTGATAAGCGGCGGTCTGCCTACATTCGGCACCTGCGCAGGCATGATACTTTTGGCAGATAAGCTCGAAAATGACAGCGAGCACTATTTCAGCGCTATGCCCATGACGGTAAAGCGCAACGCCTACGGCAGACAGCTAGGCAGCTTTTATACCGAGAGCAAGTTTGCGGGCAGCGTGATACCCATGACGTTTATCCGCGCGCCGTACATAGCGGACATCGGCGGCTGCGAAAAACTGGCTGAGGTAGACGGCAAAGCGGCAGCGGCGCGCTACAAAAACTGCCTTGCGGCGGCATTTCACCCTGAGCTGAACGAAGACCTTACGGTGCACAAGTATTTTCTCGACATGGTGGCGGGCAAGGTCTGAAAAATTGCAGATATTAAAGAGGACTGAGTGTGCATAGCGCTCAGTCCTCTTTTTGGTTTTTATTCCGGTTGAACCGTAAGCTGATTAACAAAAGAACAGGTCTTTACTGTTTACTGATCGTGTAAGATCATTGCTCAAATATGCAAGCGTACTTTGGGTTTTCTGTGAGCAGCTTTTTTTCCTCCTCCGGAAAAGAAGTTACAGTTTTTTTCAAAAAGCTCGGCTCGCATACAGTTACTTTATGACCTGAAAGATCTACAGATCTCAACAGTGATGAAGTAAAATGCTCATCGCTATTCCCATCATTTGTGCTCTCGTCATTCCGTTCTTCCCATTTTCTGATTTTCCCGTTTTTCCACTGTTCAAATTTTATATATTGCTCAAACGCTGAATCAAAACAGCCCATTGCGGCTTCATGATCTCCGATATTATTTGCGATCTTTACACATTCCATATCTATAAAACATAAGTCGCTGTGAAATCCATAACATTCAGTACCCAGTATTTTCTCAAACAACTTTCGAGTCAATAAAAGAAGCTCTAGTCCTTCCCGACTATTATTCAATTCATCATTACACACTATCGCTTCGTCCAGTGATTTTTGAAAAGCATGAAGCAGTTCCAGCACTGCGTTCCCGCGATATTGTTCAGCCCTTTTATCATCATTTATGCTGCCGATGCTTCCCAAGTTGCCCAGTAAAACTTGTCTGCACAATTCAAGGTCGGGCTGTTCTGACGCCTTCTGCTCGGCTTTTTCATATTTACCAAGGCTGGAATATACGGATAATAACGGAATGATACACGATCGGTCATGAGGCAATAATTCTTCATACAGTTTAGCGGCTTCCTCCCAAAATATATTCGGCAGATCGCCTTTGTTCTTCCACCCTTGCTTATGTAAGGCACAAGCCAGCTTCGTCTTAAAGTCCGCTCTGCCCGGAAACTCTTCGAGCCCTTTGCGCATTAGGGCGATACACTCGGTCATATCATCGCTATTATTCAGCATCTGCTGAGCCTCATCATTATATCTCTGAATTATTCTGTTTCTGTCATTGTTATAGCCAAACAACTCATCGATCGATATATGAAAATAGTTGGCGATAGATGGTATCATCTCCATATCCGGATAACCGCCATTTGCTTCCCACCTTGAAACGGCTTGCGGCGTAACGCCTAAAGCATTTGCCAGATCCTCTTGTTTTCTTCCCGTCGTCTTTCGCAGATCTTTTATTTTCTCACCAATTTTCACTTGCATTTTAATACCTCCGTATTATTTTATCACCGGTGTACGCTAATTATAGCATAGAGGTAAACCCAAGTCAATTATCAATTCGTTGTTTCATACTAAACGTATCGTTGTTTTATAAAAAAACGTCCAAGCGGGCATTATCCCACTTGGACGTATCGGAATTTTCAATGCTAGCTATCTAGGTATGGGTGTTAGATAAAACGGGATTTATCTATTCCTCATCTTCGTTAAGACCTTGTTCATTACATATTTGTTCAGCCTCAATATCTTCGGCAGTGACTTTTCCTGTAATATCCCTATAGGCTTCTTTTATTCCATTTTTGACAGCCCACTTAATTATAAAATATAATGCAAGTAAAACGATCAGTGCTGTGCCAAAACTAATTCCTAATTCTTCAAACATTTCATTACCTCTCCAAATTTCGATCTATCGAGCAATACTGCCCCTTTGCTCTTTTCCCCATTATACCACACCGCGCCGAAATTTTCAATGCTATATATCGGTATGGCTATTAGATAAATCGGAATGTATATTGATCTTCCCAAAAACAAATGATAATGCTAATGACAAAGACGTTATCAAAAAGTATGCTGCTATTATTTTTAGCCGGCTTTCATGAACAAGTAAACATACTGCTGAAAAAACAACGTTTAATAAAAATGTAATGCCGAACCAGAGCGACCGGCTATTGGTCGTAGCTGATTTTGTATACTTTCGGATACAAAATCCGGTTCCGACAACAAGTGTGATACAGAATAGCGAGACAGCACAAGAGATCATTATGCTGATAATTGGAACGGTATCATTATGGAAATTGTAAAATAAGCTTTTTACAAGAGTAATAAGTGACAGTATCATAGCGATGTACGGCATTACAATGAATATTACTTTTAATTTCTTTAACATACTTATCACCTCAAAATTACGATCTATCAAGCAATATTGCCCCTTTGCTCTTTTCCACCATTATACCACACCGCGCCGAAATATTCAACACTAAAATTCAAAAATAAACTTTTCTCAGACCTCTTGACTTTGCCTAGCGCGCCCGCCCTTGCGTCCGCCCGAATTTTGTGGTATAATTAGACTATACTTTAGCGAAAGAACGGTGCATAAAATGCTTTACATAATGCGTCACGGAAAGACGGAATGGAACGCTTTGAAAAAATTGCAGGGCAGGACTGATATACCCCTCAGCGCAGAGGGGCGCGAGATGGCGGAAAAGGCGCGGGCGGAGTACGCCGACGTGCATTTCG
>ULUG01022876.1_pt1 | contig 11324 bp, 8 predicted proteins | sample 1958331 | NCBI WGS metagenome assembly ULUG01 (sample SAMEA4835755, study PRJEB28245) | human gut metagenome | biome: gut microbiome; material: fecal sample | place: Denmark | collected 2008
ACAAGCAGAGGGTCGGCGGTTCGAATCCGTCAACGCCCACTTCCCCCCTTTACATTTTCTTGAGTTTAGAAGCTGTTCAGAGTTTCTACGAAAAAGTATTTTTAGCGTGACGCAGGCATGCATGTTGATGAACATAAGTGAGTCGGCTGTTTCACATAAGTAACTCGGGCGTTTCACATAAGTGAGTCGGTCTTGTCACTTATGTTCGTTTGAGGTGGCTCTGGCGTTCGTTGCCGGATAGCCTTGCCCCTACGCATTGGCTAATTGCGGAATTCATTCAATTCCCCTTCCTTGTTCTGCTTTAAAAAAGGAAGCGTAACGCATTATTTGACCGAAAACGGCATAAGCCGTGTAAAAGCCGTTGGGGCTTTCGGACTATTTTTACTATTTTTGCCGTATGGAATATAATCGGGAAAAATGATATGAACAGGAGAATCTTATCTGTTGGAGTCTTTATGGTGTTGATGCTCTCGTCTTTGTTGGCAGGGCGTCAGGGGTATTGCGGTGCCAAAGAAGCGATAACCGCCGACTTGAACCAGGCTTTGTTGCGTATGTTTGAAGAAAGGCAAGAGGATATCGTCACGCAAGACTCTATCCGGGCATACAAGCGGCTTAGGCAAGTGTCGGACGGAGAAGTATGGCTTGCCATTGCCGACCGGAAACTATGCCGTAATTTGAAGAACCGGAAGCTGAAAGACAATGCCTTCCTTTCGTTTCATATTGTTGATGAGGCTTATCCCGGCAAGTTCCCGGAAGCGGACGTTATCAGCAGCGATACGTTGATAGTGAACAATGAAGCGACCGGAACGACGCTTGCCGTGAAAAGTTACGCACGCCTTTCTGCAATCGGTATATTCCGTATGTCCGATCAGCGTTGGTCGTTCCTGCTGGCTTTTGCTGCGTTGCTTTGGGCGGCGGGAACTGCATTTCTTTTTCGGAAGAAGGAGACGCTTGCTGGTACCGTCAGCTATGGAGGGCTTTCTTATTCGCCCGAGGACAAGTGTTTTTATGATGCAAGCCATGCGCTTGTCCACTTTACTCCGATGCAATACCGATTGATGTTGATGCTATGGCAGGCTCCTTCCCATTCGGTATCGAAAGAAGAGATATGCGCCCTGCTTTGGCCCAAGAAAGCGGATGCCAACGATACGCTCTATACCTTGGTGAAACGGTTGAAACCGATTCTTGAGGCATGTAGCGAATTGCAGCTTGTCGCTCATAAAGGAAGAAGCTATGCGCTGGAAATCAGACTGAAAACCAGTTGTCAGCCAAATGTCAGGAAGATGTCAGCTACATGTTAGATGAGTGTGTAGCCTTCGAACGTATTTTTGTGTCCGGACTAAAAACATGGACACAATGAAACGTATCAACATTTTGCTGGTCTTATTCGTATATGCCCTCGTTGGCTCGGCACAGAATGAGACGAAGACTATCGAACTTGGAGAAGTAGAAATAAAGGCGGCTAAAGTAATTCATAAACCCGACGGGCAAATTATTTATCCCACCGAAACGCAGAAAAATGCATCGCATTCGGGGTATAGCATTCTGCAGAAGTTATCCTTGCCCAATATCCGTGTGGATGAGGTTTCGCAAAGCCTCTCTGCCATCGACGGACGGGGAAGCATCCAGTTGCGCATCAATGGCATTATTGTAGGACGGGAAGAAATGCTGGCGCTTTCTCCCGGAAGCATCAGCCGGATAGACTTTATCGACAATCCCGGGGTGAGATACGGAGAAGGAATCGCATACGTTATTAACATTCTGACCCGCCGGGCGGATAGCGGATATGCGGTCGGCATTGATCTGACCCAGGCACTGACCGTTAAGTCGGGCAATGATTTAATTTACGGAAAATGGAACGCCGGGAACAGCGAGCTTTCGTTGAGTTATAATTTCGGGTACAAGGACTTTAAGGGAAACCGGACCCATGAAACGGCTCATTATCTGCTTACGGATGGTTCCACTCATACTATTGAGCGGAATGATCTTGCTTCTCGTAGCCGGAATTTTAATAATGGCTTGCAATTGAAATATAATCTTGCCGATTCTGCCGACTATGTGTTTCAGGCTTCGCTAAAGGCTGATTTCTCGCATATCCCCAACAATTATAACCGGAAGCGGATTATAGAAGAAGATGAGCAATATATCGCCACGCAACGCGAACGCAACCGTAGCTCCAGTCCGGTCTTGGATTTGTATTTCTTTAAGCAATTGACTTCCCGTCAGTCGCTGACACTGAATGCCGTAGGGACGTATATTGCCACTTTGTTCCGCAGCAGTTACGATGAGGGTGCGCCGTATGCATATCAGGTGGAAGGGAAGACGTATTCCCTGATGAGTGAAGCCGTTTACGAGAACCGGCTCAAGCCTTTTACGTTTACTGCTGGGGCAAACTACATGCAGAAATACACGAAGAATAAGTACACGGGTGATGTAAATTCCGTCAATCCGATGCATAACCGCAGCGTCTACGCTTTTACCGAGATAAAGGGGAAACTTGGTCCGATAAGGTATGTGGCGGGAGTAGGAGGCAGTTATTTGGATTACCGCCAGCAAGCGCACGATTATCTGTACTGGCTGTTCCGCCCGAAGGCTTCCGTTGCCTACAATCCAGTGCAAGCCGTCCAGCTGAAATATGATTTCCAGATAAGCGAGCATGTTTCGCGGGTGGCGATGATTAGTAACACTTCTATCCGCAACAACAGCATGGAATGGACGCTGGGCAATCCCGATATCCGCCCGAACCGGGAGCAAGCGCATACTTTTCAGATTTCGTACACGCATCCCCGCTTCCAGTCTTTTGTCCAGGCATACGGAAAACGTTGCCATCAGCCGAATATGGCTACGTATATCCGTACCGAAGACAACCGGTTTGTGTACACCCAACTCAATCAAAAAGAAATCGATGTGCTTAACCTGATGCTGTATGCGAATGGTTGGATAGTCCCCGATAAGCTTTCGATAGCGTTATCTGGTACGCTTTTCCGCTGTTTTAACTTCGGCGAAGACTATACGCATTGCAAGACGTTTTATTCGGGTACAGCCAATGTGCAGGCTTACTTAGGCAAACTTACCCTTTCGGCATTCATGGACAGCGGTTTCCGTTTCCTCGAAGGTGAGACCGAAGGATTCAACGGCTCGTTTGTTTCTCTGAACGCATCCTACCGGTACAAGAACCTGAACTTGTCGCTTGCCTGGCAACAACCGTTTAGAAACCGTTACAAGCAATTCCAGTCGGATGTGTACAACCGTTATGTCCGGAAAACGACTGCTCTGCATTGCCGTGACTTGGGCAATTTCGTGAGCCTGAACATTGCATGGAAATTCTCACAGGGAAGGGCATATAAAGATGTCCGGCGGAACATTGAACAGAAAGCGGATAAAGATACCGGCATCTTGAGGTAAAGCAAAATAGAACACAGAGACACAAAACATATATTTTTGTAGATATAAAACTCTGTGCCTCCGTGTCTCTGTGTTCGAAATTAATATTAATGATGGAACAGACGGATACCTGTAAACGCCATCGTGATGCCGTATTTATCGCATGTTTCGATGACATGGTCGTCGCGCACCGAACCTCCTGCCTGGGCGATGTATTCCACGCCGCTCTTGTGTGCACGTTCGATGTTGTCGCCGAAGGGGAAGAAGGCATCCGAGCCTAACGATACGCCTTTCAGCGTGTCCAGCCAGGCACGTTTCTCTTCGCGGGTCAATACTTCGGGCTTTTCGGTAAAGAACTGCTGCCAAACGCCGTCAGCCAATACATCATCGTGGTCGTCGCTGATGTATACGTCGATGGTGTTGTCGCGGTCGGCACGGCGGATTTTCTCTACCCAAGGCAAGTTCAATACTTTCGGGTGCTGGCGCAGGTACCAGATATCGGCTTTGTTTCCGGCAAGGCGGGTGCAGTGGATGCGGCTCTGCTGGCCGGCGCCGATACCGATGGCTTGTCCGTCCTTCACATAGCACACCGAATTCGATTGGGTATATTTCAGGGTGATAAGCGCAATCATCAGGTCACGCTTTGCCGCGTCGGGCAGGTTCTTGTTCTGTGTCGGGATGTTGGCGAAGAGTTCCTCTCCGTTCAGCTTGATTTCGTTGCGTCCCTGTTCGAAGGTGATGCCGAACACGTCTTTGTGCTCGATGGGAGCCGGACGATATTCCGGGTCAATCTGAATGACGTTGTATGTACCTTTACGTTTCGCTTTCAGGATAGCCAACGCCTCTTCGGTATAGCCCGGAGCGATAACGCCGTCCGAAACTTCACGGTTGATGAAGCGGGCGGTCTCTTCGTCGCACACATCGCTCAGCGCGATAAAGTCGCCGTAGGAAGACATGCGGTCGGCACCGCGGGCACGCACGTATGCATTAGCGAGGGGAGACAACGGCAGATCGCCTACGAAGTAAATCTGTTTCATCGTTTCGTCCAGTTCCAGCCCGATGGCGGCACCGGCAGGGCTAACATGCTTGAATGAGGTAGCGGCAGGCATGCCGGTCGCTTCTTTCAGTTCTTTCACTAACTGCCAGCCGTTCAGCGCATCAAGGAAATTGATGTATCCCGGACGTCCGTTCAGCACTTCCAGCGGCAGTTCTCCTTCTTTCATATAAATACGTGCTGGCTTCTGGTTGGGGTTGCAGCCGTATTTCAGTTCGAGTTCTTTTGCCATAAGCATTTGTTGTTTAAAATGTTCGTTGCGGGCAAAGATACGAAAAAATCGGATAAATATGTGTATAGGATGAATCGATATTTCATCTATACCCCTGTGTCCTCTGTGGTGAAATGAACAGCCGCCTGGCAATCACATTCCGAACCGCGACGTATCCACCTCTTTCGCCTCCTTCTTCTTATATCCGCCGAAGCGGTAGCTGAACGAGACGGTGAGGCTGCGGGCGTAGTTCTTTACGTGCATGTCGAAGTGCTGGGTGCCGTTGCGCGACTCGATGTCGAGGTGGTTCATCCCGTTGAAGAGGTCGGTGCCTTTCAGTTGGAGCATCGCTTTGTCGCCGGCGAAGGTGTAGCGCAGGGCGGCATCCACATAGCCCACGGCACCGAGGCGGTAACTGCCCTGTATGGCTCCTGTCTGCCCGAAGGCGGAGATTTCCAGACGGATATTGGGGCGGCTGCTCAGGGTGAAGGTGTTGGTCCACTGCCCGATGCCTGCCCACCGCTTGTTGTCGAAGGGAGCGTCGTAGTAGCGGCTCGCCTTGTCGTGCTTCAGCTGGGCGTTCAGCGTCAGCTGGCTGTCCCACCACGTGCCTACGCGGAAGGGGACGACGGCGGTGAACGTGAGCAGCTGCAGGTAGTCCCAGTTCTGGTAATTATAAATGGCACGCAGCTCGTTCGAGTCCAGGTATGCCATCTGCATAAAGTAGTCGGGCACATAGCTGTATTCCGCCTGCACGATGTACTTGCTCTTCCAGATGTAGGTCAGCGTGGCGGTATAGTCGGTGTAGGGGTGCAGGCTGGCGTTGCCTTCTATCACCTGATAGCCGTTCAGGTAGCTGGTGCTGCCGCTCAGCGTCCAGTAGTCGGGATAGGTCTTGTCCGAGCTGAACGAAAGCTGGAAGATGTGTGCCGCCGAAGGCATGTAGTTCAGCGAAAGGGTGGGGTAGACCGCCCACTTCCGGTAGTCCGTCATTTTATAGTATTCCACTGCTGCCGACGCGCTGAGGTTCCATTGCGGACTGAACGCCTTGTCGAATCCGGCATAGACGTTGTAGGTATATTCATCGATGCGGCTTTCGCTGTCCATGCCGCTCATCTCGGGCAGGTCGTAGCGTTGCGAGTTGCGGTTGTTCACGTAGGTGAACGCCGTGCCGTAGTTCAGCGTCCAGCCCTTTGCGAGCGAATGGCTTTGGTCGGCATACACTTTCCAGCGGTCGATGCGCTGGTGCGAGTCGCTTCGGAAGGCGGACGGCTCGGCTTCGGTGTCGGTGAAGTCTTGCGTGCTCTCGTCTTTGTAATAGGTGTAGTCGGCGCCTGCGCTCAGCCCGAAGCCGGAGGTATAGTTCAGCGCGGCGTTATGCAGCTGCGTATCGCTCCGCTTGCCGTTGTGCGAGTCCGTCACGTTGCCCCATGCGTCTGCCGTCGATTTCCCGTCGGGCTTGAGGCTTCCGGTATAGCTGAGGCTGAGGCGGTCGTCCTCCGTGGGCTTGTAGGTGGCGGCGGTGCGGAAGGTATGGGTCAGGCTCCGTCCGCTGTCATCTTCAGACAGGCGGATGTCGTGCGTCTCTCCGTCTGCGGTGTGCAGGGCGCGGAAGTCCATCCCCTGCCGGTAATAATAGTCGCTCAGGTGGTACATCGCGTCCACGTCCCACTGCTGCGAGAGCCACGCCAGCGTCACGCCCCCGTTGCCTCCGGCTTCGTCCTTCTGCACGTAGTTGCCGTTCACCTCGCCCTGCAGGCCGCCTTCGCCAGCCTTGTAACCTTTCAGCACGAGGTTGACCGCCGCGCCGCGCACATGGTATTGGGGCGGCGCGCTATACATCACCTCCGCCCGTTCCACGCGCGAGGCAGGCGTTGCCTTCAGCAGGGCGATGAGCTGCTCGGCGGTCATCGACGAAGGCTTGCCGTTGAGCACGATGCTCAGGCTTCCGCTTCCGGCAAGGGCAGGCACGCCGTCCTTCTCCACCACGCCCGGCAGCTGCAGCAAGGCTTCGTAGGCGTTGGTCACGAGGCGGCTGGCGGCAATTTGCGCCACGTCATAAGTCAGGCGGTTGCCCTCCACCTTCACCAGCGGACGCTCGCCGCGCACCGTCACCTCGTCCAGCGCATAGTCGCGCGGCGTCAGCACGAGGGTATCCGCGTCCGCCCCGCTCCCTTCGCGGATGCAGGTATTATAAATAAGGTGCTGCACGACGAGGCGGTACCTCTCCGGTCGTTGCCCGAAGCGGAACACGCCCAAGCTGTCGGTCAGGGTCGCGTCGATATAGGTAGAGTCGGCGGTTTGCAGCACCACCGTAGCGGCTTCCACGGGCCGGCGGTCGGCATCGGTCACCGTCCCCGTAAGGCTTTGGGCGGAGAGTGTAGCCGTACCCAGTCCGCACATCAGCAAGAAAAAGAATGTTTTCATGTCGTTCTGTCGTTTTTGATTGATGTCGCAAAGGTAAAGAGCCGCCTCCGCATCGGTGGTTAACGCAAGGTTAACGTAACGTTAACGGGGGAGTATGCGATATGAAATCACGGTAGGGGCGAGGTCCGCTCGCCCGAAGACATCCGCTGTAGATGCATTCGGGCGGGCAGACCCCGCCCCTACGATTTGTCACACAATCGGCTTGACCACCTCAACCCTCATCCCCAGGGCGTGCATTATCCGATAAAACACAATTCGTGTAGAACGCATACGCTTCTTCGTCGAACTTCGCACGTTCGGGCGTGCCGGGCGCACCGAACTCCTTATCCAGTTCAGCGCTGATGTCGGTCAGCATTTCTTCGTTTGTATTCATAATATTCCTCCTTTTATTTGTAATGCCTTTGGTGTCTAAATGATTACTCTACAGGTATAGCCTTTTTGTTGGCTTCCATATGGCAACTATGGCAAAGCGTGATTAAATCTTCATCTTTGACATCCCAAGGCAAATGCGAGCGTGAATATTTTTTATGATGCACTTCCAACGTCTCGGAACTATTCAGTTTGAATAAGGGAAATATGATTGCAAAATCATTTTTGGTCAACATTGCAAGTCCTTGATTATAGTCGACGCCTGTGATATAGCCAAAACAATAGGTAAGGTAAATAGCATCATTGGTTGTATTGCCTTTCATATATTGTATGAAAATGGTATCACAATCTTTATATCCATTTTTAGTCTTAGTTTTAAAAGGCTTGCATTTGATGCTTTTAAAGCTGACCCTATCTACATCATTATCAGATAAGTTTTTGTTGGAAATAATATTAATTGTACTGGCTAAAGCTATTGTTTTCCTGTTTTGTGAATAGCTAAAAAGCCCTAAGTGATAATTGTTTAGATAGACTTCATACTTAGGTATGTAATTGGTCATTTCACTCATTTTATAAAGCTTATAACTACCTAATGATTGTTCTTCCAAATTCTCAGCATCATTTTGTTGCGATTTAAACGCAGATATTACTATGTCGGCAACATCCGGGAAATCTACGTATTTAGATATCTCATCGATATTGTCCAACTTTATTGTATTATAACAATTTTGGCAGACATAATGATCTATTCTCTTTCTATTGTCCCGTTTTTGTATCCATTTGCTATCCAAAAGCAATTCTTTGTAATATTCGTTCTCTCCCGATGTTATGACGGATGATGGAACAGGCTCTTTTACAATATCTGCCGCTTCTGTTTGAGTTGCTGCATTATTCGGAGATTCTGCAATTTTGTCGTCAATGCATGGTTCATTTACTGGTGCATTCACTTTCGCATCAACAACAGGAGTGCTCGATTGAGGTGGAACGTTACTTTTGCTTTTCTTCTTTGTAATAACAACATAACCTACGATGAATAATAATAGAACAAGTAAAACAAATATCATATACAGACTTATTTATGAAATTAAATTATGCTGGCAAATTTAATATGATTTACCGGAAGTATCAAATAGATTGACTTCTATATCTGATGAATATTCAACAATCACTTTCCGCTCCGACCTTGGAAAACGTGCAAAACGTGCGCCCGACCCCTCGCCGCACACCTTGCAACACTTGCAAAGTTCCTGCCGACCCCTCCGCGCGCATTTTGCACGCCTGCAAAGTCTCCGCCGACCCCTCGCCGCACGTTTTGCAACACTTGCAAAGTCTCTGCCGACCCCTCGCCGCGCATTTTGCACGTCTGCAAAGCCTCCGCCGAGGGGTCGGCGCATGTTTTGCACGTTTTTTAAAGCCGTTTTTTAAAGCCGTTTTTGAAGAGGCGGAACATACTTTTCTTCACTTTGGAGGCGGTTTATCGGAAAATAAAACTAACTTTGGAGGTGAATTAATCAACTATATTGTCAAATTTAATCCCCTTTGAAGATGAAAACAATCGTAAAAATCAAAGAGTTCGGCATTACAAGACTGAACAACGCCGAATACACCAACTTCTCTACCCGTGTCCTCACCCTCGTAGAGCAGGCAGGGACGCTCGAACCCGACGGCGGTTCGGCACTGGGCATCGAGGCGGAGGTGCAGGAAGAATACGAAACGCTGCTGGGAACGATGAACGACATCGTGGCGCAGAGCCGCATCAGCGACCGCACGGCGGAACTTGCCGACGTAGACAAGCAGCGCGACGACCTCGTGGTCTATCTTTTCAACTCTATCCGCAACAAGAAGTCTTCGCCCGTGGCGGCGGAGAAATCGGCGGCAACCTCCCTCTACAATGTGCTGAAACCTTACGTGGGCTGCTACCGTTCGCCCTCGCAGCAGGAAACGGTGCAGATATGCGGCTTGCTGACCGATGCACGCAAGGCGGAGAACGCGCCCAACGTGGAGACGCTCGCGCTGACCAACATCCTCACGGAACTGGAAACGGCGAACGAAGAGTATGCCTCGCTGACCGAGCAGCGCACCGAGGAGCGTGCCGCCAGCCGCCTGGACGAAAGCAAGACGGTGCGCCTGCGCATGGACGAGCTGTACGACTACATCGCCACCGTGGCGTTCGTGCAGAGCGTGGCGCATCCTACGGACGCCACCGCCACGTTCGTCACCAACCTCAACGCCCTGATTGACGAGATGAACGCCCTCTACAACCAGCGCATCGCGCAGGCAAAGCGGAAAAAACCGGAACCGGAAGTGTAACTGACTTTTCAGACAAAACGCAGATTCACGCAGATTTCCGCAGATTATTTTCTATTTTTCAATCTGCGTGAATCTGCGAAAATCTGCGTTTCAACAATCAATCCGATGAAAGAGATAAGACACTTACGCTGGATAGCCCTCATCGCCCTGCTGGCGATAGCGGAGCTGCAATACGTGTGGCTGGCGAACAGCTACCGGCTGGCGAGGGAAAGCCTGCGGATGAAGGCGGACGAGGTGTTCCGCGATGCTTCGCTGGAAGAGGCGTTCCACCGGATGTCGGTATACAAGGAGCGGAAATTCGGCAAAGACACCACGCTGTCGATGAAATTCGAGGTGGACACCGCCACTTCCGTCTTCCGGAACATGCCGAACCGGTGGCTGATGTCGAGCATCCATACCGGCCTGCAGGATTATATTTATACGGAAATACACCAGGACGTGTCGCTCCCCGTGCTCGATTCGATTTACGCCCACATGCTCGACTCCGCCGGTATCCGTGCCGAGGTGGCTTCGTGCATCACCGACTCCACGGGGCGGGTGCTCCGTTCTTCCGTGGGGAAAGAGCTGCATCGGGAGGGTATCCTGAAGACCGACTCGCTGATGCTTGACTTCGACGAGGCACGCTTCGTGCAGGGCATCATCACCAATCCCTACTGGGTTATCGCGCGGCGCATGACGCTGGTGCTGATAGCCACGGTGCTGATTATCGCCGTGGCGGTGGTGTGCGTGGTGTGGCAGGTGCGCATCATCCTGCGGCAGGACAAGGTGGCGAAGCTGCGCGAGGACTTCTCGTACGCGATGATACACGACATGAAGACGCCGCTCAGCTCTATTGTGATGGGCACGCGCATCCTCGAGACCGGACGGCTCGACAGCCAGCCTGAGAAGCGGGCGCAGTATTTCCGCATCTTGCGCGAGGAGGGCGAGCACCTCATCAGCCTGACCAACAAGGTGCTGACGCTCGCCAAACTGGAGCACCGCCAGCTGAGGCTCGACAAGACGGAATGCCTGCTGCGCCCGATGCTGGAGGACCTTGCCACAAAGTATCAGGCGAAGGCGGAGAAGCCGATACGCTATGTATGGAAGCTGGACGCTCCGGCGGTGTATGCCGACGAGGAGTTTCTGCGCGAGGCACTGAGCAACCTGATAGACAATGCCGTGAAATATTCGGGCAGTGAGGTGGAGATAACCTTCGCTTCGGCGAAACGTGCCGACGGAAGCATCGCGGTCTCGGTGCGCGACAACGGCCTGGGCATCCCGCTGAAGGACCAGGCGAAGATATTCGAGAAATACGAGCGTGCCTCGGCGGCAAGCCGGAGCCGGGGCGGAGGTGCACCGGGCTTCGGGCTGGGGCTGAACTACGTGCTCCGCATCGTGGAGGCGCATGGCGGCACGGTGAAGCTGGAAAGCATCGAGGGCGAGTACAGCGAGTTCACGCTGGTGTTTCCTAATACAGTAGTTAAGGAGTTAAGTAGTTAAGAAGTTAAGTCAATACTTCTGCAATTTACTTGCCGATATTGACTATTGGCTTAACTCCTTAACTTCTTAACTTCTTAACTCCTTAACTTC
>ULUG01066291.1_pt1 | contig 11133 bp, 9 predicted proteins | sample 1958331 | NCBI WGS metagenome assembly ULUG01 (sample SAMEA4835755, study PRJEB28245) | human gut metagenome | biome: gut microbiome; material: fecal sample | place: Denmark | collected 2008
TGAGTGCGACAGCGTGTGGGAACGCTACATGGGCCAGCGGGGCCCGACCCGCCTGTGGCTGTACGGCCCCTACCGGGCGGATGACGACAAGGAACCGCCCATCCTGTTCAGCTTTGACCCGGATCCGGAATGGTCCAGGGAATCCAACGAACGCAAGCTTCATGAAGGCGGTGTGTGCGGCACCATGTCCCTTATCTCCCGCAATTCCCAGATTGCGCGCGGCATTCCCGCCGCCCCCGCCGGGCAGCCCGGCCACGGCAATCTGATGACCACCCATTTCAACGGTAACGGCTGCTGGCTGAGCGTGGGGCAAAGCGTGGACACCCTGAAAGCCACCACGGGATTCTGGTACTTCCGGGATTCCAACGCACCGCGCACCGGCAATGCGGAATACCAGTCCGGACTGGCCCTGTCCATGAACATCGACTATGAAAAGTTCATCGACAGCCGCTTCGCCATGAACATTTACAAACTGGCGGCCATCGGCTCCACCACGGAAGAGACGGCCGACCCTTCCGTCACGCTCCCCAAGGAATTCACGCAGACCGCCATGAGGACCGTGCTCAAAGCCAACCCGTTTTATACGGAAGCCTGGTACATGCTCTTCAAGCAGGAACCTCAGGACCTCATGGGAGCCACCAAGATGGTGGATGAAGTAAGGGAGGCCCTGCCGGACGGCATGGGCATCAGAAAACTCTGGAAAACGCGCAAATACGTTCCCTCTGTAGGCCGTGGCGACAAGAACGGCAAGGAAATGCTTGCCAGCCACGCCAAGGAATACGTCAATGTGCTCTGCTCCGTAATTCTGGAAAATGCCTTGAAACAGGAATATGACTATAAGACCTTCCAGTGGGCCGAACTTATGTCCTGGCTCAAGTCTGAATCCAAGCGCAACTCCTACCCGGAGCCTCAGGCCGCGTATCAGATAGCGTATGCCAAGGCCCAAGGCACAGACAGGCTCAAAAGAACCGTAGACAGGGGATTCAAGAAAGCCCTCAACTTCTACCGGGACGACAACAACGCCCTGAAGGAGCCTAAGGATGTGGATCAGGAGGAAATGTCCTTTTCTCTGGACGCCCTGTGCCAGGCCCTGCCCAAGGAAGAACTGGTCCCCTGGATGAAAAACATGCTGGACACCTGTCCGGACGGGTTCAAATACAAGCCCAAAAACAAGAAGGAAACGAAAATCCACCCATTCTACAGCGCCCTGACGAAAAACTACATGTCTCTGGCTGACGATTCGGAGAAATCCCGCGTCAAGTCGGAAATGAAAGAGGCTTCCGACAGAATTCTGGAGCTTTCCCAGGACAAGAAAGGCGATGGGAATGGGTCCTCCGGACGCCGCCGGAGACGCTGATTCCCCGCTTCCGTGCACCTCTACGTCCACATTCCCTTCTGCCACCGTATTTGCCCGTACTGCGCTTTCTTCAAGCACACGCCGGCCTCCACGGACATGAAATCATTCATCCGAGCTCTGGGCAGGGAGGCGGAATCCCGCGCAACCGCTCTGGCCACGAACCGCGAAGGGGAAACGACCACGCTTTACTTTGGCGGGGGAACGCCCTCCATGCTCTCGGACACGCATCTGGGGCGTCTCATGGAAACCCTGGACCGTCTCGTGCCCGTGGACAAACTGGATGAATTCTCCTTTGAGGCCAACCCCGCCACCTTTACGGAAAAAAAAGTGCGCTTCTGGCGCAGCCTGGGCATGACACGCGTCTCCCTGGGTGTGCAATCCCTGGATTCCGGCATCCTGCATCTGCTGGGGCGCGAACATACCCCGGCCCAGGCTCTGCACTCCGTGGAAATGCTGAAAAATGCGGGAATGGCCCATATCAACATGGATCTCATGTTCGCCATTCCGGGGCAAACCCTCTCCATATGGGAAGCCACCCTGAAGGAAGCTGTCCGCGCCGGAACGGACCATATCTCCGCCTACAACCTCACCTATGAAGAAGACACGGAATTCTTCCGGAGCCTGCTGCGGGGGGAGAAAAGGCAGGATCCGGACGAAGACGCATCCTTTTTTGAACTGGCGGAACACATGCTGGAGGCGGCAGGCATGCGCCACTATGAAACCTCCAACTACGCCCGGGAGGGCTGCCTCTCCCCCCACAACATGGCCTACTGGAAGGGAGAGGACTATGTAGGCATAGGGCCTGGCGCGGTCAGCACCATCAACGGCATACGGTACTCCAACACGCGGGATACGGACGCCTACATACGCAGCACGCTGGAAAACGGCCTCCCCCTTTCCGAACAGGAACCCGTCACCGAGGAAGACTACCGTCTGGAACGCATTGCCCTGATGCTCCGGACGGATGAAGGATTGCCGCTGAAATACATTCTGCCGGAATCCCGTCCTCTGCTGGAACAATACCGGGAACTGGGCCTGGCGGACATTTCCCCGGAACAGAGGCTCATCCTGAAAGGCCGCGGCCGCCTGCTCGTGGACGCCATCGCGGCGGAACTGTGCTGAATGGCATTATTTTCCTAACTTAATATCAATAAGTTGGAAATAAATTAGAAAAACGATTAAAATTAATTTCTTGACATTTTTCAATTTTTATCTCCCATTATTCCATAAATAGACAGATATGTTCCATGCATCCGCTGTTCAACATTTCCTCTGTTTCTTTGCTGGCAGGACTTCTTTTCCTGTTGCAGGCCTCCTTTAACCACGCATGGGGAAGTAGTAAGCCGCCGGCATCACCACAGGAGCCCCAAACGTTCATCCTGCCCCTTTACCTGAAATCCACGCCTCTTTCTGAAAAAAGGCAGGTCTTCCGGAAATCCCTATCCGCCTTTCCTTTTGCTAAAAAGAATCCGAGAATCCATCAATTTGTCCGGGAATATCCGGCTTTGACCTTTGACGAAGGCGTATCTCTTTTCGTTCAACGGACCGCCATGGGACAAACACCTGGTGATGTTTGTGCCCGCCTCAATGAATTGACAGCCCTGATGCAGCATAAAAATATGCAATCAGGGCAACGCCGCTCCTGCCTTACCGGATTTTTGGAAAATGCCTTTCTCCGGACGTACTCCCCCTTGGATATGGAAGCTTTATCGCTTTGCGCCCTGATGGAACTGGAAATGGAGGAAGGATGCCCATTGATCCTTCGGTCTCGCATTTTAAAAATTTGGGAAAGCGCAGCTATATCCATGGAAAAAGGAACCGGCATGCAAAGAAAACTGGCAGCTCTTTTATTTATAAGGACACTGCGGCATGGAAAAGAAGATCCTTATTTAATGGCCCGTTGCGGATACCGGTTAGCCAATCTTTATATACGCATGAATGAACCGCAAAAAGCCCAGTGGGCAGCATCCTTTATTCCGCCTATTCGGGGCATGGAAGGCGCCCGTGCTTTAATCCGGAAATGGACAACACCCGCTTCCAACAAAAAAAAGCGTAAAAAATAATCTCATTCAACCTGCCTGATCATCATATGGACAACGCATTCATCTCCCGATGTTTTCTTCAAATGCCTGTTTTGCTTGCAATTGCCGGCATTGCTGCACTATCTGCCCTCCTCGCAAAAGGACAACAAATTTATGAAGGGAAGACAACATTGGAATATTCCCTGTCTCCGGTTGAAGTGGTAGCCAATCTTTCCCAGCTTGCAGATAAATTGAAACAATGCTGCGCCGGAGAAGTGAAAATCCCAAATACAACGAAAGTCACTGACCCAAAATCTCCCTCTACTATTCCTTATAATGGAAAAATTTCCCTCAAGGATTTTAAGGATGAACGTATTAGCCAACCTACTACTGTTGCGTGGCTTTCATTGGTTTCCGACGATGGGTGCGACATTTCTTATACCACAGGGAACGGAGAAAAAACAGACTGGTTAAAAGAATACGGAAAAGGGCATGACATTTCCAAAGGGCGCCGGGATTGCCCGCATGTCCTGAAAGCAGGTTCTTACAATTTCCAAATCAAATATTCGCAAACCTATTACAATCCCAAGCCGGGCACAAGTGATTTGGACGGCATCAGCCTTGTAGTCGCTCCCATTGTCGTGGACATTTGCATTGGAGAAAAATCGATCCCATATAGTAAAAGCCACCTTTTCTTGGAGAAAAAAACAGAACTCCGGCTCGCTATCAACAAAATTTACCTGGCAAAAGGGCCTTCCGAAAACTCCGAAGACATATCCATCACATGGGAAGCTCAAACTTACTCCAAATGCCCGCAACGATTTAATGGAGTTATTCTGGCGTGCAACCATACGTTCCAACCAAACAACGGCGCCTGGAAACCCATCGGCAAAGGCCCATGCATCACCTATACTCCAACGGAAGCAGAACTAATTCGTGTGACCATCGGTGATAAAAGCTTTTATTACGAAGGCATTCCCAATCGTTTAGGAGAAATTTACTGGGCCATCCGCCCCTGCCAGGGACTGCCCATGGCAAACCATCACTTTCTGCTCTTTGTCCCTGACGACCCGGTAAAATTAAATCTTCCGAACCCTGGGCTTGCTAACTGCACCGCTATCCCCGGAATGAAAATCATCACTATCGGAGGGGATGCAGGGCCAGAAATCAAATACCGAAAAAAACTCAAAATCATCCCAGCTGCCGGAACCGTTATTATAAGTGGATTTATGAATCCCTATCTCCTCCATTTGCTCAAGCAGGTGTAGCCAGCAAATATATTGATTGCTTAACTAACATGGTTTACCATAAAAATGACAATCCTGATATAGTAGCTGTTGAAAACTGGTTCAAAAACAACCATGATAAAAAATTTACAAATTTTACAAATATCATAGCCATTCAAAACAAGGAACTATTTCAAAAAGTTCTTCATTTTTCACAAAGTTATAATGAGCAGGAACGATATCTAACCAATCCATCAACTAACCGAAATCCAGAAAGTACAGAAAATGGATCAAATTGTGCTTCCTTAGTTTCTTCTATTTTACAGTATAGCGGAGCCACTTGGGAACAGATACTTGAATCAGCTGACACAAACGGCATTGATGTTGGAGAACGCCATCTTATCCCTATTAAACGTTTTAATCCCTAATTTTCATGATACAATCAACCACCATAGCATTCTTATCGTCGGCTTTTATATATTTCTCAGTTTGCCAAGGAGATATTTGTCAAATCAATGGTCTGAGTCCAGAAGATTTGAAAAATCTCTCTTATGACCCTCCAAGGAATGAATTGCTTTCTGAGGCACAAGATAAAAAGGCATGGCAGACATTCGTTGAAACCTATGAAGTGCCTGTAGGTAAAGTACAGGATTGGTATAATTCCATCAGGGATAAAGATTCCGCTGATGCTGCAGCCGATGCGTTCAAGAGAGATGTCCTGCCCATTCTTAAAAAGCTGACGGGACGTTCTGCTGATATAAAGAAACAAGTCCTTGCTATTCCAGCTTCTTCTGAAATGCAAAAACTGATTCTTTCACGTATCCTCACATTGCAGAGCCGCTTGCTAATAATTTTTCTTCCTATGCAAGACAGTAAAAAGTCAAGTTCCGATGCTTATTATCATGGCAGTGAAAAACTCTTTGACATATTTCTAGGTCTAACGTCAACAACAGCCATGGATATTTCAAAATTTATTGAAAATCAAAATGAAGACCAGGAAAGCATTGAAGCAGCTTTCAAAGAACCATGGACAGAGACATCATCTTCTTAAAAAGCAGGTTACATAGAAATTGCGTTGATCTCTATTGAATTTCCATCCTTCTTTTATTCCCCTTCATTCAGGAACCCTGTCATGCTTCCATAATCTGATGATCTTGAAATACTCAATCTTCCTCACCGGTTGCATCTTCCATTTTTATTTATGTTCAGCATCCTATGGGGATACCTGCCAAATCAATGGACTGGAGCCGGAAGTACTGAAAAGCCTTTCTTACGAACCGCCCAACAAGGAATTGCTCTCCACCGGACAAAATCAAAAAGCATGGCAGACTTTCATTGAAAACTATGAAATCCCTATCCGTAAGGTTCAAGATTGGTATAATTCCATTGTCGATAAACAATCTGCCGATGCCGCAGCCGATTCTTTCAACAAGGATGTTCTGCCTATTCTTAAAAAACTAACGGGACGAGCTGCAGACATGAAAAAACAGGCTCTTGCTATTCCAGCTTCTTCTGAAATGCAGAAATTCATATTCTTACGCATTTCTCAGCTGCAGGGACGACTGCTAATTATCTTCCTGCCTATGCAAAATGAAGAAAAGGCGAGTCCAGAAACATGCTACCGTGGAAGCACAAAACTTTTTGAAATTATTCTGGGATTAACATCCCCATCAATGATTGACATTTCAAAATTTATTGAATCTCAGAACGAATCACAGGAAAGTTTTGAAACCGTTTTCAAGGAATCATGGCCTGAAACTCCATCTGCTTAAAAAGCAGTTTACAGCAGAATTGTGCTGATTACCATTTCCTCCCCTTTCCGTTCCATCATGATTCAATACCTGATAATCATGAAATATTCCATCATCCTCACATTTGCATCTTCCCTCCTTATTTATGATTCAACATGCTATGGAGACGCCTGCCAAATTAACGGTCTGAGCCAGGAAGAGTTGAAAAATCTCTCTTATGACCCTCCAAGGAATGAATTGCTTTCTGAGGCACAAGATAAAAAGGCATGGCAGACATTCGTTGAAACCTATGAAATACCTGTAGGCAAGGTACAGAATTGGTATAATTCCATCGTGGATAAAAATTCCGCAGACGCAGCGGCAAAATCTTTTTCTACGGAAGTTTCACCTATCCTTAAAAAACTTACAGGACCCGCTGCCGATATGAAAAAGCAGGTTTTATCTATTCCTGCTTCATCCGAGATGCAAAAATTTATTCTTTTGCGCATTCTTCAGCTTCAAAGCCGTCTGCTGGTCATTTTCCTACCTATGCAGAGTGAAAGGGAAATGGACGACAACACCTGTTACCGAGGCAGTGATCTTCTTTTCGATACTATTCTGGAACCTACAGCTCAATCAGCCCTGGACGTTGCCAAATTCATTGATTCCCGGAATGAATCCCAAGAGCATATAGAAGCTTCATTTAAAGAGCCCTGGTTCACATCTGCCGAATAAATTATTAATAGTGCAACTATTCTAACCTTTATTTGGCGCAGGATGTGAAAAGCATCTTTCCGGAATCCCGTCCTCTGCTGGAACAATACCGGGAACTGGGCCTGGCGGACATTTCCCCGGAACAGAGGCTCATCCTGAAAGGCCGCGGACGCCTGCTCGTGGACGCCATTGCAGCGGAACTGTGCTGACGGATAGTTTTTCCGCCTCAGAGATCAGCAGTCTGCGGAATCCGATGCGAACCGAACACTGAAATAAGCGGGCATGGTCTACTTTGTTCCCTGATTTTCAATATCCAAGGAGCATCCCGCAAAAAAAGATACCGGTATCTGCGTATTCGGATTTTGTTTTTTTATCCCGGCTCTTTGGGAAAGGGATTTCTTTTTGTGACCGTTCGGCTCTCTGCAAAAAGATTCCATGCAACGGGAATTTCAGCAAGGGGCGTTTCACAAAAACAATCCTTCACGCCGGCAACACCCACGTATTTAATCAATCTGGAACTGGCGTGCCATTTTTTTCAACCACCAGTCCCGGTGCCTCATCTCGTCCCGGCTGCGTTCCAGTTCCCGAAGCTCGCTGCCCCGCATCCCTCCCTTCATATAGCGTTCATCCAGCTTGCGCGCCTCCGCACGGGTATCTTTCCGCAGAGCTTTGTAAAACTGGGCCCCCGTCACCAGCCCGCCGGCTGCACCGCTCCGACCCACCAGGTTCATGTAAAGTTTCTTCAGCCTGTTGTAATCCTCCACCACCTGGTTATATTTCAAAGCGGCGTACTGGTAACGCTCCTTCCAGTCCTCCAGCCCCGGATTGACCAGACGGTCATCCAAAGAACCGGGAACCGGCGCGGAAGACGGGGATGCCAGCCCTCCGGAGGATAATGGCGTAAGCGGCGGAGGCTGGGGAACGGGCCTGCGGCTTGTCCTGGGGACACCGCCGACCGTCACGGAAAGGGGGGAGCGTTCCTCCAGCAGAGCGTCCATGCGTGCCTGTTCCAACGTTTCCCGCAGATGGGCACGTTCTTTCTGCAGGGACGCGTTCAAGTCGCGTTCTTCTGAAAGCGACTGCTTCAGCGACCGCATGCCGCCGGACATTTCCGAGTAAACCAGCGCATAAGCCCCGATGCACCCCAGCAGAAAGCCCAGGCCCAGCATGATGCCCCTTTCCCGCCACGGTCCAGGACTGCGTTCCGGAGCCGGTTCCGAAATGTCCGGTTCCGGCTCATGGGAAACAGTCAGGTAATGTTCCAGAGGGCCCTCGTCAGGCATGGGCTGATTCAGGGTTGGGACGGGAAAAACGCAGGTTCAAGCCTGTTCAGGACGGATGCAGTCCGCGCCGAAATACGGCACAAGCGCCTCCGGAATCCGGATGGAGCCGTCCGGCTGCTGGTAAGTTTCCAGAAGGGCCACATACAGCCGCGGCAGAGCCGTGCCGGAACCGTTCAGGGTGTGGCAGAACTGGTTCCTGCCGTCGGCATCCTTGTAACGCAGGCGCATGCGGCGCGCCTGGTAGTCCGTAAAACAGGAACAGGAGGAAACTTCCAGATACTGCCCCTGTCCCGGAGCCCATACTTCAATATCATACGTCTTGGCGGAGGAAAAGCCGAGGTCGCCCGTGCAAAGTTCAATCACGCGGTAATGCAGCCCCAGTTTTTGAAGGATGGATTCCGCATGGCCGCGGAGAACTTCCAGCTCCCGGAAAGAGTCTTCCGGCTTTAAAATCTGCACCAGTTCCACCTTGTCAAACTGGTGGACGCGGATCATGCCGCGGTTGATGCGGCCGGCGCTTCCGGCTTCCCGGCGGAAGCAGGGCGTGTACGCGGCCATCTTGATGGGCAGGTCGCTTTCCTGTAAAATGGTATCCCGGTACAGGTTGGTGACCGGAACTTCCGCCGTGGGGATCAGGAACATCTGCTGGTCTTCCGTGCCGTACATGTCTTCCTCAAATTTAGGAAGCTGGCCGGTGCCTTCCATGCACTCCCTCTTCACCACAAACGGAACGCCCACTTCCTGATAACCGTTTTCCACGGTCTGCGTATTCAGCAGGAAGTTGATCAGGGCGCGTTCCAGACGGGCGCCCGCCCCACGGTACACCACAAAACCGGAGCCCGTAATCCGCGCTCCGTCTTCAAAGGAAATCATGCCCAGATTCGCGGCCAGTTCCACATGGTCCTTCGGGTTTTCAATGGCGGGCTTTTCTCCCCACAGCTTGATTTCCGGGTTGGCCGTTTCATCCGCGCCCACGGGACATTCCAGGTGCGGCAGATTGGGAATGTTCATCAGCAGGGAGGTGAGCTGGGCTGCATTTTCCTCCGCGACACGGTCCAGTTCCCGGATGCGGTCCCCGATTTCGCGCACGCGCGCTTCAATAGAGGACGTGTCTTCCCCCTTCTTTTTGAGCATGCCGATCTGCTTGGAGGTGGCATTGCGCTCGGACTGCAAGGCCTGCTTTTCCGTTTCGGCATTGCGGCGCGCCTCATCGCAGGCCAGAACGTCATCAACAAGCTTCCACGCGTCGCCGCTGCGGGGCTTTAACCGCGCTTTCACTTCTTCCGGATTTTCTCGTATTACACGGATGTCGAGCATAACGCGCACAGCTTGCACTCCATCCCCCCGCCACGCAAGCCAAATGAACGGCCTTCCATGGAAAAACGTTACCCTTTCACGGAAAAACGCTGCGCGCAGAGGCATGCTTTCCCGAATGCCGCCCCTTTCCGGAAACTACCGTTTTTCCCGTGTCAGACAATGATTTTTTTCCTTCTCAGGAAAACCGTACAGCAGGAGGACCGGACTCTCCATGTTTCCGGGAATCATGGACATCCGGCGCCAGGGTGTATTGCAGGAAGGACCGGGAAGGAAATTCCTCCCGTTTTCAACAGGCGGAGTTCCTTTCATCACTATTTGTTCTTGAAGAATCCGGGCGGCTAAGGATAGTGTAAGGACATCATGCAACAAACCGCACGCGCCGCTGTCCTGACAGCACCAAAGACATTTGAAATCCGTGAATATCCCATTCCCGCCATCGGAGACGATGAAATGCTGATCAAGGTGGAAGCCTGCGGCGTTTGCGGAACGGACGGCCACGAATACAACCGGGACCCCTTCGGCCTCTGCCCCGTGGTTCTGGGCCATGAAGGCACCGGGGAAATCGTCGCCATGGGCAGGAATATCACTAAAGACACCGCCGGAAATCCCGTAGCGCTGGGGGACAAGATCGTCACCTGCATCATTCCCTGCGGCACCTGTGACGCCTGCCTGAATACTCCGGCCCGCACCAACCTGTGCGAAAATGTGGGCGTGTATGGCCTGATGCCTGACGACGACGTGCATCTGAACGGCTACTTCGGGGAGTACCTCGTCATCCGCAAGGGCTCCACATTTTTCAATGTTTCCGGCATGACGCTGGACCAGCGCATTCTGGTGGAACCCGCCGCAGTGGTGGTCCATTCCCTGGAACGCGCCAAGTCCACCGGGCTCCTCAAGTTCAATTCCGTGGTGCTCGTGCAGGGCTGCGGCCCCATCGGCCTTCTTCAAATCGCCACGCTGCGCACGCTGGGCATTGAAACCATCATCGCTGTGGACGGCAATGACTCCCGCCTGGAACTGGCCAGGGAAATGGGAGCCTCCCGCACGTATAATTTCACCCGGTACGCGGATCTGAACGAACTGCTGGATGCCGTGAAAAAGGACAACGGCGGCCGCCTGGCGGACTTCGTCTTTCAGTGCACGGGCGTAGGCAAGGCCGGGGCCAACGCCTGGAAGTTCGTGAAGCGCGGCGGCGGCCTGTGCGAAGTGGGCTTTTTCATGGATGGAGGGGAAAGCGTTATCAACCACCATTACGACCTCTGCAACAAGGAGGTGACCGCTGTAGGCTCCTGGGTGTACTCCCCGCAGGACTACCCAACTACATTCGACTTTCTGAAGCGAGCCTACGGCATCGGCCTGCCGCTGACCAAGCTGATCTCCCACCGCTTCAAGCTGGATGAAATCGCGGAAGCCCTGGAAACCAACGTCCAGATGAAAGGCATCAAGATTGCCGTCATCTGCGGCTAGCCGGAAAACTCTTCATTT
>ULUG01068880.1_pt1 | contig 11115 bp, 9 predicted proteins | sample 1958331 | NCBI WGS metagenome assembly ULUG01 (sample SAMEA4835755, study PRJEB28245) | human gut metagenome | biome: gut microbiome; material: fecal sample | place: Denmark | collected 2008
CCTTTTTTTAAGTTATCTTTATAATTTTTCATTATTTCCTCCTTAAGAACATTATATATTATAGAAAAAATATTTTCAATCATTTACTATTGACATGAAATAAACATCGTGATATATTATCTATGCTGATTGAAATGGGCTTTGCTTAGGCAAAGCTTATATTTAAAATCAAAAATGATACACCTGGAGATGTGTAAAGAAAGGAGACTGAATTTATGCCTACAATTAATCAATTAGTAAGAAAAAACAGAAGTGATAAAAAGAGAAAAAGTAAATCACCTGTATTGGGAATTGGGTTAAACAGTATTCAAAAGAAACAAACAGATAAAAACTCACCTCAAAAACGTGGAGTATGTACTCGTGTTGGTACAATGACACCTAAGAAACCAAACTCAGCACTTCGTAAATACGCTCGTGTACGTTTAAGCAATGGAATGGAAGTAACTTGTTATATTCCAGGAATTGGACACAATTTACAAGAGCACAGTGTTGTTTTAATTCGTGGTGGCCGTGTTAAAGACTTAATCGGTGTACGTTATCACATTATTCGTGGTACATTAGATACAGCTGGTGTTAAAGATAGAAAACAAGGTCGTAGTAAATATGGTGCTAAGAAACCTAAAAAGTAAGACAAAATTGAAAGGAGGAAATTATAATGCGTAAGAGACGTGCAGTTAAAAGAGATGTTCTACCAGATCCAATATATAACTCAAAAGTAGTTACTAAAGTTGTAAATGCTATAATGTTAGATGGTAAAAAGGGAACAGCTCAAACAATTCTTTATAAAGCATTTGATATTATAAAAGAAAGAACAAATGAAGATCCAATGAATATTTTCGAAAAAGCAATGGAAAATATCAAACCTGCTCTAGAAGTTAAATCTAGAAGAGTTGGTGGATCAAACTATCAAGTACCAATAGAAGTTAGCCCTGCTAGAAGTCAAGCTTTGGCTATTCGTTGGTTAGTTAAATACGCTAGAGAAAGAGGCGGAAAAGGTATGGCTGAAAATCTAGCAAGCGAGTTAATTGATGCTTCAAATGGAACAGGTGGAGCAGTTAAGAAACGTGAAGATACACATAGAATGGCAGAGGCTAATAAAGCATTTGCACATTATCGTTGGTAGAAAGGAGTAAAGTATGGCACGCGAAACATCATTATTAATGACAAGAAACATAGGAATAATGGCACATATCGATGCAGGTAAAACTACTTGTACAGAACGTGTATTATTCCATACTAAGAAAATCCATAAAATTGGTGAAACACATGATGGTGAATCACAAATGGACTGGATGGAACAAGAACAAGAACGTGGTATTACTATTACTTCTGCTGCAACAACTGCTTATTGGAAAAAGTATCGTTTCAATATAATCGATACTCCAGGGCATGTAGACTTCACAGTTGAAGTTAGTCGTAGTTTAAGAGTATTAGATGGTGCAGTAGCACTTATTGATGCTCAAGCAGGAGTTGAGCCACAAACTGAAACAGTTTGGAGACAAGCTACTGAATTTAAAGTACCAAGAATTATCTTTGCAAATAAAATGGATAAAATGGGTGCTGACTTCGTTTACAGTTTAGGAACAATCGATTCTAGACTAGGAGTTAATGCAAAACCTATTGAATGGCCAATAGGTGCAGAAAGTGAATTTAATGGAGTTATAGATTTAGTTACTATGAAAGCTTACCATTATGATGGTAAACCAGAAGAAGAAGCAACCGAAATTGAAATTCCAGAAGATTTAAAAGCTATAGCTGAAGAAAAACATGCAGACTTAATTGAAGCTGTTGCTGAATTTGATGATGAATTAATGGAAAAATACCTTGAAGGTGAAGAAATTTCAGTTGAATTAATCAAAAAAGCAATAAGGAAAGGAACTCTAGCAGTAGAATTCTTCCCAGTAATGTGTGGTACAGCATTAGGAAATAAAGGTATTAAGTTATTACTTGATGCAGTTATAGATTACTTACCATCACCACTTGATATAGCTTCAATAAAGGGAATCGACAAAGATGGAAATGAAGTATTAAGACATCCATCTGATGACGAACCATTTAGTGCATTAGCATTTAAAGTTATGACAGATCCATTCGTTGGACGTTTAACATTCTTTAGAGTTTACTCAGGACACTTATCTAGCGGTTCATACATTATGAACTCAACTAAGGGAACTAAAGAAAGAATTGGTCGTATATTATTGATGCATGCTAACCATCGTACAGAAATATCTGATGTATACACAGGAGATATCGCTGCTGCAGTTGGTTTAAAAAATACAACAACTGGAGATACTTTATGTGATGAAAAGAAGCAAGTTATTCTTGAATCAATGGAATTTCCAGAACCAGTTATCCAATTAGCTGTTGAGCCAAAATCAAAAGCTGATCAAGATAAAATGGGAATAGCATTACAAAAACTTGCTGAAGAAGATCCAACATTCAGAGTTCATACTGATCATGAAACAGGTCAAACAGTTATCTCAGGCATGGGAGAACTTCACCTTGATGTATTAGTAGACAGAATGAGAAGAGAATTCTCAGTTGAATGTAACGTAGGTAAGCCACAAGTTGCTTATCGTGAAACAATCCGTCAAGCTGCTGATTGTGAAGGTAAATATATTAAACAATCAGGTGGACGTGGACAATATGGACACGTATGGATTAAATTCGAACCAAATCCTGATAAAGGGTATGAGTTCGTTGATGCTATCGTTGGTGGTGTAGTTCCTCGTGAATATATACCAGTAACAGATAAAGGATTACAAGAAGCTATGGCAGGAGGAGTTCTTGCTGGATATCCAATGATAGATGTAAAAGCAACATTATTTGATGGTTCATACCATGATGTTGACTCAAGTGAAATGGCATTCAAAATTGCTGCTTCAATGGCATTAAAAGAAGCTAAAAATAAATGTAAACCAGTATTACTAGAACCAATAATGAAAGTTGATGTAACAGTACCAGATGAATATTTTGGAAATGTTATGGGAGACTTAACTAGTAGACGTGGAAAACCTTTAGGACAAGAAAATGTTGGAAATGCAATTAAATTAAGTGCAATGGTTCCACTTGCTGAAATGTTCGGATATGCTACTTCATTAAGAAGTAACAGTCAAGGAAGAGGAAACTTCATTATGCAATTTGATCATTATGAAGAAGTTCCTAAAAACATCGCTGAAGAAATAATTAAAAAAAGCGGTAATTAATGGTAATAGCAGAAGATAACTTCTGATATTATATAAAAAATAGTTGATAATTTATCAATTATTAGTTAAAATAAAATAGTAATTAAAAAAAGGAGGAAATAAAAAATGGCAAAACAAAAATTTGATCGTTCAAAACCACATGTTAACATTGGTACAATTGGACACGTAGACCATGGTAAAACTACTTTAACTGCTGCAATTACTAAATGTTTAGCAGAAAGAGGTATGGCTGAATTTACTGATTATTCAAATATCGATAAAGCGCCAGAAGAAAGAGAACGTGGTATCACAATTAATACAGCACACGTTGAGTATGAAACTGACAAACGTCACTATGCTCACGTTGACTGTCCAGGACATGCTGACTATGTAAAAAACATGATTACAGGTGCAGCTCAAATGGATGGTGCAATTCTAGTTATTGCTGCTACTGATGGACCTATGGCACAAACTCGTGAACATATCCTACTAGCTCGCCAAGTTGGTGTACCTAGAATGGTAGTATTCATGAATAAATGTGACCAAGTAGATGATCCAGAATTACTAGACTTAGTAGAAATGGAAATCCGTGACTTATTAAATGAATATGGATTTGATGGAGACAATACTCCAATTATCCGTGGTTCAGCTTTAAAAGCACTTGAAGGAGATCCAGAAGCAAAAGCTAAAATCTATGAACTTATGGATGCAGTTGATGAATGGATTCCAACTCCAGAACGTGATAATGACAAACCATTCTTAATGAGTATTGAAGATGTATTCACAATCACTGGACGTGGAACTGTTGTTACTGGACGTGTTGAACGTGGTAAGTTAAATCTTAACGATACAGTTGAAATTGTTGGTATCAAACCTACTAAATCAACAGTTGTAACAGGAATTGAAATGTTTAGAAAACAACTTGACTTTGCTGAAGCAGGAGACAATGCTGGTGTATTATTACGTGGTATTTCTCGTGAAGAAGTTGAAAGAGGACAAGTATTAGCTAAACCAGGAAGTGTTACACCACATCATAAATTTAAAGCACAAGTATACGTATTATCTAAAGAAGAAGGTGGACGTCATACTCCATTCTTCGCTAATTACAGACCACAATTCTATTTCAGAACTACTGATGTAACAGGTGTTATTGAATTACCTGCTGGAGTAGATATGGTTATGCCTGGAGATAACGTAGAAATCACTGTTGACTTAATTCACCCAATTGCAATTGAAAACGGAACTAAGTTCTCAATCCGTGAAGGTGGACGTACAGTTGGTGCTGGTAACGTTTCTGAAATCATTGACTAATTTAATAGTTTATTAAAAACACATTCAATTTGAATGTGTTTTTTTATAAAAAAATCCTTATAATTATTATAATCCTTGACTATAAATAAATTAACTCATATAATTATATATAGAATAGGAGAGTTGATGTTGTATGAAAAAAGAAAATAAAAAAATAGAAGTTGAAAAGAAAAACAGACAATACAATATAATTGAAATAATCGGAATGACAATAACACTAATCCTCTTAATATTTGCAACAATATATGTAAATTACAATAATAGAGAAAAAAAAGTTGATTCTGAAGATAAAAATGTTTTATTATCACCAACAGTTATATATCTAGACAATGTAATAGGAAAAACAGCAGAAAAAGATAGAAAGATTTCTGTAGGAGGAATTTTTACATATTTAGGCGATGAAAAATTTTATTATAAACCTGAAATGTTTTATTCGAATGGAAAAAAAATATATAATGGATCTTGTAATGAGGTAGATATATCAAAAGTAGTTAATTTTTCTTTTTATCCAAGAAAAGAACCATTATATGCAAGAATAACTATATATAAAGATAATAGATGTAGCAACAGTATAAAAAAATATGATAGTAAAAAATATTCATTAACAGCATCCAATAACAACGGAAATAGCAATAACAATGGAAATAACAACAATAATAATGATAATACAAAAGCAAAATTAAGTATAATTCAACCAACTCAAACTCATTATACTAAAAATACAGTAGTAACAATAAAATTTAAGCATAATGGTCAAGGAAGAATGTATTATAAATTTACAAATTATAATAAACTAGAAGCTGGATATAAACAAGAATGCAGTCCTATTGACAATAATGGCGTAATAAAAAGTTTTGGACTTGCTATTGATAAAAATAATACATATAGATATTCAATAATTAAACTATATAGTGATAGTACATGTAATACATTAGTTGATTTAAAAACAACAAAAATATATAGATATCTTGATTCATCTTCAAATAATGGAAATAATAACAACAATAATAACAATAATAATAACAATAATAATAATAACAACCATAATAATAATAACAACCATAATAATAATCAGGGAAATGGAGAATATACATCAAGTTCTCGTGCAATAAATCCAGTAAAAACTATAGGTAAAGTTAAAAATGTAACATTGAAGATGGAAAAAGGATGTAATGAATCCGTAATTAATAAATATATAGCAGACTTAAAACAGAATCCTAGTTATTTTATTAAAACACCAACAATATATTTTGTAAGTCAAAAATCAATAAAAAAGAATTGGGGAGATTCATATGCCGGTATTACAAGCGGAGTAATGTCACTAATAACAATAGAAGTTGTCTGTGATACATATTATGAAAATACAGTACCACATGAATTAGCCCATGCATATGATTCATATAAATTTCCAAATTATTATTCAAACAACGCCAAATTTTTAGCAATCTATAATAAAAATATGTTTGATAATAATGTATTAACTAGCTATGGAAGGGGAAATTTACAAGAGTTTTTTGCTGAAGCATATGTATATTACTTTAGAACATATATTACAAAAGAGCCAAACAGATTGTATGGCTATGGTAAAAAATATCCAGCTGAATTAAAAAATTATATGGAGAAGGCATTAAGCAATGCCATAAATCAAAAATAAAAATAAGATTAGCTTAATCTTATTTTTTTTGGTCTTTTATATTATATTTATCTTTGGTATTTCTATATAATGCATACATCGGCTTGTTAACAATCAAATTAAATTCACCAATATATTCAACTGCTTCGGCATTATATCCAAGTTTTGATTCATTTAATCCACGATATCTATTATTATTAGTAAAATCGCCAGAAATAGCATTTAAATCAAATGAGGCAATTCCCTTTCCACAATAATTTTCAATTACTTTCCATCTAGTAAGATAAGAAGGTGACAAATTACCAAACTCCTCTTTATAACCATCTATAAGCAAATTGATTTGATTACCATATCTAACTATTATTGCACCACCAAGTATTATTCCTTCTGGATAATCTCTTAAAAGTTGTGTTGATTTAACTAGGTGTTTTTTATAGGATGCTAGAATTCTATCCGATTCCATCTTTTTATTTAAGACAGTACGCATATCTTTTCCCTTATATCCTTCATCTTGAATAAGACTGTTTAAGTAATCATTCATTTCCTGTTCTTTTTCATAAAGGTGTTTACTATTTGCTACATAAACCTCAGTGTTAAGTTTAGCTAAATAGATTTCAAAAGAATCCTGAAATTTATTTTTAAATTCTTCATAATATTTTAGGGAATAATTTCCTTTAGTTTTTATAAATTCATACATTTGAGGTATATTACAAGTATTATCCTTATATATCTCAACCCCAAATTTAACTGCTTTTCTTAATTTATTTCTGGTTTGTTTTTCAAGATTATAAAACAATTCAGTAGTGGGTTTGCCTTCCATATCAAGTATCGCATGCCATCTAGGCTTTACAGCTTCTAAATAATTATTAAAACCACAATGAGTAAATCCAGTTTTTAATAAAGTGGTCATTATTCTGTCTAGTTCTCCATTTTGAGTTAGAATATTACCTTCTTTATTTCTGGTACTTTTAACAACCAAAGGATCTATTTTTAATATAAGAAAACTTTGTCTAAACAAATAACTCTTAAGCTTTTTTACTGCATCAGGTATTAATTGATAATCATTATAGTTAAGTAATATTCCATGAGGAGCATAACCATATTTAAATCCCATAAATATAGGAACATGTAGTATTAATGAGGCACCAACAAGCTTGCCTTCATGAACAAATCCAATATATAGAGGTTTAAATCCAAAATTACTCATTAACGTTCCATATGCAACAGACTGATAGTAATTTCTAAGAGGATGGTTTCTAACAAATTGTTCAAATTCATTGTATTTCAAGTTTACTATTTTCATATGGACCTCCTTTTTTATTATACAAACAAATTATAACACATTCTTTTTATATTTTAAACAAATTTGTTAGAAATATGTTTGTATAATTATCTTGATTTTCATGGTAATATATGGTAAATTAATTGGTAGTGATACGGAGGAATCAGTATGAAAACATTTTTATTAATAATTTCATTATTACTTATAATAATAGTTCTACTTCAAAGTAATAAGGCAGAAAGCGCCTCACAAATTATTTCTGGAGGAAATGCCGATTTATTTAGTAAAAGGAAAGAACGTGGAGTAGAATTACTAGTAAGTAGAATTACACTTGTACTTGGAATGATATTCTTTTTAGTTAGTTTAATAGCTGAATTTATCTAAAAGACTATAAAAAGTCTTTTTTTTATTGTATAATTATAATGGTGAATGATATGAAAGAAAAAATTTTAAGTATATTAGAAGAATCAGATAAGGCTTTATCAATAGATGAACTTGATAGTGCATTAAATTTAAATACTATTGAAGAAACAAAGGAGTTTTCAGATGCATTAAGAGAATTAGAAGACTCATATGAAATATATCGATCAAATAAAAACAGATATATGCTTTTAGAAAACATTAATTTAAGAAAGGGAATCCTTCGAATGAATAAAAAAGGATTCGGCTTTGTTGAAGTATCTGGAGAAGAAGAAGATATTTTTATTGCACCTGATAATATAAATAAAGCTCTTAACAATGATACTGTAATTGTTGAAATTTTAAACAAAAACAGTGGAGAAAAAAGAGAAGGACGAATAGTTAAGACACTTGAAAGAGATTTATCCACAATAGTTGGGGAAATTTATTTTAAAAAAGATAAAGGTTATATAATACCAGATGATAAAAAACTTGATATACAGTTAGAAATAGATAGAGATAAATCCCATGGCGCAGTAGATGGACATAAAGTCGTAGTTAAAATATTAAGAAACATCACAAAAAATAGATATAAAGGTGAAGTAGTAAGAATAATAGGTCATAAAAATGATCCTGGTGTTGATATATTATCTATTGTGTGTAAATACGAGATTAATGATACATTCCCAGAAGAAGTAATAGAAGAACTTGATTCAATCCCAGAAGAGGTTAGGGAACAAGATAAAAAAGACAGAAAAGATTTAACTGATGTAACTATATTTACAATAGATGGTGATGATACAAAAGATATAGATGATGCAATATCAATAGAAAAGTTAAAAAATGGTAATTATAAATTAGGTGTACATATTGCAGATGTATCATACTATGTAAAAGAAGGAAGCCCACTTGATAAAGAAGCAATGGATAGGGGAACTTCAGTATATCTAGTTGATAGAGTAATACCAATGCTACCACATAAGTTATCAAATGGAATATGTTCATTAAATCCAGGAGTAGAGCGACTAGCAATCTCATGCGTTATGGAAATAGATAATAATGGCAAAACAGTTGATTATGAAATATTTCCAAGTATAATAAAATCAAGACTTCAAATGACTTATAAAAAAGTAAACCAAGTAATTGAGAAGAATGAAATTCCAGAAGGATATGAACCTTTTGTAAATGATTTAAAACTAATGGATGAATTATCTCAAATTATTAGAAAAGCTAAAATTAATAGAGGATACATAGATTTTGATGTAGATGAGGCAAAAATTATAGTAGATGAAAATTGTCATCCTACAGATATAGTATTAAGGAACAGAGGAAGAGGAGAAAATTTAATAGAAGATTTTATGATTCAAGCAAACGAATGTGTAGCGACTCATATATTCTACATGGATTTACCTTTCATATACCGTGTTCATGAATATCCAAAAGAAGAAAAAATAAGAGATTTTATATCGTTTGTACAAAGCCTAGGATATACAGTTAAATTTAACACAAAAGATATAAGTCCAAAGGCAATTCAGAATTTGATTAATCAATTAAAAGATAAAAAAGAATTTAAAGTATTATCATCACTATTATTAAGAAACATGCAAAAAGCAATATATTTACCACAAAATTTAGGACATTATGGACTAGCAAGTAAATGTTATACCCATTTTACATCACCAATAAGAAGATATCCAGATACAACAGTACATAGATTGCTTAGAACGTATTTATTTAATGATGATATGTCAAATCAAACTATAAATAAATGGCAAGAAAAATTAATCTATATTGCTGAGAATTCTTCATTTAAAGAAAGAGAATCAGTCGAATGTGAAAGAGAAGTAGAAGATATGAAAATGGCTGAATATATGGAAGATCATATTGGAGAAGAATATAAAGGTATAATCTCAGGAGTGACAAACTTTGGTATGTTTATTCAACTTGATAATTTAGTAGAAGGACTAATACATGTAAATGATATGAAAGATTACTTCTCATTTGATGAAGTGACACAATCATTAATTGGGGAAAGAACAAAAGAAAAGTTTACCCTAGGGGATGAAGTATTAATAAAAGTAAAAGCAGCTTCAAAAGAAGCTAAAACCATAGATTTTGAATTAGTAAAAAGATTATAGGTGACAATATGGAAATATTAAACAGAAAAGCAAGACATGATTATTTTATAGAAGAGGAATATGAATGTGGAATAGTATTAACAGGTACTGAAATAAAATCTATAAGAGATGGAAAAGCTAATATTAAAGATAGTTATGCTATTATAAGAAAAAATGAATTATTCCTGCTTAACATGTTTATTTCACACTACAAAGAAGGAAATATATTTAATCATAATGAAACAAGGACACGAAAGTTACTAATGCATAAAAAAGAAATACTAAAGCTAAATGATAAGATTACTTTACAAGGATATACATTAATTCCATTAAAAGTGTATTTTAAAAGCAATAAAGCTAAGGTATTGCTTGGTTTATGTAAAGGTAAAAAAAATTATGACAAAAGAGAAAGTATAAAAGAAAGAGATATAAAAAGACAACTAGATAAAGATACAAAAGCTAAATACAGGTAGAAGTATTGAAAAAAAGCATAAAATATAGTATAATCTCTTCTACGGGGCCGACTGGTTTCGACAGGAAGGATAGAATTTAGATAGCAAGTAGGAAGCAAACCTTAAATTGCAACAGTTAAAATAACTGGAAACAAAATTAAAGAAGCATTCGCTTCAATGTTCAATAAGAACGCTGTAGCTTTTGCCTAATCTAATTAGGGAATGCGCTCTATATAGTTCTTTTCCTACGGGAATTATCTAGGGCTTATTTTAGTAGGATATATCTTTGTAATGTCTATGTGCCAAGATGAAATTTTATAGACTAGCTATATAATTGGTTGTTAATTACTTGTTGTATAGTAAATTTAGTTAATTAACTAAACTTGTAGAAGTCTATCTGTCATCCTTTTTGGACGGGAGTTCGATTCTCCCCGGCTCCACCATTAAAGAATCCAGTTGAACTTTGGTTCAATTTACTAATAAATATCAATTCTAGAAATAGAATTGATTTTTTGTTGTGTGAAAGAAATGGATGATTTAATGGTAAATATTATTAAACAAGAAGTTGATATTGAGGAAGCATTAAAAAAGAAATTAGAATTTGTATGTAGTTTCTGTAATACTAAATGTGAAAAACAAAAAGGTAAAAACAGAGATATTACTTCATATGAAAGAAAACTCTTTAATGAAAGAGTCAAAGGCCTTAAACAAGAAATATCTAATCTTCAAAATGAAG
>ULUG01092560.1_pt1 | contig 10924 bp, 7 predicted proteins | sample 1958331 | NCBI WGS metagenome assembly ULUG01 (sample SAMEA4835755, study PRJEB28245) | human gut metagenome | biome: gut microbiome; material: fecal sample | place: Denmark | collected 2008
GCGGTCTTTGCTGCGAATTCGCCAGCAGGCTGACCTGCATCAAGACCACCGTCATTACCGATAACAGTGAGATGCTTTACGCCTTTTTCTACTAATGCATCCATCAAGATTTCAGGGGAACCTGTTGCGAGGAATCCACCTACCATGATAGTCATACCGTCTTGTACGCCGGCTACTGCTTCCTGAGCAGTCTTAATTTTGTTAATCATGTTTTCACCTTCCTGTTTAATATAAAATTCACCTGCCCGGCATATTTAAGCCGGGCAAATGTAATTCTTATCTTATCTGTCAGCAATGTTTGGCTTGTTCTGCCATCCGCGCTTTTCAACTTCCTGCATGATGTAGGACATTACATGTTCTGCATATTTTCCAGGACCGAAACCTGCATCATAACCTAATTCCTGAGCAAGTTCGTGGGAAATTCTAGGGCCGCCGCAAGTAAGGATAATCTTGTCACGAAGTCCTTCTGCTTCAACGAGTTCAACCATCTTAGTAAGCTGCTTGATATGGATATCCTTCTGAGTTACAGTCTGGGATACCAGGATAGCATCTGCGTTTACTTCCTTAGCTTTTGCGATTAATGCTTCGCAAGGAACCTGGGAACCCATGTTGTAAGGAACTACGTTCTTGAATCTTTCAAGACCAAAGTGTCCGTGGAATCCCTTCATCTGGATGATTGCGTCGATACCTACGGTATGAGCATCAGATTCGATGGAAGCTCCAACTACAACGATGTCTCTGCCGATGTGTTCGCCAATCCATTCACCGCATTCAACACGGTCCATAACGGTACCTTCTACCTTTGGAACCTTGATTGCTGTGTAGTCGATGGTTGCCTGAGCTGCTCCGTATACAACGAAGAAAGTGTATCCCGGAGTCAACTCGCAGTAATATGTTACGTTAGGTTCTTCAAAACCCATTTTCTTTGCATACTGTTTTGCGCATTCCTCTGCTTCTTCACCATAAGGAACCGGAAGCGTAAATGCCATTTCAACTTTACCGTCATTTAATGCGTCGCCGTAAGGCTTAACACAAGTTAAATCAACCTGAGTTGTTGCTGTCTTGTTATCTGCCATTGTTTCCTACCTCCTTATTCATGATCCATAAACAGTGCGATAAACGGATTGAAGTAGTTTTCACCCTTTGTGCAAACGCCTTCAAGACCGTGGCCACCGTCGAACGGACGCTTTACGCCGCCGAAAATACCTTTTTCGATAGTTGCAAAAAGACCTTCTTTTTCAACTTCTGCAAGGAGTGCGTCAGCTTTGCCTAAAACTTCCTGTGCTCTCTTCTGAATGATACCGTCTTTCTTGAATTCGACTTCATCACCGATGTGCTTGCAGTTATTGAAAATGTACTTCGCGTTTTCGATGGAGAGGTATCTGTCCTGCATATGCGGTGTGTGGATAGCTTCTGTAAGCATACCCAACAGCTGCAGGGACTGACCGGACCAGATTGCCACTAAGTTGAACAACGCATCCTGGATGTGACCTTTGAAGATGTTTCCTGTCATGAACTTTGTAGGCGGCATGTATTTTAATCTTGCGTTCGGGAAAATTTCTCTTGCCATGATAGCCTGTGATAATTCAAGAAGGAATCCGTCTTCTGTATTCGGATCCATTTCAAAAGCGTGACCAAGACCCATCTGGTTTTCCGGAATGTTAGCAAGTACTGCGAACTGTTCGTTGATAAACTGGGAAGCTGTTACTGTGTGAGCTGCTTCGATTGCGTCATCCGTTGTAAGGTAGTTGTCTTCGCCGGAGTTAAAGATAATTCCGCAGTATCCGATGATTACTCTGGACATGAACTGGTCAACCAGCGTTCTCTGCATGTTGATGTCTCTGAACAAGATGCCGTAGATTGCGTCGTTAAGCATAACGTCAAGTCTTTCAAGAGCACCCATTGCAGCGATTTCAGGCATGCACATGCCGGATGAGTAGTTACATAATCTGATGTATCTGCCAACTTCTTCGCCAACTTCGTCAAGAGCTTTTCTCATGATTCTGAAGTTTTCCTGAGTTGCGTATGTACCGCCGAAACCTTCTGTTGTCGGACCGTAAGGTACATAGTCAAGCAGAGACTGTGCAGTTGTTCTGATAACAGCGATGATATCAGCACCCTGTCTTGCAGCAGCCTGAGCCTGGATAACGTCTTCATAGATGTTACCTGTTGCTACGATTACATAGAGATAAGGTTCAGGACCTTCCCCGATTCTTTCAAGATATTCTTTTCTCTTAGCCTTCTGCATATCGATTCTTTCGAATGTTTTCTTGATAGCCGGCTTTAATGCTTCTGCGGCTTTTGCCTGTGAGCATGTCGGGAGCTTTGTGATTTCAAGCTTTCCTGCTGCGATTTCTTCAGCGATTTCCTGCGGCTGCTTACCTGTCTGAACGATTGCGTTTCCAATCCAGTATGCAGCACCTATAGGAAGTGCTCCTGCATCTTTGATGTGGTCTACAACGACATTCGGAAGCGGTGTTTCAAGTTCGTCAACACCGTCAATACCTAAAAGTCTCACAATGGTTCTTTCGGTTGACACTGTTGTATGACGCTCGATGAATTCCTGCATGTCGTGCGCGATGTTAGCGGCATGCTGGCGAGCGCTGTCAACAACTTTTGGGTCAATGTTAAGTTTGCTTTTCATCCTTTTTCTCCTTATCACATGTATTTTTTCGCACCCTCAATAATTTCCTTGTTGATTCCCAACATGGCAGCTATACTGAGGGCTTCCTTTGGAACTTGGGTTTTATTATCCACACGATACAGACGGTAGTCCATCTGCTTGGATATTATATTTATCCTGTCACGGCGGTTTGCATACTGGATTTCGCGGTTCAAAAGATCGAAATTGCAGTCCGAGAGTCCTCTTACCTGCATATTTACAATGCCTTCCCGCTCCGTCACGGATTCAAAATGCGTCGTAATCAGGGAAATATACGGTTTTTCGATCAGGTAATCGACAAGGCTCTTGGTGAGTGCCGTACCCTCGGTCGGGTTGGTTCCCGATGCGATTTCATCAATGAGAATCAGGCTTCTGTCCTGTCCGTGATCTAAGATTTCCTTAAGTTCTTCCATTTCGGAACCGAAACTTGAAAGACCTCTCTCAACCGACTGCGAATCGCCTATGAGAATCTGCATGTAATTCGACAAGCCGATCCTTGCGTGCTTGGCAGGTACGAAAAAGCCATACTGCGCCAAAATCGGAATCTGCCCTGCCAGTTTGAGCGAAATTGTCTTGCCGCCCATGTTTGCTCCGGTTATCAGTGTGACTCCGTCCTTGAGGCTCAGCGAAACCGGACAATAGGTCTTGCCCTTCTGCTTAATCACATCTTCAACCTGAATGTTTCTGCCGTCCTCGAATTCGATGACATGCTCATCGGCGATTTCCGGCTTTACCATGTCGTGCCGTATGGAATACCTGGCTCTTGCAAGCGCCAAATCCAAAGCACCTATCTTCTCGCAGTTTTCAAAAAGTACATCCGCCTTCTCCGAAATTTTCTTCGAAAGAACGCCTCTGATTCTTTCTTCTTCTGCTTCTATTTTCTCGTTGATTACTTCAATTTCACCCACAAATTTATATATTTCTTCCGTAGGCTTGAGCTGCAAGGTAACACTCATATAGTCCTGATCCACAATTTCAAGTTCAGGAAGAGCCTGTATCTTCTCAAAATCCGGATTCGACTTCGCAAGCACGATATCGAACTTCGGTGTGAGCATTACTCCGTGCTGTTTTCTCAGTTCTTCGCGCTTCTGCTTCTGCTCCCTGCGAATCATGAGTTCATATTCTCTTTTTTTGCCTCGCAGTTCCGCAAGCAGCGGGCTGAATTCGTTGTATATGTAAAATGTATTCAGTCTGTCTCCGGTCGGGTCAAGTGCATCCAGCAAGTCTTCGGTGTCTGCCAGAAAATAATCGTCAGGAACCGTGTTCACAACAGGCTCGCCATCTTCCGATTCCGTCTGCAGCGCCCCAATACTCTCGGGTTTCTCACACTCGGACACGCAGTGGCATCCCTTGTAGTCGCCTACCTCGTGTTCTTTGGTAAGTTTCCCAAGCTGCCTCATCTGAAGCAGCAAAGATTTCACTTCGTAAAGTTCCACGGTTGAAAGAATCGTGTCTCCGCTTCTCTGAACGGTCAGCGTAGGATCTTTTATCTCCATGAAAACTTCAAGTATCTTATCCGTCAAGACTTTGTTCTGCTTAACGAAATATATCATTCTCTCCACGCGGTCGAGCTCATCCCGGAGGTCCTGTTCCTCACCCGGATAAAACGGTCTTACCTCCTTCAGCTGTTTCCTGCCGAAAGGTGTGTTAAGATCAAGGTTAAACATGACATATTCAAGACCCGTTTCTTTCCTCGTTTTTACATTTGCAAGCCGCCTGTTTGTTCCCTGTTTCATTCTTACATCCTCACATCTATGATTGGAATGTCCGGGATTGCCTTCTGCATCTCTTCCAAAAGAACACGATTGTCGAAGGTGTATCCCGCCGGTGCCCACGGATTAACCGTGATGGCAGCGATTTCGATGTTTTTCAGAACCGATACGCGGAAGCCTTTCTTCCGGAAGATTCCCCAGTCCATCGCATTTACAAAAATCTTCGTCGGATCTTTCAGTACAAAACGCACCTGTTTGAGATTTTTTAAGTTGATGTCCGAAATCACGCTGTTTGTGAACGCACCCGGTATATATATATATCTTGTATCCTCATCGATGGCTCCGTTGATTTCCTTGGCTGCTCCAAGACCTGTTGCGAGGTCAAGTTTGCGGACATTCCCGTTGTCATCGACAAGCATAATCTTGTCGTCAAAGTTATTATTTTCAATTGCCTCTCTTGCCGTGCCTGCTTCAAGCTCCGGCGTTCTGTAGAGGTTTACTATGTGTGCGGTTTCTTCCACAACTTTGCTCATCGTTCTGGAAAGCACCGCTCCTGTCGAAAGTATAATCGCATCCGATGTGTCCGGGGATGCAATTGTCTTTCGGTCGATTGCGCCGTCGATAAGAACAAGCTCGCATCCAAGCTCAAGCATATCGTCGCAAAGAAGTTTCTGCTCTGCGTTTATTACGGGTCCCGCAATCTGTACATATCCGGCTTCTCTGACTCTGCATATCAGCAGTTCCCCGATTGCCGTCGAATATTTCGTCTTTCGAATTACTTCCAGTCCGGCATCTGCCATTTCGTACAAAAGCGAAGGTACGGCAGCCAGCATGCCCTCTTCCAGGTATACTCTCGGCTTTTCGGTTCCTGTCACCAGATCCTGTGTTTCTCCGTCTCTGCCCGTTGAAGTAATCCCCAAAACAATCCCTTCATCGATCGCTTCTTCTATCAGATAGTTAAGTGCTGTTGTCTTGCCGGCATTCTTTGCCATTCCAACAATGGAAATTGCTTTGTATTTTGTTGATAAGTCGTACAATATACCCATTTATGTAATATCCTTTATCACACCTATAGGGGGCCATGCGGTCCCCTATAGGATGAATTTTAATTATTTGCCGCACTTTTCGGCGTCCGAAATTAGTGCTGGTTTCTTTCGTGTCTTGCAAGGTGTGCAGGTTCGATAGTCTTGATTTCAGGACCTTCACCGAGTGCAGATACACCCTGATACTTGTAGCTTCTCTTGCCTGTGCAGAAGTCGCATTTGCAAGGAAGATCCGGAAGGCTCGGTTCTGTGTATGTAGTAATGATACCTTCGTAGTTTCTCAGGATTACCTTGTGCGGAGTCTGAGAAATTACATACTGAGGCATTACAGGAGTCTTACCGCCACCACCAGGAGCGTCAACTACAAATGTAGGAACTGCATAGCCGGAAGTGTGTCCTCTTAAACCTTCCATGATTTCGATACCCTTGGAAACCGGAGTTCTGAAGTGTTCGATACCCATTGAAAGGTCGCAGATGTAGATGTAGTAAGGTCTTACTCTGTTCTTTACTAACTGGTGAACTAAGTCTCTCATGATGTGCTTACAATCGTTTACGCCACGAAGTAATACGGACTGGTTGCCAAGAGGAATACCTGCGTCAGCAAGTTTTCTTAAAGCTTCCATAGCCGTCGGAGTCATTTCCTTTGGATGGTTGAAGTGAGTGTTTAACCAGATTGGGTGATACTTCTTCAGCATGTTAACAAGGTTGTCAGTGATTCTCATAGGCATTACAACCGGAGTTCTGGAGCCTAATCTTACGATTTCAACATGAGGAATCTTTCTTAATTCGCTGATGATGTATTCTAATGTGTCATCTTCAACGCAGAGAGCGTCACCACCGGAAAGAAGTACGTCTCTAACCTGTGGAGTTTTTCTGATGTATTCGATGCAAGCGTTGATGTCTTCTCTTGATCTAGCACCATCAGTTTCGCCCGCGAGTCTTCTTCTTGTGCAGTGTCTGCAGTACATGGAGCACTGGTCAGTAATTAAGAATAAAACTCTGTCCGGATATCTGTGAGTTAATCCAGGAGCCGGGGAGTCAGCATCTTCGTGTAATGGGTCCATGTCGTCTGCTTCGGATCTGTGCATTTCTGCTAATGTAGGAACTGCCTGCATTCTGATCGGGCATCTAGGATCATCCGGATCCATAAGGGATGCATAGTAAGGAGTGATTCCTACTCTGAATCCGCCCATAACCTTTTCGATATCAGCCTTTTCCTGTTCTGTTAAGTTAACAACCTGTGCAATGTCTTCTACTGTTGAAAGTCTGTGTTCAACCTGCCAATGCCAGTCGTTCCACTGTTCGTCTGTAACATCCTTAAAAAGAGGAATGTCTTTCCAATTTCTAACAGCCATCTTTTAATCTCCTTTAATAATTCAAATAAGCATTTGGAATGGAATCCCGCAGGGAGTCCTGCGAGATTCCTTTAATAAGTATCTTCAGCTATTTATGTTCCGAAAATTATGCGTACATTTCTTCGAATAAAGCTTTAAGACCAGGGTTTTCTCTTAAGCACTGAAGAGTGATTGCAGCGTGACCCTTAGTGTATCCGTTACCGATAATCATTGTAACGTCTTTGCCAACGCCTTCAGCACCGAGAGCTGCCTTTGTGAAGGAAGTAGCCATTGAGAAGAAGTAAACAACTCCGTCGTCCTTACAGGAAAGGATGGAAGCCATTTCTGTGTTTTCAATGGATACGCAGTTGATAACTACGTCGAATAATTCGCCGTTTGTTAATTCCATGGACTTGTTGTAGAATCCAACAGCATCTGTAGCGTCCATGTGGAAGTATTCATCAGCAAGGTTAAGAGCTCTTGCTCTGTCTTCGGACTTCTGGGAACCAGCAGCACATACTACTAAGCCGGTAACGCCAGCTCTCTTCTTAGCTTCGTGTAAGCAAAGGAGACCGGATTTTCCGCCGCCGCCGATGATAAGAACTTTCTGTCCGGACTGAACTAACTTAGCAGTCTGAGCAGGAGCACCAGCAACGTCTAATGCTGATAATGCAGTCTTTTCTGGCATATCATCAGGAATGATTCCGTAGATACCGGACTGGAATAAGATAGCCTTACCCTTGATGTCAACCTGGTCGATAGCAGGTCTCATTTCGATGATTTCATCGATTCTTAACGGTGTTAAGGAAAGGGATACTAATGTAGCAATCTTGTCGCCAACCTTTAAGTCGCCAACGTATGCAGGACCAATCTGTTCAACTGTTCCGAGAAGCATTCCGCCGGAACCGGTCCAAGGGTTTTTGTGCTTACCAGCGTGAGCAACGATTTCCATCATCTTAGCGCCGATCTTGTCCATTTCTTCCTTAGTTGTAACTTCTGCAGGCTTCTTGTCTAAAACTCTTCTTACGATTTCAGTGAAGGAAGCGGAGTCGATGTTTAAAGTCTTAACATCGATTAATACTTCGTTATCGTAGATTTCCATTGTGTTATCAATAACATCTGCTGGCTGTGGTAATACTCCCTTTGGAGAGATTACACGGTGTGTACCATAAGGGCATCCTTTTTTCATTTTATTTTCCTCCTAGAAAAAATATTAATTTTATTTTTATGCTCCTGCTTCGCGACAAACCTATCCGGTTGCTGTACAGGGCATAACTTACTATGTTAATTATATATCATTAGGTTCGATTTTTCCATAGGAAAAACCGTTTTTGAACAAATTATTTTTTTCTTCACAAAAAATCACATTTATTCCCTTCTTACCCGCATTAATATTAAGCAAATTTTATGCCAACGCTTTTCATTTTTCAAGCCTTTCGCATATATCCCCAAACACCGCACAAAGTGGGGCATCCGTTTGATCTCGATTCACTTCTGTATCTTTCTTTCAGTAAAATCCTTACATAAGGCGAACCGAAATGTTTTCACGATAAAAAATAGCGAACCTTTTTCGGTTCGCTACTCAATTTCATATTTTTTCTTCTTCCTTACAAGCTGTGTCTGACTGATTCCCACGGCTTTTGCCGCCTTTCTGGTTGAACCGTACTTTTCGCAGGCATATTTGATCAGGCCCTTCTCGTATTCTTCCACCGCCGACTGCAGATCAATCTCTGCTTCCCGCTCAGTTCCTTCAGTTTCATCTCTGCCGTAGCTTCCTCCCTCAAAGAGTTCGCCGTGGCTTTCGCGCATGACATCCATCAATGTTATGTCCTCGCCCTGTGCCGATATGATCAGTCGCTGCACGGAGTTTTCCAGTTCACGCACATTTCCCGGCCATGGCAGTCTCTTGAGATAATCCATTGCGCTGTCTGCGATTCCGCGCTTTGCACCGAATTTCTTGCCGTATTTGCCGAGGAATAAACTCACAAGTGCCGGTATGTCATCCGTTCTGTCGGCAAGGTCCGGAATTCGAATCGGCACAACATTCAGTCTGTAATACAGGTCTCGCCTGAAAAGCCCCTCTTCAACAAATTTTTCAAGGTCCCTGTTTGTTGCCGAAATGATTCTGACATTCGTTTTAATCGGCGTTGTGCCGCCCACGCGGTAGAACTCGCCGTCCTGAATGACTCTGAGCAGCTTTGCCTGCATTTCAAGAGGCAGCTCGCCTATTTCGTCGAGGAACATTACGCCGTTGTTGGCGGTTTCAAAATAGCCTTTTTTGCCGGTTGTGTTTGCTCCGGTGAAAGCACCCTTTTCATAGCCGAAGAACTCCGATTCAATCAGGTTCGGCGAGATTGCTCCGCAGTTTATTTTTACAAAAGGCTGCATTTTGCGGTCGCTGTTTTTTTGTATGAGGTTTGCAACTTTTTCCTTGCCGACGCCTGTGGAGCCGAAGATTATGACATTGCAGTCGTATTTTGAAACCTTCATGATTTCTTCCATGACCACCTGCATGGCTCTTGACTTGAAAACAAAATCATCTGACAAGCTTTTTTCAACCAAAGACTTTGTATAAGGACTCATTTCCCATTCCTGCTCTTCGGTTTCTTTCAATGTCTCAACCGTTGCATTTTCAAAGTAAGGCGCCACTTCGGAAACCAGTTCCATGTCGAATCTGTCGTAGTCGGCCAGAAAGCCTTCCGCACTTCTCACGTCGAGGTCCTTGGAAATCGATTCCGTGATATACAAAGCAATGTTGAGATTGTTTATCAGGTTGGCAAACAAAACCGTCCCCTTCGGCCGCGTTGCCAGTATGTTGATTGTCTCTGCACCCGGTATTTCCGCGCAGTTTACCGACAAATCGAATAAGTCGTCTGCATTCAGCTTTTCCAAGGCTTCAACCGGTTTCAATATGTCCAGAAAATGGATCTGATTAAACACCTTGGAGAGCAGGCTGTCTATGCCTCCTCCCGAGAGTGAAATTCCTGTTTTTTTATCCAAAAGACAGACGATTTCCCCGGTATCACCGATTCTACGCCGGATTGCGTATCCAAAAAGAAGGTTTGTAATCATGTTGTTTCCGACAATCAGGAATCTGTTCTTGCCCTCGGCAAGCCGGTCGAGTCTCAGCAGGGTCCCGGACTGGTCAAGCACAAACAGCAGCAGATTGGTCGGTGCGTTTTTATCGACTTTTACAACCTGAATCCGGTCGTGTGCAATTACATAGCCCCTTGCCTCCATCTGGTTAAATGTCCGGTCGATCTCTCCTATGTTTTCTATGTAAATCGGCATCGAAGCCAGCGAAGCATTGCAAATCACGGTATCTCCGGGTTTCAGCCCGTTTGGATTCTCATATTCCGCCCCGATTTCTTCAATGGTGCCGCACACAAGCCCGCCCGTATCCGTTACCGGATTGTGCATTTTCCCTCTGCGGATTGTTATATCTATGATTTTTTGGCGTATTTTTTCCTCATTATTGTTGGTTTCAGTGCAAATCTGCTTGAAACTTGTTCCTTCGAGGTGTATTCTTTTAATGGATACTCTCATCTCGTCCGGATATATATCGCGGCTGTTGTCAAGTTTCCATGCTGATGTAGGTAAAACATACTGCGGTTCCAAAACGCGTTTTGTTCCGTAGGTCGTAGTCATTTAAGGTTCGCTCCTTTTCAGTGAACACAAATCGGTTCGTTTTTTATCTATTTTCAATAATAAACCATTGGCACACATTTTGCAATATATATCTTCGTGAGTTTTGAGTTATTCAAAATAACTTTAGAATATCGATATGAAAAAGGAGAAAACAAAATGGAAAAAATTACTTCAACTTTAAGATTAAGAATGTCTGCAAAGGATGCGCACTACGGTGGAGAATTAGTTGACGGAGCACATATGGTTCACTTATTCGGTGACGTTGCTACTGAATTATTAATCAAGTTAGACGGAGACGAAGGTCTTTTCTGCGCATATGACAATGTAGAATTCTTAGCTCCTACATATGCAGGCGACTACATCGAAGCTTACGGCGAAATCGACAAAATCGGAAACACTTCCAGACACATGACTTTCGAAGCAAGAAAAGTTATCGTTTCCAGAAAAGACATCAACGCTTCCGCAGCTGATTTCTTAGAAGAACCTATCGTAGTTGCAAGAGCTTCTGGAACTTGCGTAACTCCG
>ULUG01006790.1_pt1 | contig 10878 bp, 13 predicted proteins | sample 1958331 | NCBI WGS metagenome assembly ULUG01 (sample SAMEA4835755, study PRJEB28245) | human gut metagenome | biome: gut microbiome; material: fecal sample | place: Denmark | collected 2008
CATTTCAATCCAGCGATATTCTGCCTGGGTGTGTTCGCGCGCAATGAAGAACGTACAATGTAGTGGCATAGTGAATTTGGCCACCTGAATAGAGGTGATATCATCACCTCATAGTCAAAACAGGTGACATTATGACCGGACGTAACAGACGCAATTTTAGCCCCGAGTTTCGCCTCGAGGCTGCCCAGCTTGTACTCGATCAGCATTACACCGTTGCCGCCGCTGCCACTGCGATGAATGTCGGCAAATCCACGATGGATAAATGGGTTCGACAACTGAAAGAAGAGCGAGCGGGAAAATCACCCATAGCTTCACCCATGACACCTGAGCAGATTGAAATACGTGAGTTGAAGAAAAGACTTCAACGCGTTGAAATGGAAAGGGATATATTAAAAAAGGCTACCGCGCTCTTGATGTCAGACTCCCTGAACAATTCTCATTAGTTGAGAAACTCAGGGCGCGGTTTCCTGTTGCCGTTGTGTGCAACGTGTTTGGGGTTCATCGCAGCAGTTATAAATACTGGCGGCAGCCCAGGAAGCCTGACGCCACGAAAGTGGCATTACTGAGCCTTGTGCGTGAAGTTTATCACGAAAGTAACGGTTCAGCAGAAGCGCGAAGCATTGCCGCAATGGTCACCACCAAAGGTATAAAACTGAGCCGCTGGCGGGCAACAAAGCTGATGAAAGCGCTCAATATTATCAGCTGTCAGCAACCTGGCCATCGTTATAAGAAGGCGTCTAAGGAACACATTGAGATCCCTAATTATCTGGATCGCCAGTTTGCTGTTACCGAGCCTAATCAGGCCTGGTGCGGTGATGTGACTTATATCTGGACGGGAAAACGCTGGGCTTATCTGGCTGTTGTACTCGATTTGTTTTCCCGTAAACCGGTTGGCTGGGCGATGTCATTTTTCCCTGATTCCGCACTGACAGGTAAAGCCCTGTCGATGGCCTGGGAAGCACGGGGGAAACCGGCTAATTTACTGTATCACTCGGATCAAGGCAGTCACTATACCAGCAGGAATTTCAGACAGTTACTGTGGAGATATCAGATAAAGCAAAGCCTGAGTCGCCGGGGAAATTGCTGGGATAACAGCCCAATGGAACGGTTCTTCAGAAGCCTGAAAACAGAGTGGGTACCGGATAATGGCTACGCGAATTTTAGCGAAGCCAGCACGGCAATAACGAATTACATCACAGGATATTACAGCCAGCTCAGACCTCATCAATATAATGGTGGTTTGACGCCGAATGAATCAGAACGATTGTTCTGGAAAAACTCTAAAGCTGTGGCCAGTTTTTGTTGACCACTACAAGGAATCCGAAACTCATCAGCAGTACGATGAAAGTGCCACAGAAAGAAGAGAACGAAAAATTAACCAAGGTATGTAACACCGCCTTCCCCAGTCAATATTAATCCTGGTGCGGAGTACTTTCACTTACCCGGTGGTAATGAGCGCAGGATCTCTGCAGCATCCCGCCCGTCACCTGTGAAAGGCACTGCCAGCGTGGCAGCCATATCCAGCGCAAACACTCTGGTATAAACCTCCATTGAGCGAGGATCCTTATGGCCGACCAGAGCCTGGATAACTTTTCTCGGCTGGCGGTGATAAAGCATGTGCATGATATAGCTGTGGCGAAAGGTATGCGGTGTCACCGGTATGGAAAAATGTACCCCGTCTGCTTTCGCACGGTTTACGGCCTGTTTCAGCCAGTTACGCATGGTTTCATCCGTGACAGACCACAGCGGTTCTCGCCGACGGGGACGGGTAGTCACCATCCAGCTCTCCATCTGCCGGACAAAATTCACATCTGTCAGGGGAACCAGACGCACCGCATCTTTCGGCGGGCGCCCACGGCGTCCCCGTACCTTTTCTGACAGTACCCGCACAAACGGCCTTAAACCATCGAGATCGAATGACTCTGGTGTGAGTGTCCTGGCCTCCCCGATGCGAATGCCGGTGTTCCACAGAGTGGCGAACAGCATATAGTGACGCAGATCGGGCATATAAAAGAGGAGGGCACTCACTTCCGGTGCCAGGAGATATGCTGGAGTGGCACCGGTTGAGGTAGCCATCCGGCGGAGTGCGACCGCGGTCGCAAAATCAACGCCCGGGGCGATCGGCAATAACGAAACGCGTTCTGGTGAATTCTGCAGGGGAATGACGTTGTTCATCAGTTATTTTTTACGTAGCGCACGCACTGTTTATGGATATAGCTATTCTGACCTGGACGCCGGGATCCTTCCACGACAATAAATCGCAGCGCGCGGATCCTTTTATTGCCTTATCCCGCATTATTGCGGGTAAAGCCAAATACATAAAGGATCCCTTTTCTGTCCAGATCTTCCATGAAGCCAGTCATGGCGCGGGTTGATGGCGGTTTTACGGTTTTTTGGAGAAATGGGGTAATGCCAGGACAGGCAGAAATGGAGAAAAATCCTGCAGACGTCTTTAAAAGACAAATGAAGGTTTTCTGACGCCATGCCCTTAACTGTTTGTCTGGCTTCAGGTTGCTTAACCACAATGATAAGCTGATGTGTAATAAAACAACTTTGTGCACAGTAAAATGTGCAGGCTGATAACTCTGAAGTGAATGGCTTGGTTATGGGGGATACTTACAAAGATTCTTTACTGTCTGATTGAGTTTTTCTGTATACAAATAATGTTTTCGTTTTTAGTGTAGACCTGAATTTGTTGGGAGAAAAATTATTGCTGAAATAAAAGATACAAAAGCGTATGTTTATAACACGCTTATCAAGCAACAACAAAGATGAATATATCCAGCAGAATATATTACAGGCCTGCGATAGAACACTTATCGTTTTAATTTACCAAAATATCCGTAAAGCTGTTGTATATACATTATTGTTCTGTAAATTTACTCCTCCACAGGGCGAAGGAGTATTTACATACCGGGAATCCTGAGCGGAATATGATATTCTTAATAGAGGTTCACATTCGCATATAGATTTTAACACAAACATTTCCCAACCTTACAGGGAACAGACCACAGAAGTTTATACTTCCATTCCGGTCTGAATGCACCTATGGAATATATCATTTTTTTATTATTCTCCTGACAGTACTTTCTTGCTTTATCAATATTCAGCCACATCAGGACACTTCCCGGGCTTAGCTTCATACAGCGTTCATCATTCAAAATCGCGCCATTTGGTACATCATAATAAACATTACAGGCACTTTCAGACTTCAATACTATATCTACAGCGCATGGTTGCTTATTCCAAAAGAGTACGTGGCCAAACATCAGTTTTCTCAGGTAAGAAATAAACATATGCAGATTATCATATTCATAGCAAGGTAGCGTTCTTTCAAACCGGGAGTGAAAAAGTGATATATAAATTTGAGCTATTTCTTCATCCGATAACTGGTCTATGAGTTTAATCTCTCCGCCACTCTTGATAAAACGCCGGATCTCATTTCGGCGAGTCTTTTCAAATTTTGGAGAAAATGAATCCTTTATTATACAGTTTTGTTTTCTTCTAGCTATATACCAGGCTGCATTAATAATATTTGCTTTATTTATCACAGACAACTTGTTAGTTTTATCAGGAAAAAAACATTTAGCACAAGAATCAAAAGGAATCAAAATCTCATCAGATGACAGAGGATAATACCTTCTCGCCATTACACCAACTTGCTTTCCATTACACAGGAAATATGCTCCTTTTATGTCCTCCCCTTTTTCGTAGTGAAAAAAATCAATCTTCCAGTCATGATGCTTCATAAAGTATGAAACAACATCCGGGTGCATATTTACACTGCCTCCGTATTTCTCAAAAGTATTTCTGTATATTTCAAATGTAGATAGCTCCCAACCAGTAATAATTCGCTTGAAATTTTTTATAAGCAAAATAAAACCCTCTTTAATGTTTACTCCAGTTTTAGTTTTACGTTATGGGTCGAATACCCATAACGACGCGATTGATGAGAAATATAAATATTATTTAAAATCCACTATCATTTGTTGTGGGATGGACAGATTTTTAGTCGTTTCTATGCAGACTTTAATATAATCAGTAAACTTTGGTGGTTTGGGCATTCCGAGCCCCAGCAATTTTTCATTACTGAAACAAACATTAAGCATACTGAACGCACCGTATAAACGAATGGCTTTTAACATAAGGCGCTCGTTGCAGGGGCCAAAAATATTTTTAAATTCATGTCGGCCCATTGCCAGTATTTCATAGCTGACTTTAGTATACTTATCCCCTACGGGCGCTCTGTTCAAAGCACTGGCGATAGATTTATCAATAGCAGAGAATGTCACACTACTTTCTTTACCTGCAGATATATGAACAATCTCACCATTAATTAACGAACTGTCGAGTAACATTAACAATGCATCGGCACAATAATCTACAGGAATAACATCTATTCTGTCATCGAGTGAACACATAAATTTTTGTAACATTAATCCCATCCTGAACACCCAGAAAATACTGGTTGAAGGTAAGCACCCTAAACGGGTATGGCCGACAATAATTGATGGGCGGGCAATCAATAAAGGCAAATCAGGGCACTGTTTACGCATCAGGTGCTCTATTATTGCTTTCGAATGTGTATACTCTACTAAGTGTTCTCCTGTTTCTGATACAGCGGTGTCTTCCATTACTAATGAATTTGCATCCGGAGTACACGACATTGCTGTACCAACATGAAGGAAGCGTTTTAATCCTGCAACTTTTGCCATTCTTTTGGCAAAAGCAAGTGTACCGATAACATTAACATTCCATATAAAAGGGTTATTACCAAAAGAAGCAACCGCCGCACAATTAATAACATGAGTGACTTCATCAAGACAAGGAGCCATGAGGAAACTTTCCGGATTATTTAAGTCACCACATAAGATATTATCAGTTGTTAAAGAATGTAACCGATTATCGCAGATATTAAATTTGCGCATATTTTCTTTAACTCTTTCAAGCCCTGTCTGTGGGGTGGAGGCTCGAACTAAAAGTAGCAAATTTACATTGTTACGGCTGTTCAGCAGATTAGCCAGAACAGCACCACCAAGGAAACCAGTAGCGCCTGTGAGTAATAGTAAATCCATATCCGACCTTATTTATTCATAATATGCTATAAAAAAATAAATTGTCATATATAAATAAATCATCAACAAAGTAACTCTCCATACATTATTTTTTCTCACGTTTATAAAATGTTTATATAAACCATCTCTACCCAATTAGTAAGAGGTTGGCCCATGAAACAGCAACACAAAAAAAACAAAATATCTACATAACACAAACAAAGATATTACATGCTTTCACGCCTACAACTGGGGGGTATTTTTTTTCAGAAAAATATGACTTTTAGTTTTTATTTCCTTAAAAAGGCGGTCTTTTATTTATAAATGTTCATATATCAGCCCCTAGTTTTTACAGATACAAGACCTGTATAATAAATAACGGAAACAACTGAAAGAAACATCTGGGAAATGTATATGGATACCATCAACAAAAGATGGAAATGATGAATTTTATTAGCATTATTTGATGATTCAATAACAATAAAGGGGGAGTGGCACGAACACTATCCCGGGCATCTATATCGTAACAGAAAGATACTTTTGAATATAATACATGATACCCCCGTATAGTGGGGTGGCAATGAGCTGAATCAGTAAGTAAAAGCACAATCTGATAACCAGCCAGGAAAATCATAAATAATATTTAAGGTCAGTAGTAGTTATGAAACTGTAATTTTCAATGCCGGCTCTATTTTTGTCAAACTCAGAAACATTCCGGTTTTGGTCATAGCGGGAAGTCTCGTCCTTCTTATTAGTGACCTGACTCCATAACCTCCAATATATACTTTAGCATTAGGTGTTACATAATAGCCAGCGTTAACTGCAACAGAATAGTAGTTCTGATCTTTTACTTTGTCGCGATATGTAATTCTTTTCTCTGGAGCATAATGCTCATCGTTATCAAATGATTCTCCCCGGCCACTGTATTTAAATGTACTACCCAGCTCAAAATTCTCATAACGATAACTTCCTGTCAGGCCAATACAGGACATCTTAAAACGCTGTTTATAACCTATGGCTCTTTCTCCATACAGGAATGTGCCGATAGCATCTCTGACCCCCTCATCAGAACTGTAAATGCAGGAACCGTCCTTGGCAGTAAAACTGTAATGGTTTTTCTGATATCCCACCATGACTCCCAGTCGATAATCATGTTCATTTACGAGCCATCCTTTAGCATTCAGGTCAAATTCGTTGGCAAAATTAAGGCGGATATCGGGATGTCTGCTTTCGTCTGTCCAGATGCCGGATTTACCTAGATTATGCCAGTCACGGTCAATCATATTCCTCCCTCCCTTTTTTCTGTTCAAGGGGTGTCCAGCCTGATGCACTAACAGACAAACGGGGGAGCAACTCCCAGTTTATGGCACCTTTAATAGTAGTATTTCCAGTCCAGTTGACTGGCTTGCCGCCCACCATTTTCAGGATCATAAACGCGTTCTTTTGTTTTACCACTCAGTATTCTCAGATTCAGCTTCCTGTTTTGAAATCAAGAAAGCGTTTCTGCTAATACCAATCTCTTTTTTCGCAAAAAAACAAACACTTTTTCGCAAAATACAAAACAACAAAAAAACAAATAATCATACTAAGAACTATCGGTTAACTCAGTTTTAAACGTTTTTCAAATGTCATATTACACGCGCCACCGTGTTTTATTTTGTTTGCTTTTTATGTCTTTATGTGGTTATTTCTCTTTAGTTTAACTGATAGCACAAAATAATATTGCTTATCAGAATAAAGATAATGAGAAATGAAAGTAAACCAGCCACACAATATCCGTAAATTTGGCACTCCGCATAAATGGAGTAACGATGTATTAAGGACGTAGTTCGTAATATCGGAGAGGTGAAAACCTGTGTTGAGAGACATCCCAATACCCGCCTGAACCTGTGAGGAAATGTAGGAGCACAGGCAGGTGACAGGGGATATAGCGACACCTCTTGCACTGTTTCAACACAGAAACATCAGATTTATAAAAAAACGGGGTTTGGAATGATACTACATTCTGACTGGATTTTTTATTATCTCCTTATGTAAATCTTCTGGCGCAGAGCAATTTTAACGAAATCTGAGTTATTTGAATTCATTTTTTCTAATGTAATTATATTATAATTACTGCAGTGTATTCTTTCTATAGGGATGTTTGTAATGAAAAAAATAATTTTTCTGTTGGCACTGACTGGTATCTCAATTTCTTCATCTGTCCATGCTAACTACCGATGGTTCCTTTTTGAACCTAAAAATGATGTATTCAAGGATATTGATGTCACTTATGATGATTATACCGTTTCGGTCACCACTTCTATGTCATCCTCACTGAGTGGGATTTCTTCAGGGAAAGTGATTCGTACTATTTGCTCCGGAGGCCCCGGCACATTACCTGCAGAACAACAAAAAACAGGATGGATAGCTATTCCCACTCGAGAAATTCAAAGTGGTGGTCTGAAATTCAGAGCTGAACCTGTTCTGGGTAGAGGATGGGGAAGACCCATCTTCCCTTATCCCGCAACATACTCAATAGCGGTGAATCAGATAACCAAAAACACACCTTTGGGAGTTTGCTGGACTCTGGGAAGCAGTACTCTGGTCGACTGGTGGGCTCCCGCAGCATCCATAAAAATGACCATTCCCAAACAGTCTGTGCCTGCGGGGGTATATAACGTATCCATCCCCTATAAATATGCCTATGAGGAACACAAACACGCAGGTTCAACATATCCTGGTAACAACATTATTTCAGATATTCTTTCTGTCCCGGATAAATATATTAATGCACGTGTTACAGTAGTTTCTAAATGCGATATCAGTACGAAATCCATAAATCTGTCTCACGGTGAAATGGCAGGCAGGCTTGCCGACAAAAACAAAACCCGACCCTATAACGTCAATCTTACCTGTCGTGAGGGAACTTCTGTTTCTGTGAAGCTGACAGGGAGTCACACAATATCAGGAAAAACTGAAAATTTTACCCGATGCGGAGATGGAGGTGTTTGTGAGCTGCTCTTTAACGACGGAAACGGAGATAAATATAAAGATACATTCCACATAAGCGGCACCAAAACGCTTGCCGTCACATCCACTTATCATCTGAACGATATCAGTCATCCGGTTGCTGGCTCCTTTACAGGAAGCGGGATTATGCAGATTTTCGTCAACTAATTAATCATCATCAGGAAAAAGATATTCATAAAACAATGGGTGCCCTACACCTGTTTAAGTCCCTGTCGCGGGGGCTGATACAGCCACAACCTGCCGCACTGACTGTCCAGGGTAAATGAACAGCACACAAAATTTTTTACCCAAAACCCGGTAAAAAATTTTGCGTTCTGCCCGGGACAGGTGCGTCAGGCCGTGGCAGTGATGCCCCTTGCGGCGAAGGTTCTCAAACGGGTGAAGTTCATACCACAGGGAATACAGCAGCAGGTTCCCGCGAAACGTCAAAAACGCGGGTCCCGAAACTCAAAAGATGATGGGGGCTGAAAACCAGACAGAGGAAAAAGCAGGATGAGTACCTGAAATATCCACGTTAACGCCGCGTCGTACACGCTTCTTGTTGCCGAGAGGAAAAAAACACCGGGGAAGAGTGGGACGTTCTGGAATTCAGCAGCCTGACTGAGCTGAAAAAATATCGTAAAGGCCACCCGGAAAAGATGGTCTTCAGCTATAGCTATGCGCTCAGTCGGGGTGTGGATACGAAGCTCCGCCATATCAACATTGCGGAAGCCGATCACTTCAAACAGTTCCTGCGTCAGAGATGTTTTTGACTACTTAACTGAGCCCTAGAACATTTTTGTTATATGAGTCTCCGTCAACTAATGCTCTGCCCACTTAACCATGTTAATACTGGTAATAGATACTTAGCGTGACTAACAAGATTAAACCAAACTACTTTTATGCATAGAGACAACGAGCATTTAGTCTCAGAACCTTAAAAGACAAATAAAGAAAACAATCAATAAAAACTCACTAATAATGAATAAAATGACAAACACATTATACCCCCCCCCAAGAGAAGTGATTGATTCATATAAGCACATCAAGCATCTCATATGTGATAAATATCCTTGCAGAGAATATAGATCAATAATCTAAAATAATACTCTCTAATTTTTTAATCAAAGATATAAATGTTTGTGCAGGGGCCACTTGTTCAAAAATAGCAACAAATGCAACTGAAAGAGCTATTTCTGCTATTATATAATCTCTCCGTAATGTTTTATGTTTCTTCATACTTTTTATGGCTTCACGAATCATGCTTTGAGTTAATCGCTCTGCTCTTGAAATAAGCATCCCGAGAACGATACCATCAACAAGAATATCATAATTAATGTCAGGGGAAGAACGATTGTTTTTTGTTGACGCCTGATTAGAAAAATTGTTTCTTCTTTTTTTCATTTTTCCGAGAGTTAAGTTTATACTTTCCTTTACTGTATACAATGTTTAATCTAAAAAATATGCAAATCACGAACATTTTCTTTTTTTTTGCGAAATTCATGAAATGTTTGGAGATGCTTTATATTGCTTATATAACAGATGTTAGTATAAAATTCCTTTTACAACAATTATACAGTTAAAAATTATGAGTGTAAAAAACGGATAAGCCACATGAAAATGGATGAATTTCTCAACAGGAATAATATAAGTCTCTCTGAGTTTAAGTATGCTTCTTTATCATGGAATTCTTTGTTAAGAATAGGTTTATCACACGCTGCACAAACACCACACCTTAAAAAAACAGCAATTATTTTATCATCAATACTTCAACAAGTTGATGAGGTTCACTCTGTTCGATGGAGAATAAAAAAGCCAGAACACCTTATGTCCAAAATAATAAGAAAAAGAAATACAGGCAATAAAAAATACAGTGAAATATCTGAGCATAACTATCAACAAATTATAACTGATTTAATCGGTATAAGGGTTCTTTATCTTTATAAAAAAGATTGGGAGAAGATTCATCATTTTATTTGTTCAATGTGGAAACAGATTGAATTGCCTATTGTTTATTTAAGAGCGGGAGATCCTGACTCAGAAATAAAAGTTTATAACAATAATGGATGTCAAATAAAGTATCATGATGCCGGATACAGATCGACTCATTATTTAATAAAACCATTGAACGCAAGAGAAAATTTTGTAGCGGAGATTCAGATTCGGACAATTTTTGAAGAGGGATGGAGCGAAATAGATCACCTTACAAGGTACTCTGGCGCTTCAGATAGTTATCTGCTACGTAATTTTTTAATGATATTTAATAGATTGGCAGGTAGTGCAGATGAAATGGGGACATTTATTTTAGAGTTAAAAAAAACTCTAGATAAAACAGAACGTGATAAAGCCATTAATAATAAAAGCTATTTTAAAAAATAGCAGAAAGATATTTAAAAGATAGTCAAAAATTATGATGCAGATGTTTCACTGACATCTGGCTGCTTTTTATCTCATTGCTTATTTTAACTATTCTCAATTGCATCGTCCTAAAAGTCTGCCGGCGCAGCCACGTTATCAACTAATCGGTGTCTTTGCTCTGGGCACCAATATTTTCAGCCAGAGTCAAGTTGCGCTGGCCAAAAATGAAGGGGTAAAGTCCTGGCTCAATGTACAGATAGAACTGAAAAATCTCGGTATGAGCTATATCCTCATCACCAGTATTGGTCCAAAAGTCTTCTCTGATGCCATCAATGTGGTATATCCGAAGAGGCACATTATCGTCCATACAGCACGCAATAGCCCGTATGTAATATAAAGCGACCAGAAAGCTACCTCAAACCAGCGGACACTGGAAGCGTCCGCTGCAGTCTGGAACAGTTGCTATCCGCAGATA
>ULUG01081295.1_pt1 | contig 10856 bp, 7 predicted proteins | sample 1958331 | NCBI WGS metagenome assembly ULUG01 (sample SAMEA4835755, study PRJEB28245) | human gut metagenome | biome: gut microbiome; material: fecal sample | place: Denmark | collected 2008
GCCTCAGCCTTGAATGAAACGCTCGCCTTGTAGGAGTAAGCGGGAGCGGGAAGCTCAGTTCTCTTCTCCTGACGAAGGTCGCCGATATTGATAGCCGCGCTGGACTTAGCCTGACCTATCTGACCGCTCTTCATCGTATCTCCGTCTTCAGAGATAGGCGTGGGGTCGGAATCAGCGTTTATAGGAGAAGTCCACCAGCACTTGCCGGTCTTTTTGACCTTTAAGCAAAGTCTTTCGTTATCGGGGTCCATATAAAGCAGGAAGTTATCGTTCTCGGCGATCTGCTCTACGCTTTCGAGCGCGAGAGCTTCGTCGTCGGTTAGCAGCGGGGCTGCTTCTTCCTCGTCCTTTTTGCTTGTATCACCATCATCTTCGGTATCGCTCGAAGCCGCGTCATCATCAGCCGCAGCGTCGTCAGCGGTCGAATCATCTTCCGCAGCGCTTTCGGTATCAGCAGCCGAGTCGTCAGCAGCGGAGTCATCTGCCGCAGAGTCCTCAGCCGAAGAGGTGTCTGCTACTGAGCTTTCAGCTTCGGAAGTATCAGCCGCAGAGTCAGCAGCCGCCGAGCCGATAGGCATCATCATGGAAAGAACAAGAGCAAACGTCAATACTTTTTTGTAATTCTTATTTTGCATTTTAACACCACCCTTTCTTATCCACGAATTCTGTACGCGATCTCAGTGTAGATCGTATAAACGAATACATAAACCTGCTGGAAAAGCGAGAGGAGGAGTATTGCCAAGAAGAGTATCAGCAGCATAGCTACCAGCGTGAGCACGATGGAAACGAGAGTCTTAGGAATGGAGTACTGGTGTACAGCCTTCATTGCCGAGATCATCAGGATTATCGACCAGCCCAAGCCGAGGTAGGTGAATGCGTGGAACCAAATAGCTTCCTCAGTGATGATGAAGTTAGAGATAAATACTGCGATGTAGCTGCAGATTATGTAAGGTACCAGCGCGTATGCCGAGTAGATGCAGATCTTCTTTAAAGTACCCTCGCCGTCGAGCAGGGTGCAAATGCACCAGTTGCCGATGACCCAAGTCGCGAAGTAAACTACCGACTGTACGATCAGCGGAACTACGTTGAATACTTTAACCGTGTTAGTGTTGAAAGCGAAGCCTACCATACGGTTGTTAGCTACCATTGCAATGAAGAGCATTACAACTAGTATCAGAGCAACTTTCAGCGAGCCCTGCTTTTTCCACCTGAGGTCTTCAAAACCTTCAAAGGGGTGGAAAACAACGTGTCTTACCCAGCCGAGTGTAGAAAATTCATACATTGTTATTCCGCCTCCTTCTTATTCTTGCGCTTGATGAGCTTTATGCCCTTTTTCTTGAGTATCTTCTTTATGACGAGCAGTACTACGAGAACTATTACTACAACAGCTACTGCTGTGAAGTTGTTTCTCAGCCACTCTTCTCTGTAGTACTCAAAAGCCTTATCGTAGTCGTCCTTATCGTTAGCAATCTCAAATCTGTCGAGTGCCGACTTGTATTCGCCGTTTTTCAGATCAGCCTTACCCAGACCAACGTGGGCGTAGGTGTAGCCGCCGTCGCGCTTGATAACTTCTTCCCAGTAGGGAGCAGCCTCAACGTACTGGCCTGCATCGAAGAACTCGAAAGCCTTGTGCAGATTCTTGCCGAAAACGGTCTTTTCAAATACTGTAATGTCGTTTCTTGTCTTAGAACCCTCGAGCACGATAACGTTTGTGCCGATGGTGTCTACTGCGTTCGGGTTAAGGAACGTGCCTCTCTGGTCTGCGGAGGAATTCTTAGTACCGAAGATGCAGATGAGGTTGCAAAGGCGGTCGTACTGGAATACGCGTCCGGTTTCAAAGTCGAGAACGTTTATTATTCCGTCGCCGTCGATAGCGATGTCGGTAAGCTTGGTGGAGTAGGTCTTGTTGGAAGCCATATCCCATACAGCGTCGGTGTGGTCACCGAAAGTGTACTCATCGCCTACCACGTTGTCCCATACGTTGTATCCCGCAGGGTTGATCTTCTTTACCGCGTCGGTATCGGTAGATACCTCGGTAACGGTGTAGATAAAGCCTTCGCCGTCCATATCGAAGTTTGCGTACTCAACAGGAACGTTACGGCTCATACCCTCGATCTGCTCGTTTGAAGCTATCTTTCTCCAAAGCTTCTGAGCGATGACCTTAGCGGTTACCTCTACTCGGTTCGCACCGTAGAAGCCTGTGAAAGAGCCGTCAGCCTTGAACTGTACCGAACCGGTATTTACGGATTTAACTACCGCGTACACATTTTCGGCGTAGTCAACGAGGACCTTGGTGGGGTTGAAAGTTTTTGAAGTATACAGCGCCTCTTCCGGCTTAGTATATTCCTGCTCGCATTTCAACTCGGTAGCGCTTTCTACCGTAGCTCTTACTACGCGCGAGTTATCGTAGTCGGCTATATATATGGTATATTTGCCGGTAGTCGGGCTGGTAGTAACGTAAAGACCCTGCGGAGCTTTGAAAGTAGAGATAGCGCCGTCCTGAGTTTCTTCACATCTGTCAGCTTCCAGACCGGTAACTCCGTAATATCTGCCGATGATGTTGTAATTTTCGTCAAGTCTTAAAATACGGTTGTTGCCCGAATCGGCTATCCAGATTTCTTTATCGTCGTAAACGTAGAAATCCTTAGCCTCGCTGAGCGAAGCGGAAGCTTCCTCGCTGTAAAACAGCGGATCGGCGGGGTCTGAAAGTCGGCTGAGTCCCATATCAGCGCCCGTTACAGTTTTCTGAACGGTGTATGCGCTCTGCGAGGGGATAGCTTCGTCCCAGTTATCGTAGTTGTAAGATTCGTAAGGCTCGTCTGCAAAAGCCGTAACAGACATGCTAATCGCAGTGCACGCTGCCAGAGTGAGGCAAAGCAGCTTCCTTACGGAAGTTTTTATTCCATTCACTGTATTATCACCTGTTTCCTTTTCAGTAATCAAAGTTGTTTGTTATCATTGAATTTATGAAGCCGGAATAAATTATTCCTTCATACCGGAGTTCGCCATGGTTTCCATAACGTTGCCCTGTGCGATGAGGAATACTACCAGCGGAGGAATCAGGAGCAATACCGCTGAAGCGAAGGTTACGCCCTGTCTTGCAAGACCTGCAAGCGAGATCTGCTGAACGATGGTAGGCAGCGTCTTGTACTCTTCCGAGTAGATAACTGCACCGCCGTTTATGTTCCACGCCTGCTGGAATGCGAAGATGATGATGGTCATGATCGCAGGCTTTGAGTTAGGAACTACTATCTGCCAGCAGATCCTGAAAAGTCCCGCGCCGTCTACCTTCGCAGCCTCTATCAGCGAGTCAGGCAGAGTAGACATACTCTGACGCATCAGATAGAGGTTCATTGCCGTAGCGATGTAAGGGAGAATGAGTACCCAGTAGGTATCGATCATGTGCAGCTTGGAGTATACCAGGAACTGCATGATCCATGTTGCCTGCGAGTTGAAAAGCAGAGCGACAACTATCAGCTTATTGAGAACCTTGTCGCCGGGGAACTTGCACTTAGAAAGTACAAACGCCGCCATACAGGTAACGAATACGTTGAATACGCATATAACCACTGTTGTGAATACTGAGTTGAATATGTATCTGGAAAGCGGCACGGTGTATTCCGCGGCTACCTTAAACATATCTGAGAAGTTCTTTCCCGTGGGGTTAAGTACATAAAGCTTAGGCGGGAAAACGAACAGCTCTTCTACGGGCTTCAGCGACTGTACTACTGAGTAGTAGATGGGGAATACCATGAATATTCCGAGAAGCACGAGGAAGATGAAGATGCAGACGTCACCGCCGACGGATCCGTTGATCTTCTTGTGCTTATCTTTAACTTTAAGCTGGTCGATCGACTTCTTCTTTTTTCTTCTGGCCATGTTTTATCTGCACCTCCTTTAATCAATGTATTTGCCGAGGAGCCAGTTTACGCCCTTGTTCGCAAGCAGCATGGCGAGGAACAGCACGAAGCATATCGCAGCGGCGTAGCCCATCTCGTAACGTACGCTACCGTAGTCGGTCGCGTGGTTCATAATAGTGTGTGCCGAGTAATCGGTAGAAGGCAGACCTACCAGCATCTGACCTACCGTACCTACGGTGAAGGAGCTGGCGATCTGGTTTACAGCGGCGAAGAGCAGCTGCGGGCCCATCGAAGGGATGGTGATCTTGAAAAGTTCCTGCCATCTGTTCTTGATGCCTTCGATAGCGCCTGCCTCGTACATCGACTTATCGATGTTCTGGAAACCTGCGCGGATAGCAAGGAAGCCTGCGCCCATCGACATCCAAAGCTGTACTATGATGCACACGCCGAGAATGTAGGTGGTATCTGTGAGCCACTGTACCGGCTTGCTGACAAAGCCCATATCGAGCAGTACAGCGTTGAGGTAGCCGTACTGGTCGCCCGAGAGGATCAGCTGCCAGGTGATGTATACTGAGGAAGTCATGGAAGGTGCGTAGAAAACGAAGGTGAAGAACGTTTTAAGGAACGGATTCATCTCATTTATCAGCCAAGCTACCAGGAAGCTCAGTATGTAAGCAAAAGGACCTGTGAATATCGCGAAGATAAGAGTGTTTCTTACTGCGATGAGGAATACGCTGTCGTTTAAGAAAAGCGTATAGAAGTTTGATAATCCTACCCACTTGGGGGACTGGATCATGTTGAAGTTAGTAAAGCCCATCGGGAGCGACATACAAACGGGTATGATCGTGAAGATCGTGAAGAGTATCATAAACGGAGCTAAAAGTCCGTAGCAGCCCTTGTTGACCTTCATCATATGCCATGTGTAAGCCCAATATCCCTGCGTCTTGACCGGAGCGTCAGGATTTACTTTTTTTGACATAAGATGCTCCCCTTTCTTAATTTATTTCATCCTCGTACATCTTGAGGTCGTTGTTCTTACGCTCAATTTCCTCGTTGATGTCCTTGTTGTACCAGAAGAGTGTATCTCTCGCGTTCTCATACTGGTTTGCAACTTCTCTGAACGCGTTGTTCAGGTTACGAGTTACGCCATAAGAAGCGGGGATAACGGGTATCTCTACCTGCGCCTTGAGCTGCTCAGTGAGCTTCTCGCACTGCTTGGTAGTCCATGAAAGCTGCTGAAGAGCATTCAGGTTAGCGGTGTCATAACGGCCCATAGTACCCAGTACCGACTCGATGTCGTTACCGTAAGCTACCTGAGTTTCGTCAGAGGTGAACCACTTTATAAATTCCCAAGCGCCTTCCTTATCGGGGCAGCTGGTAAAGATGATAGCGCCCGAACCAGTAGAGCAGGAAGCGATGCTTATCTTTCTTCCGTCCGCAAGAGTTACCGAGCCGTTCTCATTCTCAGTACCGGGAACGTGCATAAAGTCCCAGCATCCCTTTATTTCAGGAGCAGCTACTGAGAGCTGGTTGAAGAAGGTGTAGTTCTGGATAAGAACAGGCATATCGCCCTGTCTGAAACGTGTGAAAGCGTCGTATGTCTGGCTGAAGCTGTATTTGGTGTAGAACTCTGTCCACTGGTCAAATGCGTTTACAGCCTCCTGAGTGTCGAAGTTTGTCTTAGTCTTTTCGTCGTTGTAGTAATTTACGCCCTGCTGAAGGAGCAGCATCGCGAAGGTGTTACCTGCCTCAGTTACAGGCGAGATGGTGGTAACGCCGGAAGTACCGCCCATTACGGGAAGTATCAGACCTACCTCCATGTAGTTTCTCTGGAGTACGGGGAGAACGTTCATCAGGCCTTCCCAAGTTGTCAGATCCTTTTCGGGGTCTACGCCCATCTCCGCGAGAATATCGCTGCGGTAGAAGAGCATCGGGAAAGTCTGCGATACGGGAAGTCCGTATACGCCGCCGTTGTACTCGTAAAGAGTCATTGCGTTTTCAGAGAAGCGCGAGGTCATTTCTTCGTAATCGCTGAACTGCGTCAGGTCTTCAAGAACTCCACGCGAAGCGAGCTGTATCGGGAAGTCGCCGCCCATGAAGAGCGCGAGGTCAGGACCCTTGCCCGCGAATGTAGCTTCTACTATACCGCCCTGTACCAGCTTCATGTTTACCTTGGTATCAGCGGTAAGGTTATAATCGTTATTTACAAGGTTCGTAACAACGGTAGCGTTATCTCTGCCAAGAGAGATCCAGCAGGTCATTACGTCTTCTCCGTCTTCTATATCCGTCAGAGAATTGTAATCCTCAAAGAAGGAGCCGATAAATGCGTCAAAGCCGAATTTAAACGACTTGAAGAAGTTTGAATCGCAGTCTGTGAAGTCCTCGTCGGGCGAGCAGATCTCTATGAGGTCTATCTCGAGAGGCTGTTCACGGTAGGTGCTTACCCACGATGAAAGCGAGGTAACGTTATCCTTGATCTGCGACATCATCTCAGGTATTCTGTCGGGCTTTTCGGTACACTCGTCGAGGGTAAGAGCCATCTTTTCGAGCGTTACAGCCTCAGAACCGCCCTGATTTGAAAGGCTCTCGATCTCGTTTTTCAGCGAGCGAAGGTCTTTAGCGTACTGCTTGAAGTCAGGTACGATCGAAGGGATCGTCTTGTCGATCATGTAGTTGTTGTATTCATCAGGGTCAGGACCTGTGATCTGGCGTATTTTTCTGTAGTAGTTGTTGATGTCATAGGTTATGTCATCAAGCTTACCCATTATCTCGCCGATCTCGCCGGGCACTGCCTCGAGGGTGAGGGTGTGCGGGCCGGCATTGAGCTTGTAGTAAACAGGCTCAGCGTTCTCGTCATCCGAAACGGAAGGAACGGTAACGCTCCAGTCAGAATCATAGTAGAACTTGATCTGATCGGACTGCTTGTTCTGTACCACGCCGTCGATGTAGAGGCGGCGGTTAGAGTACATACCTCTCATGGTGTCCTGCTTAGCGCGGATACCTATTTTGTAGTAGCCGTCTTTTTCTACTGTGAAGTTCCAGGTAGCAGACTGTGTAGCCTGCGACCAGCTTGCCTTACCTATGGTATTATATCTGGTTTTGGTGGGGCTGGAACCATTTACGCAAGAGGTTATGTAGGAGTGCATATCGCTGGTCGGGAAGAGAGTTCTGTCGCTCTTTTCGTCGGCAAGCTCGCCCTCCAGAGTTATCTTCTGACCCGAAGCGGCGCTGAGGTCGCCCGAGGAAGGAGCCTGATAGTCCGCAGGGGCTTCGTACTGATAAAGCTTGAAGTCCTTGATGGCGAACTGAGCCTTTTCGGAGGAGATGGTAACGGTGTTCTCGCCCTTTTCAAAGTAGAAGAGAAGCGGTGTGCCGTAAAGTCCGTCTATATCCTTTATAGGCTGATTATCCTGCCATTTTGCGTATGCTACCTGACCGGGACGAATATCGTTTCCTCTGGTATCCATATCTATTCCCGTGTCGCCTGTGGCGTCGTTTACCCATACCTTAGGCAGGGTGATACGGGAGGCGGTAGGATACTGGCACTCGCCGTTGATGTCCATTTCAAACTGAACATCGCTGGTGTTGCTCGTGTCAGGAACGTAATAGCTCATCTTTACGCTGTAAGTTCCTGCCTGGGCTACGTCTACCTTAAACGAGAAATCGCCCTCCTGGTTTTCCCAGTTCAGAACCTTGTCTGCTCCGCCTACGCTCGCAAGAGAGATCTGCGCGCTGTCGCTCTTTCCGACAAAGTTGCTGCCTAGCATTTGTTCGCCAGTTACGGTGATCTCATCAGCAGAGCCTTTTTCGCCCGAGTACTTCGAGTAAAAATCGCGGTACGAATCTTCCACGCGCTTTCCTGCGCTCTCGGTACTTTCGTCCGAGCCGGTATCGACTGCCGCAGTTTCCGAAGTCTCGGCAGTAGCTACCTCGTCGCCGTCATCAGCAGGCGCAGAGTCCTCAGCGGACGAAGTATCGTCAGCCTCAGATCCGTCAGCAGCAGCGTCTGCGGCGGCCGAAGAGCTATCGGCAGCGGAAGAATCGTCGAGCGAGTCAGCGTAGCACGGCATAGCCGCCGAAACTACCATCAGCGCAGCGATCGCAGATGAGATAACACGTCTGATCTTTGTGTTATTCACTATAAATCCACCTTTCCAGTAAATTTGCTGTACTCTATTCACTGCTTTCCAAAGAAAAGACGGATAATCCTCTTTGTAAAAAGCATTTGAATACAATTTTTATCCGATCGCCCGCCTATACATTTTATATAGGGGCGCGATAAGCTTGGATCATACGTCGGACTTGAGCAGGTAAAGTTTTTTCTCTTCCCCGTCAAGCTCGACCTTTACTCTGTCGCCGCCGTGCAGACCCATCTGATCCATGTAGTCTTTAGGCAGCTGTAGCCTTCCCGCTCGGTCGAGCACTACCAGCTCTTCGTGAGTAAAGTCCTCGTCGTTTTCCGCTTCTGTCTTTATGGCCTCGCTCTGCGCGTCCAGCTCAGCGAGATCTTCTTTGTAAGACCTGCGGCGAACTATCTCAGAGCTTGTTCTGCCGTCGCGGATAGCGACTACTCTGTCGATATGTCTTGCGAGCTTCACATCGTGGGTAACTATTACGATAGTCAGTCCCTCGGTGCGGTTGAGCTCTTTGAATATATCTAAAATAACATTAGAAGTCTTAGTATCTACCGAACCCGTAGGCTCGTCTGCAAGAAGCAGCTTAGGGTTGTTCGCGAGGGCTATCGCTATCGCGACGCGCTGCTGCTCGCCGCCCGACATTTGGTCGAGCCTTGAGTTTTTGCGTTTCAGCAAGCCGACCTTATCAAGCAGCTCGAGCGCCCTTTCGCGGCGCTTTTTTCTGCCCTGCAAGAGCATCGGCAGCTCTACGTTCTGCACAGCGGTAAGGTAAGGCACTAGGTTTCTGGCGTTGTTTTGCCAAACGAAGCCTACCGTGCTGCGCTTGTAATCTACATAATCCTTATCGGTAAATTTCAGAAGATTTTTGCCGTCTACAAAAAGCTGGCCCGCGCTTGGGCGGTCTAGTCCGCCGAGCATATTCAGCAGGGTAGATTTACCGCTGCCGGAGTTGCCGACTATCGCCATCAGCTCGCCGCGCTTTACCATCAGGTCTAAGCCCTGAAGCGCCACGACCTCTATCTCAGAAGTTTTGTAGATCTTCACCAGATTTTCGCATTTTATCATGTATTCATCATTCCGGTGTGCTATTATCATATCGTCGGAAGAAATATCAGCGGCTGTCAATGATCTCACCGTCCTCCAGCGTATAGACCCTATCAGCAATATCCATCATGCTGGGGTCATGCGTAGTCATAATTATCGTCATGCCGCGCTGCGCGACAAGGTCTTTAAAAAGCTTTACGATGTGCAGCGCCGTAGCTGTATCAAGCTCTGCGGTAGGCTCGTCTGCGAAAACTATCATCGGCTCGTGGGCGATAGCCCTTGCGATCGCCGTGCGCTGCTGCTCGCCGCCCGACATTTCCGATGGGCGGTGGTGCATACGCTTATCCAGTCCAACGTCTGTCATAACTTCGGTAACGCGTGCCTTGCGCTTAGCGTAAGGGTATTTAGCGAGCCTTAGACCAAATTCGACATTTTCAAAAGCGGTAAGCCCACCCATCAGCGCCACCGACTGAAAAACGAAAGCCATCTCGTAGCGGCGAATATCGTCGCGCTTTTTGTCTGAAAGCTTCGTAATATCGCGGCCACCGAAATCCACAACGCCCTTAGTAGGTCTGTCGAGCGCGCCGAGAATATTTATCAGCGTAGTTTTACCGCTGCCCGAACGCCCTCTTAAAATAGTGAGCTTTCCCTTTTCTATCTCGATGTCAATATGTTTCAGCGCCGAAACCACGCTGCCATCGCCTATCTTAAAATCACGGCATACATCGTGCGCGGAAAGAATTATCTCGCTCATTTTCGTACCTCTCGAAACTGCCGTATCATCTGGCGGAGGGGGATCCGCAGCGGCGCGTTTGTACAATTTGCATATAAAAACTGTTTAAAACCGCACATATAGTATTTTTGCACAGAATTATCCCCACATATTGATACTCAGCGAAATTTTTGAGGAAATTGCACAGTATCGCAATGTGTTTTTCGTAAGATATGTCCAAAAAGAACTAAATGGCTAATTATAATTATATCAATTTTCACAGCGTTTGTCAAGCTTTAGAAAACGTTTACGCCCACTCATTTAAGCCTCAGCGCCTATTTTGTTCATTGTAAACAATTTATTGAAGGCGTTTTTGTGCAATGTGTCAGCTTAACGAAACGTTTTAAACATCGAAAATTTTCTATCGGCAAATTGCACAAAAAAATATAAAATAACCTCTATAAAAGGTTTATTTTCTATATGAAAATTTTGTGATTACATAAGATTTTAACAGTGCCGATTTTCAAACGAGTACAATTTTTAACTCAGTTGGCCAAAAACAGCCTTGTTTTATTTAATATAGCAAGGCTGTTTCTTTTTTTTGCATATTCCATTTCGGAATGACCCATGCTAAACAAGCATACATTGTCACATATCCGCCGACCTGCTGCGACATTATCCGCGCGGCGGGGGTGGTATGATAATATCAATGGATAACGACACTGGAGGATTGATAAATATGGCTGTTACGCTTTTGCAGCGCGGCGGGGCAATAATAGCGCAGATAGAGGGCGACCTCGACCACCACAGCGCGGCGGGCATACGCGCCGACATCGACCACGCGGTGCGGGTGAGCGAGATAACGCGGCTGGTGCTCGACTTTTCGCGCGTTACGTTCATGGATAGTTCCGGCATCGGGCTGGTGATGCGCAGGTACAAACTTATGACGGAGCGCGGCGGAAAATGCGTAGTAGCCGACCCGCCCGCATACATCAGCAGGGTGATGCGCATATCGGGCATAAACCGCCTTTGCGAGATAGTGCACATACAGCGCGAGAGCGCCGAAGCCGAAAGCCCGCAGGCTGAGCCGAGCGGCGAGAGAGG
>ULUG01097266.1_pt1 | contig 10825 bp, 4 predicted proteins | sample 1958331 | NCBI WGS metagenome assembly ULUG01 (sample SAMEA4835755, study PRJEB28245) | human gut metagenome | biome: gut microbiome; material: fecal sample | place: Denmark | collected 2008
AATCGCGAAAGAGATGTAAAGAAATGTTAAATCACGTATGATTAAGGCTCTTTCGTCCCATACCGTCTTTTCATATACCCTGCAATGCGGTCCGGAATGGTTCATCTTGCGTTCTGATTTTGCCTGTTTCAGGGTCCGATTACGCCCATATCAGGGTGTGATATGGTGCATTTCAGCCACTGAAATGGGCCATATCGCATGCCCAAACGGTGCTTGTTGCACGGCGGGAAAGCAACCGCCATACATAAGCCATTGATGTTCAGTATTTTGTACAAACTTCTTATTTCTCGCATATTTGCCTCCGAAGCAAAGTCTGTCCGCAAATTCTCATTTATTTTTTGGGGTAGAACAGAAAACTCGGACAAAAAAATCACAGGATGCTGAAAATCTGTAAATGGCCCATATTGTGTTCATTCCGGCAGAGTGGAATAATGCCTGTATAGGCTTGAAGCACCGGTCTCTTTGATTGAAGAATCAAGAATAAATATCCACTGTACACTTCCGGTCATACAAAACGGCCTTTCCGAACTTGCAGAAAGGCTCTGTCGAGACAACGAGAAAGCCCGTTCTGCAAGCCCGGAAAGGCCGCTTCATAAATCAATATCAGTCTGTCCGATATGCGGACAATAAAACTTGTCTTAACCCAACCGTCAAAAAGGCGATGACAGGAAACATCTACCGTTCGTCTGTACCGACACTTATCACCTCGCGCACAAGATATACACCGTCATATTGTTCGGCAAAACCGTCGTCCCACTTGCCGTTATACTCCACCTTGAGCACAGCCTTCACAGAGCGTCCGTTCTTCTGTCCGCCCGTCACTCTGTCATACATATCAAGCAAGACACCGGTCTTGTCGACAAACCAGTATTCCTTGTCACTGCCCGCCGGTACGAACGAACGCACCTCGTGTGCCACACGCAGTTCGCCCTCAAGTGTATAAAGTATGTCCTTTGAGATGCCTCCGGCCTTTGTGTCGGTGAGTTCGATGGTAGTCTCATCAAAGATTGGTGCGTCCTGTCCTATTTCCACAAAGACCGCCTTCGACGGGTTGCTGTCGTATATCTCGAAATAGCGCATACCGCTGTTGCCCACTCCCCATCCGCTGCATGTGACGGGCACAGGCTCATGACCGGAGATGGCGTCTACTTTCTTGGCATACTCTCCGTCCGGCACAAGTATATATCTGTGCACACCCTTCCTGCCTGAGTCCGCCTCCTTGAAACGACAGGTCTGGCTATCTATCCATCCTTTGGAGGCACGGAGAGTATCGAGCAGTCCTTTTGTGCCACGGTTGCCTGTATTTAATATCTGTATCAGTCTGTGAGGACGCACATCGTTGTCTCTCACAAGCACCATACCCGGCAGCGACGGGTCGGCCATGACACGCATATGTTCGTTCTGTTGTGCGAGCATACGGAGTCCTGCCCCACTCACTTCCTTCCATACAAATCCCTCATAAGGCGGACGCGACGCCTTCAGGCTGTCCGGGCCTACGGTGCCTGCTGTCTTCATGTCGCCACGCACAAAGCGCATGGTGTGTCCGGCTCTGAAAGGTTTCAGTACAAGAGTGTCGCCCTGCAGGCTTACTATGTCGAATGTATCTGCCACAAGACCGTCATGTGCGGTTCCGCTCTCAGCACCGCTCAATATCAGAATTCCGTCACCTGCTTTCCATCTGTTGTATGCTGACAGATGCGTTCCCACGGGTACGAACTCACCGTTTTCCTTCAATTCCATACCTGCTACAAGAGAAGCTGCTCCGTCTGTCATCTCGTTCCATTGGCCGACAAGGCGTGATGCATCGTCTGAGGCACATGCACACAACCCGAATGACAATAAGAAATACAATTTTTTCATAATTCTTAGCTGTTGAAAATAGGAATAATCTGATTTGAAACATAACTGCTGATGCATGCCGCACGAGACCGCTGTACGCATGAGAAACCGATAGCGGAAGTCGTCACAACTGACACATGCATGCCGGAATGCCCTCCAAAAATATGAATATTAATTCACCGGACAATTTTTATTGTCATAAAAAAACAAAAATCGCGAATGATGTGCCAATGAAACACCATTCGCATAGGGTGAATACAAGAATTATGGTGTAAAAGAAACGGAGACATGCACCTGCGCACATGTCTCCGTTTGTAATTATCATTTCCAATGCCAACAATCAGGCATCAGTACATTCAATATCATTCAGCCGAACCGTTCTCACCGGCAAAGTCGAGCACAGTCTTGCGGTTTGCCTGGATGCGGTCGTACTCTTCCTTCGAGCCAACGATGAGTTTCTCCCACTGGCGGAGTCCTGTACCGGCCGGGATGAGGTGACCAGTGATCACGTTCTCCTTCATACCTTCCAGACGGTCTACCTTACCACGTATTGCAGCTTCGTTGAGCACCTTGGTTGTCTCCTGGAACGATGCAGCCGAGATGAAGCTCTTGGTCTGCAATGCTGCACGTGTGATACCCTGCAGAATCTGTGTAGAGGTTGCGGGGATAGTATCGCGCACCTGAACAAGACGAAGGTCGCGGCGCTTCAGGCTGGAATTCTCGTCGCGCAGCTTGCGGGCAGAGATTATCTGGCCTACCTTCAGAGTTTCTGAGTCGCCGGCGTCGGTTACGTACTTCTTGCCCCAGATGCGGTCGTTTTCCTCTGCGAAGTCGAGCTTGTCCACCATTTCCTGCTCGAGGAATGTTGTATCGCCCGGTTCGTCGATCTGTACCTTGCGCATCATCTGGCGTACGATGATCTCGAAGTGCTTGTCGTTGATCTTCACACCCTGCAGACGGTATACGTCCTGAACCTCGTTGACAATATATTCCTGAACGGCGGTCGGACCCTTGATGGCGAGGATGTCGCCCGGAGTGATGATACCGTCAGAAAGCGGAGTTCCGGCACGTACAGCGTCGTGCTCCTGAACAAGGATCTGCTTCGACAGGCTGACGAGATACTTCTTCTGGTCGCCGGTCTTACTGGTGACGATAATCTCACGGTTACCACGTTTAACCTTACCCATTGTAACCTCACCATCGATTTCTGATACGACGGCAGGGTTGCTCGGGTTGCGGGCCTCGAAGAGCTCGGTTACTCGAGGAAGACCTCCGGTGATATCTCCCGCCTTACCTACGGCACGCGGAATCTTGACAAGTGTGGCACCGGTCTTAACGGTCTGTCCGTCCTCGACAACAACGTGACCACCCACAGGGAAGTTGTATGTTCCGACAACCTCTCCGTCCGGTCCTATGATATCGCAGGTAGGAACTTTCGACTTATCCTTGGAGTCGGTGATGATCTTTTCGGTAAGTCCGGTTGCCTCATCGGTCTCAGCACGATATGTGATACCTTCTATCACGTCGTTGAATTTCAGCGTACCGGCATACTCGGTAACGATGACTGCATTGAACGGGTCCCATTTGGCAATGAGGTCACCCTTCTTAACCACGTCACCATTCTTATAATAGAGTGACGAACCGTAAGGAACGTTGAGGGTTGAAAGAACGATGTCTGTGTGCGGATCTATGAAACGAACCTCTGACAGACGGCTTACAACCATGTCGCAGTTGATGTCTTTCTCGCCATCGTTCTCAACGAACGGAACGACACGGAGCTCATCGAACTCGATGCGTGAATCGTTCTTCGCAACGATCGAGGCGTTGGCAGCTGCGTTGGCAGCCACACCACCGGCGTGGAACGTACGAAGAGTAAGCTGTGTACCCGGCTCACCGATGGCCTGTGCGGCAATCACACCGACAGCCTCGCCGAGCTGTACCATACGGCTTGTGGCAAGGTTACGTCCGTAACACTTCATGCAGACACCGTGCTTGCTCTCGCAAGTGAGCACCGAACGAATCTCGACGCTCTCGATAGGAGAATCCTCTATTGCCTTTGCGATAGGTTCGGTGATTTCCTCACCGGCTGCGACAATGAGTTCGCCTGTTGTAGGATGGATTATATCGTGAACCGATACACGGCCGAGGATACGCTCATAAAGAGTAGAGATGACTTCGTCGCCGTTCTTGAGGGCTGTGCAGACAAGTCCGCGCAGTGTACCGCAGTCTTCCTCGGTGATGATGACATCGTGAGAGACATCGACAAGACGACGTGTAAGGTATCCGGCATCGGCTGTCTTCATAGCGGTATCGGCAAGACCCTTACGGGCACCGTGAGATGCGATGAAGTACTCGAGCACTGACATACCCTCCTTGAAGTTTGAAAGAATAGGGTTCTCAATAATCTGCGCGCCCTCTGCTCCGGCTTTCTGAGGTTTGGCCATAAGTCCACGCATACCTGACAGCTGCTTGATCTGATCCTTAGAACCACGGGCTCCAGAGTCGAGCATCATGAACACAGCGTTGAATCCCTGGTCGGCCTCAGTCATTTCCTTCATGAGGACGTTGGCAAGGTCGTTGTTCACGTGAGTCCATGTATCGATGACCTGATTGTAACGCTCGTTGTCGGTGATGAATCCCATGTTGTAGTTCTCAGTGATCTGACGAACTTCCTCATTACCTTTAGCAACGATAGCTTCCTTCTCCTTCGGGATGATGATATCGTCGAGGTTGAACGACAGACCGGCAACGTATGACATACGATAACCGAGGTTCTTGATACCGTCGAGGAACTCGCATGCACGGGCCATACCAACGGTCTTGATTACATCGGCGATGATACCACGCAGTGTCTTCTTTGATATGATGTCGTTGAAGTAACCTACCTCGTCCGGAATAATCTGGTTGACAATCACACGTCCTACAGAAGTATCGACCATGTGTCTTGTCTTCACGCCGTCAACGACATCGTCAACAACAACCTTTACAGGAGCGTGCAGGTCGCACTTGCCTTCGTTGTGTGCGATGAGTGCCTCTTCCGGACCATAGAATATAAGTCCCTCGCCCTTTGCACCCGGACGAATCTTAGTAATATAGTAGAGTCCGAGAACCATATCCTGTGACGGCACCGTGATAGGAGCACCATTGGCAGGGTTAAGGATGTTGTGGCTCTGGAGCATCAGAATCTGTGCCTCGAGGATGGCCTCGTTGCTCAACGGGAGGTGAACAGCCATCTGGTCGCCATCGAAGTCGGCGTTGAACGCTGTACATGCAAGCGGGTGGAGCTGGATGGCCTTACCCTCGATAAGTTTCGGCTGGAACGCCTGAATACCGAGACGGTGAAGTGTCGGCGCACGGTTGAGAAGTACCGGATGTCCCTTCATCACGTTCTCAAGGATATCCCAGATGACCGGTTCGCGACGATCCACAATCTTCTTGGCGCTCTTAACTGTCTTCACGATACCGCGCTCGATGAGCTTGCGGATGATGAACGGCTTGTAAAGCTCAGCTGCCATGAGTTTCGGCAGACCACATTCGCCCATCTTCAACTCAGGACCTACGACGATAACCGAACGTGCTGAATAATCGACACGCTTACCGAGAAGGTTCTGACGGAAACGTCCCTGCTTACCTTTAAGTGAATCAGACAGAGACTTCAGCGGACGGTTGCTGTCGCTCTTAACTGCAGAACTCTTGCGTGAGTTGTCGAAGAGACTATCGACAGCTTCCTGAAGCATACGTTTCTCGTTTCGGAGGATGACCTCAGGAGCCTTGATCTCAACGAGTCGTTTCAGACGGTTGTTACGTATGATGACACGACGATAGAGGTCGTTGAGGTCGGATGTTGCAAAACGTCCACCATCGAGCGGAACAAGCGGACGAAGCTCTGGCGGAATGACAGGGATAATCTTCATGATCATCCACTCAGGACGGTTCACGCCACGGCTCGAACGGAATGCCTCGACAACCTGCAGACGCTTGAGCGCCTCGGTCTTACGCTGCTGAGAAGAGTCGTTGTTGGCACGGTCGCGCAGTTCGTAGGAAAGTGCGTCGAGGTCAATATTTGCCAGAAGGTCATAAATGGCTTCGGCACCCATCTTGGCAATGAACTTGTTGGGATCAGAATCGTCGAGATACTCGTTCTTCGGATCGAGCTTGTTCTCAATGATGTCGATGTACTCTTCCTCTGACAGGAAATCCATCTTGTGAGAACCGTTTATCTCAACGCCCTCTGAGTCTGTTCTGCCCTCGAGAGCTCCCGGCTGTATGACAACATACTTCTCATAATAGATCACAGAGTCGAGACGCTTGGTAGGCATACCGAGCAGATAACCTATCTTGTTAGGCAAAGAACGGAAATACCATATATGTGCTACAGGAACCACCAGCTCGATGTGTCCGCTGCGCTCACGACGTACCTTCTTCTCTGTCACCTCAACACCGCATCGGTCGCAGACAATGCCTTTATAACGTATGCGCTTGTACTTTCCGCACGCACACTCATAGTCACGTGTCGGACCAAAAATGCGCTCGCAGAAGAGTCCGTCACGCTCTGGCTTGTATGTTCGATAATTGATTGTTTCCGGTTTGGTCACCTCGCCATACGAGTTCTCCAGAATCTCTTCAGGCGAAGCAAGAGCTACGGTAATCTTCGTGAAATTATTCTTTATTTTTGTATCTTTCTTGAAAGCCATATTGTTTTATAATTTAGGGTGTACGGGATTAATCTAGTTTGATACTTAAACCAAGGCCGCGAAGCTCGTGCAGAAGCACATTGAGCGACTCAGGTATTCCCGGCGTAGGCATCGGGTCGCCTTTGACAATTGCCTCGTATGCCTTTGAACGGCCGACAGTATCATCAGACTTGATTGTCAGAATCTCCTGAAGTACATGGCTGGCACCGAATGCCTCGAGTGCCCAAACCTCCATCTCTCCGAAACGCTGACCTCCGAACTGAGCCTTACCTCCAAGAGGCTGCTGTGTGATGAGTGAGTACGGACCGATGGAACGTGCGTGCATCTTGTCCTCAACCATGTGACCGAGTTTCAAGAAGTAGGTTATACCTACGGTTGCCGGCTGGTCGAAGCGCTCGCCTGTCTCACCATCATAGAGGTGTGTAGAGCACAAGTGCGGCAGTCCTGCCTTGTCTGTCCATTCTGAAAGGTCATCAAGTTTAGCGCCATCGAAAATAGGTGTAGCGAACTTAACACCGAGTTTCTTACCTGCGGCACCGAGAATGGCCTCGAATATCTGTCCGAGGTTCATACGTGAAGGCACACCCAGAGGGTTCAATACGATATCTACAGGACGGCCATCCTCAAGGAACGGCATATCCTCCATGCGTACGATACGCGATACGATACCTTTGTTACCGTGACGTCCGGCAAGTTTGTCACCGACACTGATCTTACGTTTCTTCGCAATATAAACTTTTGCCATCTGCAGAATACCTGAAGGAAGCTCGTCGCCGATTGTTATAGCGAACTTTCTACGCTTGAGCTCTGCGTCAAGGAGTTTATACTTACGTATGTAGTTCATTATGAGTTTCTGAATGAGCTCGTTGGTGTGAGCGTCATCGGTCCATCCGTTAGACTGTATGCCGTCATACTCAAGGTTCTTGAGAACCGGGGCGGTGAACTTGCTGCCCTTTGTGATGATCTCGGCACCAGAATAATCCTTGACACCCTGCGAAACTTTGTCCTCTGTAAGAGTAAGCAGCTTCTCAACCAGAATATCCTTCAGGTCGTTGTTCTTTGCCTCGTACTCTTCGTCGATCTTTGCGAGCAGCACCTTGTCCTGCTTCTTCGACTCGCGGGTCTTGATGGCGCGTGAGAACATCTTCTTGTCTATTACGACACCGCTGAGTGACGGATTGGCCTTCAAAGAAGAATCCTTAACATCTCCGGCCTTGTCACCGAAGATAGCGCGGAGAAGTTTCTCCTCTGGTGAAGGATCGCTCTCACCCTTAGGCGAAATCTTTCCGATAAGGATGTCACCCGGTTCTACGCGTGCACCGATACGGATAACTCCGTTGTCGTCAAGGTCCTTTGTGGCTTCCTCGCTGACATTAGGAATATCGCTGGTGAACTCTTCCATACCACGCTTTGTCTCACGTACGTCGAGAGAGTATTCGTCTACATGAACAGATGTGAGGACATCGTCACGAACCATACGCTCGCTAAGAACAATAGCATCCTCATAGTTGTAACCCTTCCAAGGCATGTATGCAACAAGAAGGTTGCGGCCAAGAGCAAGCTCGCCATTTTCGGTAGCGTAACCCTCTGTAAGGATATCGCCAGCCTTTACTCTCTGGCCCTTGTTACAGATAGGACGCAGGTCGATGGTCATGTTCTGGTTTGTACGACGGAACTTCGGTATGCGGTATTCCTTTGATGCCGGCTCGAAGCTTACGAACTCCTCTTCTTCTGTGCGGTCGTACAAAATACGTATGGTTGTAGCATCTACATATTCAATAACACCGTCACCCTCGGCTGTAATCATTGTACGCGAATCTTCACATACCTGTTTCTCCAGACCGGTTCCAACGATAGGAGCATCATTGTGCAAAAGCGGAACGGCCTGGCGCATCATGTTACAACCCATCAACGCACGGTGACCATCATCATGCTCGAGGAAAGGAATGAGTCCGGCAGATACTGATGCGATCTGCTGCGGCGAGACGTCCATAAGATCGACCTGATCAGGTGCTACGACAGGGAAATCTGCATCCTGACGACACTTCACATAGTCACGGATGAATGATCCGTCTTCGCGAAGCGGAGCGTTACCCTGACCTATGATGTGATCCTGCTCTTCCTCTGCGGTAAGATATACCACATCGTCATTATTAAGATCAACCTTTCCGTCAACAACCTTACGATATGGAGTCTCGATGAATCCAAGTTCATTGATTGTTGCATATACACACAATGAAGATATAAGTCCGATGTTAGGACCTTCAGGACTCTCAATAGGACAAAGACGTCCGTAATGTGTATAGTGAACGTCACGTACCTCGAATCCTGCACGCTCACGCGAAAGACCGCCAGGACCAAGCGCTGACAAACGACGCTTGTGAGTAACCTCAGCAAGAGGGTTGGTCTGGTCCATGAACTGTGACAGCGGGTTAGTTCCGAAGAACGAGTTGATCACGCTGGATATAGTCTTGGCGTTGATAAGGTCTGTAGGCTGGAACACTTCGTTGTCACGAACGTTCATACGCTCACGTATTGTACGGCTCATACGTGCAAGTCCGATTGAGAACTGATTGCTCAACTGCTCGCCTACAGTGCGTACACGACGGTTAGACAAGTGGTCGATATCATCTACAGTAGCATTTGAGTTGATGAGCTGTATCAGATATTTTATAATCTCGATGATATCATCCTTTGTCAGTACGCGTACATCAGAATCTGTGTTAAGGCCGAGTTTCTTGTTGATACGATAACGACCTACCTCACCCAAATCGTAACGCTTGTCTGAGAAGAACAGATTCTGGAACACCTCACGTGCACTTGCGTCATCAGCAGGATCTGCATTACGGAGCTGACGGTAGATGTAAAGCACAGCCTCTTTCTCGGAGTTGCTCGGATCCTTTGCAAGTGTATTGAAGATGATTGAATATTTGTTGGCAGCCTCGGCGTCCTTATGCAGGAGGACAGACTGGGCACCGCTATCTATTATTTCTGCAATATTGTCTTCGGTGAGTTCGGTCTCACGTTCCATTATGACCTCATTACGCTCAATGGAAACAACCTCACCGGTATCCTCGTCAACGAAATCTTCATTCCAGCTCTTGAGAACACGTGCAGCCAACTTACGTCCTATTGCTGCCTTCATGTTCTTCTTGTTCACCTTAACCTCCTCGGCAAGGTCGAATATCTGAAGAATATCCTTATCCTGCTCATATCCTATCGCACGGAGAAGAGTTGTTACTGGCAACTTCTTCTTACGGTCGATATAAGCATACATCACATTGTTGATATCTGTTGCGAATTCTATCCATGAACCCTTGAACGGAATGATACGTGCAGAATACAGCACAGTTCCGTTAGCATGTACACCCTGGCCGAAGAATACACCTGGAGAACGATGAAGCTGTGAAACTACGACGCGCTCGGCACCATTTATAATAAATGTACCTTTGCTCGTCATATAAGGGATTGTACCCAAGAATACGTCCTGAATGAATGTACCGAAATCCTCGTGGTCCGGGTCTGTACAATATAATTTCATCTTAGCCTTCAGAGGCACACTATATGTAAGGCCACGCTCGAGACATTCCTCTATTGTATAGCGCGGCGGATCGATATAGTAGTCGAGGAACTCAAGAACGAAATTATTACGCGTGTCTGTAATTGGGAAATTTTCAGAGAATACCTTATACAGACCGTCGTTCTTGCGTTCTTCGGGGGGAGTGTCCATCTGAAGGAAATCTTTAAACGACTTTAGCTGCACATCGAGAAAATCCGGATATGGCATCGGATTGTGGATGCTGGCAAAATTCACTCTGTTATCAACAATTTTTGAAGCCATCAGAAGATATTAATATTAACAATAAAATTTAAAAGACACAAAAAGGTTAGAACCAACCTACCTGGAAGATTCTAACCATATTTTAAAAAGATTCAAATGATGAGAGAACACCCATGCTCTCTCATCACGAATTTATAAGTTATTACTTAAGTTCGATCTTAGCACCAGCTGCCTCGATGGTCTTCTTCAGGTTTTCAGCCTCTTCCTTAGAAAGACCTTCCTTGATTGTTGCAGGAGCACCGTCTACGAGATCCTTAGCCTCTTTCAGACCAAGACCGCAAGCTTCCTTAACTGCCTTTACAACCTGGAGCTTAGCGCCACCAACTTCAGCAAGAACAACATCGAAAGATGTCTTCTCTTCTGCCTCAGCAGCTGCACCACCGGCTGCAGGACCAGCAGCTACAGCTACAATCAAAATTTACCGCAAAATTCTGGAGCTACGCCCCAACTG
>ULUG01088904.1_pt1 | contig 10785 bp, 9 predicted proteins | sample 1958331 | NCBI WGS metagenome assembly ULUG01 (sample SAMEA4835755, study PRJEB28245) | human gut metagenome | biome: gut microbiome; material: fecal sample | place: Denmark | collected 2008
TCCACTCCGGCTTCACATTTGTTATTAAACAACCTCTAAGATAAAAATCATCAATGCTAAGACGCATAATCTCCCTGATACCCAACACCATCACCTGCCTCAATCTCCTGTCGGGGTGCGCGGCCGCCATCTGCACCTTCCATCTCGGCGAGAGCATGGCCGGCCTGCAGATGATTGCCTGGGTCTACATCTTCATCGGCGCCGCAGCCGTGTTTGACTTCTGCGACGGCGCCGCAGCCCGCGCCCTCAGGGCCTACTCGCTCATCGGCAAGGAACTCGACTCGCTCTCCGACCTCGTGAGCTTCGGTCTGGCCCCCGCCCTGCTCGTCATGAACACCATGCTTGCCGCCGGATGCGGATGGATGTCGTACTGCGCCCTGTTCATTACCGTCATGGGCGCCCTGCGGCTCGCCAAATTCAACGTCGACGACCGTCAGACCACATCTTTCATCGGCCTCCCAATTCCCGCCAACGCAATCTTCTGGGTGGGAGCCATAGCGTGGATCAACGAGCATTTCATGCCCGCCGCCTGGTTCATGCTCATCCTCATTGCCGGAGTGTCGCTGCTGATGGTGAGCGAAATCCCCATGTTCTCGCTCAAATTCAAGAACTTCGCCCTGCGCGACAATATCAGGCGCTACGCCGTGATTGCCGGCACGATGGTTTTCGTATCATGCGAAGGCATTCCCGGACTCGCCTGGGCCATCATATTCTACCTGATACTCTCACTCCTGAAAGTGCGCACTGCGCCTGCCGAATAACCCCTTACGCACGCAACAAAACACACCCCGGCGGCGTTATTTTACCGTAATATTCCATAACGCTCAACATGTCAGTACTTTTACTAATTCTCATACTAATCGTTCTATGGCCGCTGCTGAGAGGCGTCTACACCCTCTATAAGCTCCGCAGCCAGACGCGCGATTTCTTCAACTCGGCCTCGCGCCCCGGCGGCTCCCCCTTCTCCGGAGGCTACGGTGACTACGACGCTCCCCGCGAACGGCCGGCCGGATGGTCGCGCACCACCCCGCCGCGCCCCAAAATATTCACCCGCGAAGTGGGTGAATACGTGGAATTCGAGGAGCTTGAAGGCAAATTCACGGATCCCGCCTCCGGCGCCCCCGACTCAAAATCCTATCGTTACGAATCGCATATCACCGACGCCGAATGGGAGGACATAAAATGAGTACCGCAACCTATATACCCCGGCTTTACGACTTTCTGCGCCGCCTCGGCGCCAACAACAACCGCCAGTGGTTCGCCGACAACAAGGAAGAATACCTCGAGCTCCGCGGACGGTGGATGGAAGACCTCGACCGGCTCATCGGCACCATGACAGCCTACGAGCCCCGGCTCGCCGGGCAGTCGGCGCGGACATCGGCCTACCGCATCTACCGCGACACCCGATTCTCGCCCGACAAAACCCCTTACAAAACCTATTTTTCGGCCGCGATTTCACCCTACGGCAAATCGGCTGAAATGGCAGGTTATTATTTCAACATCGGATACCCTGCCGACCACGGCCAGGGCCTCTACGGCGGTATCTGGTGCCCTTCCGCGCCGGTGCTGAAGAAACTGCGCCGCGCTATAGTCGACAACATCGAGGAATTCCGCGAGATCCTCAGCGAACCCCGGCTCGCACGCCTCGCTCCCGGATGGTGCGGGGAGGCCCTGAAGACCATCCCCAAGGGCTGGGACCGCAATCACCCCGACGCCGACCTGCTCCGGCTCAAGGAGTATGGCAAATTCATCCCCGCCGGCGAGGATTTCTTCTCCTCGCCCGATGCCACTGCCCGCATGGCCGAGCACTTCCGTCTCTTCAAGCCCCTCATTGATTTCATAAACTACTCAATCGAAGAAGAATGAGCATACTTTTCCTTGTCCTCGGACTCGCATGTATACTCTTCGGCGCCAACCTGCTCACCGACGGCGCCTCGGCTTTGGCCAAGCGCTACGGCATCAGTGACCTCGTGATCGGCCTCACTATCGTGGCTTTCGGCACCTCCGCCCCCGAACTCGCCATAAGCATACTCTCGGCTCTCGACGGCAACGCCGGACTCGCCATAGGCAACGTGGTGGGCAGCAACATCTTCAACATCCTCGCCATCATAGGCGTGGTGGCGCTGATAAAACCGATCCGCGTGGAGCCATCCATCATGACCAACGAGATTCCACTGGTAATCCTCTCGTCGCTGGCCGTGCTGATCTGCGGCAACACAGTGCTGCTCGACGGTTCGGCCGAAAACGTGATCACACGCAGCATGGGGCTCCTGCTTATCCTCTTCTTCCTCATCTTCATGCGCTACACCTTCTCGATAGCCAAAGACAGCGACCCCGCCGCATCCGACGCTCCCGACGCCCCGATAAAGCCGATGCCCCTCTGGAAATCAGCGCTCTTTATCCTCATAGGTCTCGCCGGTCTCGTGGGCGGAGGCGAACTCTTCGTAAACGGCGCATCGGACATCGCCAGGGCTCTCAACGTGAGCGAAGCCGTGATCGGTCTCACAATCGTGGCCATGAGCACCTCATTCCCCGAACTCGCCACCTCGGCCGTGGCCGCCCGCAAAGGCAAACCCGGAATAGCCATCGGCAACGTGATAGGAAGCTGCATTTTCAACGTATTCGCCGTGCTCGGCATCTCCTCGGCCATCACGCCGCTGCCCCTCGGCACGATAGGCAACCTCGACCTTCTCACTCTCACCGGCGCCTCCATCCTCTTCTGGATTTTCGGCTGGTTCTTCAGTAAGCGCACCATCACCCGTCCGGAAGGCGTAGTGATGCTCCTCTGCTACGGCGCCTACATGACCGCCGTAGTTCTCGGGGCTGTGTAAGTTTGCGCGAAATCGCCGCAGAGGTCGGCCACATCATCGTATTTCATTGTAATTCAGGCAATTCTGTACGGACGTGATTTTTCACGTCCACGTCGGCATATTCGCCCGACAAATGCATTTTCTCCGTGGACGTGAAGAATCACGTCCGTACTAAGGTGTTTATATTCTGCTTATTACCACCTCTCCACGCAGGGCAATATGCCGATAAAAAGTTCGGGAGGCGGCCGTCAAGGTCACCTCCCGTCAGTTGAACAAGGTTTGTAGTATAAAATCCTATTGGTTTTCTCTTATATGATCTAATGTAAGATGTTCTACAAAAGCTAAGAATTCAACCCGGGCAGACTTTCAGCCCGGATTTTTTATTTTTCGATTGCGCGGAGATTGCGTGCGGCTTCAGGGAGCGATCCGGCCGCCGACTCAAAGAATTTCGCCGCGGCATCATAGTCGCCGTCTTCCACTGCGAGCACGCCGCGCAGATTCTGTGCCTCGGGGCTGTCGCCGGCGTTCTTCACCAGCTCGCGGGCCTTTTCGAGATTGCCGGCCTTATATTCGGCCACTGCAGCGTTGAGTTCCACTACCGGATTGTTGGGGAACTGGCTGCGGGCTACCTCTATGACGTGCTCATATTCCGGCGAACCCTCCTTATAAAGACGGGCTATGCGGAACATATGGTTGAGCGAAAGCAGATGCGGACTCGTTTCGAGCACCTTTGCGAGCTGTTCGTCGCTCACAGGTTTCAGGCGCGTGTTTATGGTGAACTTGGTGCAGCGCAGGTCGGGGAACCAGTAGGGCAGCATCGTGGAGCGGTAGAACTTGGAGAACTGACGGTCGGTCTTGAGCTTTTTCTCCTTCGCGTCCCACTGCGCCGGAGTTTCGGCGGGCGAGTCAATCAGCTCCAGGAGGGCTTTCTTCTGAGTTTCAGACAGGTCGGGTGTCTGGTTCACCATTTCGCGCAGACCTTCCCAGTTTTCGGCCACTGCAGAGTAGTCGACCTTTCCGGCGGGAAGATTATAGCGCCGTCCTATGTAGTCGGCAAGGCTTTTGGCGCGGTTAGTGGCCAGGAATTCGTTATGGGTATAGGGCGATTCGGGCGAAGCGTAGCCCACGAGGTTTATCGAGGCGATTTCCACGTTGGGATCGCTCACCGCATAGTCGATGGAGTCGGTTATGGTCTTCAGCTCGCGGCGGTTGTCGATCATCTGGCCGTTCTTGCAGCGGTAGGGCTGGTCGTGGAGGTCGGTCTTGTTTACCTCATACTGCACGCGGGCGCTTCCCTCATGCACGATTATGCGATCTTCCGTCACCTCCGGGGTGATGTAGGCCAGGCTCAGGTCGGGCATGAAATTGAGCTGCATGACGTCGCGGTTGCTGTAGGCGTACTGAATGCCGCAGCCGCACGTGTCGGTAAGGAACTGCACCGACACCTTCTTTCCCCTCATCCAGTCCTCGAAGGGAACCGACTCGTGGTACGTTACTGTCTGGGCCTTACCGTTGTTGCGTTTCACCTCCTGACGGATATTGTAGCGGCCGTCGAACTGGCCCTCGAGGATGCCGCGCATGCGCTGGTACTGCATGGTGCGGCCGTTGACGAGCACCGACGGGAAAATCACGTGGTTCAGACCGCCGCCGTCGATTATCGGGGTAATCACTACCTGCTTGTCGGAAGGAATGTTCATCTGGTCAAGCACGATGCCGCAGTCGAGATGCACGCGGTCGGCCGAACGCTCCACTCTGAGATCCGACAGGCTGAATTCGCCGAGGCTCTTGTTGCCGCGGGCGCCGGCAAATGGGGCCGCTCCTAAGGTGAAGGCCGCGGCTGCTATGATGAATTTATTGAGTTTCATGTCTGTGATGATTAGAAGATGTAAAGGAATGAAACGCCGAGTTTGGTTATGCCGAAGTAGTTGGTATGGCCCGAGCCGAGCTTGTAGCCGCATTCGGCGCAGGGGTAATGGTCGAACTTGGAATATGCGTAGCCTATTCCGATTTCACCCTCGAGATTCCAGTGCTCGCTAAGCACCCACTGGTAGCCGTAGGTGAAGCCGGCACCGAGATACCAGCCCTGATAGCGAGAGTCTTTCACCCCCTTGCGGATATTCTCGCCGCTGAAGAAGCCGGGGATGGGGAGGTCGACATTCTGCGCGTTATACTGGCCGCCCATGGCGTGCACGCCGAAGAAATGGCCGGCGTAGCGCGTACAGGTCCACCAGCGGTATTCCGGCATCAGCACCCAGTGCTTGACCATGCGCTTGCCGTGGCTGTCGGAGCTGAAACTCCAGGGATTGATGCCGTAAACGAGGTTTACGGTGTTCTTTTCGCGTACGGCCATTTCCACGCCCACGTTCGGCGTAGTCGTCATGTCGTAGAGCAGATTGGTCTTCACCGCCACCTGGGCGCTGCTCCCCGACGGAAGCAGCAGGACGGCGGCTACAATGCAGAGCACGATATATATCTTTTTCATTTGATTTGATTGGCTGTGTTATGATTGATGGTTTTCTGAAACGGGTGCGGAATCAGGGATGAACTTTGTCGCCCTGGGGAGGCACGATGCGCCACGAATTGATGTAGAGACCGAACGTAAGCGCCCACTCGAGGTTCTCGTCGAGAACGAATATGAGATCGTGCTCGTCGGAGCGGTCGAGATACTCCTGGTCGCTCATGGTGCGGTAGTGGCCCTTCACCAGGAGCAGATACTCGATGAGAGGAATGCGCACCACGTCCTTGTTGTCGGTGTTGCGGTGAACCACCAGCATATTCTTGCCGTCGGCCATAAGGCGTCCGGTGTGGAACTCGGCGAGCAGGGTGCTGACGGCGTCGATCGTGCCGCCGGCGTAACCGGGCAGCTCGGGATCGGGAATGTCGGGAGTGTTCGTCATGCCCTGCGACACGTTCCAGGGCGTATGGCGGTAGGGTTCGCCTGCCACGGGAGTATTGTCGTGGAGCATGCTGCGGGTGTCGGCGGTGATGTAGAACGAGAAATCCTCCTTCTTTATCTCCTTGCCGCTCAGATTCTGCAGCAGTACCTTAATATAGTTGGTGTCCTTTATCAGCGGAACGGTCACGGTCTGCGTGTGGTGCTTCACGGAGTCATAGCTCAGCTCCACCCCCTCGCTCAGATTGTGGTAGAGGCCCTCCATCTTCATGGAGTGCTCGTCGGTCTCGGCGTCGGCGCGGTTCTTGGCAAAGTTCATGTGAACCACCAGATCCTCCTTGCTCTTCGGCTCGTAGGTCTCTACCGAGAAAGCCTCGTCGTCCGAAAGTCCGCACCAGCTTACGAAATCATACTTGCCCACCGGAAGCGGAATTTCAACCGAATAGCCGTCGGAAGCGAGAGCCTCGCCCGATTCAGTGTGATGCCACACCGGTTTGCCGCTCTGGTCAAACGCCCACACGGCCACCGAGCCTACCTCATTGGGAAACGCATCGGCATACTTCATGTTATGGTCATACTTAAACTTCAGCCTGTAAGTAGTGACGCAGGGTTCGATGTCCTGATCGCACATCGAGCAACCCGTGAGCACTGTCCCCGTCAGGACGGCTGCAAGAAGCATTGTCTTACTTGTGATCATATCTTGGTTTGTTTTGTTTTATTGCGTAAAGATTATAAGGATTTGGCCGTTACGGTCGAGGTGAGGACACCCGTCCGGGGCTGAGCCTCCCCGCTTCTGGCGGTATTCGGATCCCACAGACTCGGTCTTATTGTCTCGTCGGGGTCGGCTATGGAATGACCGATACCGTATACACCCGTAATCTCTATGGTATAGAGGTGGTTGCGCACGAGTCCGTACTGACCCACCTTCGGCTGATAGTCTTCGTCCTCGATATTGCTTGTTCCCTGCCAGAGATGTTTGATGGGAATGGTGAAATATGTCAGACCGTTGGTGAATTTCTCAACGTTGCGCATATCGGTGCCGGTATAATATTCTTCGATGAGCCTGTTGGCGCGATATATCGGAATCTCCTTTCTTGTGGCTGTTGAAGAGGGGTTCGACACAACATAGACGAAGTCCTGGCTGTTGTCGCCCGTATGGTCAACCCGGAGGCAGAATCTCGCATCCTCCGGCTTGCAGTCCGATTTGAGCTGCAGCATCATGTAGCCCGTGGATGAAGACCTCACAATCTCAAAAAGCTGGTCTCTGTAATAGAAATCTCTCTTAATATCCGACCAGCCTATGCCGGCATTGCCTACATTGACCGTATAAAGATAATCGTCATTAGCCGCGAGAAACGCCTTTATAAGCTGCTCGTCGCTTTCGTAGTAGAAATTCTTCGTGGAGGCGTGGCGCTGGCTGTAGCGCCGCAGATAGAACGTGGGGGCGGAAGGATTGATCTCACCCACCTTAGTATCGCCGCCGACCTGATACTGCCCTAACACAGTAACCGAAGGCACGCCTGCAATTCCTTCACGTTCCAATACCCTCTCACACCTTGTGGCCTCGAGGAAATAGCAGAGCGACAGAGGATTGCCCTGAACTGAGTTAGACAGGCTGATCCGGTTTTTGAGTTCCGTTGCGCTGAAATACTCAGTCTGGCTCACCGAATTGTAATAACCTGGAGAGCATGCCCAGTATGAACGGCGCTCGTCAGCGTTGTTCCACGCCGGATCCGTAAGTCCGTCGAACGCAGCATTGGCCTGCGCAAGGGTCATGAAAGCGTTGCTGAAGTCATCCACTCGGAAATTCTTTATGAGATATGCTTCTTTATCCTGCGCGCTTATGTCCCAGCTGACGAGCGTCAGACCGAGCCGTGCGCTTTGGGCGTTGTCGTTCACTCCGCTCGCTTCGTTCCAGTAAAATATACCGTTGCTGGCAACCGACGATTCCCAGTTGCTTCTGAACCGCGTGTCGACTCTCGCCACAATGCGCTCGAGGTCTATTTCTATGGGATCTGCCGAAGCATCAGCGTCGGCCTGCATGGTGTGGAAGTCGCTCCTCGAAACCTTGGTGGCGAACGTTGCCTTCCCGTCCTCGTAATATACGGAACTCGACATCATGTATTGCGGGCCTCCCATAGAGGAAGTCGCCACCTCACTCAGCTTCAGTTTCATATCGGTGAGCGATTTCATCGAAACGAGAAACTTGTCGTAGTTGAACGGCGGATTGGCTATCGCCACAATCTGTACCGGCGTGGCGTCATCGACCGCATGGGCGGGAAGCACCTTCACCGGAACTGTCAGGCGGTAGGTCTGACCCGGAGTCTTGGTCGGGACGCTCACCTTCGATGCTCCCACAAGGGCGCCGTTCTTATTGTAAAAGAGGAAAAGCATCGAAGTGATTTTCGATTCCGTAAATTCGCCAACGTAGGTCTCGGCGCGGCTCTCCTGCGCACCTAAGTCAGTTCCGGAGGGCACGTTGATATTGACGCCGATATAATATTCCGTTCCTTCGGTCAGCTCGAATTTCTCCTCCTCTTCCCACGGCTCATCGTCGTTGATGCAGCCTGTGAGGCAGAGCGGAGCCGCAGTCAGCAACGCCGCTGATAGAAGTATGTTCCTCGGGTGTAGTTTCACGTCTCGGAGTTTCATTGCGATTGATTGGTTATAAGTTTTTTGTGAACGGCGGGGGAATATTCCACCCCCGCCGCCCTATGGTGGGGCGGGAAGCGCGATAAAGACCGCGCCTCACCTTAATGATTTATGGATTGGGAAACCTTGGTTACGGTTTAAGATTCTGAGACTGAGTGGGAACTACACGCCAGCGGTTGATGTTGATCTGAGTTCTTACATAATATTTCGCAGTCTCCTCCTGAGGGATAATAATTTCCTCCTCATTAAAAGGTTTACCTATGCCCTGGAAGCTGAGGATTTCGAGGTTATAGATATGGTTGCGGACAATACCGTACTGACCGAGGACAGCTTCGAACTCATCGCTGCCAATCTTCTTGTTGCCGTTTTTATACGACCAAAGGTGCTCTATGGGCATTGCGAAGTAAGCGAGACCCTTGTCGTATTTCTCAACATAGCCCATTTCGGTCTTTGCGAAATGACTGGCGAGATAACGGTTGGCCTCTGCAATCGAAAGAACCTTATATTCGGGGTGAGATTTCTTAACAGCGTCGGGGTCGGAGGCAATGAGAGCATAATCCGTAAGTTCTTCGCCTGTGTGGTCAAGAAGGAGACCCATATCGGGACCGTCAACGCCACCTACTTTTGCATCTTCCTTAAACTGAAGAGTAACGTAGTAGGAATAGTTGCCGTTGTCGTAGTGCTTGATCTCAAACTTGTCCATAAAATACTGGAAGTCACGGGTGATGTGTCCCCAGCCGATACCTGCGGGGCCGGAATAATGGTTCACGAGGATGGGGTTGGTTTCGTTGCATGCGAAGAACGCCTTGATGAGTTGCTGCTGAGTTTCGTAAATCATCACCTGCGTCTCATCATCGTTGGCGGTGGTGAAGCGGCGCAGATAGAAATCGGGAACTTTATCGCTGTATGCACCGGTAAAATAATTATCGCCTTTTACGTACTGGCCTACCATAAGAGCGGTCGACACGAGTTTGCCCTTGCCGGCAGTCACAGCCTCGGCAGTTCTTGTGTGTTCGAGAGAATAAACCGAATTATATGTGGTGCTGAGTTCGTTGCCATTGAGCGCTTCCTCACCTGTAATATACTGGGGATAATGGTTACTTTCATGGGCAAGCGTTCCATCGGTATTGTTCTTGGGCGTCGAATCCCAGAAATATGAAGGAGACATAGCCCAGAAGGAGCGGTGCAGACCCTGCGAGTTCCAGTCGGGGAGAAGCTGGTCGAAAGCGGCCGAAGCCTCGTCGCGGGTCAGGAACTGGTTAGTGTAATCGGCGGTCGAACGGTAGTTCTTGATCAGGTAAGACTCTTTTTCATTATTGGAGAGAGCCCACGAGATAGCTTTGAAGACTATCTTATAGCCGGATTTTGAATCGTTTACGCCACCGGTTTCATCCCACTGGCGCACCCAGTTTTCGGAGCTGTTTTCAGCCCAGTCCTTGGCAAGACGGGTTTTCACTTTTGCAACCACGCGCTCCACGTAGATAGAAGCGGAAGAAGAACCCTGCTTGGCTGCATCGGCGGTCTTGTAAACACTTGCATTGTCAATTTTGGCTGCTATCATAGCCTCATTAGTGTCTTTGTCGTAGTAAACAGAGTTGCTCATCATGAAACCGTTGTCCATAGCCTGATCGAGAGTAACTTTCTCCTGCTGGTAGGTTTCGAAAGCATCGAACGAAGGATTGATCGCACCGCGGTTGATGACTGCAATCACCTTGGAGGGAATAGTGTTGCCCTGATCAACCTTCACAGGCACGATTACGGTGGTGATTGTGTTTTTGTTAGTACCCTGGCTTACAGGCTGTCCGGTATTCTGCCAGGTAGAACCGTTTACAGAGTAGTCGGTTCCCTCGGGGTTGGAGCCGCCGTCGAAGCGGATGTTGGTCGAGCCGATAAGACCGTTCTGCGAGTTGTAGAAAGTAAAGAGAATTGAGTTGATTTTCTGCTCGTCGGAAGTGCCTTCTTCGTAAACATCGGCGCGAGAGCCATCCTCTGAGGGATTTGCAATCGAAATATTGAAGAAGAAATTCGCATCCTCGGTCAATACTTCGTCAGCAGTCTGAAGGGCATCCTCCTGCGAGGAACATGCGGTGAAACCCAGCGCAAGCATAAACGCAGCTGAGCCAAACATAAATTTGCGATTCATGATTGTTGGTTTGTAATTGGTTATTAAGATAATAAAAGATGTCAGTTGGTTAGTTATAAACTAATTTTAAATAAAAATATGCAAACAGATGTTCAAAGAAAAATGTTGAAACGTTTAAGGTTGTAGAGCACTGTATAGTAAATATAAGATGCTGGCAGACACGTAAACAACAGAATCTTTTTTTCGTAGGTTTGTTTTGCAGACCCACAAATGTAAAAATTTAATTTTATACAAACAATAAAAAGAGGCACAAGCCGAAATCACGGTGCATGTAACAATGGAAAAGT
>ULUG01043359.1_pt1 | contig 10691 bp, 8 predicted proteins | sample 1958331 | NCBI WGS metagenome assembly ULUG01 (sample SAMEA4835755, study PRJEB28245) | human gut metagenome | biome: gut microbiome; material: fecal sample | place: Denmark | collected 2008
CTGCCTCCAGATTTGCCTGTACCAGCTCATTGCTGGGCAGGCTGAGAAAAATCACATCGCTTTTTTCCAGCAGCGCTGCGCTGTCCGGCTCAGGCGTTCCGCCGGCCGCCGCCAGCTTTTCCAGTGCGGCAGGCACAATGTCAAAGCCGTACACGGGGCAGCCGCTTTTCTCCAGCAGCCGCCGCGCCATGGGAAGTCCCATGTTTCCAAGGCCGATAAATCCAATGTTCATGATCATTCCTCCCACAAATGCAGGTTCCTTTTCCACACAGGCAAACCGCACCTTGCTTACTTCAGCATATCAATGAGCTGCTGGTAATCCGTGTACTTGTCATACACCTTGAGAGCCTTGCTGCGGAATAGCTCCGCGTTCTCCGGCGTCATCTCGTAGACCTCGATGCCGTAGTCATCGACCCATCCCTGCAGCGCCGCCTCGCACTCGTCGCGGGTATACTGCACCTGATAGGCGCAGGCCTCCTTGGCACACTCGTCCACAATGGCCTTCAGCTCATCGGAAAGGCTGTTGTACAGGTCGCCGTTGATGACCATGAACATGATGCCATAGTTGGCCGTCCACGCGGTCACATAGTTCTGCACCTCTTGAATGGAGCTGGCATCGGCAACGGCGATGGGGTTCTCCTGCCCGTCATACAGCTTGGTCTGCAGGCCGGTGTAGACCTCAGCCCAGCCGGCAGTGGTGTAGTCCACGCCCCAGCTCTCATAGGTGGCGATCAGGATGGGAGCGCCGCCGATACGCAGCTTCAGATCGTACAGATCGTCAGGAGTCTTGACAGGGTGCTTGCGGTTGGTGAGGTAGCGGAAGCCGTTTTCGCCAATGCCCAGGCACTTGACGTTGTACTTCTCATTCATGGCGTTCATCAGGTACTTGCCGCCCTCGCCATTGATGAGCTTGCTGTCCACATCGTCATAGCTGTCAAAGAGGAAGGGCAGGTTGGGGATGTTGAACACGGTGTCAAAGTTGCCCCAAATGCCATCGGCCTGGAACGTCACATCGATGGTGCCGTCCATACAGGCCTGCACAGAGTCCGCCGTACTGCCGTTGGTCAGCTGGTCGGAGCAGTAGATGTCCAGCTTCACAGCGCCGTTGGTCTTCTCCTGCAGCAGCTCGCTGAACTTCTCCAGACCGACGTCAAAGTTGGAGCCCTCGGCGCCGGAGGTAGCGGCGGTCCATGTCATCTTGGGGAAGCTGGAATCGCCGCCGCCGTTGCTGTCGCCGTCCGCAGCAGGGGTTTTGCCGCTATCACCGCAGGCAACGAGGCTCAGCGCCATGACAAGCGCCAAAATGAGGGCCAGAAATCTTTTTGCTTTCATAAGTAGTTCCTCCTAAAATAAATCATTTTGATATGGTGCATGCTTGGGCGGGGGCCGCCTGCCTGCGTACAGGCAGGCGGCAAGGGGGGGAGAGAAAGTCATGCGCCAATCAGGCACGTGGTAACTTGCGGGACATAGGTGACCAGCAGCAACACCAGCACAGCCGCCGCGATCATGGGCAGGCACGCCTTGGCCACGCCCTCCACACCGACACGGTGACCGGGGATACGCAGACTGGAGGCGACAAACAGGTTCGTGCCGACCGGCGGCGTGAACTGGCCGATGGCCAGGTTGACCGTGCAGATCATGCCGAATTGAATGGGGTCAATGCCGAACTCCCGCGCGACAGGATACATGATGGGAACGAAAATGTACATATTGGAGTTCGCATCCATAAAGCAGCCGGCGATCAGCAGCACGATGTTGATGATGACCAGGAAGCCGCCCTTGCCGCAGTTCTCCAGCAGAGCCTGGACGCTGGTGGAAATGCCATAGCGCGTGCAGGCGTAGGAGAAGATCGTTGCGCCGCCGATGATGAGCATCAATCCGCCGGTGCTCTTGGCCGTATCATAAAGAAGCTCCACGATATCCTTCCACTTCAGCTTCTTATAGATGACGGTACCGACGAACAGGCCGTACACCGCAGCCACGGCCGCCGCCTCCGTAGCGGAGAAAACGCCACCATAGATGCCGCCCAGAATGATGACGGGCATCAGCAGCCCCCAGAAGGCGCTCTTGAAGGTGCGCCACACCTCGCGCCAGCCCTTCCAGGGGTGGGCGGGCTTCAGGTGGTGCTTGTGGGCATAGATCTGCACCACGATGATCATGGCAACGCCCATAATGACGCCGGGGAGAATACCGGCCACAAAGATGTCGCCCACAGAAACGCCGGTGAGGGACGCATAGATCACAAACGAAATACTGGGCGGGATAATGACCGCAATAGAGGAAGCGGCAGCCACCACGCCATGTGCGAAGGGGTCAGAGAATTTCTCACGCTCGATCATGGCGGGGATCAGGATAACGCCCAGAGCTGCCACGGTGGCCGCGCCGGAGCCGGAGATGGCGCCGAAGAAGCAGGCCACCACAACGCAGACCATTGCGATGCCGCCGCGCAGGTGCCCCAGCAGCGCGTCAATGAAGGCAATCAGTCTGTCGGAGATCCCGGCCTTCGCCATGATGTTGCCGGACAGGACGAAGAAGGGAACGGCCAGCAGAAGATACTTGCCGATGCCGCCATAGATCTGGCCGGCGATAACATTGATGCCCGTCCCATTATACAGGATGGCCAGCAGCGAGGACATACCCAGAGACAGTGCGATCGGTGCACCCAGAAACAGCAGGATCACAAAAACACCCAGCATAATGGCATACGTCATGCAGCATCGCCTCCCTTCGTCATGTCTGCGCTCTTCAGCTCTTTCAGCTCAGCGATCCCGTCCAGGATGCGCTCCACCGTGTGGATCACCATCAGAAACGCGCCCAGCGGGATAAATGCGTTGTAGATCCAGTCAGGCACAGCCAGCGCCGTGGTGACCTGTCCGCTGGCGATCTTTACCGCGCAGCGATCCCAACCGCTGATGAAAATGATCACACCGAAGACGATCAGGCAGATGTTGGTGATGATCTCAATGGTCAGCTGTGCACGGCGGCTCATCTTGCCGGTGAAGATCGTCATATTGATGAGGCCGCCCTCTTCACCGGCGCACAGGGCGGCGCCGACCATGTAGGCCAGCACCAGCAGCGCTACCACGATTTCCTCGGACCACGAGAGGTTCACATCCGCCTTAAAGATATAGCGGCAGACAACGTTCACCGCTGTTAGCGCCACGCCGATGGCAAGCGCAACAACGATGATCCACTTCTCCGCCACGGCCAGACCTCTCGCCACCCGTTTGTAGGGATTCTTCTTCATTCCATGGACCACCTCTCTCATAGTCATTTCTCAATTTCTCTTTGACGTATCGTCTGCGCAGAGGGATGGACCTGCGTCCGGCATGCCCGGCCCTCTGTACTTTGCATATGTATCTCATACGCTGATCATTTTCAATAAACAATTCTTTCCCAGATCGTGATACCGCCGTGTCCTGGCAAATATTTAACAGCTTCGCAAGTTTTGTTCATGCCGAAAAAATCGTTTAGCATCGAATCGCCGAACATCCGTGCAAAAAACTGTGCAATTCACCGATCCAACGCAGGAGAAAAGCCGGTCTTTTTTCGTAAACTGCTTAAAAAAAGTGCAAAAAGACGGGGCATGCAGGGGAAATGTGCACTTTAGATAGGACATCCTATTTTGCGAAAGCAGGTGCGGTTTGCTCCTTGCGGAAATGCACATTTTTTGATATGATTCATTTACCATCGATTACCATATTACGTTCTTTGTCAAGGCGTCTGCTGCAAGTGGCGGAGGTGATTTTAAGTGGCGCGGAAAGAACTGAGCGATGCGCTGAGGCATGAATTCTTCCGGTCGGGAAGCGTTCTGCGCAGCACCTTCTTTACCATACTGTCCCTGCTGCTGGCCGTTATGCTGCTCTTTCAGATCTGGCTTTACCATAATGCCTACCAGAGGCTGCTCGGCAGTGCACGCGAGAGCGGCGAGGCCTTTCTCACCTTGGCGGCAAAGCTGTCCGATGAAAATTTCGGCAGGCTCTGCGATGCGGCGGAACAGCTGACGTGGAATGATGAGGTTCTGTACGCAGCACTGTTTCCAGACACGCAGGATCGGCCCCGGAACTTCCGGATCGTCACCGAGCTGAAGTCTTTCGCAGCTGACACACGCTACGTCACCGACGTTATTCTGCTGTGCAACCATTATGGCTCCGCCTATTCCTCCGGCGGTGACGTAGGCCTGCTGGCAGAGCTTCCCACGGCAGAAGACTTTTCCGCGCAGGCCCTGGGGCCTGCCGGCGCCTCCAGCGCCACGCTGGTCCGCACGGCATCCGGCACACTGTGCCTGCGGTATCCGTTTATTCCCTGCTCCTATGGATATCTGGGTGAGCTGCTGCTTTATCTGGATGCCGAAGCGCTTTTTTCCTCGTTGTGCAGCAGAGTGGAGCCGCTGGCTGTCTATGCGCCGGACGGTTCCCTGTTGTACAGCAATCTGGATACACCGCTGAAGGCCGGCAGCCGCAACACGCTGGTGGGGATGTCTGCCGCCACAGGACTCACCTTCTGCCACAGCTATACCACGGTGACGCTCCCTCTTGGCGAATATCTGGCATCGAATCATCTGCTGCTCGTGATGGTGATCCTGTTGGCTGTGCTGGTGCTGGCGGCCCTGCTGGTGGCATGGCTGTTCTACCGTCCTCTGCGGAAAACGCTGCAAACACTGCGCAGCAGCGATGAAGCCCTGCCGAAAAACGAGTCTGTCAGCGACTGGGACCTGCTCAACCGCAGTGTTCTCGCCCTTAGCCGCGACACGGTGCAGTTCCGCAAGATCATACAGATCATTTCCCCGTATGTGCTGCGTCAGCTGCTGTGCGAGCTGGTGGACGGTGCGGAGCTGGACGCAGATTCTGTCCGCCAGACACTCGCAAGCCTTCCCGACACGCTGCCGTGCGAAGGGACATTTCTGCTGTTCGTCACGTCCAACCGCGTCACAGGCGTGCTGAATCCGGCAGCCATTGAGCATACCATCAAAAACCTGCAAAATATTCACTTTCCCCGCTGGAGGCTGTATTCCTTTTCCTATCGATACAGCATCCTGACCATTGCCTGTTTACAGGACAAACAGGCGATTGCTGACGGTGAGGCAGAGGATTTGACGCGCGCCATCCATATTTTTACGCGCAGTCTCCCCAACAGCGTGGTCGTCTGCAGCCCGCGGTTCTCCGATCTGCTGCAGATCCACAGCGTGTACCAGGCGCTCCTGTCCGATTCACAGACCAGCGCTGCCCGGCAGGTCTCCCGCGCGGATCTTGAAAAGCGCATCCGCAGTACGGTTGGCGCCATAACGGAGCACTCGGAGGAGGCGGCGTCCACCACGCTGCGTCACCTGCTGTCTACCATCCGGCAAGCGGAGCTGCCCGATCAGGACACGCTGGACTGCTGTCAGATGCTGGCCAGCGAGCTGCAGGAGCTGAATCGCACCTATCGCGGAAAGCTGGGCGCCTTTGCGCCGGAGGGCGATCCGCTCACAGATGCGTACTACGAGCAGCTATGTGCCTATCTGCGCGCGGCGGTACAGGAGATCTTTACCAATCTGGACAATCGTCAGCGCAGATACCTGCTGGCCGCCAAGAAATACGTAGGGGAGCACTACATGGACAGCAGCCTGTCCCTTGACGGCGTTGCCGCCCAGCTGGGCATCAGTCCGTCGTATCTCAGCCGTATTTTCAGTGAGATCGATGGAAAGAGATTCACGCAGTATCTCAGCGACCTTCGCATCGAAAAAGCAAAGCAGCTGCTGGCGGATGACAGCAGGCTGGTACGCGACATCGGTCAGGATGTCGGTTTCCTGACCATCCAGAACTTCATGCGGGTATTTAAGGCCAAAACCGGCGTGACCCCCAGCGAATACCGATCGACGCTGCCGAAAAACAGCTGAGCGATACATCGATCCTGAAACACACATCATAGAACCAAGGAGCCTATTGCCATGACACAGCCGAAGCTCTCTTATCTGAACCTCTACACCACCGATCCTGCGTGGAATCTGGCGGCGGAGCAGTATGTGTTTGACGCACTCCCTCGGGACCGCACCTATTTCATGCTGTGGCAAAACGACAACGCCATCATTATCGGCAAGCACCAAAACGCCGCCGCCGAGATCGACCAGCAATTCGTCCGCGAAAACGGTGTGCGAGTGGTACGACGGCTGTCCGGCGGCGGTGCGGTGTACCACGACATGGGAAACCTGAACTTCACGTTTATCGCCGATGCCGGCAGTATGGAGTCCATCAACTTCAAGCTGTTCTGTCAGCCTGTGGTGGCTGCGCTGGCGGCTCTGGGTGTTCAGGCTGAGGTCAACGGGCGGAACGACATGACCATCAACGGGCAGAAATTCTCCGGCAACTCCCAGTATCTGAAGGAGGGCCGGGTCATGCACCACGGTACCATCATGTTCGACTCCGATCTGGACCGGGTGGCGCAGGCCCTTCATGTGGACCAGGAAAAGATCGCCGCCAAGGGCGTGGTCTCCGTCCGAAGCCGCGTCACCACCGTGCGGCAGCATATGCCCCATCCCGTGGAGCTGGAGGAATTCCGCCGCGTGCTGCTGGACAACATTCTGGCGCAGCAGCCCGGCGAGGAGTATGTCTTTACCGAGGAGGACAAATCGCAGATCGCTCGGCTGCGAGAGCAGCGGTACGCCACATGGGAATGGAACTATGGCCAGTCCCGGGAATGCGAGATGACCAGACAGAAGCGCTTCCCCGCCTGCGGCGGTGTGGAGGCGCATCTGTCCACCGACCGCGGCGTCATCCGGCATATTGCGTTCACCGGCGACTTTTTCAGCGTGGTGGAGCCAGAGGTGCTGGCAGAAAAGCTGGCGGGCGTGCGGCTGGAGGAGCAGAGCCTCCGCGATGCGCTGGCGCAGGAGGATGCGGGCCGCTATTTCAGCGGGCTGAAGAATGAGGAACTGATCGAGCTTCTGCTGTCATAAAGTGCCGCTCACTGCGATCAGCGGTTTGCCCCCCCGACAAGGTGGTTTTCGTTTTGGAGCTGCGCTGCAGGTCGATTCGGAGCTTTCGTTATGCGTACGGTGTGGGAGCTTTCGCGGCAATTTCTGAAAGACTATTCCGTCAGTTCCGGCACCAGATTTCTTAATTGCTTGGCGGTTCAGTCCCTGCATTCTCCTCGTTATCTTTATGGAGGAGGTCATGTTGTGAAACCCCTTACGCCGCAACGGCTTCAAGTTCTTGCCGATAGGGCTCCCTCGATTGGAAGGATTATGACGCGGACACCATCTGCCGGCGGGGGACCTCCAAGGTGTAGCCGGCAGCATCGTGCTGTTCCACAACGCCGCCCTCCACACACCGGAGGCGCTGCCCGCTATCCTCACCTGCCTCATCAACGACGGCTACACCGTCCTCCCCATCTCCCAGCTCATCCTCCCCCCGCCCTGCACCATCGACCACGCCGGCCGACAGTTTCCGGCGGAACAGGTTGCAGACTCTCCCACGTCATAAATTATGTAAACCAGAAATACGCCTGTTTATACACTTTTCGCCGCGCCTCGTCTTCTTTTATGTAACCACTTACCCCGCTTGCGCTTCGTCCGCTGACGGCTGCAGAGGAATGGCTGCCGCGCTCTGCTGGAGGGGTGAGCGTATGGTTCTCCGTGTAGAGCAAAGCAAAAAAGCGAAGATCACATAGAAGTTTTTAAGGTTAAACTCTAAAAACTTGTTGCATAACGAAAGTATTTCGGGCATACTAACGATTGCGAGGAGGCGATACCATGGTCAACAGGCCGAATTATATCGAGGCCATCGCGCCTTTTATCGACCAACCGCTGGTCAAGATACTGGCAGGCATCCGTCGCTGCGGTAAATCCACCATTTTCGAAATGCTGGAGGAGCTGCTGCGAAGGGACGTGTCTGTGGATCACATCATCCGCAAGCGGTACACGGAGATGGACATTCCCGAAAGCATTACCGCCAAGCAGATGCATAACGAGCTGTTGGACGCTATGGCGGGCAAGGGGCACTGTTACCTCCTGCTGGATGAAATACAGGAGATCACCGGCTGGGAAAGGGCGGTCAATAGTCTGCTGGAGGGTACGGACGCCGACATCTATGTGACCGGCTCCAACTCCAAACTCATGTCCAGCGAGATCTCCACCTATCTGACGGGACGCTATGTGTCTATCCCCGTCTACACCCTGTCTTTCCGCGAGTACCTGGACTTCAAAGCTAGCAGCGCACTGTCCCAAAAGGAATTGCTGGAGGAATATATCCGCTTTGGTGGCTTCCCCATAATAGCGCTGAGTGAATATGACGCGCAGAACGCCTATCAGATCGTTAACGGCATCTACCACACCGTGGTCTCCCGAGACATTTTGAAGCGTCACCGCATCAACAAGCAGGATATTTTTGATCGTGTGGTGAAATTCATCATCGAAAATGTGGGCAAGACCTTTTCCGCCAATTCGATTTCTACCTTCCTGAAAAGCGAGCACTGCAAGGTCTCAGTGGAGAGCATCTACAACTACCTGCGCTGGCTGGAGCAGGCGTTCATCATCTATCCCTGTGAGCGCTACGATTTGCAAGGAAAAAGCATCCTGAAAACGCAGGAGAAGTATTATCTGGCCGATGTCTCCCTGAAATATGCCCTGTTGGGCTATAACCGCAAAATGCTGGACGGGGCCATGGAGAACATCGTGTTTCTAGAATTGAAGCGACGGGGGTACGATGTGTATATCGGCAAGAATGAAACAAAAGAGATTGACTTCGTGGCCGCCCGTCGCGACGAGCGGATCTATGTGCAGGTTTGCGTCCAGCTGCCGGAGGGCTCTGACCGTGAGGTGGGCAACCTCATGGAGATCAAGGACCATTACCCCAAATATGTTGTCACCCTAAATGACATGGATGTAGGGATTGAAAACGGCATTAGAATCGTGCATCTTCAGGATTTCCTGCTGGCCGAAACGTGGTGAGCAGCAGTTCTCCGTGAACTGCCGCACTTTTGCATCACCGTGGGGCAACGAGGACACCCAGACGCTTATCGACATTCTGGCGCGGTATGGTGTCAAGACCACCTTCTTTGTTGTGGGAGATTGGGCGGAGAAGTACCCGGAGTCCGTCAAAGCCCTGCACGACGCGGGCCACGAGGTGATGAGCCACTCCGATCACCACGACCATTACAACAGTCTGTCCACTCAGCAGATCATTGACGATGTCACCGCCAGCAACGAGCGGATTAGTGCTGTTACCGGCGTGACCCCCACGCTGATCCGTTGTCCCTACGGGGAGTATGACGACCACGTCATCGCCGCCATACGCTCCATGGGTATGGAACCTATCCAGTGGGATGTGGACTCCCTGGACTGGAAGGACTACGACGCGGATACGATATGCAGGCGCGTAACATCCAAGGTGCAGCCGGGGAGCATCGTGCTGTTCCACAACGCTGCGCTGCACACGCCGGAGGCCCTGCCTGCCATCCTCGACTGCCTGATCAACGACGGGTATACCGTTGTGCCCATCAGTCAGCTGATCCTCGATCCGCCCTACACCATCGACCACACCGGCCGGCAATTCCCGGCGGAAACAGTTTCCACTACATAAGCACGACATGGGGGCACCTAAACAGTGCCCCCATTGATCTTCGACCTGAAAGCCGCATCTGTTCGCACGCTGATCCATCTGTCAGAGACAGCAACTCCTCGGCAATGTCCATATTCTCAAAGCGAAGCGCGTCCGTATCCCTGAGGCCAAAGGTCAAAAAGTCCACATTACCAGTCACTCCTTTCTTGATTTTTGGGGCAAACGAAAAGAGCAGCTGTTTTCTATGCGAAAATAGCTGCTCTTTTCTAATATTTATATACTTCAACTGTTATCTGTTCAAATTTCTCTCAATCCATCCGTGCATCTGTTTATCAATTTTGAAATAGGACATTGTGCCTCCGCCATCAATCCAGTCATAGTTCGGATAGAAGGAGATAAAGAAGCGCAAGCCAGAGGCGGTTTCGATTCGGAGATTTCTTCGATCATCGGCAAAAGCAGTGTGCGCTTCCTGTTGATTTTCTTCGGGGATACCATCAAATACTTCCGTCTGGAAATCATCGTTTCCATAACTCACAAGTGTAATCGTCATGTGATAGAACTCAGTGATTTCCTGCCGATTTGTTACCGGTGAGCCAACTTCTTGTTCGTTGTTCCACTTCATTTCTGTAATGGATGCAATATCGTCTGCGCTCTCAATGCCATACACGCGATAAAGCTCGGTGAACGAACAGTTTGTGTTGCTGTCAAACTGATAGAAGTTGCAGAACAGCGCGGCATACCATGTGTCACCGTCTCGCAGAACATATACGCCATCACAAACAGCAGGTGCATACCGGTATAGCTCGATGTCAGTCTGGCTGACAGTGCTTTTATAGCCAATGCCTCCGTCAGATTTCAGGTAGGAAATGTGTTCGCCAGCCATATCGGCGGTGATTTCAGGCGGCAGACCATACTTCTCAAGCGCCTCCGGAAGTTTGACAGCCTCGTAAAATTTGCCGTTGTACTCAAGTGCGGCAATGTTCTGCACGGGATCTTGGGTGTCAGGACCTCCCTTATGGTGAAGCACAGGAATGGCGATAGTCACCGCCAGACACAGGCAGGCTGCAACAACTCCCCATTTAACCCACTTGCGCTTCGGCTTCGCATTGGTGCGGACATTGTTGGTTTCCTCGATAATATCATCGTTCAGCATAT
>ULUG01014211.1_pt1 | contig 10660 bp, 8 predicted proteins | sample 1958331 | NCBI WGS metagenome assembly ULUG01 (sample SAMEA4835755, study PRJEB28245) | human gut metagenome | biome: gut microbiome; material: fecal sample | place: Denmark | collected 2008
CATAAAAAACTCCAGGTATTTTCTCGGCATCGACCTCGACGGGTGGTATCACTGGAACAAAGTCGGCGACGGATTTCAAGACGGTTCGAAGTATACTGCACTTCGGGAAAAGAAATATAACTCACGCGGAGATATAGTGTCGTCCGTCGTATACGAGCCGATTTCACCCGGAAACTATCACGAAGATCGGAGGCTGTTCGCCTATTCGTATAACGGCGACGGCACGGTGAAGGAAGTCCGCTGCTCCGGCTATTTCCCCGCAACCTACCTCTACGAGTACGATGCCGCCAAGAGAATAACAAAGATAAATGCGTCGCCCGCCGACGAGGATACATACGATATGACCTTTTCGTATGACAAAAACGGGACGCTCTTAAACGTCAAGTGCAAATATTGGGATATCGTCTTTTCGTATAATAACGGCGGAAAGCTCATCAAAAGAGTGCAAACAACCTACGAGGGCTTTGTCAACACCTTTGCTTATGAGTATAACGGCAGGGGCGACGTTATTCGCAAAACCGAAAGCAACAAGTTCCCGAGCAGCTCCTTCAAGGGCGTGACCGAATACAAATACGATGAGAGAGGTGCGCTCATAAAGCTTGTCTCGACCGACTCCTACGGCTCGACGATAGAGAAAGAATACAAGAACGACGCCTACGGCAATCCAGTTGAGATCAAGGAAACGAAGACCTCAAACGGAGATTTTATCAGCTCTTATTCCTACACTTATTCATACGAATATGAGACGGCGAAGATATCGGTTACTCGCTCGGACGGCGATAAAAAAATATATGAGTATCAAAAGAACAAGAACATACTCATGCCTGAGTCGGCTGAGTTCTGAGCGTTGAATGTCGAGAATAAAGGGAGGTATTTTATGAAGATCCGAAGATTTATTGCCGCAGTTCTCGCCGTCCTCGCGCTTTCAGCCTTTGCCGGCTGCAAGAAACACGACAAAGACCAAACCGACACAACAGGAAAAAACGATGAGACAGTATCCGAAGATAATAGCGAAAGCACCGCCCCGGGCGCGGATGTTAATGCCGACATAAAAAACTCCAGGTATTTCCTCGGCATCGACCTCGACGGGTGGTATCACTGGAATCAAACATCGAGCGGTTATCAGAAAGACACGACTTATACCGCGAGCTGGACAAAGGAATATAACTCGCGCGGCGACCTCGTTTCATATATCACCTATGTCCTGATTTCCGAGGGGAACTTTTCCGCCGAAAAGAGGTCATACGGCTATACATACAACAGCGACGGCACGGTGAAGGAAATCAGCCGCTCGGGGCATTCCCAAGGCACCTACCGCTACGAGTACGACTCGGAGAAGAGAATAACAAAAATCACCTCGGCGGAGCCCTCCGGCGAAGTGACCGCAACACTGAATTTTTCGTATGACAAGCACGGCAGACTCGCAGAAAAAAGCGATTTTTACGGGAGCACCGTCTTTTCTTACGACGGCAAGGGAAGGCTCGTCAAGAGCGAGAGAAATTCCTCAGAAGCCGCGTCCGAGAGCTTTACGGAGACGTTTACCTATAAATATAACTCCGACGGCGATATAGTGCGCCAGACATATACAGTCAAAAATCCCTTCAACACGTCTAAAATCATCACCGAATACGAATATGACGAGCGCGGCGCGCTGATAAGGCTGACAGTCAGGGATTCCTTCGGCGCCGAGACCGAAAAGGAGTACAAAAACGACGCCTACGGAAATCCCGTCGAAATAAAGGAGACCCGGTTCCAGGACGGCGAGGCGGGAAGCACTGAGGTTATCTCATATTCATACGAATATGAGACCGCCAAGATAGCGGTCACGGGCACGGACGGCAGCAAAACAACATACGAATATCAAAAGAACAAGAGCATAGTCACACCCGAGACGGAGTAGCTTTAAGATGTTCCGAAAATTCTCCCGACCCTGTGCCGGGATTTTTCACGCCCGACGAAATTAAAAATCAAAATTCGCACATTTTTTATAAAAAGTGTGCTATTATATATACAACGAAGCAATCGGGAGGTATTCAATAAAAATGAGAAGATTTTTTGCAGCCGTTTTGGCGGCGGCCATGCTGTTGTCATTTGCGGGATGCGCAGTCAAAGACACGCAGAGCGACTCGACCGCGCCCGCCGAGGAGCAGACGACCGAGGAGAAAAGCACAGAGCCTCCGACCAACGAGGACGGCAGCCTCGTCAAGCCGAAAAACGCGGTCTCCGTCTCCGACGATGTGAAAATAAAGACCTACAGCGGCTCGTCTATAATCGAAATCGGCAACCGCGAAATGGAGCCCTACGGCAACTCATATAAAAACATGAAGTCCTACGCCGACGCGCTCAACCGCCTCAAGGCGGAGATGCCGAACACCAAGGCCTACTGCCTCATGGCGCCGACCGCTATAGAATTTTATGCGCCGAGCAAATACAACACCGGCGTATCGAAGTCGCAGTACGAGGGTATGTGCTATATCTACGAGCAGCTCAAGGATATAACGCCCGTCAATGTCTACGCCGAAATTGCGGCGCACACAGACGAATATCTCTATTTCAGAAGCGATCACCACTGGACGACCCGCGGCGCATACTACGCCTACAGAGCCTTTGCGAATGTCGCGGACTTCAAGCCCGTTGACAAGGACACCCTGCAGAGCGGCAAGCTCTCGCCGTTCCTCGGACTCTTTTATAACTACACAAAGAGTCCCGTGCTCGCAAATGACCCGGACTATGTGGAATATTTCCTTCCGCCCGTCAACACAACGGCCACAGCCTCCGATACCGACGCCGCCATGAGCGACGGCTACGGCATTCAGGTCATAAACACCGAGACGACATCCTCCAACAAATACTTAGCCTTTATAGGCGGCGACCACGGCGTTATCAAGATAACGACCGACGCTCAGAGCGACAGGAGCATTGTTGTCATAAAGGAGAGCTACGCCAACGCCTTTGTTCCGTGGCTCTGCGCAAACTACAAGACGGTCTATGTCCTCGACCCGCGTATGCTGACCGTTAAGCTCGCGGACTTCGTCAAGACCAATTCGATAGACGAGGTTCTGTTCCTCAACTATATGTTCATCCCCAGCAACCCGAAGTTTATGAATGCGCTGGAAAACATGGCATAAAGAGATTATAAAAGGTCCCGGAAGATTTGACTTCCGGGATCTTTTTCTTTAAGCAAGCTTTCTTTTCTCATCCTTTTTCAGCGTGCGGTAGGTGTAGATTATCACTATCGCCGAGGCTATAAACGCGAGGATATCCGCCGCAGGCATTGAGAATATTACTCCGTCGAGCCCCCACATGAGCGGGAGCACGAGCACCAGCCCGACGCCGAAAACTATTTCCCTTGTCATAGAGAGCGCTGTTGAGGCAACTGCCTTGCCCATCGCCTGCAGGAAGATGAACGCCGACTTGTTGACGCAGGCGAGCGGCATCATGCACAGATATATCCTGAAGCATTTTACCGCAAATTCGGTATAATACGCGCTCTCGTTAGCCGCGCCGAAAACAGCGATAAGCCCGGTCGGGAACAGCTCGACTATAAGCAGGGCTATTGCGCCCGCGGCCGCCTCGCTTATGAGCAGGCGGGTGAACAGTCCGCGCACGCGGCGGTAATTCTCCGCGCCCATGTTATATCCGACTATCGGGATGCAGCCCGCCGCCATGCCTATCGACACCGATATGACTATCTGGAAGAATTTCATCACGATTCCGACGACGGCCATGGGTATCTGCGCATATTCCGCGAGCCCGAACACAGGGTCGAGCGCGCCGTATTTTCTTATCATGTTGTTTGTCGCCGCCATTGCCGCAACGAGGGATATCTGCGCCAAAAAACTGCATATTCCGAGCGGAATAAATCTTTTTATAACCCTGCCGCAGAGCTTGAACGAGGCTTTTTCGAGCTTCACCGAGTGCATACGGAACAGATAATATACGGCCATTACCGCCGTGAGAAGCTGCCCGAGCACCGTGGCGACTGCCGCGCCCGTCATACCCCATTTGAATACGAAGATAAACACGGGGTCGAGAATGATATTGACCACCGCGCCGACGACCGTTGACAGCATGGCAAATCTCGGGCTTCCGTCCGAGCGTATGACCGGGTTCATCGCCTGACCGAAAACATAGACGGGGATTCCGAGGGATATCCAAAAGAAGTATTCCTTGGAGAAGGCAAGGGTCTTTTCGTTGACCGTGCCGCCGAACATGGCTATCAATTTATTCGAAAAAACCAGGTACAGTATGCACAGCACTATACCGCCCAAAGCCGAGAGCACTACCGCGTTGCCGACGCTTCGGTGCGCGTCCTCGCGCCTGTCCGCGCCGAGGGATATGCTCACAAACGCGCAGCAGCCGTCGCCTATCATAACGGCTATCGCAAGGGCTATGACCGTCAGCGGAAAGACTACGGTGTTGGCGGCGTTGCCGTCCGAGCCGAGATAGGCGGCATTTGCGATGAATATCTGGTCTACTATATTATAGAGCGCCGCGACGAGCAGGGAAATCACGCAGGGCACCGAATATTTGCCCATGAGCCTGCCGAGCTTTTCCTGCCCGAGAAAAGTCTGATCGTTATTTTTCATGGTTGTCTCCTTTGCAAAAAAAAATAAAAGACGCAAACCCATCCGGATTTACGCTTTTGGCTACACGATGAAAAAATTATATCAGCTTTTGCCGTATTTTTCAAAGGCAGTAATTGTCAAACTTTTATTTTTTTGCGCCGATGATTTTATATAAAAAACGCAGAGATGCTTGAACGGCATTTGCGGTTATGCTATAATCTTGAAAAAAGCAGGAGGAAGTTTATGAACAGCAGAAAAACAGCGGGCGCCGTCCTCGGCACTCTCGGCGGGCTGACCGCTCTGACCGCGGCTTCGGCGGAGATTTTCTATAATTTCTCGATAAACACGAAATCGCCCATACATATGAGCAAACTCAACAACCTCATTCAGAAGATGGCAAGCAAGTCCGACGGCGAGGAGTCGAGCGCAAAATACAGCGGACTCACGGGCACGCCGGAAATCCGGGAATGGTACGACGAGCACGGCGAGGACGTATTTATTATGTCCGACTCTCTGCGGCTGCACGGAAGAAAGTTCGAAAATCCCGGCTCGGATTATGTTCTCGTCTGCCACGGATATACGAGCAAGGCCAGGCATATGGCGGGCTTTGTCCATAAGTTTCACTCCCTCGGCTTCAATGTTCTTGCGGTAGATGCGCGCGCCCACGGCGAAAGCGAGGGGACTAAAATCGGCATGGGCTGGCCGGAGCGCATGGACGTTATCGAGTGGATAAAGCTCATTCTCTCATGGGATCCCGACGCGCGGATAATCCTGCACGGCGTGTCCATGGGCGCGGCGACGGTGCTCATGGCATCGGGCGAGACGTTGCCCGAAAATGTCAAGGCCGTTATCGCGGACTGCGGCTACACCTCGGAGTGGGATGAGTTCATCTGGGAGGCCGAAATGATGCATATCCCGTGGTTCCCGGTGCTCAACGCAGCCTCAGCCCTCTCGAAGCTCCGCGACGGCTATGATTTCAAGCAGGCGAGCGCGCTCGAGCAGGTCAAAAAGAGCGATATTCCCACCCTGTTCATCCACGGCACGGAGGATGAGCTGGTGCCCTATAAAATGCTCGGCGAGCTGTTCTCGGCGGCGGCATGTGAAAAGGAAAGCCTGACCGTCGAGGGAGCGGGTCACGCGCTCTCGTCCTCGGTTGAACCGGAAATATATTGGAGCACGGTTGAAAGATTCGTAGAAAAATATATCGGCAGCTAAAGCAATAACCACCGTCGCGGACGGTGGTTATTTTTTTTGGAAACAGGCATATTAAAAGAACGGTGCTGTTTACGGAGGCATTTTCGCATATACTTTCAGCACAGCCTTTAATGACGACCTGTTTAGACTTACTTTATAAATTTATCCGCCAACTCAACTGCCTGTTTCTCCGTGAACCCGTACATCTTGACAATAATGCCGTAACCGCTCTTGTCAAACGCCGCCCATTGACAGCTGCCGCTTTCGGTTCCGAAAAAAACACTTTTATTCTCTATTTTTGACTTTTTGAGCGACGAGGTGTCTACAAAAACCGAAGATAACTTTAAACCTCCTTCGGACACATATACAGAGTAACTGCTGCCGTTGTCTCCCTCCACAGAAGCATACCCGAGCATTACCGTGTCCGTTATTCCCTGCTCCTTGTCAATTTTATAAACAAAAAAATATTCGGTTTTGCCTTCCGTTGGAAAGTTTATGGAAAAAACAGATTTCCACTCTTTTTCTGATACGGCACGAAATTCTCCCGCCAGACGGATATCGCCTAATATTGTCCCCTTATTCCAAAGGATTTCGCCTGTCAAAGCTGAATTATTATATGAATTCCTTTCGGAGTCCTCCGCCCCTCCGGGGAATAAAGTATGATATTGAGTTTTGACGGTTACGATTGCTCCCGCGGCAATCACGGCGCAAAGACAAGCTGCCGCGACAGCATATTTCCAATGCTTGGCTGCCGAGCGTTTTTCTGTAAACGAATACACGTCAAGGGTTTCAGCGGTCGGCATTTTTTCGATTTCATCCATAATAGAATCAAAATTATCCGGCACATACTGTTCTGCGGCTTCGTCTAAAAGCCTATATATGTTTTTTTTCATAACAGACCCATCCTTTCCGATTCGAGACGCAGTTTTTTGACAGCACGGTTATACATCCAAAAAACCGTACCCTTTTTCATGTCCTTTTCTTTTGCGATTTCGGTGAGGGTCAGCCCGACAATATGTCTTAAAACAACAATGTCCAGTTCCTTGTTATCCAATGTCCGCAGCAGGCCATCTAATACTGTTTTATTTTCAAAGAGGTTCAACTTGCCGTCCTCTCCACCGACATCGCCGATATAATCTAACGAACAGGTTCGATTACTTTTCTTTAAGATATCTAAAGTTTTATTCTTGGCGATAGACAAGATCCACGAACGGCCGTCTCCCTGCGGAATAAACGAACTGCTTTTGCTCCAGATCGTGATAAAAGTATCCTGCATAACATCTTCGGCAATCGAAGGATTTCCGCAGAAATGCAATGCGTAATAATACACAGGCTTTCTCATCTCTTTGTAAAGCTCCTCAAAAGCCGCATTATCTCCGTGAGCTGTTTTTACAATTAAATAATTGATGCTGTTTTTGGGCATATCTTCACCTCCCTACATTATAGAAACGATTGAGAATCGACTTGTATTGGTTCTCTGTTAAAAATTTTGCACACCGACCAAAAGAAAATCCCGACCGGTTAAGGTCGGGATTTTCTTTGTATAAAACGGGGGCAAGAAGATGGTAGGTGTCTGATTTATTCGGCCTGCTTCGAGTATTTCTTGAGATAGATAACTCTCATGAGCAGGCACTCGATGGGATTTATCGGCTTGCACTTACCGAAGAGACCGGAGCCTATGTAGGTAAGGCAGCTCTTTTCTGCGATCATCTCGACCGCACCCGCGTTGCTCTCGTTCGAGCCGCAGCAGAGCGCGCCGCCGTCCTTGACGAGAACGCAGTGGCGACCCTTGAGCGCTCTGACTACCTTCTTGGGGGAGTTCTTGGCGCACTTGAGACTCGTGCCGATTATCTGGGCGCTGTCGTCAAGCTGCGGCCTGACGGTCTTGCCCATGGCGGCGACTGCGAGCACCTCGGGAGCCTGAGAATAGAGAATAGCATTGATATCCTCGCGCGAAGCATATATGGCGCGATGGAGGTCTGCCGTCGGAATCTCTCCCTCGCCGCTGACCGCCGAGGTCACGGGGTCTACGGTGACGGTGTGCTCCTTATCGCCGGAAGCATAGAATACTATCTTTCCGCTTGCGTCTCTATATGAGTTATTATAACAGGTTTCGTCATGCTTGACAATAGTTTTTCCGTGTTTTTGTGCCCAGGAAACACACATTTCGCTCAAGTCGGCAATTTTTTCCCCGAACTTTCTGTCGAAAAGGTCGAGAACATAAAGCGCGCTCTCGCGCTCGAGCGTGGCGGCGACGTTGAACGCCTCCTCGCTGTCCTTGCCGTAGCAGACGGCTCCGTGGTGCGCCATGATAACTGCCTTGCTGTCCATATCGGCGGCGACTGCGGCGGCGACGCCCTTTTTGAGCTTCTTCGTGCCGGGCAGACCGTAAGAGCCGAGCATGACTCTGTCGCCTATAATCTTGCGTCCCTTTTCGGTCAGCGAGGGGATTCCCTGCGTTGTTGCGCTGATTATGGACGCAAACTTCTGATGGGTGTGAATGACGAAGCCCGCGTCGGGATGGGCCTTGTAGACCTCGGCGTGAACGCCCTTTTCGGAGGAGGGCTTGACGTTGCCCTCATAGCTCAGAGTGTCGATTTTCACCTCAACAATGTCGTCGGGGGTCAGTCCGTCGTAGGGCTTTCCGCTCGGGGTGATGACGAAGCTGTTTTCGTCAACGCGGCAGCTGACGTTGCCCCAGGTTCTTGCGATAAGACCGTTCTCGACAAGGCGCAGACCCGCTGCGATAACTTCTTTTTTTGCCTGTAAAATATCCATGAAAACCGTCCTTTCGGGAAAAAGATTTAAATTGTGCCGGTGAACAATTTTGTACTACAGTTCAATTATAACACAAGCAGACCAAATGTCAACAATTTACTTCTCGGTCTCGCTCTCTTCTTTTGACTCTTCTTCGGGCTCTTTTTCGCCCTCGGAGCCGTCCGCCGTCGGAGCCGGAGCGTCCTGCGCCGCTGCCTTTTTCGAGCTGCGCCAGATGTGTATAACTCCGTCGTCGTTGAGAACCTTGAGCACGGTTATCATTATAGGCATAATAAATATTCCGATAAAGCCGAACAGCTGAACGCCGATATACATACCCATTATGCTGACTATCGCCGGGATGCCGAGGTTGTTTGCGACTATCTTCGGCTCGATTATCTGACGTATGACGGTTATGCAGGCATATATAACGAGCAGTCCGATACCGAGACCGTAGCTCTTATTTATCAGCGAGAACACCGCCCACGGTATAACGACCGTTCCCGTGCCGAGCACGGGCAGGATATCGACGATTGCGATGATTATTGCGATAATAAATATATATCCGCTCTTGTAGACGCCTATAATTTTGAGCACGCCCAGACCTATCAGCATTTCGAAAAAGGTGACGAGCATTATAAGCGCATAGGACTTGACGAGCTTGCCCATGGAGGAGACCACTATCTTCTTTGTCTTTGAGAGCGTTCTGCGCTTCTGCGGGGTCAGCTGATTCTTGATAAAGCCGACTATGCCGTCATATCCGGCGGTCATAAAGCAGGCCGCGATAATAAACAGGAGCATACCGACCAAGATGCTCGGTATCTGCTTTGCGGTTGACCAAACGCCGCTGAGCGAGGGCTTGAGAAGTGACAGGAGGTTTATACCCGCGCTGCTCTCGCCGTTCTGCGTGCGCAGAGCCGCCCGCTCCTCCGATGAGAGCAGGAGATTGTCGGACAGCGATTTTATCGCTTCCTCCACGGAGCTCTTGAGTCCTCCGGGCAGGCGCTCGGCGAGGCGGTAGAGTGACTCCTCCCAGCCCTTTACGTAGTCCGGAAGCTTCTTGAGCCATTCGCCGAGAGTCGAAGCGAGGCCCTTTGCCTCTGTCACGACCCTTGCACCCACCAGGGCGATCAAGGTTGCCAGCAGCGCGATTATCAGCAGAACCGCAATAACGGAGACGATTCCTTTTTTGATATGCGTCTTTTTCGAGAGGAAGTTTGTCGGGCGCTGCAGCGCGACTGCGAGGACAAAAGCGAATATGAACGGCGCGACAGTCCAGAACGCATATTTCATAAACAGATAAAACGCACCGAGCACGAGCGCGATATACGCGACGTTTATCAGCACGGCTCTTCTTCTTTCAACAGTTTCCGGAGACATTTTCTGCACCTCTTCTTTCAACGGTCTTTATTTCTGTTTACGGTTTCAAGGCGGCATAATACATCATATATATTATACTATTTTGCCTTAAAACTCAATGAGTTTGAAAAATACTTCACAAAAAAGTAAAAAAGTTTTCTTTTGAGACTTTATCGCTGCCCGCCTTTGTGATAAAATAGTAAAAAAATAAGAGTGGGGAGAAAGTTGCCATGTATATAGCTATAATGGGCTACGGCGTTGTCGGAAGCGGCGTTGCCGAGGTCATCAACAAAAATCACGACAGTATAGTAAGAAAGAGCACTCAGTCCGAGCTCGAGATAAAATACATCCTCGACCTCAAGGATTTCCCCGGGGACCCCAACGAGAAGCTCTTTATAAAAGATTTCAACATCATCCTCAACGACCCCGAGGTTAAGGTTGTCGTCGAGACAATGGGCGGCCTTCATCCGGCATACGAGTTTGTCTCCGCCTGCCTCAAGGCGGGCAAGAGCGTCGTCACCTCGAATAAAGAGCTTGTCGCCGCCAAGGGCTGCGAGCTGCTGAAATATGCCGCGCAGCACAACGTGAACTTCCTGTTTGAGGCGTCGGTCGGCGGCGGTATTCCGATAATCAGACCGATAAGCCAGTGCCTCGCCGCAAATGAGATAGACGAATTCGCCGGCATATTAAACGGCACGACAAACTTCATTCTCACCAAGATGATAAACGACAATATGGCGTTTGAGGACGCGCTCAAGCTCGCGCAGGATAACGGCTACGCC
>ULUG01058144.1_pt1 | contig 10624 bp, 7 predicted proteins | sample 1958331 | NCBI WGS metagenome assembly ULUG01 (sample SAMEA4835755, study PRJEB28245) | human gut metagenome | biome: gut microbiome; material: fecal sample | place: Denmark | collected 2008
CGGCATAAAGCTCATCGACGATGCAGGAATCAAGAAACAGTTCGCCATAATAGAGAGACTCATGCAGGCCGCCGACGGAATAATAAACTGCGGCGATGCCGGACAGGAGGGAGAACTGATACAGCGGTGGGTGATGCAGAAAGCAAAGGCCAAGTGTCCGGTGAAACGTCTGTGGATATCGTCTATGACAGACGAGGCCATACGCGAGGGATTCAACTCGCTGAAAGACCAGTCGGAGTATAATCCGCTATACATAGCAGGACTGAGCCGCGCTATAGGCGACTGGATTCTGGGAATGAACGCCACGCGACTGTACACGCTGAAGTATGGTCAGAACCATCAGGTATTGAGCATCGGACGTGTGCAAACGCCTACACTCGCACTGATAGTGAATCGTCAGAAGGAGATAGACAATTTCAAACCTGAGCCTTACTGGGTGCTTTCCACCATCTATCGCAACACACTCTTCACCGCCACAAAGGGTCGGTTCGCCTCTAAGGAAGAGGGCGAAAAGGCTTTTGAGACCATTGCCGGTAAACCATTCTGCATTACCGACGTTCAGAAAAAGAACGGTACCGAGGCACCGCAACGCCTCTTCGACCTCACATCTCTGCAGGTGGAGTGCAACAAAAAGTTCAGCTACAGCGCGGAGACCACGCTCAACCTCATACAAGCATTGTATGAACGCAAGCTCACAACATATCCACGTGTTGACACACAGTTCCTCAGCGACGACATATATCCCAAGTGTCCGTCCATACTCAACGGTCTGCGCGGCTATCAGGAACTAACCCGACCGTTGCTGGCAAAGGCTCTGATAAAACCCAAACGCATTTTCGACACATCCAAGGTGACCGACCACCATGCCATCATACCCACCGGTGTGCCGGCTGTGAATCTCACCGACATGGAGCGGAATGTTTACGATCTTATTGCCAGACGGTTCATCGCCGCATTCTGGCCCGACTGTAAATTCTCCACAACAACGGTGTTGGGAAAGGTTGAGGATGTGGAGTTCAAGGTGAGCGGAAAGGAGATTCTTTCACCGGGATGGCGCACAGTGTATGCCAAGGAAGACACCATTGCACCGGATGATGATGCTAAAAAAGGTGATGACGAGCGCACACTGCCTACCTTTGTCAAAGGAGAGAGCGGACCGCACGAGCCTACTCTGACAGAGAAGAGCACCACTCCACCAAAATACTACACCGAAGCAACACTGCTGCGCGCAATGGAAACTGCCGGCAAATTCGTGGAGGATGAGACGCTGCGCGCCGCATTGAAGGAGAACGGCATAGGTCGTCCGTCATCACGGGCCAACATAATAGAGACGCTCTTCAAGCGCCGTTATATCAAGCGTGAGCGCAAAAACCTTGTCGCTACACAGACAGGCATCGAACTGATAGACACCATTCACGAGGAGCTGCTCAAGAGTTGCGAGCTCACAGGCATTTGGGAGAAAAAGCTGCGCGACATAGAACACAAGAAATATGATGCCGCACTGTTCATCAACGAACTGAAGGCGCAGATCACGGAGATTGTAAACGACGTGCTGCGCGACAACAGCAACCGACGCATAACGACGACAACCGACGAGGATCTAAAGAAAAAACGCACCACACGCAGCACCACAAGAAAGAAAGCCACAACCCAGTCAGGCGGGAAAACAAGCATAGCAGCCAAGCCGGCCAAGCCTCAACCAACCGCCGACGACAGCATAATAGGCACAAAATGTCCGCTGTGTGGAACAGGTACTATAATAAAGGGAAAGACGGCATACGGATGCAGCAACTGGAAAAACGGATGCAACTACAGAATAGCTTTCGCTAAAAAAGATAAATGAATGAATATTTGATACACCTAAAAACCGTTGCTTCGCAATAAAGCAGCGGTTTTTTCGTTTCTTAATGAAAGTAGAAAGACCGACCGAAAATGAGAAAATACATATATATACCCGCAATCATCATGGCTTGTGTCATGATTTGTTCGTGCGGAGCGGAACGCAATCTGAAAAAAGCGGAGAAGTATCTCGCGCTGGGCGAATACTACGATGCTGCCACACAATTCAAGCAGGCATACACCAAGACACCGCCTAAAGAGCGCGACAAAAGAGGACAGTATGCACTGAAAATGGCATTCTGCTATGAGAAGACAAACTCTGTACAGAAAGCGGTAGCGGCATACCGCAACGCAATACGCTACAATCAGGCAGGCACCAACGACCGTCTGTCATACGCACGTCAGCTGCTAAAGGCTGGCGACTACAAGCAGGCTGCCACCGAGTTCAAGGCCGTACTGGACTCAATGCCCGACAATCTACTTGCCAAAAACGGCCTCATCTCTGCACAGAATGCCCCGCAATGGAAGAAGGACGGCTCAAGATACACCGTGAAACGTATGGATGTGTTCAACTCACGACGCGCCGAATTCTCACCGGTTCTGGCCGGCGATCAATACGAAAAACTATATTTCACTTCGACACGCAACGAGGCTCAAGGCAACGAACTGAGCGGTATAACCGGCACAAAGCCCGGCGACATATTCATGTCTGAGAAAGACGATAAAGGCAAATGGGGTAAACCAGAAGCCGTACAGGGAGGACTAAACACCGACTTTGACGAAGGTGCTTGTGCATTGTCGCCCGACCAGCGCGAGATGTATCTCACCCAATGCCAGACAGACCCTTCATATCCGCGCTACGCACAGATAGTTACATCGTCGAGAGCAGACGCATCGTGGGGCAAATCCTCACCACTCGAAATAACGAAAGACACATTGTCAAGCTACGCCCACCCTGCCGTGTCGCCCGACGGACAATGGCTTTACTTCACGTCTGACATGCCGGGAGGAGTCGGAGGGCTCGATATCTGGAGAGTACGGATAACCTCTGCAGGACTGGGAGGCGTTGAAAACCTCGGTGAGCCGATAAACACGCCGGGCGACGAGATGTTTCCTACGTTCAGGCCTAACGGCGATCTGTACTTCTCGAGCAACGGACATCCGGGAATGGGAGGCCTCGACATATACATAGCCAAGCCTGACAAGAGCGGACGATACGTGCTGGAGCATCCGGGATATCCGCTCAACTCGCAGGCCGACGACTTCGGAATGACCTTTGAGGGTGTGCACAACCGCGGCTATTTCTCCTCAAACCGCAACGACGGACGCGGTTGGGACCACATCTACAGCTTCGAGAATCCGGAGATAATACAGAATGTCAAGGGCTGGGTTTACGAACAGGACGGTTACGAACTGCCGTCGGCACAGGTTTACATGATAGGCGACAACGGCACCAACCTGAAGCTGAGCGTGAAGGGCGACGGCTCTTTCGAGCAAGTGATAAAGCCTAACGTGCAATACATATTCCTCGCCACGTGCAAAGGTTTCCTCAATCATAAGGAGGAACTGAAGGCTGAAAAGACCGAGGAGTCAAAAGAATACGTGCTCCAGTTCCCGCTGGCATCAATCACGGCACCCGTACTCATCGACAACATATTCTACGATTTCGACAAAGCTACGCTCCGACCGGAATCCACAAAGGCGCTCGACGAACTGGTGAAACTGCTGAACGAGAACCCCAACGTGACCATAGAGCTGAGCGCACACTGCGACTACAAGGGTTCGTCTGAATACAACAAAGGACTGGCGCAGCGACGTGCCGAAGCCGTTGTCGATTATCTCATAAGCAAAGGCATTGCGCGCGACCGTCTCAGTCCGGTGGGCTACGGAAAAGAAAAACCGAAAGTCATACGCAAGAAACTGACAGAGAAGTATGATTGGTTGAAGGAAGGTGACGTGCTTACGGAAGACTTCATAAAAAAACTCGACGAGAAAAAGCAGGAGATATGCAACCAGCTGAACCGCCGTACGGAATTCATTGTGCTGCGCACAACATACGGAATGTTCGACGAGAAAGGCAATCTGAAGACACAGCCCAAGCCCCAATCAACAACGAAAGAAGACAAAAAGGAGGATGACTTCGACATTTTCATCGAGTGAAAATAAATCGAAGCCACCCCCGACAACTACACATTATAATATAAAAAACGCTAATTGTCGGACGTCAGCATATTGTATAAGGCTACGTAAACAAATGTAAAGAACGTCATAACCATCATTACGACCGACACTCCGCTGACATCTATTGATATGGCGGAAGTGAATGCGTCAATCACAAAGTTGGATGCAAGACGCTTCAACATTGCAAAACCGTCTGAAAAGAAGAACAATGCTATGCCCGCAGCCGTGCAGACAATAGCCCATATTCTGTTAAGACGCTGTTTATAAACATAGTCCGACGAAGGAAGCTCACTCATCACACGGCGTGAGAATCCATCGTCCGGTATTTCTTTACGGGCATACTCCTCAAAAAGAGATATTATCTTCTTATCCTCATTTTCAGTCATATCCGTTTTGTTTTAAAAAGTTCGACAGTTTTTTCTTTCCTCTTGATATGTGCGACTTCACCGTTCCCTCAGCCATTCCGGTGATTTCAGCTATGCGGTTTATCTGATAACCGTCTATCAGCTGTAGGCTCAGGCAAGAACGTTCGTTGTCGTTCAGCCGTGCGAGTGCGTCGTAAATATCCATCTTCAGATTGCCGTCAGCAGCGACAGTCCGCGTTTTCATTCCCGGCACACCATCGATATCGCATGTCGTTTTCGACCGTCTCCTGTAATCAAGCAACACATTATAAGCAATCTTGTAAAGCCATGTCGAGAACGCAGCCAGCCCACGGAACTTGGTGATATTAACGTAAGCCTTGATGAACGTGTCTTGAGCGAGATCATCACTCAGTTGTTTGTCACCCAAAGTCTGGCTCAGGAAGAACCGCCTTATAGGTGACTGATATTTCACCACAAGACGATCGAAAGCACGTCTGTTGTGAAAAACAGCCACCTGAGTAACAAGAGAGATGTCGTTCAAATCGTTCACTGCAGATCCGTTTATTAGTTATTGTCGTTCTGCTTGTCGGCCGGTGCATCTTGCACATCGTGTGCGTCAGCCGGTCGGTCCTGCTTCTGAGCGTTCTGTCCGGGTATATAGCTGTCCTGCTGCAGGCCGGAACCACGATAGCGATTGTTCTTAGTCGCATCTTGTTTGTGGCGGCCCCCCGGTACGGTCCGTGCTATAACCATCTGTCCTATACCGAAGCACATAACGAGTAATCCTACTCCCACAAGGGCTTCTGCGCCCCAACACCCGAACATAAGCACGAGTCCCAGTCCCAAGGCAACATTCTGTATGCCACGCTTCCACATATAGTCGTCGCGCACTTTTTCGTATTCTGCCGGCTTATATTCCGCATGACCGTAATTCTGTTCCATCTCTTTCTCTCTGAGCAGGACCCTATCGTTATGGCGTTTGAAAAGATATCTTATCAACAGCACTACGATAATTATCGGAACAAAGATGAAAACAAGGAACAGAAGCGTAAGCAGTATGGCAATGATAATTCCGCCAGCGCCTACCGTCCACAATGCATTATAGAAAGTGAACGGATCGCCATAATCTGCCGGATTAACACTGTTCACTTTCACCGGAATATTTACCGACGATGCCGAATCATCGTCACCGGCATCATAAGTGGTTGTGTCAGAGTAAGCCTCAACCGCCTCGTAAGCCGTATCCACACGCTGAACCTGTGCAGCATCATCCACATGCTGGTGACGATGACGCGGAACTACTCCCGCCCCTGCATTCAATGCGGAATACATCACCAATACTAATAATAAATGTCTCATCACGTTATCTGTTTTTTATTGTTTCTGTTGGTTAGACGAACCATACCATTGTTTCGTTGCAAAGAAAATGATTTTTTCATAACATAAGCTGACTTTTCGTCCTGTTATATACCGTTGACCCAGAAAATTCATGCCTTACAACGGCTGTTTTTAGTTGTATTTCGACAAGAATACATATATTTTAACCGACATAAATATTATAAGAATAAGACGGTATCCTGTTCCGTAGCTACAGCTTTGTAGAAAAGCTCACCCTATATATATAAAATAAAAGTATGAAATATTATATTCATATAAAATAACGAGAACCCAAAACGTCACTGTAGCCGGACTCCTTGACATACGGAAGTCGACCACAGCGTTGACGTTAAGCGATAAATAACCGGACTAGAATTATCCGTAAAGAAGGTAAATTCAACAGAAACTAAATATAGCATCCACTATTTCTCTTCCGGAATTCATTATACATATAGCCCAATTCACATCCACATAATGCAAATAAAATATGCAGAAAGGGCATCACCTGATTATTATTTTCCTTACAACCGATGCTTTTGACTTCGCATCTTTCACTCTAAGTACATAACATCCGGACGACAACTCCTCAACATAATGCCTTATGTTCTTTCTGTCATCAACAACCCGACCGTCAATTGAGTATATCACAACACTGAAATCTGTTTCATTCTCTATTTCGACAATGTTGTTATACACCTTTATATTAATATCCTTCATCACATCAGAAGATATACCGGTCTGAGGTAAACCGGTCTTACGGCCTTTGCATTGTCCATAACTATTCAATGCCACACAATAGACATAATTTCCATAATCGCCCAATGCTATCGTATATTCGTCGCAAGTGCCCGCATAGAACACCGTATCAGTATAAACATTAACCCGCGGACCGCCGGGTTCATAAACATAAAGCGCGGCATAATCATAATTGTCTATGTCGAACGAAAGCCGTGCATAAGGCGACATATCATCACCTTCCACATTCCATACATCCAGCACATTTATCTTCGGTTCACCGGGCAACACATCCAGTTTGTAGTCAAAACGGTATGACAAAGTGAATTGTCCATGACTGTCGTGCCGATATGCTTTTGCCATGAAACGGCACACACCATCAGTAGGCCAGCTCTGATTTCCCCAACCGTCTCCACCTATGCAGGTTGATATGCCCGTCTCAGCATCCTTCTCAAATCTACATTCCAAAGATTCCGGCGTTACGTTAAACGTGTATGAATCATCTCCATCTACACGCGTACACAGCTCCCGGCATTTATCATCGAGACATAAATACCACTTTATAGAATCCGTTTCGCTTGACTGGTCATCTGAAACCGTCATCGTAATGCAATCCTGGTCATGTAGTACATTTTCCCAGACTGCACCATCATCCGACACATTGCTATTATCATTGGCGGATATTGAAACAACACACTCTTTTCCTGTAAAGAAGCAACCTTGTACCAAACGGCTGGCTGAACCATATTCATTTTCCAGAGAAACGTCTATGTAAACATTAAGACCTGCCACCAATCCTGAAACATGTATCATACCACCATTGAACGCATACTCATGTATGCTTCCTGAATCATCCGACACCAGTACCGTTCCTTTCTCAGCTCCGCGCTGACGTATCATAATATCAAGTCCATAAAGACCGTCTCCGGTCCCCGTAATATTCGAAACACTGACATCTTCTATAAGCGGCCGCGTCTCAAGAGTAAGCGGGAAATGATATTCTGTTTCAGAGAATTTTGCCGTGACCCGTGCCTGTAAACATCCGTACTCATCCATGGAATTGGCTATGACCGAGGGCTCCACATGAAATATACTGCCATTATATGTGCTTACAGTGCGATAAACTCCCGACTCCTTGTCGTATATCTGATATTCCCAGTCTGCGGAAGCGGAACTGCCGGTAACGGTATCGCGCAACGTGAAATCATAACTTTTGTATAACGAACCATATCCCAACGCGTCTATACTGTCACAGGATATGTATCTGTCATGTCTGTAAACATCCCATCCTGTTGCCTGCAACACATTCAGTGTCTCACGGTTTACAGGCAGCCTTTGCGACAAGTCATGTATCGGATACTCTAAAATATTGTCGCGTCCAAGCGAGAAATACACACCGCTCACACCCAGTATGAATCCGTCAGTATCGTACATATCATACACGAAACCGTCACTCTTCAACCTTACATCTTTATTTGCAAAGAACCGTTCAAACTCTTTTCCTTCAGCATCTTTCAGGTCGGCAAGACTTTGTTCTCCGTTATAAATCAGTCTGTCGAAAGCAGACGGTGTGTGATTGACGGCAAAACCGACACCCGACGCACGTTCCACCAAAGACGAACCGAAGCCGAGCACATGACCGATATGGCGCATAAATCCGCTCAGCAGACACACAGAGCCATTATAACCATCATCATACTGCCACGATGAATCCCAGTCTATACCGGCATTAACCATTATAGTATCATTGACAGGAATGCCATACGGAAATTCCTGACTGTAGAGATTGTCGGGCAAAGATGTGTCCTCAGACTTCCTGCTGTATGTCACACGTGTTGATATAGCGATGTCCGGATCCATGTTTTCGGACACTGACAGATAAAAAGAAACAGGAACCTTAATGTTTATCTTGTCTTCCCACACATCCAAAGCCAGTTTCAGACAATGTCTCACACCGTCTGTCATAAAACTATTATCATCGTAGCCGACAACAAACTTTCCTAATCTTGATTTTATAACACCTTTATTTCTTGCGGCATTGCTTTCCTTTTTCAACAATGTCTGTCTCCGTGGCACGTCCTGCGATATATGGTCTGAATAACAGACCACCATTTTTTCGTCACCATTGGTCTGGGCTTTTAAAAACGAAAGACAGGCCAAACATATTAAAAGCAAAATACCTCTGAGTTTCATACTTACCGTGTTTTTGTGTTAATCAATGCTGATCTGATGTTTTTCTTAAACTCAAATGAAACCGTATATCCGCCATGGCAGATTATGATACCATTAAAACAATGTACTAAAACAGCACATCCTATACTGTTTTCAAGAACGTTGAAAGCTAAGAAATATTATGAATTATAGTTAATAATATGCTCTTAATGTGAACATTTCAGTTACATACGTCACCATAAAGATAAGTTCCCTCATATTGACAAGCGTATCTTAAAATACACCATATCGCCCTGTTTCTGTATATTCATGCAATTTCCGCAGTAAAATATTTTGACAAAAAAATTTTGCAAAATAGAAAAACGGAGGACGACGAAAAAGGCTTTATCGCATGAAGGCAGCAATAACGTCACACCGTTTTATCATCCGCAGCAAGCGTTTCCAACGACCGGAAAATACAAAAGAGCCCATATCGCATCGTAATATAGCCCTAATCAGCACACGATATCGCCCATTTCGGCCCCTGAAATGGGCTCTTTCGCACCCTGAAAAAGACCATTTCGCAACACGAGGGCGACCGATCCGCAATGCGACAATCCGTAAACTGTTGGCTATCAGGCAAATGCGTAAAGTGCTCAAAACTCACGTATTTGCAGCCGAATGACCTGTTGCTCGAAAATATTCGAGTTTTGAGCAGTTACGATAAATATTTATTCATAATGCGGAACGGATAATTGTATATTTATACACAAACGTAGAAGAGACCGGATCTGGCATACATTATCATAAACGAATACAAACATCACTTGCATACGAACGACACATTAGATGTGAATATCCGAAAAGCCAATCAGTTAAACATAATAGACCAATTGTAAAATATATTTACTACATTTGCAGATAAATTACGAATACAGACATGACTCTGCCCGAAGAATTCATAAAATACACGCGGGAACTCATGGGCGACAGCAGGTTCGAGTCGCTCGTGGCAGGACTGACGGATGCCGCACCGGTGAGCATAAGGCTGAATCCGCTGAAATGTGACGTCGCGAACACCGTGATAACAGGGAAGAAAGGCGACGTGGCATGGTGCCCAACGGGAGTGTATCTGAACGAAAGACCGAACTTCACGTTCGATCCGCTGCTGCATGCCGGGGCATACTATGTGCAGGAAGCATCGTCGATGTTTGTGGCACACGTGTTGCGACAGACGGTGACCGGCAGTGTGAGAATGCTCGACTTGTGTGCCGCTCCCGGCGGTAAATCGACAGCGTGCCGCACATTCCTGCCTGAAGGCAGCCTGCTCGTAAGTAACGAACCCGTCAGGACGAGGGCTAACATTCTGAGCGAGAACATGCAGAAGTTCGGCCATCCGGACGTGATTGTGACCAACAACTATCCGCGAGATTTCAGAAAGTCGGGGCTCATGTTCGACATCATACTGGCCGACGTGCCGTGTTCCGGCGAGGGAATGTTCCGCAAGGACGAAGGCGCGATAAGCGAATGGAGCGTGCAGAATGTGGAGAACTGCCGCCGGTTGCAGCGCGAGATTGTAAGCGATATATGGCCATGCCTGAAGCCGGGCGGACTGATGATATACTCCACATGCACGTTCAATGCCCACGAGGACGAGGAGAACGCGGCATGGATAGCCGAAGAGCTGGGAGCGGATTTCGTTGAGATAGCCATCAGTCCGGAGTGGAACATCACGGGACCATTGGTAGGCGACAATACGTCATACCGTTTTCTGCCCGGCACGAGCGAGGGCGAGGGACTGTTCATGACCGTACTGAGGAAACACGGACAGCATGACACGCCAGCGAAGGCATCCGCAAACAAAAAGCAGAACAGAAAAACAGACAAGGCTGTGAGCCTGCCGCTGACCGGCAGCGACGACTTCGAGACAAGAGAGAGAGGCGACCGTCTGGTGGCAATACCGAAGAAATGGGCCG
>ULUG01035207.1_pt1 | contig 10571 bp, 7 predicted proteins | sample 1958331 | NCBI WGS metagenome assembly ULUG01 (sample SAMEA4835755, study PRJEB28245) | human gut metagenome | biome: gut microbiome; material: fecal sample | place: Denmark | collected 2008
GCGCTGGGCAGGTGTACGGCGCAGCGTTCTCCGCGGGAGAAAATCGCCCGAATCGGCTGATGGCTGACACGCCGATGAAGGTTGAGGACTATGTGGCGGAAATCAGCCGCTTCGGCGACCGCTTCCTATTCCTTGGCGACGGTATGCCTGTGCATCGGCAGAAGCTGCAAACCCTGCTGGGGGATGCTGCCACGTTCGCGCAGCCGCATCAGGCGTTCCTTCGCCCGGCAGCAGTGGCGTACCTTGCGTCGCTGGAGACGGAGACGGTTGATTACCTGACACTCATGCCGCTCTACCTGCGCGCCCCGAACGCCGCGCTCAACAAGAAGCTGACGGAGGGTCTCCATGCCTGAAATCACGATTCGTCGGATGACGATGGACGACGTGGACGGCGTGTATGCCGTGGAAATCGGCACGTTTGTCGATGCGTGGAGCCGCGACGCGTTCGTTAGCGACATGAAAAATCCTGTTGCACGCTACCTCGTGGCGGAGCAGGACGGGAAAATCATCGGTTATGCGGGCGCGTGGGTCATCCTCGATGAGAGCCACATCACCAACATCGCTGTGCTAAAGGAACACCGCGGGCAAGGGACAGGAAAACGCCTGACGCACGGGCTGCTGCAATACCTCTCTAACCTCGGTGCGGCATACGCGACGCTGGAAGTCCGCCGCAGCAATGAAATCGCGCAGAACCTCTATAAGTCGCTCGGCTTCGTGCAGCTTGGCGTTCGCAAGCGCTACTACGCTGACAATGGCGAAGACGCGCTCATCATGGTCTGCGACCACATGCCGGCGGCTGACCCGGATTTCACGGAAGCCGAAACGGTATTTGAAGAATAAGCAATGGCGCTCGTCACATGACGGGCGCTTTTTTTGAAAGGAGCAGCTTATGGCGACGATTCTGGTGACGCACGGCATCCCGGCAGAGGGATTTTCGCTGCTTTCGGGAGAGAAAATTGTGATTCCGAAGCCGCTCATGCAGTTCTCGACGGACGAACTTGCGGCGCTGATTCCGGCGGCGGATGCGGTCGTTGCGTGCGGCGCGCTGCCGGGGGAAATCATCCGCAGGGGGAGAAAGCTGCGCATTATCGCGGGCTATGGCGCGGGCTATGACGGCGTGGACGTGCGCGCAGCGGCGGAATGCGGCATACCGGTCACGAACCTGCCCGACACCGTGACGGACAGCACGGCGGAGCTCGCCATCGGGCTGATGCTTGCAGTTTCGCGCAGAATTGGGGAAAACAGCCTCCGCGCGCGAGAGGAAGCGCCGGAAAACCTGTTCGGCATGGGCAGAAACATGGGGCGCAGTCTGCGCGGGCAGACGCTGGGTCTCCTCGGCTGTGGGCGCATCGGCAAGCGGACAGCGGAAATCGCGGCGGCGCTCGGAATGCGCTGCATCGGGTACAGCTGGCACGGGGTGAATCATCCGCAGGTGGAAAGCGTGACCCTGCCGGAGCTGCTGGCGCAGTCTGACGTGCTGTCCCTGCACTGCCCGCTGACGCAGGAGACGCGCCGGCTGCTTGACTGTTCTGCGCTGGCGCGAATGAAGCAGGGGAGCATCCTCATCAACACGGCGCGCGGGGCGATTGTGGACTGCGACGCACTGGCGGATACGCTGGAATCGGGTCATCTGCGCGGCGCAGGGCTGGACGTGTACCCGGATGAGCCGCATATTCCGCCGCGGCTGATCGCGCTGCCGCAGGTTGTGCTGACCCCGCACATCGGCACGAACACGCAGGAGACAAGGCTGCGGATGGCGGAGGGGTGCGCACGGCAAATTGCGGATGCACTGGCGGGAAAACGACCGGCGCATGTGGTGAATGGGGTAGAATAATGCCAAAATTAAAACAGCAGCAGGGCGACAAGCGTCTCTGCTGCTGTTTTTGTAAAGTCAAAATGGCGTGTTCAGGCGATAGCACGTTATTTCGTCCACGCGTCAAACTCTTCATCCGTCGCAAGCACGGTGTGTGTGCCGCCGACGGAATGCTCCGTTCCTTTGGCGTAATCAATGCCACTGGTGGCGTAGTTGTAGGTCAGCGCAACGCGGTGCTTTTCCACCACGGGATTGGGGTGGGGAATGGCGGACAGCAGGCTCTTGGTGTACGGATGAACCGGATGGGAGAAAATCTCCTCCTTCGTACCGGATTCCACCATGTAGCCCAAATGCAGCACGCCGATGCGGTCGGATATGTACTTCACCATGCTCAATGCATGTGCGATAAACAAGTACGCGCACTGCGTTTCCGCCTGAATGTCCTTCATCAGGTTCACCACCTGCACCTGAATCGACACTTCCAATGCGGAAATGCACTCGTCGGCGATAATCAGCTTGGGGTTCATAATCAAGGCGCGGGCAATGCCGACGCGCTGACGCTGACCGCCGGAAAACTGGTGCGGATAGCGGGCAGCGTGCTCCGGCGAAAGTCCGACTTTCTTAAGCATTTCGCTGATTTTCTCCTCGCGCTCCTGCCGATTGGCGAAGCGGTGGTGGATGTCCATGCCTTCGCTGATGATGTCGCCGACCTTCTTGCGCGGATTCAGACTCGCCATCGGGTCTTGGAAAATCATCTGCATATCCGAGCGGAGCATACTGCGCGTGTTGCGGTCAAGCGCGCCGGAAATCACCTTGCCGTTGAAGGTGATGCGACCGTCCGTCGGGTTATACAGGCGGATGATGCTGCGCCCGATGGTCGTCTTGCCGGAGCCGGATTCGCCGACCAGCCCGTAGGTTTCGCCCGGATAGATGTTGAAGGACACGCCGTTGACGGCCTTGACCGTGTAGGTGCGGGAGACAGGGAAGTGCTGAACAAGATTTTCTACTTTCAATAGCGGCTCGCTCATAGATACTTGGCAGCCTCCTTCTTCGCCCGTTCAAGGCGCTCCTTCAATTCCTTCGGCATCTCAAAGGCGGGTGCGTCCGGGTGGAGCAGCCATGTGGCGGCGTAATGGGTTTCGGAAACTTTGAACAGCGGCGGTTCTGCCTTCTTGTCGATGACCATGGCAAAGCGGTTGCGCGCGGCAAAGGCATCGCCGACCGGTTCATGCAGGAGGTTGGGCGGACTGCCCGGAATGGAGTACAAGCGGTCATCCGCCGTCTCCAAATCTGGCATGGCGGACAAAAGACCCCATGTGTAGGGATGGCATGGCTCGTAGAAGATTTCCTCTACATTGCCCACTTCGACGATTTTCCCAGCGTACATCACATTCACATAATCCGCCACCTTCGCGACGACGCCAAGGTCATGCGTGATGTAAATGACGGATAGGTGCATTTTCTGCTGAATCTGCTTGATGAGGTCGAGAATTTTACTCTGGATTGTCACGTCCAGTGCGGTGGTGGGTTCGTCGCAGATAAGAATGTCCGGTTCGGCGGAGAGCGCAATGGCGATAACGACGCGCTGCCGCATACCGCCGGAAAGCTGGTGCGGATAGTTGCGGAAGCGCTTTTCGGCATCGGTGATACCCACCAGTTCCAGCAGCTGCAGGGCTTTCGTGCGCGCCTCGTCCTTTGGCATGTGCTTGTGCAGCAGCATGCCCTCCATAATCTGCTTGCCGATGGTCATCGTGGGGTCAAGGCTCGTCATAGGGTCTTGGAATACCATCGCGAGGCGTTGACCGTTGTATTCCGTGCGCAGCTGCTTTTTGCTCAATTTCAGCAAATCAACGGTTTTGTCCTGTCCGTGCCCGTCATCGTATGTATACAGGATTTCGCCGCTGTTGATGGTGGCGTTGCTGTCCAGCAAGCCGACGGCGGCTTTCATCGTTACGGATTTTCCCGAACCGGATTCGCCCACGATGGCGACGGTTTCGCCCTTTTGCAAATCCAGATTGATGCCGCGGATGGCATGTACCACGCCGGCGTTCGTGCGGAAGGAAATATCCAGATTCTTGATTTGCAGAATGGTCTTTGCTGACATCTTGAATCCTCTCCTTTCACATGTCTTCCAGCTTGGGCGCGAGCGCCTCGCGCAGTCCGTCGCCGATGAAGTTGAAGCCCAGCATCAGCAGCGCCAGCACAATGCCGACGCCCACGAAGCTCAGAAACGCCTCGGTAAAGATGGCAGTCGGGATGGAGAACATCACCTGCGTGATAATCGGGCCGATGGTGTTGGGCAGAATCTCCTTGAAGATAATGTGTCCGTTGCCTGCACCCAGTGTGCGGCTGGCGAGAACATACTCCTGCTCCTTCATCTTCAGCATTTCTGCGCGGGCGATTTTGCTCATGCCAATCCACTCGGTCAGCAGCAGCGTTACAATCACCAGACCGATGCCTTTGGGCATAAAAATCGCCAGCATGGACACAATCACAAGCCGTGGGATGCTGTTGGCGATTTCGACGAAGCGCTGCATGATGCTGTCCACACGTCCGCCGAAGTAACCGGATAACAGCCCGTAGCTCATGCCAATGAGCATATCAATGATGATGGTGACGAAGGCAATCATCAGTGATACGCGCGCGCCGTACCACGTCCGTGTCCAGAGGTCGCGGCCGAGGTCGTCCGTGCCGAAGAGAAATGTTTTATCGGCATAAATGTCGTCGTAAGGTTCGCCCGTCACCATCTCGTGGATGGCAGGTACACGCGGGCTGATGCCGACGGCGGCCTTCTTGCGTCCATTGGCATTGAGCGCCGTGACGATTTCGTCATACGCATATCCGCTGAAAAGCGGCGCGACGAACGCCAGAAAAATCATCAGCAGTACCAGAATCAGCCCAATCATGGCGCGCTTGTTGCGGACAAAGTGCGTTGCGACACCCTTCCAGTAGCTTTGGGAAGCATAGTTGGTGTCGGTCGCAATGTCTGACTGCTCCAACTGCGCAAAGTCCCCGGCGACCGGGACGTATTCCGCTGCCTGCACCGGCGGGCAGGTTTCTAACTGTTTCATTCGTTTGTTTCCAGATGCAAGAGGCAGAGCGGTCTGCCTGAAGAGAACCGCTCTGCCTGAAGATTTCGATACGATTTTAGATTGGCTCAGCCTCTTCTAAAAGCGCACACGACTGATTACTTGATGACGGCACTCTTATACACGCGGTTCAGCGCGACAGGATGGAATTCAATCCCCTTAACGCCCTCAGTATCATCATTTTAAGAAAAAGTAAAGGGGCGATGAACGAAAAAACATGAAATGTGCAAAGTGGAGTGCACAGAGGGAAAATAAGAACAAGAGAAAAACAAAGGAATGTCCCAAATGGTGCGGAGAAAAGCAAACGCCGAAAAGTTCGAGAAGCCGTTTGAATATCATATACCTGAATCGGCAGTGAAAACACCTGGTATCACATGGTTCCTAAATGCTTGACTTTTCTTGCTGCCTATGTTATCTTTCTATTGTAGCGTTTGCTTTTTCTGCAGCCCCTTGCCGACGACTTGCATCTCCGCAAAGGGACGGTTATGCCACACTCCCCACCACCGTTAGGAGGTATCAAAATGGATTACATTCTGTTTACCTGTGCAGGAACGAGCGACCCTGTTCGCGGCAATCGCGACGGCGGCATTCTGCATATCATGCGCTATTATCACCCGAAGCGAGTATATCTCTTCCTCAGCCAGCAAATTGCCGACTTGGAAGCACAAGATCACCGCTTTGAAAAGACTTTCCAGCACATGCAGGAATACTGTGCGGCGCATGGTGTGGTTTATCAGCCTGAACTTATCATCCACAACAGCGGTTTGGATGACGTTTCAAAGATTGACCTCGTCGAAGAGCCGCTGCTGGAATATTTCACCTCTGCTGCCGTAGAGAATCCGAATTGCCGCATTCTGCTGAACCTGAGTTCTGGCACGCCCCAAATGAAAACGCTGATGCAGTTTCTTTCGGTTGATTCCCCTTACCATGTGTTAGGGGTTCAGGTTGATGGCCCGCAGAAAAAGAAAGGCGAAAAAGACCCGCCGCGCACGGACGATAGAATGTATAACGTCGACTATGAGTTGGAAACAAACTTTGATGATGAGCCGGATTGCCTGCCGGAAGGCGAACGGCGCAACAGAACGTCTGAGCCGGAAATGTTTGCCATCAAGCATCAGCGCCATCGCCATCAGCTGCTGAAGCTGCTGGAGCGGCAGGACTATGACGCCATGCTGGATATGTCGCAGAATTTACCCAAACAGCTGCGAACGCTGCTCCAGCATTTGAGCGCAAGAAACAACTTGCAAAGCGAGGAAGCCTACAAGCTGTCAAAGGAGCTGCCGAATTTGGGCTTTCCGCTGTATCCAGCGATGAAAAGTGATTCGCATTACCGCGATTTAAGCGAGTATTATCTGCTGCTGCGCAATCTGCAAAAACTGGGGCGGTATTCGGAATTTGTGCTGCGGCTGAATCCGTTTTTGACGGAGCTGCTATATACCCTGCTGATGCAGACGGAATTTGCTGGCTATCTGAAAAAGAGCAACGGTCGAATTGATGTCGCGACGGATGTGCTGAACAGCAAGCAACCGGAACTGATGAAAAGGCTTCAAGCCGAAGCGCAGAGAACGCTGCTTGATTACAAAAATTTTAGCATCTTTCTTGGCATTTCTATGCTGCTTGTCACAGATACACTCTCCGACGCGCATCGGAATTTCCTTCGTGCCTGCAATGCGCTCAACACAGCGCAGCGCAACACAGCCGCGCATCAGCTTCATGCTGTGCTGGAAGAGGACATCAAGCACGATTGCTTCTTCGGCATCAAGCACTATGGTTCTGCTGAAATCGTGCAAAAATTAGGCGAACTGCTGGCACAGGCATACCCGGATGTGTGCGACAAGTCGCTTTTCAGGATTTACGACCGCTGCAACGACTACATCAAGGCGCATTTGCAGCTGGGCGCTGCGAACCTCTAATTTTTGTGCGCCAAATCGGCAACTTTTTCAGAGGTTCACACCGCTTTGGGGATTGTTTTGACCAGTTTTGGGTGTTGGTTTGTCGAACTTTCGCTTGACTTTTTCTGCTGTTTGTGCTATTCTTCCATTATCAGCACAGCTTGTTTTGTGGGGTTTTGCTGATGCAGCTTAGCCCCGTGAGGGGACGGTTACGTTGCTTCCAATAATCCAATTACATCATTTTGACGATGCAGCTTAGCCCCGTGAGGGGACGGTTACCAAATGTCGAGCATCATCCCCACTGTCTCGACGGATGCAGCTTAGCCCCGTGAGGGGACGGTTACTTTGACATGGGGGTCGAAAAAGTATGCAAGCGAGATGCAGCTTAGCCCCGTGAGGGGACGGTTACCTTTTGGCTATGAACGTGTTGAACCGCTTGCGAGATGCAGCTTAGCCCCGTGAGGGGACGGTTACCTTTCGCGGCGGCGCTTGTGCGTCGCCGTCCGTCGGATGCAGCTTAGCCCCGTGAGGGGACGGTTACCGTTGATGTATGCGTCCATCTTTAACTACTCCTAGATGCAGCTTAGCCCCGCGAGGGGACGGTTACAGGACACGCGAACGGCACTTATCAAAACCGTGTTCGATGCAGCTTAGCCCCGCGAGGGGACGGTTACTTCCGTGACGATGAGCTTCGCTATGCTCTTGATTCTCGATGCAGCTTATCCCCGCGAGGGGACGGTTACTTCATTGCGCGGACGGAAATGTCACCTTGGTAATACGATGCAGCTTAGCCCCGCGAGGGGACGGTTACCGGATAACCGCCGCCACGCAAGCCGTCAGCCCCGGATGCAGCTTAGCCCCGCGAGGGGACGGTTACGAAGAACTCATTGAACCCCGGTGCATAGTAAATAGATACAGCTTAGCCCCGCGAGGGGACGGTTACCTCACATTTGTGAGATTGTACACGCCAACATTGGGATGCAACTTAGCCCCGCGAGGGGACGGTTACAATTTTTCACCTTTCGAGAATCGCCTATATGGAGAAGATGCAGCTCATCCCCGCGAGGGGACGGTTACTATTCGCCGAAATTCTGCTTGCAGATGTTCTGCGGATACAGCTTATCCCCGCGAGGGGACGGTTACGCGCTTGCGCCGTCTTTTCGACCTGTCACTCCCCGATGCAGCTTATCCCCGCGAGGGGACGGTTACGTCTTATTCTTGAACAGGTTCCCGAAGATGGACGATGCAGCTTAGCCCCGCGAGGGGACTCCGTCCATATGTTTTCTCCGGCAAATTTCCGTCATTTTATTGCCAATTCGCACATTCTCTGCTATACTTCATGGTGAACTTTTCCTTCTTGTTAACGGAGGTGGTTTTTTGAACGAATTAACTTTACAGGCAACCTTCGCCGGTCTGCTGCATGACATCGGCAAACTTGTCTGGCGCGCTGGACTGGGGAAACGCACGCACGCGTTCGCAGGCGCGGAATACTTGAAAGCACATTTTGCCGATCCCAAAGCGCAGAATTTCCTCGCCTGCGTGCAGTATCATCACGAGAAGGCGCTGCGTGCGGCTTCCTTGCCGGCGAATCATCCCGCCTATATCACCTGTGCAGCCGACTCGATTGCTGCCTCCATCGACCGCCGCGGCATCGAATCGGGCAATCAGGATTATGATGCTTCACAGCCGCTGCTGTCCATTTTCTCGCATCTCAATGGCGAACACCACAAGCAGTTTGTCGCTCCTATTCAGCCAAGCGGCAGCGTTCCGTTCCCCGTTTCCGCCGCATCCGTCGCAAAGGCTGACTACGAGCAGCTCTTCCGCCATTTTGAGCAGGGTTTATCGCATATCGGCTATGGCGCGGAATGGCTGAATGCGCTGCTTGCCTTGCTGGAAGAATGCACGTCCACTGTTCCTGCCAGCACCTATCGCGCGCAAAGTGAGGATGTTTCGCTGTATGACCATCTGAAAGTCACCGCTGCCGTCAGCGCCTGCATCAGCGAATATCTGCTGGCACAGGGGATTGACAATTGGCGGGACTATTTGCAGTCTCCCAACGCTGATTTCCACAAAACCAATGCTTTTCTTTTGTATACCGCTGATATTTCCGGTATTCAGAAATTCATTTACACCGTCGCCACCCGCGGCGCACAGCGCGCACTCCGCAGCCGTTCCTTCTTTCTGGAGCTGTTCATGGAGAATTACATCGACCTTGTGCTGGATGCGTGCGGTCTCAGCCGTGCGAATCTGCTTTACAGCGGCGGCGGTCATTGTTATCTGCTGCTGCCCAACACGGATGCCGTCAGAGCCACAGTGCGTGAAGTCAACCGAAAGACAAATGACTGGCTGATTGCGCAGTTCGGTATCCAGCTTTTCCTTGCCAACGGATGGTGTCCGTGCAGTGCTGATGCGCTGTGCAATCGCCCCGCGGAAGAATCCCCCTACAAGGAGATTTTCGCCAAGGCTTCCGCTGTCCTCAGTCAGCATAAGCTGCAGCGTTATTCCGTTGCGCAAATCAAGCGCTTGAATCAGTTTGACGATGCGCTTTCCGGGCGCGAATGCACCGTCTGCGGGCGCGTGGACAATTTGCAGGAGAATCGCTGCCCGTGGTGCCGCGCATTCGAGAACATTTCGCGGAAATTGCAGAATCCGCAGTATACCGCTTTTTGCATCACCCGCAATCCATCCGCATACGACTTGACCCTGCCTGACCGCAATGGTCAGGATGTTTCCCTGCTTTTGCTGACGGAGGACGAAGCCGCCAAGCAAATTGCGCAAGGCCGGCAGATGATTCGCTTGTACGGCAAAAATCGCACCATTCTCGGCGCGCAGATCTGCACACGGCTCGATTTGTGCGATTATTATGCCAGCAATCTGAACACATCGTTGGCGGCGCAGTCCGAGGGGATTCGCCGCCTTGCCATCTGCCGCATGGATGTGGACAATCTGGGCGAAGCGTTCATTTCCGGCTTTGAGCAGAAGGACAAGCCGCTGCCGAAGGAACGGTATCATTTCGTCACACTCTCCCGAACGACCGCGTTTTCTCGGCAAATGTCGCTCTTCTTCAAGCGCTATATGAACCTTGTGCTAACGCAGAATGAACAAAAGCCGCTGCAAATTGCCGTAATTTATTCCGGCGGCGACGATGTGTTTCTGCTGGGTGCGTGGAATGACGTCATCACCGCGGCAACGCGGATTACGGATGCTTTCCATGCTTATACATCCGGCGCATTGACCATCAGCGCAGGCATTGGGATGTACGATGCGAAATATCCCATCCGCATGGCTGCCGAAGAAACGGCCGCCTTGGAGCAGCACGCCAAAAACGAGCCCGGCAAAAATGCGATTGCCTTGTTTGATCCGCAGGAACATCACACCTATTCGTGGCCTGTCTTTACCAGCGCCGTCCTGGGCGAAAAATATCAGGCGCTGAAAACCTTTTTCGATGGGCAGGATGAGCGCAGGATGGCTTTCCTGTACAACATCACGCAGCTGCTTCGTCTCGCATCCACAGACAAGCTGAATCTGGCACGGTTAGCCTATCTGCTGGCACGCCTGAAGCCAAGCAGCTTTGATAAGGAAAAAAGCGCACAGTACGACGCATTCTCCAAGGCGGTGTACCGCTGGGCAGCCATTCCGCAAGAGCGCGACCAGCTCATCACTGCCATCTACCTATATGTCTACTTGAACAGAAAGGTGGAAGATTCAAATGGCTTACAACAATAACTACAATAGCTATAACAATCAGCGGCAGCCATCCAGAGGCGGCTTCACACC
>ULUG01051901.1_pt1 | contig 10531 bp, 9 predicted proteins | sample 1958331 | NCBI WGS metagenome assembly ULUG01 (sample SAMEA4835755, study PRJEB28245) | human gut metagenome | biome: gut microbiome; material: fecal sample | place: Denmark | collected 2008
TTCAAATCTTCACCCAACTCCGAGGGATTTATTTTGTAGTCGCTGATTTGTAAACATTCCGTGAAGGCGACAAAAAAGCCGAAAGGGTTGGAACCATGTCGCGGGTTCAAGTCCTTTCGGCTGTTCAATTCGGTTTCGCTTTTTTTAGAAAATCCCGTTTTCGCAGGTTCAGATCCTTGCGGTCGGAAAAAATCGCAAAATGGATCGGTATTTTTTCGAAAAAAAGCAGGGACGAAAAAACGGGAGAAATCTTTCGAAATCTCCCGTTTTCTCTTGTTTTCTCGTGCGGATCGATTTTGACCACACAACATGGCAGGGGCAGAAGGAATCGAACCCTCGGCACGCGGTTTTGGAGACCGCTGCTCTACCTGCTGAGCTATACCCCTGTACAGAACGCACGCCGAAGAACCGAAGAATCGGGAAAGTTCCACGACTTTGTGCCTGATAATTATATCATATCAAAGAAGTTTTTTCAAGTATGCAAATTGAACAAATTTATGAACAAAAACCCTATATATCCCGTGACACAGCTCAGGAATAGATCTTCCCTATCAGAAAATTTGCCGTACCGGCAGGCAACAGTTTTATAAGCGCCACCGCGGCCTTGTATTTCAGCCCCACGGTGTACAGAGGTCTGACTTTTTTCTTTTCCGCAAGACACAGCACAAGTGAGGCAACCTTATCCGGGTCGGCTCCGTTCTGTTCATCCCTTTCCATTGTTGCCACGGACTTTGATATTCTTCCGCCGTACTCAACGTCACCCGCAACGGTTTTTCGTCTGGCGGCGGTAAATCCGGTTTTGGTATCCCCCGGCATTACGGCACAGACACTTATGCCGAAAGGTCTGACTTCATTGGCAATTGCAAGGGTAAGGGAATTTATTGCGGCTTTTGAAGCGGAATAATATGCCTGGAAAGGAATCGACGCCACCGCCGCAACGGAACTCAGATTTATTATTCGGCCGAAATTGCGCCGTCTCATTCCCGGCAAAACACTCCGGATAACGTTAAGCGTTCCCAGAATATTCAGACCGAACTGTCTTTCGGTATCTTCCGGGGAAAGGAACTCAACCGCGCCGGAGACTCCCATGCCGGCATTGTTCACAAGAAGGTCTATACCTGACGGGGATTCAGCCTTCCGTATCGCATCCGCAACAGCGGCAGCATCCGTAATGTCACATCCGATATGTTCGACTCCGGGACGGCTTTCACCGTTGCGGCTCAGTTCATATACCTTCCAGCCTCTTTCGGCAAGCATATCGCATATTCTCTTACCTATTCCGGAGCTCCCTCCGGTAACGACAGCAGTTTTCATTTCAGCCTCCGAAAGATAAATGTTACATTTGTTACATTATACTGCGGTTTGGATTTTTTGTCAAGTGTAATGACAGCTAAAAATACCTCCTTCTGACAGAAGGAGGTATTTTACCTGAAAACAGGTTATTTATTCAGTTCTTCCTCGCAGAAATCCGCAACGGTCTTATCCCCGTACACCTGGCTCCAGTCGGCATTGAAGTCGTCGATGGCATACTGCGTCAGGGGGTGATATGTCAGCATCTGGAACAGATCGGGGTTGATGGTGACAGTATCACAACCGCAGAGAGCGACCTTATGGATCTGCTCAACGGTTTTGAAGCTTGCGGCAAGTACCTGGGTCTTTATACCGTATGCATTGAACATTTTCTTTATCTCTTCGATAACATGAACACCGTCGGAAACAATGTTATCGAGTCTGTTTACATAAGGAGCAACGAAATCAGCTCCGGCCTGCGCGGCAATAAGAGCCTGCTGCTGGGTAAATATGGCGGTCATGGTAACGCCTATTCCCATTTTCTTCAGCGCCATAGTAGCTTTGAGACCCTCGGGAGAAATCGGAATTTTGACATAGAACGGATCCCCGACGATGGTATGGAGTGCCACAGCTTCCTTGACTATATCCTCGGCAAAAGAGGCGGTAGTCTGAATATGGAGCATTTTATCGTTGCCGATTATCTTCCTTATTTCCTTTATCAGAGGAATAAAGTCGGTATGCTCCTTGGAAATAATGGTAGGGTTGGTGGTAACGCCTGCCACAGGATAAAATTCTACGCATTTCCTTATTTTTTCAAGATTTGCGGTATCGATAATATACAGCATAATGACTGTTCGCTTCCTTTTTTTATTTTCTCCGTCAGAGTATAACACAACAATATTTCATTTTAACAAAATAAATATGACGATTTTGTTTATTCACGGTAATTTTGTTTTAAAAAGGCTATTTCCGACGCATATCCGTCAAGTTCATTCGGAGTTTCCAGAATAAACGGAAGATTCTTCAGTGCCGGATAATTAATTATGCGCACAATCCCCTCCCGGCCCAGAGACCCTAGTCCGATCTTCTGATGTCTGTCCTTATGGCTTGAAAATGGATTCATGCTGTCATTGAGATGCACCGCTTTCAGCCGGTTGAGACCTATGATCCGGTCAAACTGTTCAAGGACACCGTCAAGGTCTCCGAGAATATCATAGCCCGCATCGTAAACGTGGCAGGTATCAAGACAAACACCCAGTTTTTCCGGCTCTCTGACCGAATCAATTATACGCCTCAGCTGTTCGAATCTGCAACCTATTTCACTGCCTTTGCCCGCCATGGTTTCCAGCAAGACAGTTGTGGTTTTCGCTTCGGCAAGGACTTCGTCAAGACACCGGACTATGAGGCGTATCCCCTCATCTTCCCCCTGTCCGACATGGCTTCCCGGATGAAAATTGTACAGATTTCCCGGGACAAACTCCATTCTCCGGAGATCATCCGCAAAAGTTTCCCGGGCAAAACGGCGGATATTTTCGTCTGCGGAGCAGGCGTTAAGGGTATACGGAGCGTGTGCGACTATCTGACCTATCCCGTTTTCTTCCGCAAATTCAAGATAAGCCTTCACATCGGCGGGATCAATATCTTTTGCTTTTCCGCCTCTGGGATTACGGGTGAAAAACTGAAAGGTATTCGCACCGATATCGCGGGCGGTCTTTCCCATCTGAAGGAATCCGCCGGACGCGGAAAGATGACAGCCTATTTTCAGCATAACAAACCTCAATTCCGGCGAAACACCTGTTCCGCCGTATATAATTCCGATGCGCCCGCCCAGGCAGGCAGGCGCACCGGTATTTTCAGTCTTTTGTACTCAATTTCACCGTAAAGGTAAGACTTTCTACATCCCTCAGAACGGAAAGTTCAACCTCTGCGCCGAAATCATATTTGCTCAGCACATTTATGAATTCATCTACGGAACTTACTCTTCTGCCGTCGATCTTTGTGATAATATCGCCCACCCTGATTCCTGCCGCTTCCGCACCCTGTCCGGAAATGATCTCGGCAACGTAGACACCCGCCGGTCTTGTGGAGGTGGACCCCTTTATCCCGATAGCGGGACGGATGACGGAGCCGTTTTCAATTATCTGGGTTATGATATCACGGATGCGGTCAACACGGATGGCAAAACCGATGTTTTCGTATTCTTCACTGGAAATCTTGATTGAGTTCATGCCTACAACTTCACCGTAAGCATTGATCAGCGGCCCTCCGGAGTTTCCAGGGTTGATGGGGGCGGTATGCTGTATAACGTCAAGGGTAAGCCCCAGGTCATCAAAACTCAGACCGTCGCGGATACCGGAAACATTTCCGGCAGTAACGGTATGGGTAAGATTCTGACTGTAAGGCGAACCTATGGCAACAACGGTATCACCCAAGCGCAGAGCTGAGGAATCACCGAACTTCACCGCAGTAAGACCGTTTGCGTCTATCTTTACTATTCCGACCTCGGAAAAAGTATCGTATCCAACAATCTCCGCGTCATATTCCTCTCCGCTGTACAACGTGACCTTGACCGAAACAGCCCCGTTTATAACATGGGCGCAGGTCAGGATATAACCGTCCGAAGAATAGACCATACCCACACCGGATCCCATGGAAGTACCGGTGGTCACTGTTATATCAACTACCGAAGGGTTGAGCTTTTCCGCGATCTCCGCCACGGACATTTCCTTTTGCGCGGGAACTATCACGGGTCTGGAAGGTTCATCCGTGGGCTCGGTTGCGTCAGGATCATCGGTGGGCGGTTGAGTCGGGGTATTTATTCTGTCCTCAGTGGCAGGTTCGGTGGGAAATACGGAATCTCCCCGGAGAGAAAGGATAACCGTCACGGTCCCGAGCATCAGGGCAATGACAAGAAGCAACACCCCCACAGTTATCCAGAAGCCTCTGGAAGCGGATCTCTGTTTTTTCTCGGCCTGCCTCAGTTTCTCCGTATACCCGTCATCGGGACGTCCTCCGGAATACGCAACAGTAACGGAATCCGCCGTTTCCGACCCGACGGGATCATTGATCTTTAAATTATCGTCGTTCATACTGTCCTCCGTTCTTCCGGTCTGTCCGGAATTTACGTTACAATTTGATTTTAGTATATATTTTAGTCCGCCTTTTTACGGAATTGTTAATTTTTCATACAGATATTCTATTTAAGCAATGAGAACACTGCGATATCGGACTGAGTCTTTCTGCCGTTAAGATTTATATACATATACCGGCGCAGTATCCCCTCCTGCTGCATTCCCACTTTTTTCAGCACAGCGATACTTGCGGCATTCTCCGGACTGCAAAGGCTCTCTATCCGGCACAGCGGAGTGCTTCCGAAACAGTAACCGATCACAGCTTCAGCCGCCTCCGTGGCGTAACCTTTTCCCCATTGATCGGGACTGACCCAGAAACCCAGTTCGGCCCTTCCGTGATAAAAATTCTTATTGTGCAGGTTTATCATCCCCACCGGCTCATCGTCCTCATTACGGGCGATGACCCATTCGGTACAGTCCCCCCGTTCATACTTTTCCATGACCCGGTTTATAAACTGCATCGTGTCCGCCACTGTCTCATGGGGACTCCATGCTTCGTATTTTGAAATCCTGGGATCGGACAATGATGAAAACAGTGTCAGGTCGGTGGTATATATGCGCCGGAGGGTGAGTCTCCGGGTTTTTATTTCAACAGGAAAAGGTGCGGGTTTCGGCATATCTTAATCCTCAGTCAAGAGTTTTCTCTGCAACACGACGGTTTATTTCGGCTATGAACTCATCCGCAGTCATGCTTCCCTTGTCCCCATCCTTGCGGCAACGGACGGAAACGGTTCCTTCCTCCGCTTCCTTATCTCCAACCACCAGCATGAAGGGAACTTTCTGCATTTGAGCCTCACGGATCTTATAGCCTATCTTCTCGTTACGGTCATCAAGTTCATATCTGATATCGTATTTGTCGAGTTTCTCCGCGAGAGCACGGGCATAGTCGTGATGTCTGTCCGCAATGGGAAGGATCTTGACCTGGACGGGAGCAAGCCAGGTGGGGAACGCTCCCGCATACTTTTCTATGAGCAGTGCAAGGGTCCTTTCATAGCAACCGATGCTTGTACGGTGAATGATGTAAGGATTCTTTTTTACACCGTCGCTGTCTGTGTAGACCATTCCGAATTTCTCGGCAAGCATCTGGTCTATCTGGATGGTTATGAGCGTATCTTCCTTACCGTAGACATTTCTGATCTGAATATCGAGCTTCGGTCCGTAGAACGCAGCTTCACCCACACCTATCTTGTAGGGTATTTCCAGGTGATCAAGGATCTTTTTCATCACGCCCTGGGCTTCATCCCACTGTTCCGGAGTTCCTATATACTTTTCCCTGTCATTGGGGTCCCACTGGGAGAAGCGGTAGCTGACATCTTCATACAAACCGAGAGTTTTAAGCATGAATATTGCCATTTCCAGACATCCCCTGAATTCCCCCTCAAGCTGATCGGGAGTACACATAAGATGGCCCTCTGATATTGTGAACTGACGCACACGGATAAGTCCGTGCATTTCGCCGGAAGCCTCATTGCGGAACAGCGTGGAAGTCTCGTCATATCTCAGCGGCAGATCTCTGTAAGAACGGGCACGGTTCAGGTACGCCTGATACTGGAACGGACAGGTCATGGGTCTGAGGGCAAAGACCTCGTCATCCTTGGTCTCATCCCCCATTACGAACATTCCGTCCTTATAGTGATCCCAGTGTCCGGAAACCTTGTAAAGATCGCTCTTCGCCATATAAGGGGTTTTTGTCAGCTGCCAGCCTTTTTTGGCCTCCGTATCCTCAACGAAACGCTGAAGTATCTGGAGTATCTTCGCGCCCTTGGGCAGCATTATGGGCAGACCCTGTCCGATAAGCTCAGAGGTAGTGAAAAGTTCAAGTTCCCTGCCGAGTTTGTTGTGGTCACGCTTTCTCGCCTCTTCCTGGTCCGCAAGATACCGGGCAAGCATTTCCGCCTTGGGAAATGAAATGCCGTAAACACGGGTCAGCATTTTTTTTGTAGAATCTCCGTGCCAGTATGCGCCGGTGGCGGAAAGAAGCTTTATAGCCTTTATTTTGGTGACATAAGGCAGATGAGGACCTGCGCAGAGATCCACAAACTCACCCTGCTTATAAAAGCTTATGGGCTCGCCTTCGGGAAGATTTTCTATCAGTTCAATCTTGTAAGGTTCGTTTTTCATGAGCTCCAGGGCTTCATCCCTGGGCAGCTCGAAACGCTCAACCTTAAGATTTTCCTTTGTAATTTTTTTCATTTCCGCTTCCAGTTTCTCCAGAACTTCGGGAGTAAAGGAAACATCAGTGTCAAAATCGTAGTAAAAGCCGTTGTCAATGGCAGGACCTATGGTAAGCTTCGTCTCCGGATAAAGTCTTTTTACCGCCTGAGCCAGAACGTGAGACGTGGTATGCCAGAATACCTTCATCTCGTCAAGATTTTCAATAACCATTTCTCTGTACCTCTTTGTATGTCAAGAATTGTTTTTCATTATTTATCGGAAAGCAGACGGAGAAGCTCCGACGCTATTTTGTTTACCTTTGTGGCATAAGCGAAAAACGCACCCTCACCGTCAAGCCGGAGAAGAACCTTTCTGTCACCGATATCGGTAAATTCCATTACCGTATCGTCACCGTCGGAAACTCCGTAGACGATTTTCAGCAGATTACCGGACTCCTTTTCGTCGCCCGAAACAAGTCCGTCGCAGGTTACGCTCATACAGGTAACGTAGAACTCACGGAATGCCTGCTGATCGATCTGCCCGTAACCGTCACAGCTTACACTCAGATCGTCATCACCGGTCCACTTCAGCCGGAAAACATACTCCCTACCCTCATATTCGAGAGTAAGAGTGCTCAGGTCCGTAATATTATGAAGCGCGAGCAGACTTACACACCACACGTCCGCGGGATCCTGAAGCCAGTCAAAGACCTCCGCATCAGCAGAATATACCGCAGTTGAATCGTTGAACATCAGATATGTTTTTCCGGCATCTGTCTTCCCCACATAATATACATTTGTGACGGTAACGAACCCGTCCGTATCCGACGCATCATAATATGGGTTCTGCCGTCCCGAAAGAGAGCTTATGGGATTTTTTGTATCCGTATTTACGGTAATAGTCACAGTTGTAGGTCTGTCCAGTCCGTATTCCGCAAGTTTTTCGGCGGAAAAGTCTTCCCCCACAACGTCGGCGGACAGGAAACAGAGTTTCTTCATCATCTGTTCCACGGGAGTATAACTGCCGGGGAAATGAAAGGGTTTTTCCAGCACCGTTCCGCCGTAATAGCGGAGCTGACTGCTTTCTTCATCGCTTGTCCTGCGGACGGACAGCTCCCTCCCCCCGGAATCACTGACACTGAAGCGTACAAACCCGGTGGCATATTCAGCCTCAGTGCTGATAAAGGTTTCATAATACCCGGTCTTTGCCTGAAGAAATCTGCCGGCAAAGGCATTTGAACCAAGATAAACATCCCGGCTGTCTTCCATCCGGATATAATATCCGTCTCCCAAGGGGGCGGGGTCCCCTACCAATATCTGAGCAGAGGTTCCGTCCCTGAAAGATATTTTCACGGTGGCTGAGGGATTTTCAAGTCCATACCAGTCAAGATTCGTGCTGTTTTTTTCTATTGTCGACAAAGCGTATACGCCGTCCACGCTTTCATACAGAAGCTTCACATATTGCTTCTGCAACGGGACGGTCTCGCTTCCCGCAAAGGTTATATTTCCGGAAATATCCCGTTTCAGTGTATACTCACCGTATCCGTTTACCACATTCACCGAGGTAACATCGTAAAGATTGCACTTATAGACCAGATACTTTTCGTTTTCATGGTTTATAGTCACATCCGTGGATTCCGTCGGTTTTTCGGGAAGCTCATCCCTTCCCCTGACCCAGAACACGGCGGCAATGACAGCCGCAGTGACCGCAACGACCACAATAATAGCGATAATCTTGTTTCTGGTCATAGTTTTCTGCGCCTTCCCGCAATCACAATGCCCACTACCGAGAGCAGCAACGGGATCCCCGCCACAAGACTTATCATAACGGCTATGACCTGAGCATCGTTTTCAAAGGAAAGTGTATTGAATATCAGGGTATCGGGCAAAATCATTGAATCCGTAGCTTTTGTGGTAGAAGTCACCGCACGGACAAGGCGAAGCATATATGCCGCCGTCTGCTGGTTTGCACCGTCAATATTGCTGATAAAGTAATCTTCGACAGCCGCCATGGATCCGGTGACCGTAACGGAGGAAGCAAACTGAGTCATTCCCTCATGTCTTGTCCTGAGAGCGACCACCGCCACATCAAACGGCCCTTCGGTGTCCTCTGTTTTCCTGACACAGTAATCCCTGAAATTGGACAGGGACACCGCATCAGAATCGGCGGTATAATGTCCGAAAGAAGTACCGGATGTAGTCAGCACGGAGTAGAGGGTGGTATCATCTTTTGAATCGTAAAGCTTCTTCACGCTCCGGACCTTTCCCAGCCGGAGATTCAGATATGAGCCGAGATCGGAGTTTTTACCGACTATATCCGCCGCACCTGTACCGTAACCTACACGAAGCAGCGGAGCGTACGCACCGGACAGGGTATAAACATTACCGGATGAGGTAGTATCAAAGATATTGTCACCGCCGAGTGACATCCCCCACTCTGCGAGATAGGAATTGAGATGTCTGTCATTATAAGCGTCAAGGTCTGAAAAGAGCATGAGATGATGCCCGAGTTTCCATTCCGCGGAAAGCCAGGAATCTATTTTTTCTATGTCATCGGTACTGTAGCCCCGGGAAGGGTTGCAGATAACAAGCAACGAAATATCATCCGGGATCTTTTCCGATGTTTTATCGGAAAAATCATAGTAATACACGTCAAAGCCGTTATCCTTGAGAAGCTCGTAAAAATACGCCGTTTCCTTTTCCCCGTGCCCGGATGCAAAAGCGACTTTCTGAATATCCCGTGCCGTAACATACATAAGTCCTGAAGTCATGCGTCTTTCAAGTCCGACATAATTCATATCATCAAAGACAGTGGTCTTTACCGTCCTGTACCTTCCTGTGTCCGGACTGTAAATAACCATAAATATACTTGATGCGGTATCCGTACCGTCATCCAGTGATATTCCTCTTTCGGTGAAAAACCGGGGATTGTAGCGGGGATCGATGAATCTGATGCTGATTTTTGCGCCGTTTTTTGTATAGTTGTCAAGGGTCTCGGTCACATACTTATACAAAGATACCGAAGACACCTCGGAAGATGAGGAGCGGTACTTTGCTTCATCACCAAGGACTATTATTTCCACTCCGGACACGTCTTCGCGTCCGTCAAGCTCGGAAAGAAGCGTCAGAGTCTCCGTATCAAGAGAAAAAGTTTTCTCCTCCGTCATATCCCATTTCATTGTGAAACGGCTCTCCGCATAGGAAAGAAAAATATTGACCGCAACCACCAGTGCTATGAATACCGCAGTTAAAACAGTGGCAGTTCCTCCGTATTTTATCTTCTTGACCACATTTTTTCTTGTCACCTGCGCGGAGGAAACGCCTGTCTGCGCCGCAAGGGAGGGAGAAGAAGCGGAAACGCGGGAAAGATCGGTGTTTTTTTCTTTTTTACTCATTCTGACACCTCAATTCCAGCGACGGCGTTCCAGAATCCTTACGGTCAGGAACAGAAAAACGGCGGTAACGCTCAGGTAATAAACTATGGGACGGACAGAAAGGATTCCGTTCGCGAAATCGCCGAACATTGCGAAAATATTAAGTGCGGATACCGCCGACGCAAGCCAGGAAGGAAGCATCGACGACAAAAAGTCCGCCGTATACATAAGCAAAAACACGCCGAACGTTCCGGCTGCTGCGGCGATCGGACTCTCCGTAAGAGCGGAAACGAAAACGGCAACACTGACTATAGCCGCAAGAAACAGCAGTGACCCGAGAACCGTGACCGCAAGGGAAGGGGTCAGAAGAGTTCCGAATTCATGAGCCGTGTCATCAAAGAAGTCAAGTACTGCAAAATAAACTATATTGACCGCGGAACAGGCAAGCATCACGGTGTAAGCTCCGAAAAATTTTCCCATAACCACGGCAGTAAGTCCCACGGGACTTGTCATTATGAGCTGGTCAGTCTTATTCCTGTGCTCCTCGCTGAAAAAACGGACAGCAAGCACGGAGACCGTTATA
>ULUG01093168.1_pt1 | contig 10512 bp, 6 predicted proteins | sample 1958331 | NCBI WGS metagenome assembly ULUG01 (sample SAMEA4835755, study PRJEB28245) | human gut metagenome | biome: gut microbiome; material: fecal sample | place: Denmark | collected 2008
ATTCTAAATATAAACAAGAACAAAGGACTATAAATGTCCTTTTATAACTTACTCTCTCATCATCTTTAGCATCAATATCTATCTGTTTTAATACAAAATTAGTATATGCCTTCTTATCTACAGTTTTATTATTAATTGCTTCTTCATTAAAGTAACATTTACCAGTTAGAGTAGTAACTATTATTGCTTTTTTTATAATTTAGATAAACATATACTAAAACCCAAAAAAGAGAGAATACTATTCCCTCATTAAGTGCTCATAATATACTTTTAATAAAATTTTTTCAAGAATCCTCACTATTCAATTGGAACTTCTATTTCAGTTACATTGCCAAGGTTATCGGTTGCGGTAACTGTAAAGTACTTATTAAGTCCTACTTTTTTAGTATATTTATAACTATGTCCTTCTCTTAATATATCTTCTGAATCAAATCTATTTCTCTTACTCCAAGTAAGATCAGGAACTTTTTTTAGAATTCTTTGTTTATATTTGATTGTATCTAAATTTAATCCTGATTCATTATCTGTAATAGTAAATTCTATTGACTCTACACTTTCTTTTCCTTTTTTGTCTTTAGTTTTAATAAGATTATATTTAATAGTTGGTCCTTTAGTATCAATATATACATTTACCTTACATGTATTTGTATTACCCACTTTATCACTTATAGTTATAGTTGATGTTGCCATAGTGGTATTAAATGTTTTTGTAAATGTTGAAGAACTACAGCCACTTTCATTATCACTACATACTACTTTAATAGTACGTGCATCTTTTGTCCAAGTAGTAGAAGCTCCAATTATCTCATCACATTTTGGCTTAGTATTATCAATATTCTTAATTGATACTTGTTTTACGGCAGAGGCTACACCAGTGTTAGTGTTCTTTACAACTACTTTTACATTAGTATTTGAACTAAATGTTTTAGAATTTGATGATTGATAAGATTTACCTCCATCAAATGAATAATTTAGTTTAGCACTTTTTACTGTTGATTTTGCGCTAACTTTTAATGTTACACTCTTAGTCCATTCACTAGTATTTCCTGCAACTCCTGAAATTGTAATACTTTCATGTTCTACAGGTGGTTTGGTAGGAGCAGGTTCTTGACTAGGTTTTTGATTATTATTTTGAGTGTTATTTTGATTATTGTTATTTTGATTATTGTTATTTTGATTATTGTTGTTTTGATTGTTGTTGTTTTGTTTGTTGTTGTTTTGTGTATTGTTTTGAGTATTATTTTGTGTATTTTGATTATTATTGTTAGAAGAATTTGAATTATCATTTGTTCCAACAACATCTTCATCTAAAGAGAATGCTTGAAATGATATATTACCTACTTTATCTTTTGCCCAAACATAATAAACTTTTGTTGATGTTGCATTATATTTTATTACTGTATCATTAGTAAGCTCAACTGCATCCCACTTTGTTGGAAGATCTGCACTTTCTGTTACAATAATGTTTGTTATTCCTGATAGAGGATCTTTTATATCAATTGTGATTACTCCATTATCTTTATCAACAGATTGAACTTTTATTTCTGGACCTTCATTATCAACTTTATCTAATTTAGCAGTATAAATTGCTGATATATTGTTATTAATATCTTTTGTTACAATATATAATGTTCTGTTTGTATCAACAGTTATAGAATCTTCTTTTTGCCAAGTTGCACCTGCATCAAAACTATATGCACTATCTGCCATTTCATTTTGGAATGTTGTATCTACCTTAACAACAGTTTCTTTAACCCAATCAGTTGGGATACCTGTAACATCATTAATAATTGGTGCATCGTTTCCTATTCTTGCAACTATAAAAGTATATTTTTTGTTTTTAAGAGAAATGACTATATTTTTAATTTCATTCTTATTAATTAGTATACTTTTATTACATTCTGAAATGTTAACCTCTTTATTTTTGTATTTACAAATTAATTTGATAGAATCGTTTCTACTTTCAATTGTGTAAGTATCAGTATTCTTATCAAATTTTTCGTTAATAGTTCCGCCCTCAACTACAATACTATCAATATCAGTAATAGTAGCGCTTTTTGAAGAGATTAGTTTATATACTAAAACACCTATAGACGCTAATATTCCTAGAATGATTATAATAAGTAAAGCAACAAATATTTTACTTTTTTTATTACCTTCATCTGGTTCTTCAACAGTACTATTACTGTCAAGTGGTTCAAAAGATGGATATTGATAAGCATCATTGTTTCCAGTTGCATTATAAGAATTTAAGTTGTTATTATCATTATTTTGATTATAATCATATGAACTAGTATCAATATTTTCATTAATGTTTGATGCATTATAATCATTACTTGCATTTAAATCATTTTGTGTATTATTATTTTCAAAATCATTATTATTGTTATAATCGTTATACATAAGAAACCTCCGTTATTATAATTACATTATAATACAACATAAGAATAAAATAAACATATTTTTTACATAATTCTAATTCAAATGTAAAGAATAATATTGGAGAGTGAAATATGAATATAAATATAAGAGAACATATAATTAATAATTTTAAAAATGATGATGTTGATGTATTAAGACGTGCGATTGAAGAATCAATAAATGAAAAAGATGAGATCGCATTACCAGGTATGGGAGTGTTCCTAGAAATAATATGGGAAGGTGCCTCCGAAGAGATAAAAAATAAGCTACTTTCTATCTTAGAAGAGAATATTATTAAAAAATAATGTAAAATAGTGCAAAATGAATTGGTTTTTATTTACTAATTCATTTTTTCGTTATACTCTTTTATTATAAGAGAGGGTTTTATGGGAGAAGATATACTTAAAGTTATTGAAAATTCAAAACAAAGTGGCATCAAATTAGAAGATGTAATAGGAAAATTTAAATCTATAAATGAAGAGGAAATCGAGTGTGAAGTTTCTCTTTTAGAAAAAGAAGGAAAGATATATAAAAATTGTAATGGCTATTATATAGTGCTTGATAAAGATTTAAAAATTAGCACATTATATTGTAGTCACAAAGGAAGAAGATATGTAACTGATAATAACACTATCTTTTTTGTAGATAGCAAAGATATTAATGGAGCTTTAGACTTTGATAAAGTTATATTTAGACCAAACGAAAAAAACAAAACTGCAAGAGTTGAAAAAATTATTGAAAGACAAAACGATATTGTGGTTGCGGAGGTTATATCTACTACTAATGGTAAAATACTATCAACAATAAATACTCCAGAAAAAATTAATATACATATTAGACAAGGCGAATTAGAAAAATATTATGATGGGGATAGATTAATTGTAAATGTAGAAAGCTACTCTACCCCAAATGAAATAAAAGGAAAAATAATAGAAAAATTAGGAAACAAAAAAGAGCCTAATATTGAAGAGGTAACAATTGCAGCTAGTAGAGGTTTTACTACAAAATATAGTAAGGAATATTTAGATGAATTAGCGGCTATTCCGGATAAAGTTACTGATGAAGATATTAAGGGAAGATTAGATTTAAGAAATGATGTTATATTTACAATAGATAGTGAAAGCACAAAAGATATGGATGATGCAATATCTATAAAAGTTTTAGATAATGGTAACTATGAGTTAGGAGTACATATTGCTAATGTGTCACATTATATAAAAAAAGGAAGTGCAATATATGAGGATGCAATAAAAAGAGGAAATAGTGCTTACTTTGCTAATTCTGTTATACCAATGTTACACTTTGATATATCAAATGGGATTTGTTCTCTTAACGAAGATGTAGATAGACTGACTAAAAGTTGTATAATGGAAATAAATAAAAAAGGAAAAGTAGTAAATTATTATATTACGGATTCAGTAATTCATTCTAAAAAGAAAATGACTTATGAAGATATAAATAAAATTTTTGAGGATGGTGTTATTATAAGTGAATACCTACCCTATTATGATAGTCTTAAAATATTAAAAGAATTAACAACGATATTAAAAGAAAAACATGAGAAAGACGGTTATATTGCATTCGCAAGTAATGAAATTAAAACAATAGTTGATAATAATGATGAGACATTGGGCTTTAAAAATGTTCATCAAGGTATTGGTCAAGAAATGGTAGAATATTCCATGATAGCTGCAAATGAAACAGTTGCTGGACACGTATTTTGGATGAGGCTTCCTTTTATATATAGAATACATAATGAACCTAGGGAAAAAAGAATTGAAGAAGCAATGGAAATTGCTAAGAAAATAGGATATAGATTTAGTAAGATAAAAGATATGGGTGGTAGTCACTTACTTCAACAAGTAATAAAGCAATTATCTGTTAAAGAAGAATTTCAAGCACTGTCTCAATTTTTCGTAAAAACTATGCCTAGAGCTCTTTATTCCACTGAAAATATTGGTCACTTTGCATTAGCACTTGACTTTTATACTCACTTTACTTCTCCTATTAGAAGAGGTTGTGATCTTATGGTTCATGAATTATTAGATTTATATGATAAGGATATTTCTTATGTTAACTTTGAGGAATTAGAAGATGAACTGGCTATAATATCTGAACACATTTCATATACAGAAAGACAAGCTGATATGGTTGAATATGAAATAAATGCACTTAGAATGGTTAAATATATGAGGGAAAATATAGGTAAAACGTATAAAGCAAGAATTCATGATATAACTCCACTAAATGTACAAATTGTTTTAGAGAATAATGTTATTGGAACTGTACCAATAGACTTTGTAGGTGGTGGTGGATTCTATTATATGGATGCTAGCAAATCATTAAAGCGTGGAAAATCAACGTATTGCATAGGAAATAATGTTATTTGTACTGTTATAAATATTGATGAAGAAGATAGAACAGTAATTTGTTCTATAGATAGAAATCTTACTAGAGAACACACTAAACAAAAGGTTAAGAAATTATAAAAAAAATTGGAGTTAATTCCAATTTTTTTATTTTATATAATATGCTTTTGAATAACAAGTTGATGAATTACCATCTTTATCACGAGATACTATTTTAATCATTCTCATTCCTTTGTTACTTAATCTAATTTGTACAGCACTATTAAATGTTGCATAGTATCTATAATTTTGATTAATGTTATTCATAATATTTGATTCATTAATATATACATCATAACTTACAGTATCTTTAGATGGCATAATTTTAATTAAAACTTTTTCATTAGTCCATGTCTTGTCCTTTATACTTCTACCACTTTCAGTTTTAGCTGATAATGTAGGACAAGCTGGTTTAATTACTATAGTAAATTGATAACTACTTGAAATAGCACTGTTACCTACTCCTGTTGTTACCCTAACACTATAGTTACCATTTGAAGATGCTTTATAAGTTTTGCTTCTTGCGCCATTAATTACTTTGTTATTTTTATACCATTGATATTTGTATCCACTAATACTATTATTAGGATTAGTAACTGCATTTAAAACTACACTATTTGAAGTTTTGTTTGTTGCATTTATTGATACATTTGGTTTTGTATTATCTATTTTGTTAATTCTTACTTTTTTACTTGTTTTATTACCCTTTATATCTCTAATTACTATATTTACTGTTTGGTTATTAGTAAATGTCTTACTATTTGAGCTTTGATAAGTTTTACCTCCATCAAATGAGTAAGCTTTCGAGTTAAGACCATTACTACTAGAAGTCTCTACTGTTAATGTAACTGATTTAACCCATTTTGAACTATTTCCATTTACTTTAGTTATAGATAAAGTATATGGTGCAGGCTTTTTATTATTGTTTGATGAAGTATTACTTTTATTAGTTGTTGTATTTTTCTTCTTATTTGTAGTATTTTTGTTTGTATTTTTATTTGTTGTATTTTCTTTTTCTTCTTCTATGTTAACAGTGAATACATTTGATGCGACTGGAGTTTGCATTCCTTCTTTACTAATTTCAACATAGTAATCACCAGTAGAAGTTACTTTATATTCACTACTAGTAGCTCCTTCAATTTTCTCATTATTTTTATACCATTGATAAGTTACAACGCTATCTGAAGGTAATACATAAGAAGTTAAAACTGCTTCTTTTACCTTTTGAGTATTATTGTTATCAATTGTAGAAGTAATTTGAACAACCGGAGTTTCACTACCCTCTTCTTTTGTAATACTTATTTTATATGTTCTAACGCCTTTATCTTCAGCAATTACAGTGATTGTATGAGTTAATGATTTATCATACAATGTTATTCTTTTGTTACATCCACTAGTAGTTGCTTTTGCACTTTCACTAGCGCATGAAATAGCCACTACATCTTCTTTAGTAGTTAGTGAATAAACTGTAGTGTTTTTATCAAATGCTGGAGTTAAGGTTGCATTATTAACTTTTAAATAACTTAAATAATTATTACTACTTTTAGTTTTCATACCACATGATATTACTAAAACTAGTATTATAACTATAATGATGATAGCACCAAGTAAAATTAAAAGTTTTGGTTTTCTATCTTCACCATCATTATATAAACTGTTATCCTCTTCATATTTACTCATATATATACATCCCCTTCATTAGTTGCTTATTATACTACAAAACTGTCAAAAAGTAAAGTTTTTATGTATAAAAAGCAAACAAAAGAACGATATTTCTATCATTCTTTTAGCTTTTTTGATTATTTATCTCTTAATTTAGCATCTAATTTAGTAGTTACATCATTAATAATCTTATTAAATACTTGCATTACTTCATCTTCAGTTAGAGTTCTACTTGGGTCTTCAAATTTTAATGAATACGCAATTGATTTTTTGTCAGGTTCAACATTTTCTCCAACATATACATCAAATACATCTATATTTGTAAGAAGTCTACCACCTGATTTTTTTATTACTCCAACTATTTCTTCTGAAGTTGTTTCCTTGTTAACTACAAATGCTAGATCTTTTTCAATTCCAGGATATTTTGAGATTTCTTTATATTTTAGTTGTTTTGTTTTTTTATTATAAAGTTTAGTCATTGATATTTCACAAACATAAACTTCATCTTTCATATAACTTGGATGAACTCTACCAATTATACCTATTTCTTCTCTATCAAGTAATATTTTAGCACTTATTCCAGGATGAATTTCTGGATATGTTTCAGTTACAAAAGTATATCTATTCTTATATCCTAGGTAATTAAGTAGATTTTCTACAATTCCTTTTAATACGTAAAAGTCTACTTTTAGAGATGAGCCTTGCCAGTTATTAGTTAAGTAGTTACCTTTCATTAAGATGGCTACTTTTACATCTTCTTCATATGATTTATTATATGTTTTAGCTATTTCATAGATTAATACATCTTTTACTTTTCTTGCCTTGTTATATTCATAGGTTGAAACAAGTGATGGTAGTAAAGTAGTTCTTATTATTGATTTATCAACACTCATCGGATTAGGTAATACAATTTGTTCCTTATCTTCATATCTAAACTTACTAGCTAATTCAGGACTGGTTAATGTATAAGTTTTAACCTCATTTAATCCTAGAGTTCTAAGTCTTCTAGAAATGCTCTTTCTAAGTCCAACATCACCAACATATACTCCACGTCTAGTCTTTACAGTTGGTAGTGTGCTTTTTAAATTGTGATATCCATAAAGTCTACCAATTTCTTCTGCGATATCATTAACATTAGGATCAATATCAATTCTTCTATTAGGAATAGTTACAGTAAAAATTCCATTATCATATTTATACTCAAAATCTAATCTAGCTAATTCTACTTTTACATCATCATCTGTAAGATTAAGTCCTAGTAGAGTGCTTACTTCTTGAGTTTTAAAACTAACTACTTTTGGAGTTTTATCTATAACGTCGTATACTACTTTGCCTTGTTCTACCTCTGCGGATGCATATTCTTCTAGCAAGTGACACGCTCTATCAAGCGCTAGAATAGTATATTCATAATCAAGACCTTTTCCATATCTTATAGAAGCTTCACTTCTTAAGTTTAAGTTTGATGCAGTATATCTAATACTAACAGGGTCAAATATAGCGCTTTCTATTAATATATCAGTAGTATTTTCATCTACATCAGTATTTTCTCCACCCATAACGCCCGCTATGCAAACAGGTTTTTCTCCATCAGTTATAACTATATCTTTACTTGTTAGGGTTCTATTTACTCCATCAAGTGTAGTGATTTCTTCATTATCTTTAGCATCTCTTACTAATATATTAGTACCAAGTTTTTCTAAATCAAAGAAATGTAGGGGTTGTCCAAATTCTAACATTACATAATTAGAAATATCAACTACGTTATTTATAGAACGCATTCCTGCACTTTTAAGTCTTCTTTTTATAAAGTCAGGGCTTTCTTTAATTACTACATTTCTAACTATTTTAGTACTGTAGTATGGGCATTTATCTGTTTCTACTGCTACTTTCACAAATTTAGATATATCTTCACCACTAGAAGTATAGCTAACATCTGGTAGTGTTACTTTTTTATTTAATATAGAAGCTATTTCATAAGCAAAACCAATATGGTAATAACAATCATTATTTCTATGTTTATGAATGTCTAATTCGTACATTGTATCGTTTGTACCTAGGTATTTATTAGCATCATCTCCAGGTTTTAAATCTGTATGAACTTCTTCTATTCCCTTGTTATAGTTTTCTTCTGTTTTTTCTTCTACTCCAAGTTCAAATAAAGCACATATCATACCATTTGACTCTTCTCCACGTATTTTACCCGCCTTGATTTCAAAGTCTCCTGGCAATACACATCCAGGTAGTGCAACTATTACTTTAATTCCACTTCTTACATTAGGTGCTCCACATACTATTTGAGTTATAGTATCACCAACATTAACTTTACAAATATGTAAGTGGTCACTATTAGGATGCGCTATACAACTAACAACTTCACCTATTACTAAATGATCTATATGACTAGTTATAACTTTTTCTACATTTATACCTGCTTTGGTAATTTTTTCTGCAAGTAATTTTAAATCTTCACCATCTAAATTGATGTAATCCATTACCCATTCTAAACTTATCATCTTAATCTTCCTTTCTGTCAAAATTTTCTAATTCTCTCAAATCTGTTTGATAGAATGTTCTAATATCATTAATTCCATATTTTAACATTGCTAGACGTTCAGCACCAAATCCAAATGCAAATCCGCTCCATTCGTCAGGATCATATCCACAATTTCTAAGTACATTAGGGTGAACCATACCCGCACCACTTACTGTAATCCAGCCTGTATTTTTGCAAAGTGAGCATCCACTACCCTTACATGCAAAACAAGTGATATCTGTTTCTACAGAAGGTTCAGTAAATTGATAATAACTTGGTCTAAATCTAGTTTCTATATCTTCCCCAAATAGTTTTTTTACAATAACATCAAAAGTTCCTTTTAAATCAGATAAACTGATATTTTTATCAACTAATAGTCCTTCTATTTGCATAAATTGATGAGAATGAGTTGCATCATCAGCATCTCTTCTATAAGTCTTACCAGGGCAAATCATTCTAATTGGTTTATTTCCACCTGCAGCTAGCATAGTTCTTGCTTGTACTGGGGATGTTTGACTACGAAGTAGAATGTTTTCATCTTCTATATAGAATGTATCTTGTGCATCTCTTGCTGGATGTCCTTTTGGAATATTTAAAAGCTCAAAGTTATAATGATCTTCTTCAACTTCGGGTCCATCTACTACATCATATCCCATAGACATACATACTTCCTCAACTTCTTCAATTACTTTTTCTAAAATATTTGGAGCTCCTGTTTTAATAGAAGTTGCAGGTAATGTTATATCTATTTTTTCCTTTTCTAATTTTTTATTTATTTCTAGTGTATTTAATTCCTGTAATTTAGCCTCATAGTTTTCATTAAAAGTAGTTCTAACAGTATTAACTTGCATACCGTATTCTTTTTTATCAGTTGCATCTTTGATACTACTCTGTAATTCAGTAATAATACCTTTTTTACCCATGTATTCTACTTTTAAATTATTTAATTCATTAACTGTTTTTGCTTTAGCTATTGATTCTTTTATTTCACTACATAATAGTTCAACTTTCTCTTTCATTATATCCCTCCTAAAATTAAAAAACATTCTATATCTAAGGACGAATTACCGTGGTACCACCTTAGTTTATAGAATGTCTATACACTTAATCTCTTAACGCGAGTAACGTTTATTATTAATAAAAGCTATAGGGTGAATTCATAGGTATTTATTTATTGTCTTTCACCAAAACTGACAACTCTCTTAAAATAAATATTATCTACTACTATTTCCTAATTACAGCAATTAATATCAATGAAGTAATTATAACACAACTCTTTTAACTCTTCAAGTCCTTAAAATTTACTCCTAACATACCAACTATACTAGCGCTTTGAAATGGATCAATTATAATTCCTTTTAGGGAATAATTATCAAATATAATTCCTTCTATGTTTGAATCTGAAAAATCTACATTAGTAAGTTTTGTTTTAAGAAATTCACATCTATAAAAATTATTCTTAGAAAAATTTATATCTTTAATTTTAAC
>ULUG01002148.1_pt1 | contig 10373 bp, 9 predicted proteins | sample 1958331 | NCBI WGS metagenome assembly ULUG01 (sample SAMEA4835755, study PRJEB28245) | human gut metagenome | biome: gut microbiome; material: fecal sample | place: Denmark | collected 2008
CTTGGATGAGACGATAATCTCCGCCTATGTAGTTGACGAGGTTGTTGATTTTTGTAACCTTGTTGACATAGCGCGACAAGTTGAGCATACCGCCCCAAGAGAAATCACCATATTGCGGACTGCGATAGTCGATAGTCAATTCAAAGCCTCGGTTTTCCATATCGCCAGTATTCATCCACATCGACGCATTTTCACCGGCAACAGCGAGTGTCGGAGGTATGGTAAGCATATCCTTAGTATTTTTCCAGTAGTAATCGAATGTCAAGTTAAGGGCATTGTTAAATAATCCAAGGTCAAAACCAAGGTTGGTCTGCGTGGTAGTTTCCCACTTGAGATCTTGATTTCCCGATGCCGAAACAATGATACCGGCGATAGTGCTGCTGTTGGAATTGTTAAGGTCATATGCTCCATTGCCCTGGTCATATTTATAAGTAGTATATGACGCATAGTTGTTTGAGATGGCCGAATTACCTGTTTGCCCCCAAGCGACGCGCAACTTGGCATTGCTTATGATTATGTCTTTAGGCATGAACTCTTCTTGCGAGATTCTCCATGCTCCCGAGAATGCTGGGAACACGCCGTAGTTGTTGTCCTTGTAAAGTCGGGAAGTGGCATCGCGGCGTATGGTTGCCGAAACAAGATAACGGTCGTTCCAGTTATAGTCGGCCTTGGCAAACAATGAGAACAATGCCCAGCTTTGCTTGCTGCCCGAGTTGGTCTGTGTTCCTTCTCCTGAATCGATTATCATGTAGTTCTCATCCTCAAACTGATATTGGTTACGGAATGCTGCTACGTTTTGGAATTTATATTTTATGGCTTCGGTTCCGGCAAGTACCGTCAAATGATGGTCATTCACTTCAAGGTTATAGTTTGCAGTGTTAGTCCACGTCCAAGTGTCACCCTGCCCAAATTCGCGGTTCACGCTGTTAACATCCGAAGCATTTATCTTGCGGCCCAATGTCTGGTTGAAGTATTGCACATGTTCTATACCGATGTTACTCTTTATGCTCAATCCCTTTACCGGGAAGATTTCAAGGTATGCGTTTCCGAATATGCGCCAACTGTCGTTGTCGTTGTCACGACCATTGTATAATTCATGCACCGGATTGGCAATATCAGAATTGGCAAGTTGCAACGGACTTGTGAAATTACCGTTTGAATCATATACCGGGATGGCCGGATGCTGGCGCATTGCTCCATAAGGAATGCCGCGGTCGCTTTGAGTGGAGTATCCAAGATTGTTCCATTTGGATATCATGAGATTTTCTCCCACCGACACATATTGCGACAACTTGTAAGTAGAGTTTAAACGAGCCGAATAACGTTGAAAATAAGTATAATCCATCAAGCCGTCCTGCTTCGTGTAGTTGGCCGAGAACATTACCGAGCCCCGGTCATTACTGTTGGCAATGCTCACACCGTAATTTTGCGTCCATGCCGTGCGATATATGGCATCTTGCCAATCATTGTCGGCCGCACGCACCGTGCCGGCTGCATCAAGATATGTGGCAAGGACAGGAGTGTCGCCATTGCCATAAAAAGGATGGCTTGGCTGCAAACCTGCATTCTTGTTGGCCGCCCAGTAGGCTTCACCCCATTGTTGGGCATTGAGCATGTCAAACTTGTTTGCCACAGTCTGGAAGCTGCCCGAGATATCGACATTGACGCGAAGACGGTTGCCAGAGCCTTTCTTTGTCGTTATCACAATAACGCCGTTTGCTGCACGCGAACCGTAGATAGATGCCGATGACGCATCCTTTAACACTTGAATAGATTCAATATCGCTTGCGTTCAACGAATTAAGATTCTCGGTCGTTGCAACCCCGTCAATCACATACAACGGGTCGTTGCCGTTCATGGTGCTCATGCCTCGAATGCGTATCGACGTGCCTCCACCTCCAGGAGCGGCATCTGTATTGATTTGCACACCGGCAACCTTGCCTTGCAAAGAGTTAAGAACATTGGGATTGGACTCGCTTATCGGCTGTTTCAAGTCTACCACGCCCACAGCCCCGGTAAGGTCGATTTTACGCTGGGTTTGGTAACCAACCACGACAAGTTCCTCAAGATTCTGCGCATCCTCGCTCAGCTCAACATTCAAGTGGGGTGCCGGAGCAAGGGTCTGCGACGTGTAACCTATGTAGGTAATTACAATCTCTGAATTTTCACCGACGGTTAATGTGAATTTTCCGTCAATGTCAGTCATGGTACCATTATTTGTACCTTTTTCCATGACCGTGGCACCAATAACCGGCTGCAGGTCGCTCTTTGATACTACTGTACCGTCTACCGTTATCTTCTGGGCAAATGCCATAAAGCAGCTCATGAAAAAGAACAGCAAGAGAGTACCCGATCTTAAATAAGTTCTCACCATACTCTAAAAGATTTTAAGATAATTTTGTTATTAACGAAAGTTAGGTTTATGTTGCCATCTCTATCAACCAATGGCTTGCAACACAAAGGTACATTACTTGAAAAACCATAACTTATATTGACGTTTCATAAACTGCAACATTTGTTACATTGCATGTTTTTTCTCATGGTTTGTTTCATTTTTAGCATTTTAAGCATATAGACACTCGTTTTAACACGACACTGTGCAATTATTATTTTCCATGACCTCCGCCTTTGCCTTTTCCGTCACCTTGTATGGACAATCTCACTGTATTATGTCCGTATTGAGAATTTAACTTGTCGGCAACTTCCATCAATTTGCGATTCTCGGCCGAATTAGCTTTGTCAAACAACTCAGGTTGTACCAAGGTATCGTCTACAATTCCTCCAAGTATGACTCCCATGCGCTTGTATTTATATCCTTGGCGAAATATTCGCTCAAGCACGATAAAGGCATTGCGCAACAACTCCTGCGTGTTTGCCGTGGGGGTGACAAGTTTTATCATGTCGTCGGCCGAATATTGAGGCAAATCGAGCCTGTGCGGATTGGTCCTTATAAACACGGTGACGCTACGGCACATGCAATGCTCCTTGCGCAGACTGACAGCCGCGTCCGAAACATAATTGCTAAGAAATTCCTTAAGTTTTGAAATTTCGGTCTCCATGAAAGCAAATGTGCGGCTATGCATTATCGTGCGCTGATGTGGTTGTTCCGACAGATTAATGGCCTCTTCTCCTCGCAATTCCTTCCATGTGCGCACGCCGGTAATAGTCATCAACGCTTTCACCATCGATTCGCTTTGCGACACAAAATCATAGGCAGTCCTCAGCCCGTAACGTTTCAACTTCGGTCCATTGGCTCGGCCTATCCCCCATATGTCTTCTATGGCTATATTGCGTAAGGCCTTTTCTCGGTTGTCGGCAGTTATTACGCAAATTCCATGATAGCCCTTGTAATGCTTCGCAAACCATGTGGCGGTCTTGGCAAGTGTATATGTATCGGCACATCCGCAACTCACCGGGATGCCCGACTTGCGCATTATCTCGTCGGCGACTTGCGAGGCATATATGCGCATCTGTCCGGGATCTGATTCAGGTATCCTCCCGAAAAATTCATCTATGCTGTAACGTATGAACTCCTCCACAAGACCTTGTTCCTCCACAAGGCGCATTATGTGTTCCGATACTCTTCCATATTTTCGCAAATCGGCATGGAACATCGCCACTCCGTTTGCTTCAAGAATGTGGCGAACCTTAAAGACCGGATTGCCTCGCTTCAGCCCAAGCCTTTTCGCTTCTTTTGTCAACGCAAGAATAATACCGCCGCCTGCCTCGTTGTCATTAGCCACGACAACAGGTTTCCCCTTGAGTTCGGGATGTTCGGCAACCTCCACCGAGGCATAAAACGAATTACAATCTATGTGGAGCGTCATATCTTGTGTCCTATGCTATAATATACTTTCAAAAGTAACAATAATCACGACTTTGCACAATCCCTGCAAGCCATAATGCTGCATCATCTCTTGATGCCTTTTCTCAACAGGCTGTTTCGGTAGGCTGTAGGATAAAGCCCTGTCCGCTTCTGCACATATCGGCTGAAATAAGAAACTGACGAGAAATTAAGTTGGCTCGCAATATCTATCAATGTGAGCTCTTTTCGGCATAGCAGACGAGTTATCTCCTGCAATGTAAAACGTTCTATCCAGTAGGAAGCTGGCTGGCCACTCACGTTCTTGCATATCTCCGACAGATAATGAGGCGTTATACATAACTTGGAGGCATAATAAGACACATCCCTATGTAAGATATATTCCTTTTGATATAGCAGACCGATGAATTGACTGAGCAGGATGGAAATACGTTCCGATGGTTCTGCTATAGTATTGGCACGCGCATGTATGTCATACAGGTCGAGTATATGCGCTGCAAGCAGATGCCCTATCATTTCCTCTTTGAAAAGATGCCCATCTTCATGCAATCTTTCCCGTATGCGTAACAAGTCGTTATGGCACTTTGTAAAATCACCGGGAGACAATTTCATTACAGGATTTTGCAACAATGACAAATGCCCGATTATGCCATAATTGCTGCGAAGTGCCATTGTAGCTACGAACGGTTCAGGAAAATGCATGATAATTCCTTTGAAATCTCCTGATTGTATGAAACCCGAAGCAAAAGAGACATTCGTGAGAATAACATAATCCCTTGCAACGATATTATAACGTGTTTCCTTAAAATAAAAACTCATGGACCCTTCCAAACAAAGGATGTGCACCACATCGTCAATCAAATTGACAATACTATGATTATCAATCGAATCAATAAAAAACATCCTGTTATATGTCCCCTCTTCCATAATGAGAAACTTATGTTTGAACCGTTATTGCAAATTTAACCATAAACCACGAAAAGTGAATTATTTGCCACGAATTTCATATTAGTATTTCAATGTTGCTGCCATAAATTTGCAACAAAAACAGAACCACTATGAAAGAAGTAAGATTGAACAATGGAGTAATGATGCCTGCCATCGGATTTGGTGTTTTCCAGATTCCGGTGAATGAAACGGAACATATTGTAAGCGAAGCTCTCGAAGTGGGTTATCGGCTGATTGACACTGCGGCAGCATATTTCAATGAGCAGCAAGTGGGAAATGCAATACGCAATAGCGGGCTGAAACGGGAAGAAATATTTGTCACGACCAAACTTTGGGTACAAGATTATGAATACGATGATGCACTGCGAGCATTCGACAAGTCGATGAAACTATTGGGACTCGATTATATTGACCTTTACTTGCTGCACAAGCCATACGGCAACTATTATGCGGCGTGGCGTGCTGCCGAACGTCTGTACAAGGAAGGTCGCATCCGTGCTATCGGCGTGACCAGCTTCAGCAGCGAGCGACTACAAGACCTGTTCCTGCACAATGAAGTGAAACCTGCCGTAAACCAATTGGAAACCCACCCGTTCTTCCAACAGAAAGCCGCCAATACATTCCTTTCACAGGAAGGAATACAACATGAAGCATGGGCACCGTTTGCCGAAGGGCAAAATGACATATGGAACAATTCCGTGCTGAAAGCCATTGCGGAAAAGCACGGGCGCACGGTAGGGCAAGTTGTCCTCCGCTGGCTTAACCAGCGCAATGTGGTGGTCATTCCCAAGACAGTGCATAAGAAACGGATGATTGAGAACTTCAACATTCTTGATTTTACGCTTACTGAAAAAGAGATGGATGCAATTGCCATGCTTGACACCGGAAAAAGTCCGATTTATGATGACATGGATTTGCCTACGGTAAAAGGAATCGGGCTACATAAAATACATGATTAATCATATGAATAAGGAGTGATATGAAATATGGAGTTTTAGGAACAGGCGATGTAGCCCGTACCATCGCAGACAAACTGATAGAATTAGGACATGAAGTAATGCTTGGTTCGCGTTCAGCCTATAATTCACAAGCGGCTGAATGGGTAAATCTTCTCGGTGGATTAGCATCACACGGTACATTTGCCGACGCAGCACGTTTTGGAGAGCGTGTATTCAACTGTGTGCAGGGAATACATTCAACGGAAGTTCTTGCCTCTGTTGGACGGAGCGACCTTGCAGGGAAGATACTGATAGATCAGTCCAACCCTTATCTCTACGACGGCAGGCACATCTCGCTTGACCCACGATGGAATGGCAATACAAGTCTGGGCGAAGCCAATCAGGCATTGCTGCCCGAAACAAAAGTGGTAAAGACCCTGAATTACCTCTGTCACCATCTGATGATCAATCCGGGACAGTTGCCGGAAGCCATAACGGGCTTTTATTGCGGCAATGATAAGGGAGCCAAAGCGGAAGTAGCAAAACTGTTGGCCGATTTCGGTTGGACTGACACCTTGGATTTGGGCGATATATCCATGTCGCGCTATACGGAGATGCTCGGTGCATTCTGGCCTGCTGCATTGAATGCTACAGGCAATATGGATTGGGGATTCAAATTAGTAAGATAACTATTATTGTATGAAGAATATAAATTACAACTTTGAAAACAAAGTAGCATTCGTGACGGGTGCAGGTTCCGGAATCGGAGAAAGTACCGCCAGATTGTTTGCTCAAGCAGAAGCGAGCGTTGCCTTGGTCGATATTCACCCTGAACCTATCCAACGCCTTGCGGATGAATTGAGGGGCAAAGGGTATAAGGCATTCGCCATTCCCTGCAATGTGGGCAACGAGGAAGAAGTGGGAAAAGCCGTGGAAAAGGCGGTGGAAGTATTAGGACGATTGGACTTCGCATTCAACAATGCCGGCATCCAAGTGCCAGCGGCGAAGACGGCAGAGATTGAATCAGCCGACTTCGAACGCGCCCTGCGCATAAACCTCTTGAGCGTGTTCTATTGCATGAAATACCAAATCAAGCAAATGGAAAAGCAAGGGGAAGGCGGCTCCATTGTCAATGTGGCATCGCAGGATGCTATTGTAGGAACTGCCACGCTCGGTGCTTATTCGGCAGCCAAAACAGGCATTATCGGCCTGGCAAAGTGTACGGCTCTTGAATATGCAGAGCAGGGAATCCGCGTGAACATGATTGCGCCGGGCATGATTATGACTCCGATGGTGGAACAAGCCATCAAAGACTATCCGGAACACATGCAAGGCCTGATAGACATGATTCCACAGAAGCGTGTCGGCACGCCGGAGAACATCGCTTCGTGTGCGCTTTACCTCTGTTCAGATGGTGCTTCGTTTATGACGGGACAGACTATTACTATTGATGGTGGATTTACAGTAAAATAATTATGAAGACAAGAAAACTTGGGAATTTAGAAGTGTCAGCGATAGGTCTCGGTTGCATGGGCTTCACGCATGGCTATGGTGCGTGTCCGAGCGAAAATGAGTCTATCCGATTGATACGGAAAGCTTACGATGAAGGTTGTACCTTCTTCGACACGGCAGAAATATACAGTTGCTATAAAAACGAAGAACTGGTAGGAAAAGCACTTAAGCCGTTTCGCAACAAGGTTGTGATTTCTACGAAATTTACACCTGCTGTTTTACCCGGGCAGGAAAATTCGGAGGGAAAACTCAGCCGAAAGGGAATACGACAAGCGGTAGAAGGTTCGCTGCGACGGTTGCAGACAGACTACATAGACCTCTATACGGAACATCGTGTGCCGAAAGAGAACGACCCTGCCGAAGTAGCCTATTGGATGGGGGAACTGATAAAAGAAGGAAAAATCCGTGCATGGGGACAGTCAGAGCCTACACTTGAACAGCTCAAAGCGGCTCATGCCGTTACGCCAGTTACTGCCGTGCAGAGCGAATATTCCATTATGGAACGCAAGTGGGAAGCCAATGTTATTCCTTTTTGCCGAGAGAATAACATCGGTTTCGTTGCCTATTCACCGATGGCCGGCGGTTTCTTGAGTGGAAAGTACCACCATGCGACTTTCGAGGGAGACGATGTGCGACGTGTAATCACGCGCTATACAGAAGAGAACATGCAAGCCAATAGGGTATTGCTCGAACTTATCAACCGTTATGCCGAAGCAAAACATTGTACTGCCGCGCAGATTTCGTTGGCTTGGGTGATGCATTCGGAACATATCGTTCCTATACCGGGTATGCGTAGCGATGCACGAATCCTTGAAAATCTCGGCGCGGCGGAAGTGGTCCTTACCGATGCCGAATATGCCGCAATAAATGAAGCATTGAGCCACATCACCATACACGGCAACCGGACGGATGAAGACATTGCCAAACTGGGCACTATTGAGGGGAGTCAACAAGGAGTAGCTAAAGCTGAACGATAAAAATAGGAATTATAATAAAATTATGGAAACGGTAAAATTGAACAATAGCATTGATATGCCGGTTTTAGGCTATGGAGTGTATCTCGTAAAGCCGGAAGAGTGTGAACGTTGTGTGCTCGATGCCATCAGCGTAGGTTACAGGCTGATCGACACCGCACAGGCTTATTATAATGAGGAAGGCGTGGGCAATGCCGTGGCAAAATGCGGAGTGCCACGCAGCGAACTGTTCCTTACCACCAAAGTATGGATTAGCAATGCCGGAGAGGAAAAGGCGACGCGCAGCATTGACGAATCGCTCCGCAAACTGCGAACGGACTACATCGACCTGCTGCTTATCCACCAACCTTTCAGCGACTATACGGGAACTTGGCGGGCAATGGAGAAAGCCGTGCGTGATGGAAAAGTGCGTGCCATAGGTCTTTCCAATTTCTACCCCGACCGCTTTGTAGACATGGCAGAATATGCGGAAATCAAACCTGCCGTGAACCAGTTGAAGACCAACGTGTTCAGCCAGCAGTGGGATGCCGAGGTGGAAATGAAGCCTTATGGCACACATATCATGGCTTGGGGGCCGTTGGCTCAGGGCGACTCGAAATTACAGGACAATCCCATACTGAAAACTTTATCTGAAAAGTATGGGAAGTCTCCTCAACAAGTGGCTTTGCGCTACCTTATCCAGCGCGATATCATTGCCATTCCCAAGAGTACACATGTCGAGCGTATGAAGCAGAACTTGGACGTATTCGACTTTATGCTTACTCAAGAGGAAATGGAGAGCATCCGCCCACTTGACAAGCCGCAGGATTTTCGCTGGTCGCACCGCGATCCCGAACTTGTAAAGTTCCTACTGAATTATGACAAGCAATTCAACCCTAATAACAAAAAGTAAACATAAAGGCTATGGAGTAGGCCATAAAAGCTTAATATCTATAGTCTATGAGGTAAATTACATATAAATAATAACCGGTCAATAGTTTTAGGCTGCTTTTGCCATAAACCATCGACCGGAATTTTTATATCATAATCCACCAACCTTTATCCAATGCTGAATAATCGCTTCGTCCGGATGTTATGTGCAAATGCAAATAAACCTTCCCGTCCATTGTCGATATATTTCCTGTGAGATTGGATATTTCCATCTGTTCGCAAAATGACTTGTCCACATAAGTTTTAGTCTCGGGATTGAAGAAACGCAGTGACAACTCATTTATGGCTCCAATGCCACTGATTGAACCAGCCTTTATTCCTTTCTCTTCGCAAAAGTTCATCAAAGCCTCTGCTATTTCCTCATTATAATTATTTATGTTTACTATATTTATTTCGTATATTTGATAAATTTAAACAAAATGAGAATATTCCATGTATTCTCATTCAATCACATGGCTCTCATTTAGAGTGCCAATACCCGAATTTAACCTTCAGTTTGCACATGTCACCAACAGACATCTTTTTAAATAACGATTCCGAAACAAAGAGCAATTTCCTTTGAATCTAACCGAAGCAAGAATGCAAGAGAGGACTATGACGAATACCTCGACAACCGGGACGCTTTGCTTTATGACGAAGCCGTAGAAGATTTGCCCTCTAATTTTACCGATAGGAAAAACTACAGCATTAAATTTGCCCAAATAACATATGACAGGTTCTGCCGCATTTATTCTGAAGTGTACGACATGTTCAAGGATTTGTTTGAACAAACAGTACTTTCCAAAACACTTCAATCAAGGAAAGACCTCATGACAAATATTACAAGCCGCTATCCGGGAGCCATCTTGCATTATGCAGCTTTTGACGGCAATGACTACCCTATTGATTGGGCAAGAGAGTGGATTGGTGTCGGTATTGTTGCTAATGAAGACTTTATGGCTTGCTTTGAATGGTCAGGACAATTGGACAACGGCACTCCGATAGGTGCTGAAATAGGCATACGCAAAACTTTAAATTCAAAAGTCTCAAAAGAAAACATGGAAAAGTTAACCGGCAAACCAGCTGGCGATTCTTTAAATCCGTGGTGGTATGAAATAGAAAAATGCACGTCTATTGACGTCGGTTACATAACAGAACGAATTGGTTCCTATATTTCGAGAATACCAAATCAATAACGGGTGGGTGGCTTCTTGGCGCGCGGATGCAAAAAAAGGGAGGAGGGGGGATTCGTGAAGTTGCCTTCATGAA
>ULUG01007890.1_pt1 | contig 10292 bp, 8 predicted proteins | sample 1958331 | NCBI WGS metagenome assembly ULUG01 (sample SAMEA4835755, study PRJEB28245) | human gut metagenome | biome: gut microbiome; material: fecal sample | place: Denmark | collected 2008
GAGCACTCCTTCAGTATGATGCAGAGCTTCGCCCCGCACTCAAGAAGGCAGGCTTCCTGACCAGAGACCCGAGAATGACCGAAAGAAAGAAGTACGGTCTCAAGGGCGCTCGCCGTGCACCCCAGTTCTCGAAGCGCTGAATTTTTACCGCTTACAAGACGAATATCAGCTCCCGGGCAGCATTGCTGTTCGGGAGTTTTTCTGCATTTTTGAAGGGCTTTTTGCGCCCGGCAGCCTTTTTGGGAGGCAAACTCCCGAGCTTTCGGTTATTTCTTGAAAAATCAATGCGTTGTGATATAATTAATATTGAAAAATGAGCTTATAAAGGAGTGACTTGTTCGGAACAGAAAATATAACGGACATAAGAGAACCGAAGCCCTTGCTCTTTTGGCGCAGTGCGGCATATCAAGGAAAGGTAACAGGAAAATGAAAAGGCGGTTTATTTCTTTTGCACTCGTGTGCATTCTCTTGCTGGTTTTTCCCGCGTGCTCATCGAAACAGAACAATGACTACGGAGGCGATCCTATGGAATTTAAAAGCTTTAAGCTGACGGAGAACAACTGCTCGGCACAGAACGCCGTGTATGAGGGCTGCAAAACAGAGGACGGAGTACATCTTGAGTATTATATGAGCTCGAACAACTGGGATAACGAGCTGTCCTGCTTTGTCGAATCCCGCGACGTCATCCGCTCGGTTGACGGGGACGAGAATCTCTACCGCGAGGTGTGCGCCCTGCTCGGAAATTGCAGAATAGATGAATGGGCGGGCTTCCGAGGCGCAAATCCCCCCGATGTTCTCGACGGAAGCTCGATGAGCTTTTCTGCTGTCTTGGCGGACGGAACGGAGATTGAGGCGAGCGGGAGCAACAACTTCCCGAAAAATTACCAAACATTAAGAGCCGGGATTAACAGGCTGATAACCTCGAATAAAATAAGAAGCACCGAGTTTTCCGAAGGGAGCTATGCGATTTCGCTGCCCAAAAGTTGGGTAGGCGTAGTCAGCGCCGGTTTTTCGGAGGGCATGGTGGCGTTTTCCGTCGATAAAACGGACGGCGATGAGCTCACGTTCTTTATAATCGATACCGGCAACGGCTATTCCTCGGACTCCTACAAGGGCAGAGTGGAAGTGGGGCGGCTTGTTTCGGACGAAAACACCCTGTTTGTTACGGCGCGCGACCATTATCGGATAAACGCATACCCGGAAAAAGTTTCCGATGCCGCGCTTGCGCTTTGGGAGACCTATGAGAGCGACAAGCGAGCAATAATCGAAAGCCTGCACGGCATAAACGGGTATGAGCTTTACCCCGAGGACGGGTCTATTCTGCATGAGACCGACGCGCGGGATTTGGCGGATAAGGCGCGAAGCCTCTGGCTGACTCTGAATTTTGCGGGCGAGTATTCCGCCGGGGAGAAGCCCGTGACAATAAGATTCAGAAAGTATATTCCAATGTTCCCCCAATACCGGTATGTGACCACCATGGAAGAGGTCCGCAAAAATTTTTTAGAGGTCTTTTCCGAGGAGTTTACAGATAAAATACTGAGCCAAGCTGTCGCCGACAGGGATTTGATGGAGCATAACGACAACATATATGTAGCATATAAGAAAAACGACGGCGAAGTCTCCTATAACAGCTGGATGCATCACGTCGAGGATGACGGCAACGGGAATTTCACGGTTGTTATGGCCGTAAGAAAACGCTCGGTTGACGATATCATCTATGTCAAGCTGCCGACAGGAAAAAATGCTGAGGGAAAGTTCGTGTTTACCGATTACCCCTATTGGGATCAATCAAAATAATTCTCGCGGACATACTCCGCAGGGAATGAAAAGTTTTCTTGTAAATCGCCGCTCTGCGTGATATAATCATATCGATAAAATTTTATCAAAGAGGGGATTTCTATGAAAACCGCAATTTACGGCGCGGGGTCGCTCGGCACCGTGCTCGGCGCATATCTCGCAAAGGCGGGCGTGGATGTCGATCTTATCACGCGCAACCGCGAGCATGTCGAGGCGCTCAACAGAGACGGCGCAAAGATAATCGGCACCGTCAATATGACCGTGCCCGTCCACGCGCTGACTCCCGACGAGATGACCGAAAAATACGAGCTGATAATCCTGCTGACAAAGCAGCTCGACAATGTCAATGTTTTAAAGAAGCTTCAGAAGAATATGACCGACGACTGCATCGTCTGCACGCTTCAAAACGGACTGCCCGAGCTCTCCGTCTCCGAGGTCGTCGGGGAGGACAGGACTATGGGCTGCACCGTCGCATGGGGTGCAACGCTCCACGGCAAGGGTGTGTCGGAGCTCACGAGCGAGCCCGACAGCATGAGCTTCGGTCTCGGCAGAATGAACGGTCAAAAGGACGAAAAGCTCATGCAGGTGAAGACGCTGCTTGAGAAGATGTGTCCCGTTGAGGTCGAAGATAATTTCATGGGCGTGCGCTGGTCGAAGCTGCTCATCAACGCCGCGTTCAGCGGTATGTCTGCCGTTATCGGCGGCACCTTCGGCGATGCCGCGGAGAACAAGACCTCGCGTGTCTGCTGCCAGAATCTCATAAAGGAGTGCATCGATGTCGCCGCGGCTGCGGGCATAAAAATAGAGCCTGTTCAGGGCAAGGATATAGTGAAGCTTCTCGACTACAAGGGCAACGGCATAAAGAAAAAGATATCCTTTGCGCTCATCCCGATTTGCATCAAGAAGCACAGGCTCTTAAAGGCGAGTATGCTCCAGGACCTTGAAAAGGGCAAGAAGTGCGAGGTTGACGCGATAAACGGCGTTGTCTGCGCCTACGGCAGAAAGTACGGCGTGCCCACCCCCTATAACGACAAGGTCTGCGAAATAATCCACGGCATTGAGGACGGCAAGTATACATACACATTTGACAATGTAACGATGTTCTCAAATCTTCCCAAATAAGGACTGCCATATTCGGCGCAGAAAGTCGCTTTTTTGCCCGCTTGCAGTACCCTTGTACAGCTTCGGGGCAAAGAAACCGCCTTCTGCATCCGACTATGACAGTCCGAAAAGAGGTTGCAAATTCGGTGCAGAGCTTCTGCTCATAATACAGTTAAACCGACCTATGAGGTTCATAGGTCGGTTTTTATGTTGCTGCATTGCTGCCGAAAATTTTTATTTTTCCGACAGCTCTCTGAAGCTTTTCATCATGCCCTCGACACCTGCCGAGAAGGATGACGCGGTGTGTGCGCCGATGGAGAACATCTCCTGATAGTGGGCGTAGTCCTTGAAGAACAGCTTTTCCGCAAGCTTTCCGTAGCCCGCGAAGAACATACAGTAGTCGTTATCGGGGATAATATAGCCGAGTGCGTCGTTTGCAAGCCCGAACACCGCAGTGTCTCCGCCGACAATATCGCAGATGCTCTTAAAATCGCTTGCCTCGCCCGTTATGCTGTTTTCCGCGAGCATATCGCCGGTGCCGCTGACAAGTCCGGGCGTTATCTCTCCGGGCACGAGCACTACTTTGAAATCTCCGCCGAGCTCGAGATATCCCGTCTCCGTTTCAAGCTCATATGCCCCTCTTTCGGGTCTGGTCATATCGAAGCACGCGAAGCCGAGCTTGCCTATCATTTTTTCGAGCGGATTATCGACTCTGAGCGCAATCTTCTTATGCACCGAGGTGAGCTTAGGCTCGAGCTCGCGCTCCTTTGCCGAACCTCTGCCTATCCTCTCGACTGCGTCTTTATACGCTTCGCCGCTGTTTTCGGGCGAGAGCAGAGGGCTCTTCTCTATCTCGTCGCGCTCCTTTGTCATGGCTAACACGAGCTTTCCGAGGTCGCGTCCGAGAGCCTCCGTCTGGCGCGTAAAGTTCTCTTCTTTAACTCCGCCCGCACCTCTTCTCGGGTATATTCCGTTGACTGCGGCGTTGAAGAAAATGAAGTTTTCGCCCGCTTCGTTTACCGTGCGCTCCATATAGAACGGGAAATCGGCGGAGAGCATATTGCCCTTGTTGCTCTTTATCTTCAATCCGTTCGCATACGGGTGCGCGCCGAAATTTGCCAGAACGGTCGGGCGGGAAGCCTTGTTATCGGGCACGAAGCGCAGGCGGTTGAGGCGCGGCGAATATTCGCGCGGCGGCCGCTTGGCAAAGAGAAAGTCTCTCATTCCGTACTCGTCGAGAGTCATATCGTCATAGGGCTTCTCCTCCGAATATTTTTCGAGCTTTTCAATGCTGTTCGTGCCTATCTGCGCCGCATAGAGCCGCCCCGGCTCCATATTTCCGACTGCCTCGGCAACCGCCTTTTTGGTCTTTCTGATTATGCGGTCGATAATTTCTCCGTCAACGCTCGGCTCGGGCTGCCCGCGAGAAATCAGCTTCGATATGTTTTTAAAAAATTTCTTCCCCGTCACGCTCCATATGCCCATGGTGTCTATCGAGCTGTGCGCGTGGGTGGAGAAAACATTTATATACCCCACGTTATCGGTTCGGCTGAATGAATCGAGCTCCCTGCGGATGCGCCGCACCGTGGTATTCGTAAGCCCTATGCAGTCAACGACGCAGAAAATCTCCGCAGCCTTCCCCTCGCCGTCGCTGAGCGCTATGACCCGCACCTTGATATCATCGAGCACTCCGCGCACCCTTCGCGGCGGCAGCGACAGGTTTCCGCCGATATAATATGCCTTTTTGCCGACATCGCGCGGCACTATGCTCTGCTCCGAAAAGCCGAGATACCAGCGATCTCCGGCGGTGTCCGCAATGCGTGCAACCGTCGGCTCATCCTCTTTTGTTTTGCATTCTCCGAATGCCGGCGGCTCGGGCAGGAGCTTATTGAGTCCGCCTAAAAATGCGGTCATCCCGTTCTGCGCCCTGAACGCGCGCGCCGCGCCCTTTTTGAATTTTTCGTCAAAAGTGTACATATCGCACCTCCCGTACAGACAAAGCAATCCGCTTTATATTACATTTTATTTTGTCCTTATTTCGTTCCCTCTTTTTTGTCATTTTCCGAGCGGCACGGAGCATATGATTTCTGTGCCCGCTTTTCTTCCGTCTTTATAATACAATATTTAAAAAAATATCGCAACCCCGCTTATTCACGGTTCGTACAAATTTTCTTTACTTTGATTTAATGAATTTTTACTATTCAGTACACAATCCGATGGTATTATATAACCGTAGCGAGAGGGAAGGAAAGCCAAACGGCTACCAACTACGAAAGGACATCAGCAAGATGAAAAGCAAAAACTGTGTTCTTGTCTGTGTAACTCCGCAGAGCAAATGCGAACAGCTCATCCGCTCCGGCTCCGTCATAGCCAAGCAGTACGGAGTGCCGCTCGAGGTTCTCAGTGTATTCCATGAGAGGGACGGCGTAAGCCCCGATCCCGCGGTTCTTGAAGAGCTTTATGAATGTGCGAGGAGCGAAAACGCGCAAATGAGCGTATATTTTAACGACAGCCCCGCTATTCTCGCCGCGGTCATCGCCAAAAAGAAGGGCGCCGTTGATATCGTCACCGGTTTCCCCAGAGAGAGAAGCTCGCACTTCGTCTCTGCCCTGCACACCCTTGTGCCGGATATACAGATAAGCATGGTCGACGTTGACGACAACGGCAAAATTTACCGCATGATCCCTCAGGACGCCCAGCAGCACTATGAAATGGTAGGCGCTCAGGGTACATAAACAAGACAACTACAAACTTTTCCGGTTTTTTCATTGTTATTCTCCAAAAATGCAGAGAGCTCACAGTTGATATTGTGAGCTCTCTGCATTTTGCTATGCCGCTCTTGACAATGAGCCTCTTATATTTTAGAATTAAAAATGATTATAAAACGTATCTGTGAGGACAATAAGAATGATAAAGGAATTTTTTATCGGCGAGCTTTCAAAAATAGAACCCGATTGGAAAAGACTTGAAGCGGGCTCCGAAATGACTTCGTTTCAAAGCTACGATTGGTCTCTGCTGCTTCTCAAGGACATTAAAGAGAAGCTTCTCAGGTCGATATTTTGGAAGCCCGTGTTCATATGCCATTTTAACGACGACGGAAAAATCGACATGATAGCGCCTCTCGTCGTGCAGTCAAGGTCTGTTAATCTTCGCTTCTATTCGATGACGAGCGGAATCTGCATCCTCGGCGAGAAGTCCTACTCTGACTATCTCAATTTTATCTATGACGGCTGGAGCGACGAGGCGGCAGACGAGATTTTCGGATTTATTCACGACAACTACGGCGAATTGGAGCTGAGATTCAACAACGTTCCTGAAAGCTCTTCGCTCGCGAAATATATTTCCGCCCGTTTCAAGCTTCTCAACAGAGACGGCGAGACCGCCGTATTCGTCAAAAACCCCGCCGACGCCGACGAATATTACAAATCTCTCTCCAAGAACACGCGGCAGAACATCAGAACCGCCTACAACAGGCTGGCGAAAAGCGGCTTTGAATATGAAATAACGCTGTGCGACACCGTGCCCGACAAAGCCTCTGAAAAGGTCATGCATGACATACACAACGACCGCTTCATAAAAAAGAACGGCCTCGACGGAAAGTTCAGCATAAAGAAATTCATATGGGCCGCCGCGCACAAAAACAACGAGATAAAACATAACTGCGTGTTCAATGCGCTCAAGACGCTCGACTCGTCATGGCTGCTTCTCATCAGGATAAACGGCGAAATCGCGGGATATCTTTGCGGGCTCAAAAGCAAAGACACATATTATGTGCTGCAGAACAGCTTTTCGGAGAAATTCAGGGAGTTTTCTCCCGGTTTTCTCGCTTGCTACGACCTTGTAACAAGATTCGCGGGCGACGGCGATATAAAATACATAGACTTCACACGCGGCACGGAGGACTACAAGTATAAGCTCAACGGCACTGAAAAAAGTCTCTGCAATTTTGTGTTCAACATATAAGCTTAACCGTTTGAAAGTAATTTCACTTTACTCTCAAACGGTTTTTTGTTTTTATTTTAAAAGGCAAGGCGGTGAACAGATAAGTCCGTTCGCCGCCTTGACCATTTATTCAAGCCAAATGTAAAGCCGTTTCACTTTACATCTCATTCACCGGTTCAACGCCTCTCTCGGCGGTTTTGCACAGGTGGACGCTCTTGACGAGTCCGCTGTTTTCGAGCTCGTCGCGGCATTTTTCGGCGTCGCTCTCCGACTCGAACAGGGCGAAAACGGTGGGGCCGCTTCCGCTCATCTGCGCAAGCGAGCTGCCGCAGCGGCGCATAATGCTCTTTATTCTCACTCGCTCCGGCACCTCTATCGTCTGCTCAAAGACGTTGCCCGCGTGACGGCATATGCCCTCGAAATCGCCGTTTGCGGCGGCGTCGAGCATACCGACCTTGTTCGGATGATATATATAGTTCGCGGAATCGAAATCCCCGTAGGCGCGCGCAGTCGAGACGCCTGTTGCGGGCTTTGCGAGCACGACAAAGCAGCTTTTAAGCGGCGGAAGACAGGAGAGTATGCCGCCCGTGTGCTGGGAGAGCATGGTGCCGCCCGAGATGCAAAACGGCACGTCGCTGCCGATTTTAAGCCCGATATCGCAGAGCTTCTGCGTTCCCATATCGGTTTTAAAGAGCCTGTCCAGACCGACGATAACTCCCGCGCCATCCGCGCTCCCGCCGGCAAGCCCTGCTTCAAACGGGATATGCTTTTCAATATGTATGTCAACGCCCCTGCCGACGAGCCCCGCCTCCTCGAGGAAGGCCTGCGCCGCGCGGTAGGCTATGTTCTTGCTGTCCGTAGGCAAAGCGGGCTCTGAGCAGGTCAGGCGGATAATGCTCTCACCGTTCTCGCTCACCGTCACAATATCCGCAAGCGAGACCGACTGCATGACCATAAACAGCGAGTGGTAACCGTTCGGCAGCTTTGCCAAAATATCAAGAAAGAGATTAATTTTTGCGTTTGCCCTGAGTTCTATCATGACTGCACCTCTCTTTTCACTCTATCGGAATCTGAACGGGCATACGGTTCTGGAACAGCGTCACGCAGTCAAAGCCGCTGCGCTGCGCTATCTCTATGGCGACATCTATCCCCGCGCCGATATCCTTTGCATAGTGGGCGTCCGAGCCGACGGTCACAAATTCGCCGCCGAGCTGCTTAAAGTGTCTGACAACAGTCTCCTCGGGCATGGTCGTGCCGAGCTTCTGTCTGAGCCCCGAGGTGTTTATTTCGAGAGCCTTTTCGTTTTCGACGAGCAGAGTCAGAATTTCATCAATTTTATCGGAAAACTTTGACATATCAACCTCTATGCCGTGCTCGCCGACGATATATCTGAGCGGATAGGTCATATGCGCCAAGGTGTCGAACTTCGCCCAGCGCGAAAGCTTTATCAGCTCATCAAAATATCTGTTGAGCAGGTCGGTTATATCCCATTGAGAATAATCAAGATACATAAAATCCTGCTCGTCCTTAAAATTGTGCACCGAGCCTATGACCATATCATAGGGCAGGTTTGAAAGTATTTCCTCGGCGGTTTTTACGTCGTACATCGGCTGACCGAGCTCAACTCCCGCGCACACGAGCAGCTTTCCGCAAAACGCCGAGCGCGCCTTTGTGACGTCTATAAACGACTGGAGCGCCACACGGTCATAGTGATCCCGTCTGTAAGCGTCCGCCTCGACATGGTCGGTAAAAGCTATCGCCCGAAGCCCCGCCATTTCTGCGCGTTCGCACATATACATTGCCGAATGATGACCGTCCGGTGAGTTGTCTGTATGAACATGAGTGTCGATTATTCTCTGCGGCATCGCTTTTCCTCCACGGTAATGACGGTTAAAGTATACAATATCATAACATATTTTTTCACTAAGTAACAGTATTAAATACAAAAAAATTCAAATTGTTCAACCGCTATTGAGGATACACATAAAATATGATAGAATATCTTGATACTGAATGTATACATACTATTCCGAAAAACGCACAGGAAAGGACGAATAAAATGAGAGCTGTAATGACTGTTACGGGCAAGGACATAATCGGTATTCTCGCCGAGGTATCCGGAAAATGCTCGGAGCTCAACGTGAATATAACCGAAGTGACGCAGAGCGTTTTGCAGGATCTTTTCTGCATGATAATGCTCGTTGACACGGGGAAGTGCTCCGTGCCGCTGTCCGAATTCTCCGATATAATGAGCCGCCTCGGTCAAGACCGCGGGCTCGATATCCATGTTATGCACGAGGCCGTTTTCGACTCGATGTATCATGTATAACCACGCACTTTCTGAGAGGAAGCTTTCACTATGATAAACACCAGAGACATTCTCGAAACGATACACATGATCGAGGATGAAAACTTAGATATACGCACAATCACCATGGGCATATCTCTGCTCGACTGCTGCTCGCAGGATATCGACGACTCCTGCCGCAGAGTCTACGACAAGATAGCGCGCAAGGCGGAAAAGCTTGTCAGAGTCGGCTGCGAGATCGAAAAGGAATACGGCGTGCCGATAATCAACAAACGCATCGCCGTCACCCCCATCGCCATGCTTGCGGCTGCGTCCGGCGGCGACCCCGTAAAATATGCGCTCACGCTCGAAAAGGCGGCGCAGGCCGTCGGAGTCAACTTCATCGGCGGCTACTCCGCACTCGTTCAAAAGGGCTTCGCCCCCGGCGACGAGGCGCTTATCAAAAGCATACCCGAAGCCCTCGCGCGCACCGAGCACGTTTGCTCGAGCGTCAACATCGGCTCGACAAAGACCGGCATAAACATGGACGCTGTGGCGCTCATGGGCAAAATCATCAGAAAGACTGCCGAGCTCACAGCCGACAACAACTGCATCGGCGCGGCGAAGCTCGTCGTATTCTGCAACGCCCCCGAGGATAACCCGTTCATGGCGGGCGCATTCCACGGCCCCGGCGAACCGGAGAGCGTGATAAATGTCGGCGTATCGGGTCCCGGCGTTGTCCGCTGCGCACTCAAGAAGATTCCTGACGGCAACCTCACCGACGTTGCCGACACGATAAAGAAAACCGCGTTCAAGATAACCCGCCTCGGCCAGCTCATTGCGAGCGAAGCCTCGCGCAGGCTCGACGTGCCGTTCGGCATAGTCGATCTCTCCCTCGCGCCCACGCCCGCAGTCGGCGACTCCGTGGCGCACATACTCGAGGAGATAGGGCTCGAGCAGTGCGGCGCCCACGGCACGACCGCAGCTCTGGCTCTGCTCAACGACGCCGTTAAAAAGGGCGGCACTATGGCATCATCGCACGTCGGCGGTCTTTCCGGCGCTTTTATCCCCGTCACGGAGGACGCGGGAATGATAGACGCCGCACGCGCGGGCACACTGAAAATAGAGAAGCTTGAAGCGATGACGGCGGTCTGCTCCGTCGGCC
>ULUG01009307.1_pt1 | contig 10262 bp, 8 predicted proteins | sample 1958331 | NCBI WGS metagenome assembly ULUG01 (sample SAMEA4835755, study PRJEB28245) | human gut metagenome | biome: gut microbiome; material: fecal sample | place: Denmark | collected 2008
AAGGAATACGCCGGCAGCTTCATAACAAGAGGAAGAGGAGCGGGTGAACTGCTGAAGCCCATCTGTTCCGGGACATACCGCTGTCAATCAGATTACAACCCGCTGTATATCTTTGATCTGTCTCTCTGTGAAGCCTACACGTTCGATATAGAAGCATCAATGGAAACAGGAAAGGCAGAGATGAACAGGATATGCGGCTTGCCGGACGGAACTCTATACGCATATCCTTTCAGGGATTCCATGCATTTCGTAAAGAGACCTGAACCGGACGGAATGACTGGCATGATACTGAGTCCGGACGGCAGTACCGCAAAAGAGTTGTCGATGTATTCCGGACTGCCTGGACTCACGTATTTTGACAAGCTGTCCTCCGCTGATGTATTTTTCCGGAATACCAGTATCTTTATCATGGCCATGTCCATGCTACCGCAGGTGAATTTCATAGACATCGAGACCGGGGAAAAGCACACGACCGCCGTAAACAGACAGTACCGGGACTGGGAACAGATATTTTCCGAAGACATGACCGCCCAGAGCATATACTATACAGCTGTCGTACCGGCCAGCAATCTGGTTATCGCCCTGTACTACGGAGTACCGCTAAGCGACTGGGCCACAGGCAACGCACTGCCGCGCCTGCATGTTTTCAACACAGAGGGAGAACTCCTCTACGACCTGCGCTTAGCCGAGAGCCTGAAGGCCATCGCTTATGATGAGTACTCCGGAATACTTTACGGAGCAGACATGGAGGATAAGTTATTCCAATATGACATGTCGGGCATCCTGTAAGATTGCAGTATGTGAACAGCACTTCCGAAAGGAGTTTATACCTTGTATTTTATTTGCCTTTTCGTATTTTCTCCATATTTGATAGGAATTTTAAACCCTATTGATCATGAAGCATATCCGCCATTGGAAAACATTTATCGCTGCAACTGCGCTCTGCGGCGATAATGTATTCCATTCTAACGACAGCAGATACTTCGGTTTCGTTCCGGAAGATTACATTATTGGAGTAGCCATGCGCAGATGATTTTATCTCAGATATATTTAATGTGCTATAGTCAAGCCGAGTACCAGCTGGTCTACACGTCACGTATTGCCGCCGGAATGGGACTCAATGGAAAGTTGACACAACATATAGTCGACATCCTTTCGTCCCACCTCCACAAAAACACGTAAATTTTACTTAACAGCACCCTTTTTATAAGGCCAGTGGAGGCATTTGTGTCAAGAAAATAGCCATGCAAAATGCACATAACGGTCTAATAAACAGATTAGCATTCGTTGTTAAGTAAAACTTTGCATGGCCCGCTTGCTTTTCATGGACATTTTACTCACTTTTGTCACGAACATTAACACTGATTGACCATGAAACACCGCACTTTCTTCAAAACCGTCCTGCTTTCAGTCATGGGACTTATTTGCATCGCCGCATATGCCGATGACAAAACAGTCATCAGAATAAAGTACGTAAATCCCACTACACGCAGTATTGTAGAGGATGTCCCAGAAGCCACATTGCAACGGGACGTGCTCTCCGTCTCCTTCGATGACTCAGGCATGTACTCCCTCTATATAGAGGACAGCTTCGGAGTCACCGTCTACACCTCCGCCCTGCCGGCCAACGGCATGGAGTATGACTACGACCTCTCCGGCATCGGCGAGGGACTCTTCCGCCTCGTCCTCTCCGGTCCCTCCGGCGAATACGAAGGTTATTTCACAATCCACGACTGATCAATATGAGCAGAAGCTTTCGTCCCATAGTGATTTCCACTTTTTGTATTTTAATCTTTCTTGCGATATTTACATCCATCAAAATGGTTGAAGCACAAAACAGGCTGAATACTGTAGAATCAAAAATCTCTGTATACGAGAATTTCATCTGTCAGGGGTTCTCCAATACTGTGGCATTGCAGGAAGAGATTCATGCATATCCATACATCGTCAATAGACTGAGGAACTGCGAATATCTGCTGTTTGTTCCCGAATCCGCATGTGAGAAATGTCTTGAGTCCCTTTTGCAGCTATTTCATGAATCGGAGATTGTTCCGGACAATGTTAAGATTCTATGCCATAATAATCACTCATCAAAGCTATATGATATCGCCGCCGAATATGGATTCAGAAACATCACGCATGACGGATATGAGTTTTTCCCTCAAACGACAAATGCGATATTGGCATTCAGCTATGACAAGGTAATGAATGCTTTATGCCGATTACCATACGAAAGTAACCAATCCGAATACATTGTACGACTTTTTTTATCAACCACTAAATCTAAGTAGTATGAAAAGAATCTTACTGTCACTCCTTCTGGGTATGATGGCGGCCCTGCTGTCATCGGTCACTGCTGTCTCCTGCCGCACTGCGGGAGACAACAGTGGCTCTGCTGTCGAGATTGCTGTAACTCCCGCCGAGGGTGTGCTGAGGATGAGTTCTCTGTATGACAGCTACGAGATAATAGTGCCCGAGGGCATTGTAATATCAGGAATAGCAGATGTGGCCGTTACGGACAGTATGCTGATCGTGCTGGGAAACACGGACTCAGGGCTGGTCAGTGTATTTGACCGCAGCGGACGGTACGAGAGGTCTTTCCTGACGCGCGGACGTGGACCGGGAGAGATGACCGATGTCACGGCTATGTCGTACAACAGTGCGGAAGGGACTGTAGACGTGCTCGGCAACTACGGTATGGACGTATACCGCTTTAATCCGGCAACAGGAGACATGACCGGCTCTTTCTCCATAAAAGGCAGCGAGATGACTTGTGCCCGCGACCTGCTGCCGACTGGAGACGGACGCTATCTTTTCTACAAGGACCTGCCCTATACAGAAGCTCCGGAGTACGAGGTCTATCTGTACAACCCCGAGTCAGGGAAGTTTGAGGGCAGATGGCTGCCGCTGGACAAGGAATTTGCTGATGCGGTGGGATTTGCACAGACCAACAATCTGGCCGGGTACGACGGAAGGTATTTCTTCTACTCCGCGTTCCTCGATGGAGTGTACGAGTTTACGGGGGACACTCTTGTACAGTATATACGGTACGCGGACAACGGGTACAACTTCTCGGAACAGACCAAGGAGAAAGTTTTCTCACCGGATCTGATGGAGTTTGTGGAGAACTGTAAGGATTGCGGCAGGATATGGGGCAATGTGGACCTGTACATGCTCGGTGACAGAACTCTGTCGGTGTACAATTACGGAGACGGAGACCGGTACGCTCTGATTATGGAGCCGGGAAAAGCCGTGAGCACGTCCTATAACGTCTTTGAGGACGACATGGTGTGGGGCATAACATCGGACAGCTTCTTCTCTCCATATTACCTCAGATACACTGACACTCAGCACGCGGTATACCTTGTCGAGCCATTCGACATCATGGAGAAGGCGGAGAACTGCCCTACGGACGACCCTGAGATCATTGCCAACAGGGAGACAGTCAGGCAGCTTCCATACGAGTCCAACCAGATAATCCTGATGATGGATATACGCCGATGAGACTTACGAGAACAATATTATATACCTGTGTCATTGCACTAACGCTATGCTCCTGCGTAAACCGCAACAACACAGGTAATTCTCCAGATATTGCAGAATCCATAAGGGCAATGATAGGGAAACAGGTCTGCGTTCCGGCACTGACCTCCACTTTCTTGGGACGTGACTCCGCAACAGCACATCAAGAAACTATTCTAGCACGACTCATAGTATATTACGACTCCACGTCCTGTCAGACCTGCCGCGTAAACAATTTATACGAATGGAAAGACATAATATCTCTGGAAAAAAGCAGTGGCGGGAAATTTGAACTGATGATGATATTCGCTCCTACTGAAGATGATGTAGTCAATCTCAGACGGGCACTGGCCAGAAGCCGTTTTCTGCACCCAGTGTACTTTGACTTGGAGAGAAAACTACTGAAAGACAATCCGTTTATACCGTCACACCAGGCATACCACACATTCCTGACTGATAAAGACGGAAGAATTATTCTTGTCGGAGATCCTATTCTGAACCCAGATTTGTTTCCGCTGTTTCTTAAGACTGTCAATACGATTATACACTATAAAGAAGGGATATGCAGCAAACCTTGAAAAACCGGAGCGACCATCACATTACTCCATTCATCTCCTCAGTATCAATCTACGCCCTAGCAGAGAATAACAATGAAGTGACTTTTACATATGAAAAACTGCAGACAGCCAATGACAACTATGCAAAAGACAACTGCCTGACCTCAGAAAAGCTCGCATGTGATTTTGATATCGCTTATGATGGAAAAGTAATCGGGAGGATGACACAAAAGTCTTTGACTATCAATGGTCATCCTCTCTTGCTTTTTACGAATTTTTGACTCACCTTTGTAACTGACACAGACTGACCATGAAACACCGCACTATCCTCAAAAATGCCATACTGTCCGTCCTGGGATTCGTATGCATAGCCGCATACGCCGACAACGGGAGAGTCAGCTCAAGCGACAAAAGCATAGAAACAATAGTAATAGAACGATTAGACTCTCTGACCATGGAAAGGTCAGGGAGCCTGCATTGGAATCTGGACGAGTACTCAACCCCCTACATCAACTCATCTTTTTTCAATGATGACACAGGTATTTTCTATTGTTTCAACGGACTTACATGGAAAATTGACGGCTACGACATATTGTCTGAATCAAAGGTTTTCAGCTCCAAAGGCCTACGGTTTATGCCATGGAGCATGAACATAATATCCCATGACTCAATATATGTGCTGGACCTTGACAACTGCCGGATTGCTGTAACTGACGACATCGGAAATATCAGAAACAGTATACAGACAGATCCGACATCGACCATACTTCCCGGAAGCTCAGGGCAGCCGTATGTCACTGACAGTTCCATTGCATATGTCTCATCCAGCGACAGACTCGGATATACAACTTTCATTATAAACAGACAGACACATGATATATCTCCTCTTTTACATTACCCGGAGATCTACGATAACTTTTACGGGGCACTCCTGATGCAGGTCCCATATTCTGCATTCAACCCTTCTAAGAATCATATAGTTGTCGGATTTCCCCCGGACGAATATGTTTATGTGCTCAATATTGGCAGCCATTCAGTTTGCAGATATTTTGCAGGCAGTATTTATGCCGAAGACATGAAGCCGCTGAGCAAAGACCGCTGGGGCAGGTATATAAGTTCTGAAGAAGAAATAGCCTATTTCCGCGAAAATACCACCTACGGGAACTTACTGTATGACCGTTTCAGAAACCTGTATTACCGCGTAGTTGAAAAAAGTGCCCCCTTACCGGGAGTCAATCTGAGCAACAAAGCAAAAAGCCTGTCGGTAATAATCATGAATGACTCTTTTCAGGTTGTCGGAGAGGCCGATATAAAGGATGAGATGATGTCTACATTCAGATACACCTGCTTCGTGTCAAAAGAAGGCCTGAACCTGCAGCTGCTCACTTCCGATGACGAGCTGGCATTCGCCACATACACTGTTACAGAGAAACCCAATAACCATTGAAATACATGAAAACCAGACTCACCACATTGCTGCCGGTTGCGCTCTGCCTCATCCTCTCCTCATGCGGAGCAGACGGACTTAAAACTATTGACATCGCCAGGGGACTACGGACGGAGGCGGACACACTCGGGCTGGAGGCCCTGGCCGGGGATGTACGGGCTATTGAGCTGAAGTGCGACAGTCTCTATGATATCCGGATATTCGGGGCGCACGACGGCAGGCTCTACGGAAGAAGTGCTGACAACGTAATCGCCGTCATGGACGAAAGCGGGAACATGCTCTGCTCATTCGGACGGACAGGACGGGGTCCCGGGGAGTACGTCAGCATCGCCAGCATCGAGTACGACCCGTTCAACGATGAGATTGTAGTCCTGGATGCGTGGAACAAAGTACTGCGGTTCAGTCCGGACGGCACTCTCATCGACGAGACCCGCAACAACACAATCTCCACACTGGCCTACATCATGCCGCTGGACAAGGACACTTACGTGGCCACCGTCACGTCATACATCCAGAGAGACTCGTGCCTGCTCTATCTCGACCGGGACTTCAACGTCACGGGACAGGCTCTGCCGATTTTCAACCAGGCGCAACTCTCCGCCAAGGGACTCATTATAACCGAGGGACTGAGCCGATACAACTCCACGGTCATGTACAGGCCCTATGCTGAGGACACCTACTACGCGTACTCGGACGGTTCGTGGACTCCGTACATGCGCATAGAGCAGGGCAGCCTGAGGATGTCTCCCGAGCTGATGGTCTCTGTGGATGGCTATCAGGAGCAGGCGAAGTATATCTTCATACAGTGGGAGTTCATCTGCGGCAGATACTGCCTGATAAACTATGTCAGGGAGGAGGACATGGCCGCAAACTACGATGTCTATGACATGAATACAGGCAAGCTGCTTATCCACAACGTCCTCACTATAGATGACATTGACAGCGGCTTTGACGGCTTCATATTCAGGTACGGCGGAGAGAAGCACTACATCATACCCGGCTTCATTGACGGCAATGTAATGTACTGCTCACTGCCGCAGGATGACGGAGGCACCACTCTTCTCAGAATTACTCTATAGAAGCCGCCAAGACAAGCCGGGCAGCAGATAAATATCAACGTGCATAATCTTAAGATTTATGAGAAAGCGATTGAATATGAAAGCGTCTAACGACAGCAGATACTTCGGTTTCGTTCCGGAAGATTACATTATTGGAGTAGCCATGCGCAGATGATTTTATCTCATTTGCGGCACGGACGCTTGTCGCCGCTGGCTGAAAAACGTGTGGGATTAGCACTTACGGTTTCAAGCAGCCGACAGGCACGACATATATCCCGTCTTCCGGACGGCGGTAAGCATATTCCCCCGTGGCTGTCAAAATCATTTTGAATGCCGGGGCTTTCATTCGGGAGGTATCTATTTGGGCGGCCAGTGCGTTGAGTGTCACCGCGCCGTCGTTTATCAGGGATTGCCCACCGAGTTTTATTTCGATTAACCCGTACTGCCCATTACGCAGGTGTACCACCGCATCGCATTCCAGACCGCTCTTGTCGCGGTAATGATACACCTTACCGTTCAAGGCTTCGGCAAAGACACGCAAGTCACGCACGCACAACGTCTCGAAGAAAAAGCCCATCGTGTTCAGGTCGTTCACGAGGTCGGCAGGCCCCATGCCCAGTGCGGCAGTCGCAATCGACGGATCGACGAAATACCGTGTGTCGGCGGTACGGATAGCCGTTTTCGAGCGGAGATTGGGATTCCATGCCGGCATGTCCTCCACCACGAAAATCTTTCTCAACGCTTCGAGATATGACATGATGGTGTTTTCGTCGAGTGTCGCGGTATCGTTGTTCTTCAGGTCTTCGCGCAGCGTGGCAATCGAAACCTGTGTACCCTGATGACGTGCGTATGCCCGCATCAGGCGTTGCACCCTTTCCGAAGCCCGTTTTACGCCGTCCACCTTCGTTACGTCCTCTTTCGTTACAGCATCGTAATAGTCGAATGCCTGTTCCAAAGCGGGCTCTTCGGGAAGCCCGACGGCCATCGGCCATCCGCCGCGACAAATAAGGAAAGCGATGTCCTGCAATTTTAATGCGTTCTTTTCCAATATCTTTTCCGGGGTTGTGAACAGCGTGGCCAGACTTACGCTTCCGTTCGACTCTCCGGATTCAAACAAGGTCATCGGGCGCATCGTGAGCCATGCGAACCGTCCCGCGCCCGAATGTTCCCTCTCTTTCTCCGCTTCCTTGTCGGGAACAGCGAAACCGGTCAAGATGAACTGTCCCATTTTACGGCGGTGATCGACGGTATAGCGTACCGCGTCCCACAACTTCGGAACGGTCTGCCACTCGTCTATCAACATCGGGGCGTCGCCTGAGAGAGCGGTGTCCGCATCGATTGCCAAAAGATTTTTGAAATGCTCTTTCACGTCGGTTCGCGCCAGCAGTACCTTACTTGCGGCGACCTCTTCCGCTGTCGTCGTCTTTCCGCACCATTTCGGGCCCTCGATAAGTACCGCACCTTTTGCCTGCAATTTCTTGGCCAGCAGACCATCCATAATCCTATGCTTGTAACCTTCCATATCCTAATCGTTTATAGTGGCGAAGGTATAAAGAATTTTCGCAAATTCAGTAATTTGGCGCAAAAATAATAGGGAATTTGGCAGCGATTTATTCAGTAAAATGGCGCATACGTACTGCCTTGAAGTCCTGATGATTGGAAATTTGAAATTTTTAGGAGGAGTTATTGCAATTATTCGTAATTTTGGGGACAACTTTTTTTAAAAATTGATATTATATGGAACTTCCTTTTGCAGAATCTTACAGAATCAAGATGGTGGAGACCATCCGTAAAAGTACCCGCGAGGAGCGTGAGAAATGGATTAAAGAGGCCAAGTACAATCTCTTCCTGCTGAAGAGCGACTATGTGTTCATCGACCTGCTTACCGACTCCGGCACAGGCGCCATGAGCGACAAGCAGTGGGCCGCCATCATGGAGGGCGACGAGAGTTATGCCGGCGCCCGTTCTTTCTACAGGCTGAAAGACACTATAGAGATGCTGACCGGACTTCCCTACGTGCTTCCCGCACACCAGGGCCGTGCCGCTGAGAACGTGCTTTTCTCCAGCATTATCAAGGAGGGCGACATCCTTCCCGGCAACTCCCATTTCGACACCACCAAGGGACATATCGAGTACCGTAAGGCAGTGGCTCTGGACTGCACCATCAAGGAGGCGGCCAATACCGAGCTGGAGATTCCCTTCAAGGGCAATATGGATCTGGAGAGGCTTGAGGAAGTACTCAAGACCACTCCCCGCGAGAAGATACCGTGCGTAGTGCTGACCGTTACCAACAATACAGCAGGAGGCCAGCCTGTATCCATGGAGAACATCAAGGGTGTATCCGCTCTGTGTAAAAAGTACGGTGTCAAGCTGCTGATGGACTCAGCCCGCTTCGCTGAGAACGCTTACTTTATCAAGACCCGCGAGAAGGGCTATGAGAACAAGTCCATCCGCGAGATTGTCCATGAGATGTACGAGGGCGCTGACTATATGACCATGTCGGCCAAGAAGGACGCTATCGTCAACATCGGAGGTTTCGTGGCTTTCCGTGACGAGGCGGATATGCGCAAGGCTCAGATGTTCACCATCATGAACGAGGGCTTCCTGACATACGGAGGTATGGCCGGCCGCGATATGAACGCCCTGGCGCAGGGTCTGCTCGAAGGTACCGAGTTCGAGTACCTGGAGACCCGCATCAACCAGGTGGCTTACCTCGGCAAGAAGCTGGACGAGTACGGAGTGCCTTACCAGAGACCTGCCGGCGGACACGCCATCTTCCTCGACGCCAAGAAGATACTGACTCATCTTCCCAAAGAGGAGTTCATAGCCCAGACTCTCGGAATCGAGCTTTACCTTGAGGCCGGTATCCGTGGTGTGGAGATAGGCTCGCTGCTCGCTGACCGTGACCCTGTCACCCGTGAGAACCGCTATCCTGCCCTTGAGCTGCTCCGTCTGGCCATTCCCCGCAGGGTGTACACCAACAACCACATGGACTACATCGCTGCCGCTGCCAAGAACGTCTTTGACCGCCGCGAGTCCATCACCCGTGGTTACAAGATTGTCAAGGAGCTGCCCATCATGAGGCATTTCACCATAGAGCTTGACAGGGCTGACAGATAGTCGACGGATGGACACGGGAGAGATTCTGGAGGTCTTCCGCTATCAGTATGACAATTGCCCGACATATCGCAGGTATGCGCAGCTGCTGGGAATGTCACCTGAGGGATTGACCGATATATCAGATATACCTTTCCTGCCCATACGCTTCTTCAAGCAATATGACATCATATCTTCTGCGGAGCCGCATCCGGAGCCGCAGAAGATTTTTTATAGCAGCTCTACGACGGGACAGACACCGTCAAGACACTGCGTGCTGGACATATCGCTTTATGAGAGGAGCTTTCTGGGCGGGTTCAGGCAGTTTTACGGCGGGCCGGAGAACTATGTCATACTGGCCCTGCTGCCGTCTTATCTGGAACGTGAGGGCTCGTCACTGGTCTATATGGCAGACCGTCTTATAAAGGAAAGCGGCCGTCCGGAAAGCGGCTACTATCTCTATGACCACGAGCGTCTTTACAGTACCTTGACGGAGCTGGGACAGAGGGGACAGAGGACTCTGCTTCTGGGAGTGGCCTTCGGGCTTCTGGATTTTGTGGAAAAATATAGAATTGACGGACC
>ULUG01061787.1_pt1 | contig 10182 bp, 9 predicted proteins | sample 1958331 | NCBI WGS metagenome assembly ULUG01 (sample SAMEA4835755, study PRJEB28245) | human gut metagenome | biome: gut microbiome; material: fecal sample | place: Denmark | collected 2008
CCCTATACTGCCTGAGGCCGACTCCGCCGCGGCTGGCTTTTCTGTCTCGGCAGATTTGAAATTCATTAGTACCAGATGCCCCCGTTCTGCGGCGGTGGATGGCAGCCAGTCGGGACTGATGGAACCAAATTGGTTCCATTGGGACCGGCCACCTGCCCAGGAATGGCCTCAGCGCTGCCCCGACGGGACTACTGAATTTCAACTTTTCAGGCTCATTTTATCCTACCAAATGTCCAGGTGGCCAAAAATGTCAATTGTACCCGTAAAATGGCTGAGGCAAAAACAGTTGAGGCGGATTTCAAATCCGCCTCAACTGTCTTGTGTCTTAACTGTTGTCTGTCGCAACTTGTCGGGATGATCCGACTCGAACGGACGACCCCCACGTCCCGAACGTGGTGCGCTAACCAACTGCGCTACATCCCGATAGAAAAAATAAACTTGCCGTTAAGCAAGTTTATTGATATAGACTGCCAGACCGCTCTTCAGATTCGAAGCCTTGTTCTTGTGGATCAGGCCGATCTTTGCGAGCTTGTCAATCATCGAGTAGACCTTGGGAGCGTTCTTCTCTGCTGTCGCCTTGTCGGTGGTGTTGCGCAGGTCGCGAATCGCATTCCTTGTTGTTTTTGCATAATACCTGTTATGCAGTCTGTGCCTTTCGTTCTGGCGATCGGCTTTCTTTGCTGATGCTGTATTTGCCATTATCTTATTTTTTAACTATTGTAGTGGGTAGGAGAATCGAACTCCTATTGCAAGAATGAAAATCTTGAGTACTAGCCGTTATACGAACCCACCAAACTCCTCCCTAAGGGGACACTGCCCGATAGGGAGTGCAAATATAGGAATATTTTCGGAGATGCCAAATTAATTTTCGGCCTTTTCCTCAGGCGCAGCCCATTCCCAGGAGTACAGCAGCGCCTCCACCTGAAGCATGTACTGGCGCTTGTCGTATCTCGGGGCGTAGACGAAGGCCTCGGTCACGATCATGTCCTTGCCGTCGCGGCTGTAGAACGAGTGCGACACGAAGGGGCCGCCCATATAGTCGTTCTCCACCTCCCAGAGGCCGCGCGTCTGCATGAAGTCCAGGCCTCTGTATTTCACGTGCTGCACCAGCGGCTCCAGCACGGGGCTGGTGGTCATGTAGGAGTTCTCGAACATGCCGGGCACGTTCTTCTGCATGGTCGCGTTGCGGTGCCTGATGATGTTGTCGGCCGAGAAGGGGTCCTTCTCCTCGCCTATGGGATATTTGTAGATCAGCACGTCCTGGTAGACGTATTCCCTGTCGTAGGCTATCCACACGAAGTCGGGTGTGGCCTTGCGCAGCTTGTAGCCGGAGGGGAAGTGGGGCGAGCCTCCGAAGATGGCAGATACGGTGTCGGCGAGGCTGTGCTCTTCGTAGAGCAGCGCGTTGCCTATCACCCTGTCGCGCTCGGCCTGCTCGAAGAAGGCGACTATCAGTTCGGCGTTCTCGTCCATGAGGGCCACGGCCTCATCCTCGGTGTAGGCGCTGAGCTGCACCACGCTCTGGGGCGAAGCCCACACATCCTTGTGGAAGAAGATGCCGGTGCTGTCGAGCTGGGGGTCCACCTGGGTCAGCAGGATGTTGCGGTGAACCTTGAACAGGTCGGAGAAGCCCGTGAGGGGCACGTTGCTGAGGTTGAACAGCGGCTCCCTCTGCGGCAGGTAGGGGACCTCGTCGGTGAGCACGGCCCTCACCTCGTCGCCGAGGGCGCCTTCCCAGAAGTCCTTGTCGATGACCACCATCACCTCTCCCGCCTTTCCGCTCACGTTTGGAAGCAGGGCCTTGGTGCCCTTGCATCCTGTGGCGCCCAGGGTCAGCAGCACCGCCGCCAGAGGCATGATCAGATTTGAAACGTGAATTCCTTTCATAATATCCGGTTTTTATATGATTCTTGCGATGTCGTTGCCTATGGCCAGCACCATGAGGCCTATGATCAGCAGCATTCCGAGCATCTGGGCAGCAAGCAGGAAGCGCTCACCGGGCTTTCTGCCGGACACCATCTCATAGAGGGTGAAGAGTATGTGCCCGCCGTCGAGTCCGGGGATGGGCACCAGGTTGATCACGCCGAGCATGATGGAAAGCAGGGCCAGCACGTTGAGGAAGCTGTACCAGTCCCAGGTGGCCGGGAACACCTGTCCGATGGCGATGAAGCTGCCGACCGACTTGTAGGCGCCCGTAGAGGGCTGGGCGAGCAGTTTCAGGTCCCTGAGGTAGCCGCTGATGGTCTCTCCGGTGTACCTGAGTCCGGCGGGCACGGCGCTCAGAATGTCGTAGCGCTCCACCTTGACGCCCGGAGTCTGCATGTAGACTCCTATCCTGCCGGCGGTGTCGACCTTCACCGGCACGCTGAGAGTGTCGCCGCCGCGGACCACCGACGCCGTGACGTCCTGGTTCCTGAGTTCCGCCAGCAGCGGGCGCGAATCCTGCACGAACTCGACACTCTGCCCGTTGAAGGCTATGATCCTGTCGCCGTGGCGCAGGCCGGCGTTCTCGTTGGGGCCGCCCGAAGCCACCGAGTCGATCACGAAGGGTACCGCGAGGTCGAACATCAGCGGTGAGTTCAGGACCTGCTCGATCATGGCCTGATCGATATAGATGTCGAGGGTGTCGGCGCCGCGGAGCACCGTGGCCTTGTGGACGTCCCTGCGGGCGAGGTCGGCCTGGAGCATCCCGAAGTTCTCGGGTACGTAGTCGTCGAAGCTGAGTATCCTGTCGCCGTTGCGGAAGCCCATCTCATAGGCGAGGTCGTTGACGTAGATGCTGTTGTCCTTGTTCTCGATGTAGGCCTGCCCCCATATCGCCATGATGGCGATGTACACGAGGACCGCGAAGATGAAGTTGTTCACCACGCCTCCGGCCATCACCAGGAGCCGCTGCCATGCGGGCTTGGTGCGGAACTCCCATTTCTTCGGCTCCGACTTGAGCTGCTCGGTGTCGAGCGACTCGTCGATCATCCCCGATATCTTGCAGTAGCCGCCGAAAGGCAGCCAGCCTATTCCGAATTCGGTGTCTCCCCATTTCCAGCGCGCTATCGCCCTGCCTCCGACGTCGAAGAAGAGGTAGAACTTCTCCACCCTGATGCCGAACAGCCTGGCCCACAGGAAATGCCCGAACTCATGTATGATGATGAGCACGGACAGCGCGAGTATGACCTGGAGAGCCTTAATTAATATAACCATCTGCCTTTGAAGCTATTTCTCTGTTGGTCTCGAAGATGTCGTCGAGAGCGGGTTCCGCTACAAAATTCAGACCCGCGAGGCACTTCTCGTTGATGCGGGCTATGTCGTAGAAGGAGATCATGTCCTTGAGGTAGGCGGCCACCGCGATTTCGTTGGCGGCGTTGAGGGCGCAGGGCGCGTTGCCTCCGCGTCTGAGCGCCTCGTAGGCGAGCTCGAGGCAGGGGAAGCGCCTGAGGTCGGGAGCCTCGAAAGTCATTTTCCCTATGGTTGCGAAGTCCATCTTGCGGCCTCCCGTGGTGATGCGGGCGGGGAAGCTCAGCGCGAACGCTATGGGCTGGCGCATGTCGGGGCAGCCGAGCTGGGCTATCACGGCCCCGTCGGCGAACTCCACCATCGAGTGGATCAGCGATTCGGGGTGCACGACCACGTTGATGCGCTCCGGTGCCATGTCGAACAGCCAGCGCGCCTCGATCACCTCGAAGCCCTTGTTCATCATGGTGGCGGAGTCTATGGTCACCTTGGCGCCCATGTTCCAGTTTGGATGCTTCAGGGCCTGGGCTGCCGTTGCCGCGGCGATGCGGCTCCTGTCCCATTCGCGGAAGGGGCCACCGGACGCCGTGAGGTGTATGCGTTCGACTTCGTTGCCCTGCGCGGCCAGCAGGCACTGGAAGATGGCGGAGTGCTCCGAGTCCACCGGCAGTATCACCGCGCCGTGTTCGCGCATGGTTCTGGTGACTATGCTTCCGGCGGCCACCAGGGTCTCCTTGTTGGCGAGCGCGACTATCTTGCCCGCCTCGAGGGCGGCGAGGGTCGGCCGCAGACCGCTGAAGCCCACCATGGCTCCTACCACGATGTCCACCTCCGGCTGCCGGACGAGCTGGCAGAGGCTGTCGATTCCCGCCCAGACCTTGAGGCCGCGGGGCTGGAGCGTTCCGGCTACCTCTCGGTAGCGCGCCTCGTCGCAGATCACCACGTTGGCGGCGTTGAATTCGACCGCCTGGCGGACCAGCAGGTCGACGCTGCTGCGTGCGGATATGAGTTCGACTTCGAACAGGTCGGGATGACGGCGCACCACGTCGAGAGTCTGTGTCCCGATCGAACCGGTGGAGCCGAGTATTGCTATTCTACGTTTCTTCACTTCAGTAGTTGATGTATTCAGAGGGGTCCAGCGGGTCCCCGTTGTGCCAGAGCTCGAAGTGCAGGTAGTGGACGTCGGGCGCACCGGGCCGGCTGCCGATTATCGCGACCGGGCTTCCGGCCTCCACGCTCTGCCCCGTCTTCACGAGGGAGGTGCTGTTGTTGGAGTAGACGCTGACCAGGTTGTCGGCGTGCTGGAGTATCACGACCTCGCCGCGCAGCCCGCCGTCGCCGGCGAAGATCACCGTGCCGTCGAGCGCCGCACTCACTATCGTGCCTTCGGGGGCGCTGATGTCGAGCGCCGGATGCTCCGCCCTGTCGAAGCCTTCGGTGAGCACGCCCTTGAGGGGAGAGAAGAAGTGCATGCCTTCGACCGGGAGGGCTCTCTGCGCGGCGGCGCTGACTCCGAAGCGCTCTTCGTTGAGCACGGTCACCCTGAGCAGCGAATCGCTGCGCCTTAGTTCGTCTTCCGACTTCGAGGAGAGGTAGCCCACCTTGCCGGTCTGGCGGATGAGGCTGTCGAAGTCGGCGGCCTCATTTCCGGAGAGCACGCTGCTGAGGCTGGAGGCGTAGAGGTTCCAGCGCAGCATGGCGCTTTCCAGCGAGTCGATCTTTATGGCGTTCTCGATCGCGGTTTTCTTGGAGCTGGCGTCGGGGTAGCCGGGTATGGCGGTGCGCAGCGGGGTGAACGCTATCACGCAGTAGACAAGCAGCACCAGGAGAACGACCGCTCCGGCGACGGCTCCGAGAGCTCCGGCCTTCGTGAAGCGTATCGACCTGATGCTCCGGCCGGCAGAGCCGTCCTCGAGCGAGAGACGATACGTAGTCGGCTTCTCCGGCTTATTTTGTCTTACCATACTTTTTCGTTAATTTTGCAGCTTATGAACAGAATAGTCGGCATTGACTACGGCAGGGCCAGAGTAGGGGTCGCAGTCAGCGATCCGCTGCGGATTTTTGCCTCTCCGCTTGAAACTGTTCCGTCTGCAAAGATAATAGAATATCTCAAGAATTATGCCCTTTCGGAGACGGTCGAGCGCTTCGTGGTAGGCTATCCGCTCAACCTCAACGGGGCTCCCGCCCAGGCCGCTCCCGACGTGGACATGTTCCTCAAACAGCTGAAGAAGGCCTTCCCCGGAGTGCCGGTTTCGCTGGAGGACGAGCGCTTCACTTCGGTGCTCGCCCACCGCGCGATGATCGACGGCGGGATGAAGAAGAGCGACCGCCGCGACAAGAAGTCTGTCGACCGTATCAGCGCGGCAATAATTTTGCAAAGTTATCTCGACAAGAAAAAATAATGGTCAGACCGATTTATCTCTATGGTTCGGAGGTTCTGCGCGAGACTGCGCAGCCTGCCGACCTCGAAAAGAAAGAAGAAATAAAGGCCCTCGTCGAGGATCTCTGGGAGACCCTCAGGGCGTCCGACGGCTGCGGGCTCGCCGCGCCCCAGATCGGGGTGAGCCTCAGGGTGGTGGTCGTCGACGGCGACATCATGTCGGATGTCTATCCCTACCTCAAGGGCTTCCGCCGCACCTTCGTGAACCCGGTGGTGCTCGGCGAGAGCGACAGATACTGCGAATACAACGAGGGCTGCCTCAGCGTGCCGGGCATCTACGCCGACGTGCGCCGTCCGGAGTCGCTGGAGGTGGAATATTACGACGAGAACCTCGAGAAGAAGCGCGAGAGCTTCGACAAGTTCGCCGCGAGGATGGTGCAGCATGAATTCTCCCATCTCGACGGGGTGCTGTTCACCGACCTGCTCGCGCCCATACGCCGCAAGATGCTGGCGCGCAAGCTCCAGAACATCGCCCACGGCAAAGCCCATACCGCCTACAAGACCAAACTGAAATAATCATGGGAGCATTTCACGCATACGACATCAGGGGAGTCTACGGAGTGGACTTCACCCGCGAGACCGTCTACAAGACAGGCTATTTCCTCCCCCGCCTGCTCGGGGTGGACAAGGTGCTGGTGGGGCGCGACTGCCGCGTCTCTTCGCAGGAGATCCACGACGCGCTCTGCGACGGCATACGCGACGCCGGAGCCGATGTCTGGGACATCGGTCTCAGCAGCACCCCGATGGTGTATTTCAGCACGGTGAACTACAATTTCGGGGCGTCGGTCCAGATTACGGCCAGCCACAACCCCGCCCAGTACAACGGAATGAAGGTGAGCCGCGAGAACGCGCTGCCTGTCGGGCTCGATTCGGGACTCGGGCAGATACGCGACTGGATCGACGGGGGCGAGCCCACCCCTGCCGCTGCGAAAAGGGGAGAGATCCACAGCCTCGACATCCACGACGACTACATCCGCTTCATGAGCCGCTTCAAGGGCGACTACGGCAACCTCAAACTGGCCTTTGACCTCTCCAACGGCATGTCCTGCCTGTTCGCGCACGAGGTCTTCGGCGAGGAGCCTTCATATATCTTCGACACCATTGACGGACGTTTTCCCAACCACGACCCCAACCCTCTCGTTCCCAAGAACGTGGAGCCGCTCAAGGAGCTGGTGCGCAGGACCGGGGCCGACGTGGGCGTGATCTACGACGGCGACGCCGACCGCGTGATGTTCGTCGACGACAGGGCGCGCTTCGTGGCGCCCGACCTCATAATCGCGCTGATGGCCCTCTATTTCTGCGACGAAAGGGGAGAGAAGAACCCGAGGGTGCTTCAGGAGATACGCAGTTCCAAGGCTGTCGGAGAGTTCCTGGAGCAGTACGGCGCCGAGCTGCACACCTGGAAGGTCGGCCGCGCGTTCGCTGCGCCCAAGCTCCGCGAGATCGACGGTCTCTGGGGCGGAGAGCTCGCCGGACACTATTATTTCAAGGATTTCTTCTATTCCGACAGCGGACTGCTTTCTTCGCTGATAGTGCTGCGCATCGTGTCCGCCCTCAAGAAGAAGGGGGTGCGGTTCAGCGAGCAGATCGACGCAATGACGGGATACTGCAATTCGGGGGAGATCAACTTCAGGCTCGACGACAAGCCTGCGGCGATGAAGGCGGTGTGCGAGCATTTCTCGGCTGCGGAGAAGCCTCTGAAGGTCATGGATTTCGACGGCTACAGGCTGGAATTCCGCGACTGGTGGTTCAACATCCGCCCCTCGAACACGGAGCCGTATCTCCGCTTCATCTGCGAGGCGCATACGCCCGAGATGCTGGAGCAGAAGGTGAAGGAGGCCCAGGAGCTGCTCGAGAGCCGTTTCGGCGCCGTAAGGTCATAAGAATGTAAATTATTGTTGGTGATGAGATATTCATTCACGCTTGCCGCGCTTGTCGCAGTCTCCGGATTCATGGAGCTGCAGGCTTCAGGGAGGGAGCTTCCGGAAGCTGCCGCCTCCGCCGCCGGAAACACCGCGTCGGTGGAGATACCTGACGTGCCGCCTCCTTCGAAGGCTCTGGTGCCGGAGAATTTCGTGAGCGAACCGGGTTTCTTCAAGAACGGCAACGGTGTCGGTGTTGACACGCTCGACATCGGCGACGGTTTCCTGCAGATAGTCCTGAGGGACGACCATACCTGGTACTATACCAAGAATTTCACGAAGATGGCGACGGCTTCGGTCTTCACAGACCACTGGTCCGAGGTCACTGTGAACCCCTATACCGACGTGAAGCAGAATGACCTGCCCTATCGCAGTTCGCTGTGTCTCGTGGATTCGGTGAGCAGTTTCGTGTGCCCCTATATGACCAAGGTCTATTCGCCGTTCGGTTACCGTCACGGACGCAGGCATCAGGGCGTGGACCTTCCGCTTGCAATGGGGACTCCGGTGAAGGCGGCTTTCGACGGCAGGGTCAGGCTGTCGCGCTATGTCTCCGGCTATGGCAATCTGATCATAGTCAGGCACGAAAACGGCCTGGAGACCTTCTACGGCCATCTTTCGAAGCGTCTGGTGAATGCCGGCGACTGGATCACCGCGGGGCAGGAGATAGGGCTCGGAGGGTCCACGGGCCGCTCGTCGGGGCCGCACCTGCATTTCGAGGTGCGCTATCTGGGCTATGCCTTCGACCCGCAGCGCCTGTTCGACTTCGAGACCGGAGAGCTCAGGGCCAACGTGCTGGTGCTGAGGCGGAGTCATCTCGACCCCTCGTCTCGTTACGTGCCGACTTCGATAGATGAGGAGGAGGATGTCTATGCAACTGACGAGCAGATCATCGCCGAGGAGATGAGGATTGCGGCGGAGAAGGCTGCCATGAAGTGGCATACGGTGCGTTCGGGCGACACTGTCTCCGGTATCGCCGCGAAGTACGGCAAGTCGCAGCGTCAAATTGTCTCACTCAACCCGGGTCTCAACGTCAACAAGATACGCATAGGCCAGAAAATCCGGGTGAACTAGGTTCGCCGCGGCTGGCTTCTGTGTTTCAAAGATGCTGCGCCGGGCGCGCGCGAGGAGAGCCCTCCGCGGAGCTCCCCGCAGCGCGTGTCCGGCAACAGTGGTTCATGACAGAAGAGGACGGCGCGAGACTTAGGAGCAGCCTGTTTTGGGAAAACGGCCCTGCAGGCGTCTGTAAGGCGGTTTTCGCCGAACCTATTGCTCCTACGTCGGTAAAATTGCAGGGACGTGTGGGCATTGTACTTTTGTAATGGATTCATAATCAAACATTTCTGTAAATGTTGCGCTCCTACCTAAGTTGCCATTACTTCTGCCTCAGCAGGTTTGTTCTTTACCTTCTCACTAGCCGCCGGCGGAGCTCGCCCTCCGTCAGTAAGAACCACCGCACAGCCCTATACTGCCGGCAGGCCGACTCCGCCGCGGCAGATGAAAATAAGAGTGTGCGGCATTATTTGAAAAAACGGCCCGCAGTGGCCTGTAAGGTATACTCTGCTTAATGGCTTGCGCACGCATCAATGTTTTTGAGGCGATTCACGAGCAGACGTAATGTGTAAACGTTTCATAAACAAATATTTACGTAATGACTCCGCACGCGGTTTTTTCGTCTGTCAGCGCTGATTTCGGTGTTCCGACGCGGCTGGCTTCGGTGCTTCGGCGTGATTTGTAATCCGCCGGAACGAGGGTCTGTAATTACGCTGGATAGCAGGTCGCACGCCGGGCGGACGCGAGGAGAGCCCTCTGCGGAGCTCCCCGGAGCGCGCACCCGAAGGCGTCGGAGCTCATCCATTCCGGCAGCGGTACCGTTGAGCCAGAGTTCTGCCGCACACCGTCGAGTCGTTATTGGCCAGTTCTTCGCCACCCGTGCCGCCGGTGCATAAACAGCGCTCTCAGACGAAAAACGTCTGCTCACTGCTGATATGGCCTGCTGGTTGCAAACCATTTTTGAACTGTATCGGATTTGAAATTCAGTAGTACCAGATGCAGCCGTCCTGCGGCGGTGGGTGGTCGCATGGTGGTCCTTATGGAACCAATTTGGGTCCAGCAGGACCAGGCACTTGCCCTGGAATGGCCTCTGCGCTATCCCGCCGGGACTACTGAATTTCAACTTTTGCCTTCCTGCAAAACACCTGACTCCGGAACACCTGCGCGGCGTGCACCCAAGGGCTCAGCTTGAGTCGGGTCTACTGAAATCGGGTAGACCTGACTCGCCGGTCCTCCATCTGCTAACGCAGGAGGCAGCCCCTTGAGTCAGGTGTTTTTCATCAGCTGGCAGCGGGTCCACAGCGGTTACGCTCCTTCGTGCAATTCACCTGCGCTCTCGATGTGCCCTGCAGGTGTACGGAACGACGGTCGGGCGACGAGGTGGAAGGGAAAGGGTCACACCTGCGCGGAGCATGTGCCTTAGAACGGCCTGCAGAGCCGTTCCGGGACGCAGGTGAATTTCAGAAATCAGCGGTGGACTGCAAATCCATCGCCATCTGCCGCTTTCCGGTCGCAGGCGGAGTCGGCCTATCGGCAGTATAG
>ULUG01054433.1_pt1 | contig 10115 bp, 6 predicted proteins | sample 1958331 | NCBI WGS metagenome assembly ULUG01 (sample SAMEA4835755, study PRJEB28245) | human gut metagenome | biome: gut microbiome; material: fecal sample | place: Denmark | collected 2008
TGTAAAAATATTATCAATTTTAGCTCTCTGTATTATCAACATCAGCCTATTATACAGATTTTTTCAAAAAAGTGTTGAATAATGAACTTATTTATATTATAATAACGTGTGTCTATTAAATCAATAAACAAACTATGTTTGTTTGTCTAAAATCAGCAAAGGAAAGGGCGTTTAAGCAAAATGGCAGAGAAAGCAGTTGACAGCAGAGTACGCAGAACCAAAAGGCTTTTAAAGCAGGGCCTCACCGAGCTTATGGCTCAAAAAAGCATAAAAAAAATAACGGTACGGGAGCTTTCGGAGCTTGTAGATATAAACCGCGGTACGTTTTATCTGCATTACAAAGACATATATGACCTTGTGGAGCAAATAGAAAACGAACTGTTTCAAGAATTTGAGTCTATTCTTATGAGCTACACCATAGACGATATTTCCCGCCGTCCGAAGCAGCTTTTGACCGACGTGTGCAAATTTCTCGATGAAAACCGCGATATTTGCTCGGCTCTCCTCGGAGACAACGGCGACATAAATTTCGCTCAGAAGCTCCGCGGCTTCATACGCAAAAAATGCTTTAACGACATATCCGCGGCATATAATATAAGCGATGTAGCCGAATTTGAATTTCTCTATTCGTATTTTGAGTCAGGCTTTATAGGCGTTGCGCGCTACTGGCTTCAGCATCCGGAGACAGGCAAGAGTGCCGATGACATAGCCGATATAATCGAGAGAATATTCGTATTCGGCGTAAAAGACTATATCAAGGGAGAAAAGTGATAAGATGACCGAGCTTTTAATAAGGCTTTTTGTGGGTAAAAACGCGTCCGCCGACGACCCGAGGACGCGCACCTCTTACGGTGTGCTCTCCGGCTTTGTCGGAATAGCGGTAAATGTGATACTGACCGCCGCAAAATTTGCGGTAGGCTCTTTGACCGGCAGTATTTCAATAACCGCAGACGCCATAAACAACCTCTCCGACGCAGGCTCGTCGGTAGTTACTCTCGTCGGCTTTAAAATGGCAAAAAAGCCCGCCGACAGGGAGCATCCTTACGGGCACGGCAGAATAGAATACATATCCGCGCTGATAGTGTCCTTCCTCGTCCTTTTGATGGGCGTTGAGCTTTTGAAAAGCTCGGTTGAAAAAATCAAGGCTCCCGACACCGTAACTTACAGCACCGCCGCGCTGGCAGTCCTGATAATATCGATACTGTTTAAGCTGTGGCTCGCATACTTCAATTATTCCGTAGGGAAAAGGATAGACTCCACAGCCAACAAGGCCGTAGTCGCCGACAGTCTTTCGGATACAGCGGCAACGGCGGCGGCTCTTATATCGCTGATAATATCAAAGTTTTCGTCGGTTCCCGTGGATGGGTGGTTCGGCCTTGTCGTATCCGGATTTATCATCTATTCCGGCATCGGTATAATAAAGGACACCGTCTCCCCCCTGCTCGGTCAGCCGCCGAAAAAGGAATTTGTGAAGCAGATTGAGGACGAAATTCTCTCATATCCCAACATAGTCGGTGTTCACGACCTTATAATTCACGACTACGGCCCCGGCAGACAGTTTGCCTCGGCTCACGCAGAGGTTCCCTCAAGCGTTGATGTTATGAAGAGCCACGACACCATTGACCTTATTGAGCGAAATATACAGAGAAAATACAATCTGCTCATTTCAATACACCTTGACCCTATCGTGGTAAACGACGCACATATAAACCGTCTGCGCGATTTGACCGAATCCGCCGTCAAGGAAATTGACCCCGCGCTTTCAATACACGATTTCAGAGTGGTTGAGGGTCCCACACACTCAAATCTGATTTTCGATGTAATGGCACCCCCGGATTTTAGGCTTTCCGATCGTGAGCTTACAAATTCAATTCAAGAAAAACTAAGCAAAATAGACGAAAGATATTTCAGTGTCATTACTGTTGACCACTCTTTTAACTAATCTTTTATTTTTTGCCTTTTTTCCCTTGAAAATGACACAAAATATAGTAAAATATTATTATCTGATGTAATGCGGATAAATGGTGATAATATTTATCCGCAAAATTTGTGTTGCACGGAGGAAAATTATGCCTGATTACACACAGGAGTTCACTACCATCCCTTACGGTCCGCTCGGTATCATCGCGCTCCCCGGCTGTGAAGAATTAGCCCAAAAAATCGACCGTTATCTCGTCAAATGGCGCGCTCAGAAGCAGTCTGAGCACAAAAACAGCCTTTCCTTTGCAGGATACGAAAGAGATACTTATATTATTGATGCCTCATTCCCGAGATTCGGCTCGGGCGAAGGCAAGGGCTCGCTTCACGAGTCCGTTCGCGGTTACGATATTTTTATTGTATGCGATATGTTCAACTACGGCGTGACCTACAATATGTACGGTCAAACAATTCCCATGAGCCCGGACGAGCATTTTGCCAACCTTAAAAGAGCGATTTCCGCAGTAGGCGGCAAAGCTCACAGAATAACCGTTATTATGCCCATGCTTTATGAGGGCAGACAGCACAAGCGTTCATCAAGAGAGTCCCTCGACTGTGCAATAGCTCTTCAGGAGCTCTGCAACAATATGGGCGTTGACAACATTATCACATTTGACGCTCACGACCCGAGAGTTCAGAACGCAATTCCGCTCAAGGGCTTTGAAAACGTTCAGCCCGCTTACCAGATGATAAAGGCTCTTGTAAACAACGTTGATGATTTGCATCTCGACAAAGAGCACATGATGGTAGTTTCTCCCGATGAAGGCGGTATGTCACGCTGCATTTACTATTCTACCGTTCTCGGTCTTGACCTTGGTATGTTCTATAAGCGTCGCGACTATTCGAGAGTTGTCAACGGCAGGAACCCAATACTCCAGCACCAGTTCCTCGGTTCAAACATAGAGGGCAAGGATGTAATGGTTGTTGACGATATGATCTCCTCCGGTGAATCAATGCTTGAGGTTGCCAAAAAATTAAAAGAGCTCGGCGCAAAGCGTATTTTTATTTTCTCGGCATTCGGTCTTTTCTGCGAAGGACTCGAAAGCTTTGACAAATCCTTTGCCGAGGGCAACATCACAAAGGTATTTACAACAAACCTTGTTTACCGCACACCCGAGCTTTTACAGCGTGATTGGTACTGCGAGGTTGATATGTCTAAGTATCTTTCATACATTATCGACACCCTCAACCACGATATGTCGGTAAGCAAGCTCTTGAATCCGGCTGACAGAATTTATGCTCTCCTTGAGAGAAAAGGCTTCAAAAAAGAAACCGAATAAAAATTACAAAAGCACGGTTGACTTTGGCTGAATATTCGGCCTTCGGTCAGCCGTGTTTTTTTATGCGCCGATAAGGCAAATCAAATTCAAAGCCTCATCAAAAGAAATGGAAAAGGGAACGGCAAAATCGCCGTTCCCTTTTCGCAGGAGAAAAAATGAGGTATTATCAATATTTAGTTAAATATCTGTTTGTTTCCCAGTTGCTTACGCTGGTACGATACTCATCCCACTCGCGAAGCTTACCCTCAACATACTTCTCATAGACGTGGTCGCCGAGTGTCTCTTTCATAAACGGATCAGCCTGGAATTCATTCATGGCGTCCTCAAGAGTACCGGGGAGATAATCTATGCCGTCTGCGGCAAGCTCTTCTGCGGACATTTCAAAGATGTTCTTTGTGGTGTTCTGCGGAGGAGTAAGGTTGTTTTTGATACCGTCAAGACCTGCTGCAAGGCAAAGAGCCATTTCAAGATAGGGGTTGCATGACGGGTCGGGAGAACGGAGCTCTATTCTGGTGCCCTTTCCGCGAGCTGCGGGAACACGGATAAGCGAGGAACGGTTTGAAGCCGACCAAGCTATATATACGGGAGCTTCATATCCCGGGACAAGTCTCTTATAAGAGTTAACAAGCGGATTTGCTATGGCGGTAATACCCTTTACGTGCTTTAATACACCAGCAATGAAGTGAAGAGCGGTCTCGGAAAGTCCAAGCTCGGAATTTTCATCATAGAAAGCGTTTTTACCGTCCTTTGTAAGCGACATATTGGTGTGCATACCGGAGCCGTTTATACCGAATACGGGCTTCGGCATAAATGTTGCATGAAGGCCGTGACGGCGCGCATAGGTCTTTACTACGTGTTTAAAGGTCATAACATTGTCTGCGGTCTTAACAACCTCATCAAAACGGAAGTCTATCTCGTGCTGACCCTCGGCAACCTCGTGGTGTGAAGCCTCGATTTCAAAGCCCATGCTCTCGAGCGCAAGGCAGATGTCTCTTCTGCATTGCTCACCCTGATCGGCGGGGCCCATATCAAAGTAACCCGCAACATCGCCTGTTTTTGTGGTGGGATTTCCGTCCTCATCAAGCTGAAAGAGGAAGAATTCACACTCGGGGCCTACATTGAACGTATAGCCCATATCGGCAGCCTCTTTAACTACCTTTTTAAGAACGTTTCTCGGATCGCCGAGGAACGGAGTGTTGCCGTCAGCGCAATAAACGTCGCAGATAAGGCGTGCAACTCTGTCCTTCCAAGGAAGTATAACGAACGAATCGTAATCGGGTCTCAAATACATATCGGACTCATTGATCCTTACGAAGCCCTCTATTGAGGAGCCATCGAACATACACTCGTTGTCAAGAGCCTTTTCAAGCTGGCTCGCGGTAATTGCGACATTTTTAAGCTGACCGAAAATATCAGTAAACTGAAGTCTTATGAATTTAACGTCTTTTTCCTTTGCAATGCGAAGTACATCTTCTTTTGTGTAACCCATTTTAAATCTCCTTTCAAATATAAAAAAAGGGCAGCGAGATCTTTTAAAAGACCTCGTTGCCTTTCATTTATGCATTCATTATATCACCGACAAGGCTTTTGTCAATGCAAAATCCGTCAAAAAACGTCTTTTTGTAGTTTTGAACAAAAGAGGATGAAAAGTCATCGTGTTTATAAGGCAATTTTGCTTTAAAACCGTATTTCACCTTTAAACTGCCTCGTCGGATGGCTAAAACAATGACAGTTGCGCCGTTTTCGGGATGTCGCCGAACGCACCGACGCTTTCGAGCATTTCTATTGTGGATTTGCCGGCACCGGCGCGGCGTGCAAAATCGTCAACCGATATAAACTTGCCCTCACCGTCGTCTCTTGCCTCGGCAAGCGGTATGGCGGCGCTTTCACCTATACCGGACAGTGCGCCGAACGGCATTCTTATTTTGCCGTCCTCTATAACATATCTTGTGGCCTCGGATTTATATATATCGACCGGGAGCAGCTCTATGCCCCTTGCCATCATCTCGTTTACCACCTGCAAGGCGGTATACTGCTCTTTGTCCTTGGCTGTGGCTGTTTTGCTTCTTGTTTTATCGTCGATTTCCGCCATACGCGCCATAACGGCGGCTTTACCCTTTATTGCCACCGCCGCGTCAACTCCGTCTCCGCGCACGGTCAGAAATGCCGTGTAGTATTCGAGCGGCTTGGATATCTTATACCAGCCGAGCCTCAGCGCGGCAATTACATACGCCGCAGCATGGGCTTTAGGGAACATATACTTTATCTTGCGGCACGAATCCATATACCACTGCGGAACGTTATGCTCACGCATGGCTTCTTCGGCACCCTCGGGGAAGCCCTTTTTCGCGACTATACCCTTTCTCGTTTTCTCCATTATGTTAAACGCCATACTCGGGTCAAGCCCTGCGTGCATAAGGTAAATCATAATACTGTCACGCGTTCCGATAACCGAAGAAATGGTGCATATACCATCCTTTATAAGGTCCTGTGCATTACCGTTCCAAACATCGGTTCCGTGTGAAAGGCCGGAAATCTGCAAAAGGTCGGCAAAGGTCTTGGGCTGTGCCTCCAAAAGCATCTGGCAAACAAACGATGTGCCCATTTCGGGTATGGAGAGCGTGCCCGTTTTCCAGCTTATATCCTCGGGCGTCACGCCGAGCGGTTCGGGAGAGGTACAGAGCTTTATTATTTCGGGGTCGCAAATATCTATGTCGGTTACGTTTATGCCCGTCATATCCTCAAGGTGCTTGTCGAGCGTGGGAACATCGTGGCCGAGCTCGTCAAGCTTCAATATGGTATCGTGCATCGAACGGAAGTCGAAGTGCGTCGTCTCCATATCGCTTTCGGTATCGTCGGCAGGGTACTGAACGGGGGTGAAATCGTATATATCATATTCGTTCGGCACGACTACCATTCCGCCGGGATGTTGACCCGTGGTGCGCTTAACTCCCGTACAGCCGCGCGCCAAACGATCTATCTCGGCTTTGTTAGCACGGATATTTCGCTCTTCAAGATACTTTAAAACATAACCGTAGGCGGTCTTGTCGGCAACCGAAGCTATTGTGCCCGCTTTAAATACGTGCGTTTTGCCGAAAAGCTCCTCCGTGTATCTGTGCGCCTTTCCCTGATATTCGCCGGAGAAGTTAAGGTCGATATCGGGCGCCTTGTCGCCGTGGAACCCAAGGAAGGTTTCAAACGGTATTTCGTGGCCGTCTCTTATCATTTCCGCGCCGCAATGCGGACATTTTTTAGGCGGCATATCAAAGCCCGAGCCGTACTCGCCCTTTGTGTAAAATTCGGAATAGCGACACTCGGGGCACCTGTAATGAGGCGGCAGAGGATTTACCTCTGAAATACCTGCCATAGAGGCGACGAACGACGAGCCGACGGAGCCTCGTGAGCCTACGTGGTAACCGTGATCCTCGGAATCCCATACAAGCTTTTGAGCTATTATGTAAAGTACGGCAAATCCGTTTTTGATTATGGAATCAAGCTCACGGTTAAGTCGATTCTCGACAATTTCGGGAACCTTGCCCTCAAATTCATACCACTTTTTAGCCTTGGTCCAGCAAATGTCTCTGAGCTGTTCCTCCGCTCCGTCTATGGAGGGCTGGAACGTGCCTATCGGGAACGGGCGTACAACATCTATCATATCGGCTATCTTGTTGGGATTTTCTATGACTATTTCGTGCGCGGTTTCCTCGCCGAGATATGAAAACTCATTGAGCATTTCCTCGGTCGTTCTGAAGTACAGCGGAGCCTGCTTATCGGCGTCTGTAAAGCCCTGAGCCGCCATAAGAATAGCGCGGTATTTTGCGTCCTCGGGGTCTATGAAGTGGACGTCGCAGGTGGCAACCACGGGCTTACCGAGCTTGTCGGCAATAGCTATAACCTTGCGGTTTATATTTTCTATATCCTCAATACAGGTTATCTTGTCAAATTCCTTGTTTTTGTCCGGATTTTTCGCCGATGGGTCGGAGTGGGCGTCAATCATAAAACGGTTGTTGCCTACGGGCTGAATTTCGAGATAGTCGTAAAACGACGCTATCTCCATAATCTCCTGTTCGGGGCGTTCCTCGAGTATAGCGCGGTAAAGCTCGCCCGCCTCGCACGCCGAGCCGATTATAAGCCCCTCGCGGTGTTTCATTATTTCGCTCTTCGGCATTCTCGGCTTTTTGTAAAAATAGTCTATATTGGACTTTGAAATGAGCTTATACAGATTTTTAAGCCCTATATGATTCTTTACGAGAATTATCTGATGATAGGAGCGAAGCTCCTTATATGTTTTATCCGGCTCCTTGATGTCATCTATAAAATAATCCTCAATGCCGTAAATGATTTTGATTTTGCCGTTGGCGGCGTTGCACGCCTCGGGGTAACCCTGAACACAGCCGTGGTCGGTTATGGCTATTGCCTTGTGCCCCCACTTTATAGCGCGCTCCACAAGCTTTGAGGGAGAAGTCATACCGTCCATCTGCGACATATTTGTGTGAAGATGAAGCTCAACGCGCTTTTCGGGGTAATTGTCCTCTTTTTCTATCATCTGAACGGTGCTTATGCACTTAGGTTTTATTGTGTAATCGCCGCGGTACGTGTCATATTCGACCTCGCCGAACATAAGTATGTGCGCCCCGTTTTTCAGCTTTGACAGTAGCTCGTCGCAATGTTCAACCTTTGGCAGCATAACGGCGGAAAACGAATTTGTATTGTCGGTTATGTTAAAGGATACTATCTTTACCTTGCCTTTTTTCGTATCCTTGACCTCAATGCCGAAAACCTCGCCGTAAATCGTAACGGGCGTCGTGTCACCCTCTTCGGGCAAAGTGATTTCGTCTATTTTTATGGGCTGACTTCTGATATTACTGCCGAAAATCGGCTTTACACTCTCAAGATAATACGGTATGCCGTTCTTTACAATGTGCTCCTTTGGCGTATCGTCCTCCTTAACGGGGTCAAAGCTGCGCGATGAACCGCTCTTTACAGGTGCAGCCTTGGGAGCCATACTGTCGATCTTTTTCTGCGCCGCGGAAATGTCATCGCGTGCATCATAGTCGTCCCTCTGAACAAAAGAAAGCTCTTTTGATACTCCGAAGCGTTCACGGAGCATTTTTGAAATGAGATTTTGCGCGCCGACGTCCTCAAGAATTTGCTTACCGCCGTGCATGAGCTCTATTTTGATTTCATCTTCGGAAAAATCATATTTGCAGTCAACAAAAAATCCGTTTGCCATAGGCACGTTTTTCTTTGCCCACTCGCTTATCTCACCCGAATACCTATCCGAGAACAGCGACGAAGAAAAGACCGGCGCTATTTTAACCGCGCCGAGTCCGAGCCTGTCTCTTATTATTTCGCTTATTTTATCAAGTGTTTTCTCGGACACAAGACGCGGAAAGCGCACCTTAATGTACAGCCTTCTTTCGGCAGACTCTGCGCTCATATCAATTATTTGAGCGTCGCCGAGTACCGCGTCCATATCCGCGAAATCGTTTCTGTATTCTGTAAACAGGTCATAAAAGCTTGTCATTTGCCGTCTCTTTCACAATTACATTTTTTCTATTTCTTTAAGCAGCTCCGGAACTATTTCATCCTCGCTTACTTTTTTGAGTATTTCGCCGTGCTTAAATATCATACCGCAGCCGTCACCGCCGGCTACGCCGATGTCTGCCTCCTTAGCTTCGCCCGGACCGTTTACGACGCACCCCATAACGGCAACCTTTATAGGCTTACGGCAGCCTCTTAAAGCGTTTTCGATTTTTTCGGCAAGAGAAATCAAATCGATTTTGGTTCTGCCGCAGGTCGGACACGACACTATCTGAGGACAATCTTTTTTTATGTCAACCGCCTTTAATATATCAAAGCCTGCCGAGACCTCCTCTACGGGGTCGGCGGTAAGGGAAACGCGTATTGTGTCGCCTATACCGTCCATTAAAAGCGAGCCTATTCCGGCGGCGGATTTAATGAGCCCCATACGGCGCGTGCCTGCCTCGGTTACGCCGAGATGAAGCGGATAATCGCACATAGTCGCTATTTTTCTGTATGCAGATACCATGGTCGGCACGTCGGAAGATTTTATGGAGATAACTATATCGTGAAAATCAAATTTTTCGAGAAGCCCTGCGTGATAAAGCGCGCTCTCGCAAAGTGCATCAGGCGTGGGAGCCCCGTATTTTGCGAGAATATCCTTTTCAAGCGAGCCTGAATTTACGCCTATCCTTATCGGAATGTTTTTTGCACGGCATGCGTCGGCAACCGCCTTAACGCGATCGTCGGAGCCGATGTTGCCGGGATTTATGCGGATTTTATCGGCACCTGCCGCAACGCTCTCAAGCGCGCAGCGGTAGTCAAAATGTATATCCGCAACAACCGGAATCGAAACCTTTTCTTTTACGGCGGCTAAGGTCTTTACCGCCTCTTTATTGGGAACCGTGAGACGGATAATCTCGCAACCAGCTTTTTGCAGTTCCAATGCCTGCTTAACATTGCCCTCTGCGTCCTCGGCCGGAATGTTTAACATCGACTGAACGGGTATGTGGTTGTTTCCGCCTATTTTTACGTTACCTGCCGTTACAACGCGGCTTTTTCGTCTTTCTGGCATTTGTATGTACCTCCGATTTGCGGCAAAAGGGAGCCTGAACGGTTTGCCGCTTAAACAATTCTTGTTTTATATAAATTTGCGCGTCACCCCGAAGAATGGCACAAATTAAAATTCGTATTAAATGTAAAGCGCGTTACACACTTGGTCGCTCTGTCGGAAAATGAACGACGGCGTACGAATGTACTCCGAGCGAAATTTGACGCTGTATCAACGAAAAGACCCAAAATCTCGATTTTTGAAGGATTTTTTCGTAAGACAAG
>ULUG01048212.1_pt1 | contig 10075 bp, 16 predicted proteins | sample 1958331 | NCBI WGS metagenome assembly ULUG01 (sample SAMEA4835755, study PRJEB28245) | human gut metagenome | biome: gut microbiome; material: fecal sample | place: Denmark | collected 2008
AAACGGGGATACTCCGATATTGAAATACTTCACGCCCTCGCTACCGCCGGAATAGTCGGAAATCTTGTGAAGACAAATGCCTCCATTTCAGGCAGTGAATGCGGCTGTCAGGCGGAGGTGGGAACAGCCTGCGCCATGGCGTCGGCGGCCCTCGGTGAGCTGTTTTCACTGGATATAAATAAAATTGAGTATGCGGCTGAGATTGCAATAGAGCATCACCTCGGGCTGACCTGTGATCCCATATGCGGTTTGGTTCAGATCCCGTGCATAGAGCGCAATGCCGTTGCCGCAATGCGGGCAATAAACTCCGTAAGCCTTGCTTCGTTTCTCAGCGATTCACGGAAAATATCTCTTGACAACGTGATCCATGTCATGAAGGAGACCGGACTGGATATATCCAAACGCTACAAGGAAACCGCAGAGGGCGGTCTTGCCCGGATAAAATTCAGATAACCCCCGGAGTATGCTTTCAGGCTGTCTCTTCCCGTGCAATGCCGGAGGAGACAGTTTTTCTTGTCACAATTTGTTTTATTATTTTTTGTCCGCAGCTATTGACAATACAGGATTATTGTGGTATAATACCTATGCGCAAAAAGAGTCTTGCCTTTTGACATTCGCCGGAGTGGCGGAATTGGCAGACGCCCGGGACTTAAAATCCCGTGAAACGTGAGTTTCGTGCCGGTTCGATCCCGGTCTCCGGCACCAGCACAGCTTCCCGGACGGGTGCGCACAACTCAATTCAATATCGCGGAGTGGAGCAGCTAGGCAGCTCGTCGGGCTCATAACCCGAAGGTCGTTGGTTCAAATCCAGCCTCCGCAACCATAAGTCCACCGTAATTTAGATAGAATTAGGGTGGACTTTTTCTTATTCTGCACATAGCAGAATTGTTTAGTAGATATAGCAAATCATGATTTGAGGAGGGTGGTGTATGGATATTTCGTTCAGTCATGAGAACCAAAAGTTTAATTACAGAGTGTGTGCAACGATAATTTCGGGAAACAGGATTCTGGCGATGCACGATGAACGTTCACCATACTTTTACCTTCCGGGCGGAAGGGTTAAGATGGGTGAAACGGCTGAGCAGGCGGGGGGACGGGAAATTTGGGAAGAACTTGGCGTGACCCTGAAGATCGCCCGCCCATTGTGGCTCAATCAGGCATTTTTCACTGAAGATGTGGATGGTATTCGTTATCACGAGTTGTGTATTTATTTTTTGATGGACATCTCAAATACAGATTTATCGGAAAGAAGCAACAGCTTTACTCTAACAGAAGGTAAACATACACATACATTTGAATGGTTAGAGTTTGACAGATTGAAGGACGAATACTTCTACCCAATCTTTTTGAAGAATGAAATCTTCGATCTTCCGAAGGAGTTTACCATTCGCACAGAATTGGAGTGACAACTTCCGGCTTGCCGCGGAGTGCCGACGCAGTGCCACCCTTAAATCAAGAACTGCCCCACCTGAACTGATGTTGCACCCCTTAAACGGGCTCTGCCAAGATTACGGTTCTTTGCAAAAAAGCACTTGACTGTGCAAGTGCTTTTTTTAACGAAATAAATCCCTTCGGGATTTGTGAAATGCACTTCGTGCGTGAAATATGCCTGTGGCATGTGAAAAGCCTGCGGTCGTGAATGGATTTATTTCATTTCACGTTGCGACCAAGGGGGTAATATTTCACAAGGGGCTAAGCCGTTATTTCACATTCGGCAACAGGCGGATATTTCATCTTATTATCGTGCCATCTTTTTTGGCGGTGCGATACAGAGGAACAAGAGACATACAAAGTGTGTCTCTTGTTCCTCTATTTACAGGTAAAATTGTACTTTGTGTCGTTGGGTTATGAGGCTGACGAGCGCGGCTCTTCGGGGGGGACCGTCGCGCACCGAAGGCGATAACCCGAAGGTCGTTGGTTCAGATCCGGCCTCCATAACCAAAATCCTCATTCGTAAGAGTGAGGATTTTACTTATTTACTCTTCGCTAAGCCGATTCGGGAATGTTTTTGGCAGAATAGGAATATACAATCAGATTTTTTCGGCGTATAACGAAAAACACTTGATTATTTGCCTTCTTTATGGTATGCTGTATTGGTATAGGAGGGATACGATGGGGTGTTTGTCAGATGACCGGTTAATCTATGAGATCCTCACGGTCGTGGAGGAAATACCGGAGGGGCGTGTGGCTACCTACGGTCAGATTGCCCGGCTGATCGGAAGGGAACGGAATGCGCGATTGGTGGGTACGGTGCTCAGCCGCGCCGACTATTACGGTAGATATCCGTGCCATCGCGTTGTGAATCACGCGGGCAGGTTGGTCCCCGGCTGGCTTGAGCAGGCAGAACTCCTCAGGCAGGAGGGCGTTGTTTTGAAGGACTCCTGTCATGTCGATTTGAAAACATATCAATGGGATGTCTGAATGCTCGGTCATGATGCTTGATCACAAGAGTTTTCGGGTGATATCTTTTGCCGGATTCATTTAATCTGATTACCGGTCTTGAGTTCCTCGGGGACTTTTCTTCAGGTTCGGAATGTTTTTTTGTAGGCAATTCAGACACTTGCCGTGCGCAGACGTGATATGCAAATCCGAAAGTGCATTGCTCCTCTCTGTTCTGTATTACATTACGATTGCACTCACAATTCAGAGCCGGGATGTGGCCCGCCTTGAGTCCTGTCGGAAACTGAAAACTAAAGAGGGCTATGCGGCAGACAGCAGCCGATATCTTGAAGCTAAGCGGGCAAAGTTCAGGGAAATTGCGAAGATCAGCAAATCAGGCGGAAAAAACAAATATTGATTCGTTCTGACGGTCGGAACGCAAAAATCCGAAAAAATTCAAAAAGGGGCTTGACTCTCACACTATGGCAGGTATTATAATAATCGTGAGCTCAAAAATAACTGCAAACAGGAGGTACCGCCGTGCTGAAAATAGGAGAATTTTCAAAATTGTCCAGGGTCAGCGTCAGAATGCTGCGCCACTACGATGAGATAGGGCTTCTGAAACCTGCCGAAACCGACCGATTCACCGATTACCGATATTACAGAGAGGATCAGCTCCCGACAGTCTGCCGTATTACGGCACTGAAAGATATGGGCTTTTCGCTTGCGGATATCGTCCGGATCCTTGATGTTTATGATGACAAGGAAAAATTGGCGGGGTACTTTGCAGACAGGGAACGGGAACTGAAGCGACTTTCGCAGGAAACGGAGTATAAGCTGACGCTTCTGGACGCAGCCCGAAAGAGGCTGAGAAAGGAAGAAAGTATGAATTACAGTGTTACGATCAAAACCATCCCGGTGCGCTATGCCGCAACCGTACATACAACCATTCCGCACTATGAGAACGAGGGAATGGTCTGGAACACTCTGGTGTCCGAAACTGCTCACATGAAGCTCGCCGAGACAGACCCGTGCCTTTGTGCCGTCACCTTCCTTGACGGGGAGTACAAGGAAAAAGACGTTGAAGTTATGGCATGGAAAACAGTAAAAGGGAGCTATCCTGACACCGAGCACGTGAAATTCATGACTTTGCCTGAGGTCACAGTTGCAAGCTGTACTTTCAAGGGCGGGTACAATCTGATCACAGAAGTTTATGCCGCAGTTGTTGCCTGGCTGGATGCTAACGGCTACGAAAGCGACGGTCCGATGTTCAATATTTACCACATCAGTCCGCACGAAACACAAAATCCCGATGAATTTGTCACAGAGGTCTGCTATCCGGTGAAAAAGAAATAATCCGGTATCTGTCCGTTGCGGTTTGAACGGCTGCACCCATCCTCCGAAATGAGGGTGGGTGCAAATTTTCATATTCCGACTTTATCAAAACCTCTTGACAAATCCCGACTTTTAATGTATAATTTGAGTTATGTATAATTCAAGTTATATATAGAGAGAGGTGCGATATGCCTGCAAAAGTGAAAGCCACGAAAGAAATGATAGTCAACGCCGCTTTTGAAATAGCCCGTGAAACGGGGGCAGAGAACATCAATGCAAGGACTGTATCGGAAAAGCTGAATTGTTCCACGCAGCCCGTTATGTATCATTTTGCAACGATTGAAGAATTGAAAACGGAGGTCTACAAAAAGGCGGACTGTTATCATTCCGAATATCTGATGAATATAAGCAACCAAAACGGTGCTATGCTGGGGATCGGTTTGAATTATATCCGTTTTGCAATTGAAGAGCCTCATTTGTTTCGCCTTCTTTTTCAGTCTGATTTTTTCAACGGAAATACTATGCTTGAGCTGATAGACGCAGAGGAGCTTACTCCCGTCCTTTCGGCTATGCAGGAATCATTGGGTATGGGGGTGGAACAGACGAAAAAGGTCTTTTTAACCGTTTTTATGTTTGCACATGGGTATGCGAGTATCATAGCCAACAATTCGCTTAAATATGACGAAGAAATTATAAATTCCCATTTGGAACGGGCATATAGAGGCGCGATATTGGCGGCAAAGGAAGAGTTGTCGTGAAGGCAAAACAAGGAGGGTCGGATGAAAAAAACTGAATTATTCGTATGCTCCGGGTCATTGATGCTGATTGCAGGGGTAATTTTCGGATTTTTAAATCAATGGTCTTTTTCTGCATTGTCAGGGGTTGGGGCTTTGGGATGCTTTGTTGCGGCTCTGAACTTCAAAAATCGCAAAGATGACTGACGGAGAAGAATATAGCGGGAGCAAATACGAAAAACTTTTGAGATATATACAAGAAAGCAATAAGCCGAGAATTGTGTTGGCTTTTGATGAAATCGGGCAAATTTAGGGCGTGCCCATTGACACTCGTTATGTGGAATATAAAAAGAGCTGTCAGTGTACATCTATGCGGCCGGCACAAAGGAAAGTGCCTGCCGGCTCTTGATTCCGGTGTGGGGATAACATCCGCGGATTGATGCGGATGACCTTTTCCGGCACCGGATCATTCACATTGAAGCAAGTAAACGAATTGGGCCCCGAAAAGGCAATCACCTTGACAGAAAATGAGGTAAAGAAACTGTGCAGATACGGAAAATATGTCTGACCGCCGCAATTATTGCAATTATAATGTCCATTGTTGCGGCTATAAGCTTTCTTGCATACATAAGTCCGCCGAAGGACGATGTTGAAACCTTTGATTTTCCGCCGGAATTTTTCTGTGCAGATGCAGAAAATCATATTGATTATCAGACCGACGGGAAATGCGCCGCCTATGCCGCCGCTTATCTCCTGAGGCACTTCGGGGAAGAGACGGATGGAGAAAAACTGTTTCCGGAACTGAAGCGATCGTTTGGTTTTGTTTCCGCAAACAGCATCACGGATGTCTTTAAACAGCGTGGGTATCAGGCAAAAGCCTGTCACGGAAACATTGACACATTGAAGCAGCGGTTGACAGAGGGACATCCGGTTATCGTTTTCATCCGAATTCCGGGTGATACCCACTATGCTGTCGTTGTCGGCTATGACGAGCAGTATATTTATATGGCGGATTCTCTGGCGGAAAATGCCAATGCGTCGGATTCGCAATACAACCGGGTGCTGACAACGGAAGAGTTCGAGTATGTATGGGGAACAGTAACGTTGCTTCCCGACAATATTTATATCGTTGTCCAAGCGGCAAACGGTAATCGTACTGCGTCTGCCTCTTTGGTGAATGGTTACGGGGTCAGGTATGGATATTGAATTGTATTATCAGGCAAAAGGGAGCGGCGAGCCGCTGATATTTCTGCACGGGAACGGAGAGGACAGTACCTATTTCAAGAATCAGATGGCGTATTTCCAAAACCGATATCGCGTGATTGCCCCCGATACGAGAGGTCACGGCAAATCTCCGAGAGGCAGCGCGCCGTTTACCATCGGGCAGTTTTCCGACGATTTATATGACTTTATGAAATCGCACAGAATTGCAAATGCGGTGATACTGGGATTTTCGGACGGAGCTAATATTGCTATGAAATTTGCGATAAAACACCCGGATATGGTAAAGGCATTGATCCTGAACGGCGGGAATCTGAACGCGAAAGGGGTGAAGCGGACAACACAGATTCCGATTGAGATCGGGTACAGAATCGCAAAGCATTTTGCGGAAAAATCAGGGGAAGCCGGAAAGAAAGCCGAAATGCTCGGGCTTATGGTCAATGATCCGAATATTGAACCGGGCGAATTATCCCGGATCACCGTGCCGACGCTTGTTATCTGTGGGACTAGAGATATGATCAAAGAGTCGCATACAAAAGTAATTGCGAACGGCATTCCGAATGCAGAGCTGACGATTATAAGGGGCGACCATTTTATTGCAAATAGGCGGCCGGTGGAATTTAACCGTGCGGTTGACGCTTTTCTGGGAAAGCTGCCGAAGTAAGGCAGACAGCATTTTACCGTGGAGAAATATGATATGAAAAACAGTGCACTTGTCGTTATCGACCTGCAAAACGACATCACTAAAAACTACAGGGAGATCATAGAAAAAGTTAACGAGGCTATTGATCGGGCGGTCCAAAAGGGATTGTGGGTCGTTTACATCCGGCACAACAACATATCCGCCGGAACGAGGACATTCAAACCCGGCACACACGGCGCGGAGCTCGTGCCGGAGATGAAAGTGGTATCCGATCATATCTTCACAAAGTCAAAAAGCAACGCACTGACAAGCGCGGAGTTTGTGGCTTTCATCAATGAACACGGTATTACCGAGTTTTATATCGCCGGTGCGGACGTCGCGGCCTGCATCAAATCCACCTGTTTTAATATGGCAAAAGCGGGCTATACCGTTCATGTGCTGTCAGACTGCATTACAAGTTATGATAAAAAGAAGATTCCGGAGCTGCTTGCGTATTACGAAAGCAAGGGTTGCTCGGCTGTGACTCTCGGGAAGATTGTCAACAGCTGAAAATCGTATTTTTCACCCGGAAAAAGATTTTTGCGGCTGTAGGGAAATGATCGGGTAGGGGAAAAAGCGGCTTGTGCTCTCTTTGGCACAACCGCAATTAAATTTGCCCGCACGACTACCGAACGGTAAGTCGTTACTAATTTTGGAGGACAATATGGATATATGGGAAAAGCTTTACCGAGAGGCTGAAAAGGAATATCACCCGGAAGATTTAAGCCCTTTTATCCAGGCGCATCATGTGGTATGCGCTTTGGAAAGTGGGGACGGAACAATTTATACGGGCTTTTGCATTGAGGCGTGCAGCGGAGTAATGAATCTGTGCGCCGAACGAGTCGCCGCATTGGATATGTATGCAAGTAGCGGTCAGACAAAAATAAAACGGTTGATTGCCTTTCGTGATAAAGCGCCTTCCGGCGGCGGAAGCGGAATGCCCTGCGGTGCGTGCCGGGAATTTCTGTATCAACTGAATGAAGAGAATGAAAACACGGAGATCATGGCGGATTACGAAAGCAGAAAAACCGTTACCCTCAAGGAGCTGATGCCGGATTGGTGGGGCAAAGAACGCTATTCCGGAAAATAAATGATAGGGTTTGAAAATATTGACACGGATCAGAAAACTCGGTTTACGGGAAGCCGGAATATTCAGGGTTACGGCAGGCATAGCAAATATAACTATACATATTTTTCAAAAAGCAGAGCCGGGAGGATACTGTCAATGCAGGCACAAATAATGCACACTGAGTCCGGCAAATCGGACTTGAAATATTTTCAGTACAGGATAAAATGGAATGAAAAAGCTATATGAAAAAAACGAACTGACATTCGCAATCCTGTGGATTGCGGTTTATTGCGTTCTGCAATCTATTGCAAATCCGCTGAACAAAATGATTGGGATTGATTATTCGGCAAGTCCCGCAAAATGCTGATCATTGAACAGTTTCAGAATCCGAACCTGAAATCACTTCAGACCAAACAGAGCTATACGGACGTTATGCGTTATTTCACCGGACTCATGAGATTTCTTATCCGGCAGAAGAAGCTGACAGACAATGATCCGGAGATCATGGCGGCTCAGTTTTGTCTACCCGTTTCCGTGTGGATCAATCTATGTGACCGAGAACCGGAGCGGGAGGAGGGAATCCTCGGGATGGTTGAGCGGCATGTCCGCCAGTTTTTCAAAATGTACGGTACAGATGAATTATGAATATCCGAAAATTTCGGAAAGCTGCTTTTGCGCAGGATGAAAAAGTCTCAGAGGATACTTTCATAAGTACACTTATGTGAACTGACAATGTACCGACGAATGTTTTACCGTGGAGGTGAGTATCACGCCGGAGGCGAAGCTGCGCCGCATGGAGACCGGATATGAAAACCGGGACGTTTATTCGATAAACCGGGATTTGTGAGCGGAAGAAGCGGCAAACTGCGGACTGAATGAAAAATACCACGGCGGAGCGGATGCCGGGGAGGGGCGACCGGAGGCAGAACGGGATACGGTAATCCTGCGGAGCGGGCTGACATCCGCCGGTCAGTCAGAAACTATGAAAGATTTTTTGAACCGGAGGAAGATAAATGAACTACATAAGGATCACAAAAGACAACATTGACAAAGAGCACATCTGCTGCGCCATGTCCGGTAAGCAGAGCCTTGCGAAGAAGGAATGGATGAAACAGCGTTTTGACGAGGGGCTCGTCTTTTACCGGAGTGAAGAGCGTGGAAAGTGCTTTATCGAATATATTCCGGCGGAAAACGCGTGGGTGCCCATTGATGCGGACGGATATTTATATATCAGCTGTCTGTGGATCGCGGGGTCAATGAAAGGACACGGGTATTCTAACGACCTGCTTTCCGAATGCATATGGGACGCGCGGGAACAGGGAAGAAAAGGCGTCTGTATCCTATCCTCCGAGGGAAGAAAAAAAGAATTTCTCTCTGACCCGAAATATATGGAGTACAAAGGTTTTTCCGTGGCTGACGTGTCAGATTGCGGGATAGATCTGATGTATCTGCCCCTTGACCCGGAAGCCGCTCCGCCGAAATTCAGGGACTGCGCCAAGCATCCGGCGACAGAGGGGGAAGGCTTTGTCCTCTACTATACCGATCAGTGCCCGTTCACATATTACTGGGTCCCCAGAGTGCAGGAGGTTGCCAAGGAGCACTGCATTCCCCTGAAAGTCATTCATATTACAAACAGGGAAGCCGCTCAGAACGCACCCACACCCGTTACGACGTATGCCCTGTTCCGTGACGGGAAATTTCTTACGCAGGCGATACAGTCCGACAAGAAGTTTCTGGCGCTTGCGGGCGTGCAGGGGTAATGCGTTTTCAAAGGGTCATTGGATACTTTCCCGGTTTATCCTGAGAAAACCTCAAAGCGATATATGGTTCATCACGGTGAAAGCCCGTCGCGAAAAACAAATTATATTCGGTCAAAGGGGAAAACGCAAAGAAATCACTGGAAACCGTTCGGGAGACATTTCAAATCCGGGTTGGCGGACGGCATGCCGTTTACGGAAAAGGGCGCGGAACCGGAACAAAGAAACCGGGAGCCTGTGGGACAGACCGTACAAAAGAATTATGAGGAATAATCAATAACTTATGGTAAAGATCATCGTATTGTTGGAAAACACCCGGGGGACTTCGGGCTTGAAATGCAGACACGGGCTTTCTTTGTATATAGAAACAAAAAATCACAGAATACTGTTTGATATGGGGCCGGATGGTTTATTCCTGAAAAACGCAGAGGCTCTCGGGGTGGATATTTCCGATGTCGATACCGCAGTGCTCTCCCATGGTCATGTCGATCACTGCGGCGGATTGAAATATTTTCTGGAAAACAACAGGAAAGCAAAAATCTATATTCGCCCGCAAGCCCTGGAAAAGCACTATGTCAAAGTTCTGGGCATTCCGTTTTACGCCGGCATAGACACCCGTCTTGTGTCCCCGGACAGATTTGTATTTGTCGGCGACAATTGCGTGACAGACGACGAAATCATGCTTTTTTCAAATGTTTCGGGGGAATTTCCGTTACCCGGATCCGATGGCAATCTGTTTACGAAAAAAGACGGCAGGATAGTTCCGGATGATTTTTGTCATGAGCAAAATCTTCTCGTCCGTTCCGGTAACAGAAGGGTCCTGTTTTGCGGATGCGCACATTCGGGTATTGTGAATATTCTCCGTGAAGCAAAAACTGTTACGGGGGATTGTCCTACG
>ULUG01020606.1_pt1 | contig 10017 bp, 8 predicted proteins | sample 1958331 | NCBI WGS metagenome assembly ULUG01 (sample SAMEA4835755, study PRJEB28245) | human gut metagenome | biome: gut microbiome; material: fecal sample | place: Denmark | collected 2008
CGAAAAGCACGCTTTCAGTTAAGCCGCGTGTTAAAATACAGTCCCCCTCAAATTCCGCATAAAAACAGCACTTTCAGGATATGAAAGTGCTGTTCGTTTTTGTCATTATAATTATTGTTGAAAATTGATGCTTTTTTGATGCTCTTGGAAATTGAGAAGTATCATAACTCAAATATAATGCACCCCACTGCAAGAAATAGTGACAAATAATAGTAAAACCCTCTTGATATGGATTTACTATTTGTATGTTTATTATAGCAATTTGATTAGAACTCGTGTTTATATTTATTTATTGATAGATAATAAATTGAAAAGTCAGAGGCTTAATTATAAATTCACTTATTCCGAAGTGACATTAGAGTTGTCACTTTGGATGTCACTTTTAATTTACAAATAATTGTATTATATCGCCCTTCATTAGCGTAAGCGGTTGTCGTCAATTCAAACTTGATAACGAACGCATCACCAAATCTACATCCTTGTTTTCAAGTTCCTGAATGATATGAAGATAAGTTTTCTGCGTGGTTGTCATACTTGAATGCCCTAATCTTTGTGCAACACTTGCTATTGATACCCCTGCAAACAAAAGCAAAGAAGCGTGTGTATGTCTCAAACCGTGAATTGATATTATAGGAATTCCGGCTTTCTTGCAATGTCTTGTAAGAATATCATTCACAGTAGAATTATACACTTTGCCCGAAACAAAAATCGGTTCATCTTCCGGTAAATCTTTAACTAATGTCGAAAACTGAATTATTAGTTGCCAATCTATCTGTATTCTTCTAACAGAAGACTGGTTTTTAGTTGGCATAAAACCACAATTGCCTTTATAATCCCAAGTTTTGTTGATTGATAAGGATTGTTTAGAAAAATCGAAATCATTTGGCGTTATTGCTAATGCTTCAGAAAATCTCATTCCTGTTTTCGCAATCAATAGAATAAACCAATCCCAATTAAGTTCTTGATTAAGTTCCAAGACCGACAATAATTTATGTAACTCAAATTGATTGAGATATTTAATTTTCTTATGTCTTGGTTTTTTGCCCTTAATAATGGCTTTTCTCGTCGGATCTCGTTCAATAAGTCCTTCGTCAACAGCATCAAGCACTGCCCCTTTAAGTTGATGATGAAAATCCATTGTTGTCTGCCTCTCGTGCAGTTTGGCGTAATCATTAAGCAGCTTTTGATATGTTATTCTTGAAAGTTCGCACACTTTCAAATCCGGTGCCAATCGCTTTATCCACGAAAGCGTAAGCAGATATTTGTCCATCGTGACTTTTCTTATCGCCCCTTCCTTATACACTGTTATCCATTGAGCGTAGTAATCATAGAATAAGTCTGTTTTGTTTATGTTATTCAGCATAATTTCCTCCAATTATTATAAGGGCTTACGCTGATGAAGGGTGATAAGGTTGTCGAGCTGACGAATAAACGCCCCGATTTGCTTTTGTTCTACAATATCTTTAGGTACAGAAAGGTCTATATCAAAGAAATCCTCGGCAGAAATATTGAGAAGCCCGTGATTCCTTGCACCCTCGGCAGCTCTCTCAGCAACACCTTTGTGCCACCTATCTGTATCGAAGAAAACTGTCAGAAAATCCGAATCAATCTGTTGCTCTTTCTTGGGAGTAAAAACGATGTAAAGCGTTGATAGCACGCCTTTTTCGTACAGATCAAGTCTTTTGACCGCACCAAATGGATAGCCATCAGAGGTGCTTTTGTTGTAGGCAAATTCGCCATTCAGCACCAAGTAATAATTGCTTACATCTCGGCTTGCAACACGGTTATTAAAGTATGTGATTTGGTCAACCAAACCATATTGTGCTGAAATTGTTAATGGTAGCGTAGATTCGTTGTTTGTATTCTTGCGAACTACTCTATCAACGAGTTCACCCAACTTACGCTGTTCCCAAGAAAGAATGAAAAAGGAGCCAAGGGGATAAGCCCTTGACTCCAAAAACAGTTCAATTATTCATCACCTGTCGGCATTGGAATTTCATAACCGCCGTTGATAATAAAATCACGAAGTAACTTGTCAACTTTTACATTGACTTTGGGTGGTATTATTTTAGTTCCCTCTATTTTTTCAAAATAATTCTTTGCTTTCGCCTTATCAACCGTTTTTTTCAACTCGTCATATCTGCCAAATTCATTGAGATTATTCTCGTTAAGTTTCAAACTCATAATATTTCTGAGTATTTCTTCATTTAGACCTAACGCAGTTGCGATTTGATGGATTTGGTCATTTTTAGCCTTTGACAAATATTCATTGATATAGTCTCTTAATGATTTGCCCTCAGTTACTACGACATCACCTCTTTGAATATCGTGCAGGAAAATATTAGCATATTTCTGCTCCTCTTGAGAAAGCGTAGCAAATGTTTTATGCAACTCTGTTTCCGCTTGCTCTATTGCTTCCTGTGTCGTTCCATCGGCGTTAATCAATTTAATATACTTATCAAAACGAGAGTTCATATAATCCGAGTCGATTAAGCCTGTATCAATTTCGGTAATGTAGCCTACAAGGTCATACGGAACATCATCACCACCGTCTGTACCTACGCTACCGCCGGACAATTCCTTATACCTAAGAGCCAATATCAAATATGTGTTTTCATCTATGGTTACATCAACGACTTCTCCTGTTGTTTCATCAACATAAGAAGTAATGCCCCATTTGAAACCTTGTATTTTTGCAGCTTCTAAATATTCATTGAACTCATTAAAATCTTTTGCAAATTTCCTACAAATCGTGGTATCGGTTGGCAGTTTTTCAAAGTTTTCAATTCCTGCGTTGTGGAACAAATCGAAAATATTGCCAAAGAGTTCGTTCATCCGCTTTAAGTTTTCAACAAGATGCTGAACAAATAAGCCAAGAGGTTTGTCGCCTGAATATAGTTTTACAGCAGCGTTAATGTTTCGCTCCATAGTGTGTGGCTTTCGATAATAACGAATAGTACCGAATGGTTTATCTGGTCCGAACAAACGATTTGTACGAGAAAATGCTTGAATAATATTTTCATATTGGAGGACTTTATCCAAATACAAAGTGTTAATCCACTTAGAATCAAATCCCGTAAGCATTTGGTCAACAACAATAAGTAAATCAATTTGTTTTGCAGGCTCGTTTACAATTCTCTCATACGGTCTTTTATGTGCAAGACGAGCTGCTATATCCTTTTTCATTTTAGCAAATGTAGGAATAGTAAAATCTTGGCTGTACTTTTCATTGTAGTCGCTTATTATTTCCACAAGTCCATCTTCCTTAAATTGAACTCCTCCATTGTTATCAATGCTTGGGTCAAATAAGGCTGTAACTTTCAGCTCCGGCTTCATTTCTTTGAACAATCTATAATAGTCAATTGCTTCCGGAATACTACTTGTAGCAAAAATAGCGTGAAACTTGTTATTGTGACTGAGTGTTGTCCAGTTTTCTAATATATCTTTTACTACTGTTTTAGTATGTTCTTCTGTCTTATATTGAACACTTGGTATATAATCCTCAATACCTTTTATATAGTCGCCTTTTTCATCAAAGTGTCCGACCATACCGACTTTGCTTGCATCCATATATTTATAATATACTTTGCTTTTAACAGGGTCAGAAATCGCTTCCTCTTCGGTTTGAGCCTTTGCTTTTTCTAAGGCAACTACTTTGCGAACATCCTTATCCTTAAATGTAAGCACTTTATATGGGTCAAACCCAAGTACGTTCTTATCCCTAATACCGTCAGCAATACTGTATCTATGTAATTCATTTCCGAAAACCGTAGTGGTTGTGTTCTTCTTTTTTTGATTTTCATCTTGAATTGGAGTGCCGGTAAAGCCGAAAAACATTGCTTTAGGGAATGTGTTTTTGATAGTAATCAGCATATCGCCAAAAGTAGAGCGATGAGCTTCATCAACAATAAACACGATACGCTTATCGCCTATAAGTTCAATATCACGAGCATTCAATCCTCCTGCTTCGTCTTTTATATTGCTCATCTTTTGAATAGAAGTAACAATCAATGTATCAGCAGGGTTTGAACTTTTTAATTTTGTTATTAAAACTTTTGTATTTTCAGTAGCTTGAACAGACTCATTTTCATCGGCAAAACCACGATACTCTTTAAGTGATTGTGTGCCGAGTTCAATTCTGTCCATAAGGAAAATAACTTTGTCCGCATCTTTAGAGCTTGCAATTAACTGAGCAGACTTAAAGCTGGTCATAGTTTTGCCTGAACCGGTGGTGTGCCACACGTAGCCACCGAGTTGATTGTTACCTTCCCATTTGGCTTTGGCAACCTTATCTGAAATGGCACTTGCCGCAAAATACTGATAACTACGCATTACTTTCAATACACCGTCGGAATCATCGGCAACCGTATAAAAGCCTATAAGCTGATGAGCCATAGGAATAGAAAGTAAAGTTGAAGCAACTTTATCCCATTCGTTTATAGGCTCATTATTGAAATCAGCCCAATGGAAATAGTAATCGGGATTGAATTTACCGTCCGGACCCGGATTGGCGAAGTAAACCGACTCGTTAGGTTCCATAGCGACAAAAATTTGCACCAAAGAAAATAAACCGCTGAATATTCCTTCGTGTGAATACTTCTCAATTTGATTGTAAGCCTGACTTACCGGAATACCGCTTTTCTTCAACTCAATATGTATAACAGGCATACCATTGATGAGTAGCATTAAGTCGCCTCGGCGGTCGTTCAACAGTTTTGATTTTGTGGGGAATTTTGGTTGTTGAACTATTTGGTATCTGCTCTGACCTGCTGCAATTTCACGGCGGTCATAAATTTTCAAACTGATTTCTTTACCAAAGTGCAGCTTATCATCCGGATTATCTCTGACGATAGACACACTTCTTCCGTTAATAAACCCATTTAATTTTAATGGTGTTCTAAGAGCTTCGATTTGCTCTAAAATTTGTTGCATTTCGCTGTCTGTCAGAGGGTAATCGTTCAATCTGTCAATATCTCTATTGTTTTCAAAGAGTATATTTGCCCAGTTTTGTAATAAATCTTTTTCAGAATAGTTTTTAAGGACCTCTTTTTCCCATCCTTTTTCAGATAGTATTTTTATCAAAGCCGCCTCAAAATCCGACTCTTTATTAAAAATCATTGCGATTTCCTCCTTACTTTTTTCATAATTTTCATTTTTCCTTACGCTGATGAAGGGTGATAAGGTTGTCGAGAGAAGTAAAAAACTCGGCAATTTGCTTTTGTTCTGCAACATTTTTGGAAATGTAAATTTCTATTTCACTCAAAGTTGGATATTTCAAATTCCAGTTATCTGATGTAATTCCTTGTGAGTTAATCTGAAAAGTATGTATCATTTGTGGTAATTTGAATTGATATGCAATACACCTTGAAAAAACTCCTGCATTTGGCGAAAGAACTGTATATGCAGGGCTTACAATACCCTCATAAGGTGAATATCCACTTGCTCCTTGCCACATTCTCATCGAATTGTAAGCTATATCACCAACACACACTTTCTTATATTTAGATTTATTATCATTTGAGTTGTCGTGCCTTCCAAGTTCGGAAAACTTCTTAATTCCATCATTGATAGTAACAGAGATTAACTCTCCATCAGGCATACTTTCAACTCTTTCAGAAAAGCACTCACCCAACTTACGCTGTTCCCAAGTGTCTGTAAATCCCTTAAACCTAATTGCCGGAGTGCTTGATTTTTTCGTCATTTTGCACTACCTCCAAGCAATTTCTTCAATTCTGCCAACCCCAACATATCAAATTCACTACCGTCAAGGTCATCAATCATAGCAGAAAGAGATTTTTCCGTTTCTTCAATTTGAGTTTCCACCTCGGCAAATGTTGTTTCATATTTTTTGGCAAGTGTTTCAAGTTTTGCAACCAATTCAGCTACAATGCTGTCGGGTAGTTGCATAAGATTGTCAATAAGCGGCTTAATCCATTTTTCTTTAAGAAGTTCAATAACCTGTTCGTCGGACAATCCTTCAATAGTATCTTTGGTTTTCAAGTGAAGTTGTGCTGCCTTTTCTTTAACAGCCTTTTTCAATTCTTTTTCTTCTGCAATAAGAGCATTGGCTCGAACAACTATGTATTCATAACTTCCTTCTTCAAAACTCATTTTAGACTTAAGAGCAGTAATATACTTGTTTAATTCAGCCTTTCCATATGTGCCATTTTTATTTGCCGACATACTTTCCCAAGCAATTTCTTTATGCCCTTCAGCAAAAGATAACTTATCTTTCGCTTTAGACAAAGCAAGGTACTGTTGTAAAATCTCTATTTCTGGAGTTGAAATATCAGCAAACACCTCCTTACAGGCATTTGTGACTTCCTTAGCTACAAAAGAAGTATTATCATCATCCAATAATTTTTGTTTATCATCATCCGAAAGAGCATCCATCAATTCTTCATATTCTGATGCTATTTCATTCATTCTATTTTCATCTATACCTAAATTTTTAACATCTTCATTCAATAATTGATGTTGTACTAACTCAAATGGGATAATATGACCTTTCCAGCCTTCTTGAACTTCCTGTTCTTTTCCGTCTTTTTTCTTAATTACCATATTAGGGTCAACGACTTTGGTAGCACTAAAGCCTTCGGTTTGTATAATTTCCAAATCTACCGCTATTTTAGTCCAATCATCGTCAAGAAGTTGATACGCTTCATATTTATCAACTAACGGAATATCGGTCATTCTTGCAAAAATGTTGTCTGTCAAAATTTCTTCTGTCTTGGAAATACTCAGGCTCTCCATTTTTGCAATCAATTCATCATATAAATACTTATCAAAATCGCCGAAAGCAGTCTGAAATTCACTTTCAAAATTCTTAACATCAGCGTGTTCTTTAATTGCCTTTTTAATATCATCAACAATGAGCCTGCAATACTCTGAAGATGTATTTTCAAACAAGGCAGAACGGAGTGCGGGGAACGCTCTCCAATATTCTTTAAGTTCATCTATCTCGGAAATTGGAAGTCCGCCAAACATAGAAGCGTAAATATCCCAAGACTCGGCAGCCTCCGAGGAGTCAACATACCTCGGAATATTTAAGTTATAGTCGTTTGCTCTGATTTCATCACGGCTGACAGCCTTTGAATACTTTTCAACGCTCTCTCTGCGTGTTACAACATCGACTATTCTCTTAATATCGGAAGCCCGAAGTTTATTATTTTTGCCCTCTTTTATAAATCCCTTTGATGCATCAACGATCAAAACATCGGTATTAGCTCTTTTTTGTTTCAAAACCATAATTATGGTCGGAATACCTGTGCCGTAAAAGATATTTGCAGGCAAACCGATTATGGTGTCAATTTTATTCTTTTCAATTAAGTTTTTGCGAATTTCGCCTTCTTCACCACCACGGAATAAAACTCCGTGAGGAAGAACAATAGTCATAATTCCGTCAGGCTTAATATGATAAAGGTCGTGCAACAAAAAGGCATAGTCTGCCTTACCCTTTGGTGCAAGTCCGTAGCCTGCGTAACGAGGGTCAGTTTCTTTATCAGCAGGATTCCAATTCTGAGAATAAGGTGGATTAGAAACAACAGCGTCAACATAAAGAGGGTTATATGTTCCTATCGGGTCGTTTTCATCGAAATACGGCCAGTCATCCTCCAAAGTGTCACCGTTTCGAGTTACAATATTATCGGCTTCAATACCACGCATAACCAAATTCATACGTGTAAGGTTATATGTATTTTGTTTTAATTCCTGAGCATAGTATTTTACTTTATTGTCGCCCTCAATATATTTAGAGGCACTTTTGCCAATGTTAATAAGAAGTGAGCCTGAACCGCTTGTAGGGTCAAATATTTCGATTTTTTCTCTGTCCTTCAAATGATTAGCAACAATCTCGGACATAAGTAAAGATACTTCGTGAGGAGTATAGAATTCACCAGCTTTTTTACCTGCATTTGCAGCAAATTTTTCAATCAAATATTCATAAATAAAGCCAAGGACATCATAACCTTGCTTACCGTCCATAGGAATATCTTTGATAAGCTGAATAAGGTCGCTGATAGATTTAGATTGGGAAGCAGCGCTGTCGCCCAATTTAGACAAACCTGTTTGGAGTGTATCAAAAACGCCTTCGAAAACTTTTTTATGAGTAGGATTGATTAAACGGCTAAAAGCAGAAAGAGCATCACGAACATCTTGAACGCTAAAATCACTTCCCTTTGCAAGCCAAGTCGAAAACAGATTGTCATAAGATATAAAATAGCCTAAATTTTTTTGAATGCTTTCAACAGTTTCTGTATCTTCTTCGGTTAATTCAGGAAGATACTCGTCTGTCCAGTCGTTTGCTTTAAGATATTTAACTTCTTTTTCAGAAAGAAATTTATAGAAAATAAATCCCAAAATATAGTCTTTATATTCGTTAGCTTCGATTTTTGAACGCATTTTATTTGCAGACTCCCAAATCTTAGCGGCTAATTGTTGTTTGTTCATTATAAACCTCCGTATAAAGCTAATTATTATAATTTTATCAAATGCCGTGTACTATAAGACGGACTTAGTTTTATTCTTCCGGGATAAAATCCATAATATCTTCTACTTTACAATCAAGTGCGTTACATATTCTGCCAAGCACCTCGATATTAACATTTTCATCTCGGCTCATTTTACTCATTGTGTAATGACTTAAGCCTGCTAAGTTTTCCAAGTCTTTTTTCTTCATATCTCTATCAAGAAGAATATGCCACAATTTTTTATAACTAACAGCCATCTATTGCACCCTTTCTCTATCAAAGTGTAAGTGTAAATATTATACCATAGAAATCTGATATATTCAATAAATATGCGTTTTTTTAGCCAAAAGTACATTTTTTCGTACTTGTGTAAATTGCTATGTAAAAAACAAATAGCAGCAAGTTACAGTCTTTCTTGGGAACAGCGTAAGGTGTCGGACTTGGCTGAAAAGACCTATGAAGGAGGTACTCCTACAACATCAAATGAGGCATATTGGAACGGAGATATTCCCTGGATACAGTCCTCTGATGTAGTGGATGGTAAGCTGCTTGGCGTAGAACCAAGAAAGTGGATAACTCAGGATGGATTAAACAATTCCGCTGCTCAACTCATACCGGGAAACTCAATAGCAATTATTACCCGTGTAGGTGTTGGAAAGCTCGCATTTATGCCGTATTCCTATGCTACAAGCCAAGATTTCCTATCATTGAGCAAGCTCAATGCAGAACCTCTTTTCACGGTTTATGCCTGCTATAAAAAGTTGCAAACAGAGCTGAATGCAGTACAAGGAACATCGATTAAAGGCATAACTAAAGATGAACTGTTAGCAAAGAACATTATGGTTCCCCGATACGCTGAGCAGCAGCAAATTGGTGCATTTTTCAAGCAGCTCGACAACCTTATCACCCTTCATCAGTGTAAGCGAATAATAATGTTGTGTTTTTTGTTCATAAGTTATACAATGCAGGTTTTACAAATAAGGTGTGTCTAGCCTAATTTAAAGCTAAAATTAAGTATCAAAATAATTTGTAAATTTTCTTTCAAAACGCATCAACAAAACTTGAATTTTTCTCCGTATTATAGAGGGATATTTTTCTATGGTTAAATTAAATGTAAACAAGGTGTAAAGAATTTTGAAAAACACCCGAACAAAATTGAAATTTTTCTCCGTATAGTAGAGGGGCATTTTTCACGGGTGAATTTTTGTTTTCAAATTCACTTATACTCTTTTCTTTTTGAAAAAGTATCTCTCAAATAATACGGAAGGAGGCAGCGCAATGAAAGAAAGCTATAAAAGTTTTGATGAACTACCGATGATGTTATCGGTGTCGCAGGTTGCAAAGGTGCTTGGAATATCTCGCACAAGGTCATACGAGCTTGTCAATGAAAAAGGTTTTCCAAAAATAAAAATCGGCACAAGAATTGTTGTACCGAAAGATGAATTCAAGTTGTGGATTCAAAAACAAATTAAGAAAGGATAAAAATTATGTACGCAAATAAAAATTACAAAACCGACGGCAAGGTTTACTATATGCCGAACAAAATCTT
>ULUG01066773.1_pt1 | contig 9871 bp, 7 predicted proteins | sample 1958331 | NCBI WGS metagenome assembly ULUG01 (sample SAMEA4835755, study PRJEB28245) | human gut metagenome | biome: gut microbiome; material: fecal sample | place: Denmark | collected 2008
CATGAGCTTTGACTGCCTGAGCCATCAGGGCAAGGACATCATGATCAACATCAAGGAATCCGGCGCTCACGCGGGTACGGTCTTTACGCCCCGCCCCTACGATCCCAAGGAGATGAGCGTGGAAGAGGCGGCCATGGGCGCCATCCGGCTGGAAGGGAACTTCCTCGTCAACTTCAAGTTCACGTGGGCGCTGAACTATCCCACCTCCCGCTCCTTCGTCATCTGCGGCCCCGAGGGCGGCATTGACGCGGAGAACATGAAGCTCTATAAGAACGTCGGCCACTATCAGGCGGAGACGGAGCTCAAGTATTTTGACAACCGTGCCTACAACGATGTGAAGGCCTTTGACGGACACTGGTATATGTATGAGCATGTCCTGCGCGTTCTCAAGGGAGAAGAAGAGCGCATTGTGAAGCCTCGCGAGACCCTGAACGTGGTCGCGTCGATCGAGTGCTTCTACCGCAGCGCCGCGGAAGGCAGAGAAGTCAGAGCTGAAGAACTGGAGGGCTATGATTATGAAGGATAAGTATAAAGTTGTGATCGTGGGCTTTGCCCATGTCCATATCAACGATGTTGCCAAGCATTTTTACGAGCATCCCCGTATCGATCTGTGCGGCGCGGCGGACGTGCCGCCCCACATGCCGGAGATGAAGCCCGGCGCCATCTATACCCGGGAATGGAATATCGACTACTGCTGCAAGAACTACAACATCCCCAAATTTGACGACTGGAAGCAGATGCTGGATGAGGTGAAGCCTGACCTGTGCGTTGTGAACTCCGAAAACTGCTACCATGTTCAGATCACCGAGGAATGCGCCAAGCGCGGCATCGGCGTGAGCATTGAAAAGCCCATGGCGACCACGATGTCGGATGCCATGAAGATGTACCGCATTGTGAAGAAATACGGCACGTTCTACATGGTCAACTGGCCAATCTCCTGGAACCCCGGCCTGCAGACGGTCAAGCGCATGGTGGATGACGGCGCTATCGGCAAGGTCATCGAGATCAAGACCCGTATGGGCCACACCGGCCCTCTTGGCCCCGGCGCGAAGCACAAGATCGCGGAGACTTCGGAGCCGATGACCGAGGCGGAGAAGTGCAGCACATGGTGGCACCAGCATGACTGCGGCGGCGGCGCTATGGCGGATTACTGCTGCTATGGCTCGGTCGTCAGCTATTGGATGGCGGGCAAACCGGCTGTTGCCGCAATGGGTATGCGGGTCAATTCCATCCACGCCCTTGCGGACGCCGAGGACAACGCGGCGATGATCGTGCGCTATCCCGACTGCTACGCCGTTCTGGAAGGCACATGGACGACCTATAATCATACCTTCAAGTCTCCGATCGTCTACGGCACCAAGGGCGCTCTGGTCGGCGACTACAAGACCGGCAAGGTGCAGTTCTACCACACCGACGGAACCGTAGAGGATATCGAGAACGATCCGCTGCCCGAGGAACTCAAGGACGTCGCCTGTGCCTATGTCCATCACATGGATACGGATGAGCCGATCCATTACACCGCCCAGCCGGAATTCAATCTGGACGCCATGGCGATTCTGGACGCCGGTATTCGCTCCTCCGACAGCGGAAAGATCGAGCTTGTCAACAATCTGCACTGGCAGATTGGGTGATCGTCTATGGAACGCGGCCTGATTTTTGATATTGAACGCTACTCCACCGCCGATGGCCCGGGGATACGCACCGTGGTTTTCTTCAAGGGGTGCAACCTGCATTGCTACTGGTGCCACAATCCGGAAAGCCTGAAGGTGTTTCCGGAGGTGGACAGGTATGAGCAGGAATGCATTCACTGCGGAAGATGTGTTCAGGTCTGCCCCGAAAAGTGCCATGTGTTTACGGAAACAGGCCGTGTTTTTCATTCGGAGAAGTGCATTCACTGCATGGCCTGCACGGAAGCCTGCCCGGTCGCGGCCCTTCGGCCGATCGGGAAATGGCTTTCCGTGGAGGACTGCATGGCGCAGATTCGGGAGGACGTCGTTTTCTATGGAAAAAGCGGCGGCGGCGTAACATTGTCCGGCGGCGAAGTCCTGATGCAGAAGGCGTTTGCGCAGGCGCTTCTGCAGCGGTGCCATGCGGAAGGAATCCACACCGCCATCGAGTCCAATCTGTGTGTGGATACCGCCGTGCTGGAACAGCTAATCCCGCAGCTGGATCTTGTGATGGCGGATATCAAGAGCATGGATGCCCCGGCGCACATTCGCGGAACGGGGTGCGGCAACGAAAAGACACTGCGCAATATCCGCTGGCTCGACAGCCGGAATGTGCCGCTGATCATCCGCACGCCGGTGATCCCCGGATTCAACGATTCGGAGGATAACATCGCGCAGACGGCGGAATTCCTGAAAAGCCTCTCCAATCTTTCCTATTATGAGCTGCTTTCCTACAATCCGATGGGAAACGACAAACGGAAGCGGCTGGGCTATCCCGTCCCGGAGATCACGGCGCTGCCCGTCGCCCGGATGCGTGAGCTGGCGCGGACAGCGGCGTCCGCGGGAATTCCGGTGTGGCTGAACGGAACACAATATCACAACATAGAGGACTGAGCTATGGGATATACATTTGAAGAACGTCTGAATGCTTTGCGCAGCCGCAAAGAGGAACAGACAAAAGAAAAAATCCGAAGAAACGGATACATGGACGAGGACGACTACGGCTGTGTACCGCCCCCGGAGGACTTTGTGTTCCACCCGGAGTGCAACGATAAGGAGCACGGGACGTTCTACGGCGCGGAGCTGTGGGGCAGGAACTTCCGCCGGTTGATGGAGGCGCACCCTGTGTATGTGGACGCCAATGACGCCCTCGCGGGCAGATGGATGTTCATTTTGCAGCGTATGCGTCCCTTTGAAAGCGTGACTTCCACCAATAACATGGAAATGGCGCCCATTTTTGATTACAGCTGGCTCAAGCCGGTTCAGAACAAGTATGCGCTGGTTCCCGGTATCGGAAAGATGCACCATTTTGGGGGAGACTATCAGATCGGCCTGGACCTTGGCTGGTATGGACTTCTCGACAAGGTGGAGCGGTACAGCCGGGAGAATACGGATGAAGAGGCGCAGGAGCTGTATGCCGCGGAAAAAGATGTTCTGCTGGGCATTATCAACTGGGTCGAGCGCACCATCGAAACCATCGCGCAGATGGAGCGGGAGGAATCCGACCCGGCGGTGAAGAAAAATCTTCGGGAAATGCTGGAAGCCAACCGCCAGATCCTGAAAGGCCCCGCCCGGAATCTGAGAGAGGCATGTCAGTGGATCAGCTGGTACAATATGGCAGAGCGGACCTACTGCCGGGCCGGTGCCGGCTGCCAGCTGGACTGCACTTTGCTTCCGTACTATGAAAAGAGCGTCGCGGAGGGCATGACGGACGACGAGGCCACCTTTATCCTCGCCTGCTTCCTGCTGTGCGACCCCCATTACTATCAGATCGGCGGCCCCGCCGCGGACGGAAGCGACAACACGAACCACCTGTCCTACCTGATACTGGAGGCGGCGCACCAGCTGAAATCCACTGCCAATATCACCATACGCGTATTCGACAATATGGATGAGGGGCTGTTCCGCCGCGGACTGGAGATCTTGTTTGAGGATCGGCTTGCCTATCCCCGTTTCTCCGGCGACAAGGCGCTGGTTTCCGGCTTTATGAAAAACGGATACTCTGCCGAGCTTGCCAGAAGGCGGATCGCGCTGGGGTGCAACTGGATGTCCCTGCCGGGGCTGGAATATACCATGAACGATCTGGTCAAGATCAACATGGCAAAGGTCTTTGAGGTGGCATTTCGGGAGTATCAGGGAGACGATCTGGCAGAGTTCTATGACGTGTTCCGCAAAGACCTGCTGGAGGCGATCGCCTGCATCAAAGCGGGCATTGACTTCCACCTGAAAAATCAGTACCGCAACGCGCCGGAGCTGCTGCTGAACTTGGTTTCCCATGGCCCCATTGAGAAGGGCCGCGACGCGTCCCATGGAGGCTTGCAGTATTATAACATTGCGATAGACGGCGCGGGCATCGCAACGGTGGCGGATTCCTTCGCGGCTTTGGAGCTGCATTGCTGCGAGAAAAAGGACCTGAGCTGGGATCAGGTGCGCAATGCGATCGCCGTCAATTTTGAAGGCCCTGAAGCTGACGCGGTTCGCCGCATCCTGAAAAATACGCCCATGTATGGCTACGGCGGAACAGAAGCGGACGGCTGGGCTTTGCGGATATCCCGGTTCTTTACGGAGCGTATCTCTCAGGAGCGCACACCGGAAGGACACCTGACGATCCCCGGTCTGTTCTCATGGGCGAATACGGTTCCCTTCGGGAAGCAGGTCGGCGCGACGCCCAATGGACGCAGAGCCGGAGAACCGATCAACCACGGTGCAAATCCGAACAATGGGTTCCGGAAGGACGGCGCGTTTACCGCGGCGGCCAAGGCGATCGCCGCTGTCCAGCCCGGATACGGCAATACCGCGCCGTTCCAGCTGGAACTCAATGACACCATCATTGACCGCGAGAATGCCATTGAGAATGTAGCCGCCGTATTGAAGGGGCATTTTGACATGGGCGGCACGCTGGTCAACGTGAACATCGTGGACAAGGACCAGATTCTGGCGGCCAATGAGGACCCCTCCGCGTATCCGAATCTGATCGTGCGCGTTACCGGATTCACGGCGTATTTTTCGGCGCTGAGTCCGGAATTCCGCCAGCTGGTGGTAGACCGCATTATCTCCCTCTGATACTATTTCCTGATTAAAATTTTCATTTTAATCAGGAAGGCATCGCCTGACGGTGCTGCCTGTTTTGTGATTTATTTTGTGAAGTTTTCTCAGTAAAAAACAGGTGCCCAGCACAGCTGTATGGCTGTGCTGGCACTGTCGTATGGGGAAAAGGGGGCTGCAGCGAATATCGAAATGCGCGAAACAGGAATCTTCCGGTTGCCTACCTGATGGCCGCTGTGGTATAATGCCAGAAAATCCGAGTGATTGGGGGAAATCTGAAATGATGAATAACGAAGTTCCGGTTCTCTGGGACGAGGAGTGCCTGAACTCTTCCATATACAAGGACATGTGCAACGGCATTTCCGCAGCGGCGGCGAAAAAACAGATGACCACCAAAGTCTATACCGATTGCGCAAAGCTGATGGAGGACGCTTCCTCGGACAGAACGGTGATCGTGATCGGATATGAGTCCCCCAGACTGCGGGATAATCTTCTGCGGCTGACGGGGAAAAAGAAGCAGGTCATTCTGGCAGGGCTGGACGCGGAACGGTTCGGCTCGGGGATCAGCAGCACAAGCCCCAGCCGCAGGGGAGCCACCGCCATGCTGATCCAGTATCTGGTTGCCTGCAAAAAGGAACGGATCGCGCTGGTGGCCTGCGGCGAGAGCAGTGTCAACGATCTGATGCGCTGTGAAATCCTCAAGGGCTATCTGTACACCAGAGGGTGCCCCAATCCGGATGACGCGATCTTTTTCTACCGTGAGCGTGTGGATGAGAGCTTTGAAGCCTTCTGGGAGAAACGGGAGAATTTTGACGCCGTGATCTGCCCCAACGACTATGTCGCCCTCTGCTTCATCCGCTACTGTGAGGAGCACGGGCTGAGGGTTCCGGAAGATCTGTATGTTGCCGCGTTTTCCAACCGGACGCTGAGCAGATACTGCAAGCCCAGCATCACGTCCATGTCCATCAATTTCGTGGATGTGGGGGAGTGTTCCTACTACGCATGGGAGTTTCTGGAGAATCACAAGATGGAAGACCATCAGATTCACATTACGACGCCCAGCAGCCTGATCGTGCGGGAATCCACGGCCTATGAGATGCACGAAATGGATACGGAAAACGCCATTCTGCTGGATGCGGCGCATCAGGGCGGCCCCTTTTATTCCGAGCCTGTGATCGCAAATGTGATGCATGTAGAAAACTGCCTGACACAATGCGACGCGCTGAATCTGAAAATCATTCAGGGCATTCTGAACGGGGAGAGCTATGATTCGATCGAGGACAGGCTGTTCCTGAGCCGAAGCGCGCTGAACTACAGGCTGAAGAAGATTTTTACCTATGCGCAGACCCAGAACCGGAAAGAGTTTGAAAGCCTGTTCCGGCACTATTTTACAAAAGAAAATAACCTGTGAGGTTGGCCTGAGGAGGAAAAATATGAACGCGGAATACATTCAGGAGCCGGAGCGCACGCTTCCGGTGCGTTACGCGGACTATGACGTCGTTGTGGCGGGCGGCGGCATTGCGGGGATTGCGGCGGCGCTGGCGGCGGCAAGAGCCGGAAAACGGGTAGTGCTGCTGGAAAGAATGTTTGCTCTGGGCGGCCTTGCCACGCTGGGGCTTGTGACGATCTATCTGCCCCTGTGTGACGGAAAAGGCCACCAGCTGAGCTTCGGCCTTGCCGAGGAGCTGCTGAAGCTTTCCATCCGGGAAGGCTGGGAGCGGGATTACCCCGATACATGGCTGTCCGGGAGTACAGAGCATGGCCGGCAGCGCTATAAGGTGCGCTACAACGCGCAGGTGTTTGCCATTCTGGCAGAGCAGCTGCTTGCCGGGGAAAACGTGAAGATCCTTTATGGCACGACGGTCTGTCAGGTTCTGCGCAGCGGCAGCCGGCTGACTCATATCATCGTGGAGAATAAGGACGGCCGTTTCGCGATCCCCGTGCGCAGTGCCGTGGATGCCACCGGCGACGCAGACCTGTTCCATCAGGCCGCGGCGCCGGTCCGTCTGCATGAAACGGGCAATATGCCGGCCGCATGGTTTTATGAAACGGGTTCGGAAGGAAATGTGCTCCATATGGTCGGCACGGCGGATGTCCCTACGGACGAGGAAAATCCCGCGGTTCCGGACCCGGTGGTGGGAGGGCGTATCTCGGGCGTGGATGCGGATGAGATATCCCGCCGTCAGATATCCTGCCATGGGCAGAGCCTTGCCGCGTTTTTGAAAAGCGGCCCTCTGACGGAGCAGCACAGTCTGGCGACATTGGCGTCGATCCCGCAGCTGAGAATGACCCGCTGCATCCGGGGCACATACGAGATGGACGATACGGAGGCGCACAAGTCCTTTGTAGACAGCATCGGCATGGCCGGAGACTGGCGCAAGTGCGGCCCTGCTTATGAAATTCCGCTGCGCACACTGTATACGGAAGACCTTGTCAACTGCATGGCGGCGGGCAGGATCATCAGCGTGACCGACGCGATGTGGGATATCACCCGCGTGATTCCGGCCTGCGCGGTCACGGGGCAGGCTGCGGGTCTGGCAATGGCCATGACGGATGACGTCACGGCGCTGGATGTGTCCCGCCTGCAAAACGAACTGGTCAAACAGGGGGTTCTGCTGCATTTGCAGGATGCGGGGCTTGCGGAAAACTGAGCAGGACTGTAACTGAACAATAAATTCCCGCATACCTGGCTGTGTCAGGCATGCGGGCGTTCTTTCGCTGCCATTTTGGGCGGGTATTTTTTACCGGAAGATGGCGCCGGGAATATTGCAAATTGCAGGAAAATAGTATATGATAGAGCGGACAGAAAAAGCTGTGCAAATTGATTGCCTGGGGGTATAGAAAGATGACCATTGATGACTTGGCGATCGGCCAGTCCGGCGTGATTTCTCAGGTGGGCGGCGAAGGGCCGCTGCGCCTGCGGTTTCTGGATATGGGGCTGATTCCCGGAACAAAAGTAACGCTGCAGAAAATCGCGCCTATGGGCGACCCGATCCAGATCCAGGTGCGGGGCTATGAGTTGACCATCCGCCGGGAGGATGCCCGGAAAATCGCGCTGAAGGAGGGGACGGTATGATTTTCGCACTGGCGGGAAACCAGAACTGCGGCAAAACCACCCTGTTTAACGCTCTTACCGGCTCCAATCAGCATGTGGGCAATTTCCCCGGTGTTACGGTGGATCAGAAGGCGGGCGTAATCAAGGGAACTGACCATCAGGTGGTGGACCTGCCCGGCATTTACTCCATCCGCCCCTATACGCAGGAGGAGATCGTTACCCGGGATTTCATTCTCAAATCCAGACCGGACGCCATTATCAACATCGTGGACGCCACCAACATGGAGCGGAATCTCTATCTGACGCTTCAGCTTCTGACGCTTCAGGTGCCTACGGTGATCGCCCTGAACATGATGGACGAGCTGGTGGGCAACGGCGGCAGCGTGGACGTGCAGAAGATGTCGGAGGCCATCGGCGTTCCGGTGGTTCCCATTTCCGCGGCGAAAAATCAGGGCATCACCGAGCTGGTGGATACGCTTATCGACACCGCCTCCCGCCGGGTGACGCCCAAGGTGCAGGATTTCTGCCCCGAGGGGCCGGTACACCGGTGCATCCATGCGGTGTGCCACATCATCGAGGATCATGCCCAGCGCATCAACATCGCCCGCCGCTTCTGCGCCATGAAGCTCATCGAGGGCGAGCAGGACTTTTTCGACGCGCTGGAGCTGAGTCAGAACGAAAAAGAACTGATCGAGCACACCGTCATCGAGATGGAGCATGAGACCGGGCTGGACAGAAATGCCGCGCTGGCGGACATGCGCTATAATTTCATCGAAAAGGTCTGCAGCGAGTGCGTGGTGAAGGCGAAGGAGAGCAGGGAACACCGGCGCAGTATGCAGATCGACAAGGTGCTGACCCACCGTATTTTTGCCATTCCGCTGTTTATCGCAATTATGGGACTGGTGTTCTTCCTGACCTTCAACGTGGTGGGTGCGTTCCTGTCCAACGTCATGTCCTATGCCATTGACGGTCTGACCCTTCTGGCCGACCGGGCACTGACGGCCTACGGCATCAACCCTGTGGTACATAGTCTGGTCATTGACGGCATCTTCGCCGGTGTGGGCAGCGTGGTGAGCTTCCTGCCGCTGATCGTGACGCTGTTTTTCTTCCTGTCCATTCTGGAGGACAGCGGCTATATGGCCCGGGTGGCCTTTGTCATGGACAAGCTGCTGCGGAAGATCGGTCTGTCCGGGCGGAGCATCGTACCGCTGCTGATCGGCTTCGGCTGCTCGGTGCCGGCTATCATGGCCACCCGCACGGTATCCTCGGACCGGGATCGGAAGATGACCATTCTGCTGACGCCCTATATGAGCTGCTCGGCCAAGATCCCCATCTATGGTTTTTTTACCGCCGCGTTCTTCACCGACCACAAGGCGCTGGTGATGATCTCCCTGTATGTGCTGGGTATCGTGGTGGGTATTCTGGCAGCGCTGGTGATGAAGGGGACCGCCTTCAGGGGCAAGCCTGTGCCCTTTGTCATGGAGCTGCCCAACTACCGTATGCCCTCCGCTAAAAGCGTGGGGCTGCTGCTGTGGGAGAAGGCCAAGGACTTTTTGCAGCGGGCCTTCACCGTGATCTTCCTGGCCACGGTGGTCATCTGGTTCCTGCAGAGCTTCGACACGCGGCTCAATGTGGTCACGGACAGCGCGGACAGTCTGCTGGCGCTGATCGGCCAATGGCTGGCGGTGCTGTTCAGGCCGCTGGGCTTTGGTGACTGGCGCTGTGCCACGGCGCTGATCTCCGGATTTATCGCCAAGGAGTCGGTGGTCAGCACGCTGCAGGTGCTGCTGGGGAACGCGGCCATCACGTCGCTGTTCACCACGCGCAGCGCCATCAGCTTTCTGGTGTTCACGCTGCTGTATACACCCTGCATTGCGGCGGTGGCCACCATACGGCGTGAGCTGGGCTCCCGCATCAAAACGGTGGGCGTGGTGCTGCTGCAATGCGTAGTGGCGTGGCTGGCGGCGTACATCGCTTACGCTGTGGGAGGGCTGCTGCTGTGAGCTGGATGGACTGGGTGCTGCTGGCACTGGTGGCGCTGTGCGGTGTGCTGGCCCTGCGTAGTGCGCGGCGGGCGCGGAAAAACGGCGGATGCGCCGGCTGC
>ULUG01031709.1_pt1 | contig 9746 bp, 6 predicted proteins | sample 1958331 | NCBI WGS metagenome assembly ULUG01 (sample SAMEA4835755, study PRJEB28245) | human gut metagenome | biome: gut microbiome; material: fecal sample | place: Denmark | collected 2008
GCTCAACAAAGCGTGTCTCTTTCTTGACGTTCGACGCCCAGCTGAACTCTATCTGGAGCTGCGCCCCGTTATCGAAGCGGATAGTGCCCATCGCAAGATCCTCAACGTCAAACGTGCCGTCCTCGACCTTGTCGCCGAAGTCGGAGTTCACGGAGTCGCTGACGTCGTTGTCGGCAAACTTGCAGTATGTGCTGCCGGTCACGGCGACGGGAGTCGGGTTGCCCATGAGCCATATCGCAAGGTCTATCATGTGAACGCCGAGGTCAATGAGCGGGCCGCCGCCGGACTGCGCCTTGGTGGTGAACCAGCCGCCCTTTCCGGGGATTCCGCGTCTCCTCTGCCAGCCGCAGCGTCCGCAGTATATCTCGCCCATTCTGCCGTCGTCAATGAACTTCTTCGCAAGCTTAGACGCGTCGGTGAAGCGGTTGTTTCTCATGACCATGAGCGTCTTGCCCGCAGCCTTAGCGGCGTCATTCATCTTCATGACCTCTTCGACATTGACAGCGTCCGGCTTCTCGCAGAAAACGTGCTTGCCCGCCTTGAAAGCGGCAACCGCGATTATCGAGTGGAGATAGTTCGGGGTGCAGATATCGACAGAGTCTATCGTCTCGTCCTTGAGCAGCTCGTTGAAATCGGTATATACCTTCGCGTCGGGGAAGAATCCGTCGCGGCACTCGACCGCCCTCTCCTCGATTATGTCGCAGAGCGCGACAACCTCAAGGCGATCGTCTTTAAGATAGTGCTCGCGGTGAGCGCCGTTGAATATTCCGCCGACACCGATAATACCTACTCGCCATTTTTTCATAGAAAGACCTCCAAAAATGTATTTCATACGAATTGATTTTAACATAACAAGAAATAAAAAACAAGAGCGGCGGCCTGTACGAAATGCCGAAAAAACAGCTTTATTTTTAGTTGATTTAACAATTTGATTTGTGATTGACAACGGAACGGCGGAACGCCGTATGACGCTCCGCCGCTCCTTGCTTTTATGAAATTGTGTTTTGCAAATTAAAGCTTATTTATCAAACGCGCCGAAGCGGGCTGCTATCTTCACGCCGGTCTTTGCAAGCGGAAGAAGAGCGACTATGGTTCTGAGCGCTCCGTCAGCAGAGGACGAGAGCACGGAGGAAACGAGGAAATTGACAACAATTTTCTGCGAGGCGTTCATGTCGAGAGCTGCAACAGCGGTCTTTATAGCCACAGCGTTGTTCTCCTCGGTAAGCTCGGAATGGAGATATCTGAACAGAACGACAAACGCATCCGCCGAGTCGCCTTCTATGCCGACAAACCAGTTTCTGGTCTTGGCTGCGCTCTCATTTGCGGTGAAGACTCCGCAGGCGGCGATATCCTTTATTGCAGCCGCAAACTTCTCCTTGTCAAGGTTTATTGTAAGCGTGACCGCGGGGGCGGTCTCCTCGCCGTTTTCGTCAACCTTGGCGGCCTGGAGCTCGATGTCCTTGAGCTTGGGGGCGATCATATCGTATACGCCGCCGGTGGTGAGGTCAACCTTAACGTTGTTACCTATACCCAGGCTGATTTTGCCCAGCATACTGTGTATCTGAGTATCGATAAGTCCCGTGTCAATAGCGGAGGCAAGATTCGGGAGAAGCTTCAGAACCTCGTCGACCGGGGATTCCGCAGAGGCAACTGCGTCAACAAGAGTGAATATGGGAGTGATGATGCCGCGGATACGGCGATCCATCTTCTCGTTTGTGTTGGCGCCCTTCTTAACATATGCGGTGTACTCGTCGGAGGTCATAAAGTCCTTTATGCCGAGAGCCTCAAATATGGGGATGAGATCCTCGTATATGCCCAGCTGCGGACCGTAAAATAAGCTGGTTGTGTTCTCAAAGGAAACAACGGTAGTGAGCAGCGAAAGGGGTCTGAACAGCGACGCAACAGCGTCGAGGAAGCCCTCCTTGTCGCCGTTAGCGAAACCGAAGTCGCCGTCAACAACAGTGAGATACTGCCATGCGTCAAGCTTGCCTACGGGCTTGCCGTCCTCGCCGAGCGTAGCCGCTGCGGCGTTAAGAGCCGCGATAGCACCCGCGCAGGTCTCCTTGTCAAGCTTTGCGGCAAGGTCCTTGGGTCCCTTTGCAACAAGGCTGCTGAGTCCGCCGACAAGCGGGAACAGCTTCTTTGCAACAAGAGCTACGGTTTCATTGGTATATACCTTCTCGTTGAGCACCTGGGGAACTCCGCCCTCGGGAACCTTCAAAACGGTGAAAAGAATATCTTCAACTCTGCCGATAGACCTGTTGACAGCCTTCTTGGAAGCGCCGATGGGATACTTAACCTTGGTGCGCTCCATAGCGTCAACGTCGGGTTTTTCGTCCGTAGGATCGGATACGGCAAGAGCAGCCGCTTCGCTGACAGCGCCGTCAAGCGCTGCGGTCGCTTCCTCCTGTGCAAAGGCATTGAGCCCTGCCGCCATAACGGACATTATCATGCACAGGCAAAGTATAACGCTGAATGTCTTTTTTAATGCTTTCATAACTTGTTCTCCTTTCGTTTTTAAAACGGGTCTGTTAACTCATCTCTCTTTTGGGTTTCTCCTCCTCTGCCTTGAAATTAATTTATAAAAAGGTTATAAATTTCCTTAATTGCTTATTTATTTGTAATTAAGCGTTTGTTAATAATTGTTAACACAGCGTTATTAATTCGTTTAAAGCACAGAGGGAAGCCGACTCCCCTCTTTACTGCGTTTCTATAAATCAAGCGTCTATACATCTTACAATTTGATTTTAACATAAGGTGAAACAAAAAACAAGAGCGGCGGACTGTACGAAATGCCGAAAAAACAGCCCTGTTTTTAGTTGATTTAACAGTTTGATTTATAATTGGCAAAAAGGAACGGCGGAACGCCATATGACGCTCTGCCGAACCTTGCTTTTATGAAATTGTGTTTTACCTTTTGACGTTCGGTTTATTTCTTGAACGCGCCGAACCAACTTGCAATTTTAACTCCGACCTTGACTATCGGAATCATAAACACGAGCGTTCTGAGAGCTCCGTCCGCAGAGGACGAAAGCGCAATCGAAACGATGAAGCTGACGGCTATTCTCTGAGCGAAGTTCATATCAAGAGCCTTGACAGCGGTCTTTATGGCTGCCGCGTTGCTCTCGGAGGTGAGCTCGGAGTGGAAATATCCGAACAGAACGACAAATGCATCCGCCGCATCGCCATCGATGCCGACAAACCAGTTCTTGCCTCGTGCGATGCTCGCGTTTGCGGTGTAAACGCCGCAGCCAGAGAGATCCTTGATAGCGGAAACGAACTTGTCCTTATCGAGATTTATCGAAAGGGTCACGGCAGGAGCGGTCTCCTCGCCGTTTTCGTCAACCTTGGCAGCCTGAAGCTCGATGTCCTTGAGCTTGGGAGCGAGCATCTCATAGAGTCCCTCTGTGGTGAGGTCAACATTGATGCTGCTGCCGAGACCCATGCCGAGCTTGCCGATTAGATTCTGAATCTGGGTGTTGAGCAAGCCGGAGTCAACCGCATAAGCGACCTTCGGGAGAAGCTTCATAACCTCGGTGAGCGGAGACTCCGCGGAGGCGATAGCGTCGATAAGATTGAACACGGGAACGAGAATTCCGCGGATGCGGCGATCCATCTTCTCGTCTGAGTTCGCGCCTGCGTTTACATACTCGGTGTACTCGGCGGAGGTCATGATGCCGTCTGCGCCGAGGACTTCAAAAATCGGAACAAGCTCCTCATAGCCGCCGTAGATATAGTTACCGCCGGAGGTGTTGCGGGTGTTCTCAAGGGTGATAACCATGGTGATGAGCGAAAGGTAATATACAACTCCGATATGGCACAGCATAATTCACAAGATAAACGGAGTTGCTTTGGATATCACACGCTATATTCACAAATAAGTAAAGTAATATCTTAAAGGTGCGTTATTAATTTTCCTGATCATAAGGGGAATCTCAAAAATTCCCCTTATATTTTCATCATTAAAAATCAAGTCTTTCACGGAGACTTCGCTTTATCTCAAGCTCGCACATAATGCTGAGCCCCTTGAAGCAATCCTCAAAGAAATCGCGCCCCAGCTTGAACTCAGGCAAGAGATAAGCCTTCAGCTTCTCTTTGATAAGCGATATGAGCTTGTCCGCGCCCATTCCCTCGTCAAGTTCGTAAATAATGACCCTCTTGGGATTAAGCAGTGCGATTATCGCCTGGAGTCTTTCGCTGCAGAAAGCCACGCGCTCGGATTCGATATCCGGAGTATGCACCGGGATATTTACAACCTCGCCGGCAGCGCCCGTCGCTCCGCAGAGCACATCGCCGTTGACGATTATTCCGGCACCGCTTTTACGTTTTCCGAAAGCAAAAAGAACATTGACATCGTTTTTATAATCGGAAAATATCCGCGCCACATTCGAAGCCGCATGAAGATCGTTATCCACAAGTGCAGTCATGCCGAACTTGCGGTTTATGTGCTTTGAAAGATCCATTCCGCCAAGCGACGGAAATGCCGCAGAATCCTTAACAACACCATCGCACACAACGCCCGAAACAGCTATCGATACTATTGAAAGCAACGGGTCGGAAGCTGCGCTGCATTCGATAATTTTCTCGAGAGCGGAGAGTACATTTTTATCATTCACCGGCATATTCCCGCTGCCTATAGTACGGCTTCTGAAATCGTGGATTCTGTATGAAAGAACATCCGCGTCAAGATAGATGAGCAAAAAATGCATATAGTCGGCATGAAGCTTATAGACCTGCGCCTTGCGGCCGCGCTCCGCGCCAATAACTCCGTCCGGTTCGATAATGCCCTCTGCGACACCGTAATCGACGGCGCGGGTAACCGTCGGCAGACTGAGACCTATGTCCTTTGATATCTGCGGAATAGTCGCCTGCTTATTCTTATGTATATAGTCCCAAACCGAACGGTAATTAGTCAGCTTGACTATTGATGAATCAACTGTCTTGTTCAATGAATTGCGCCCCTCATTCGCTAATTAAAAAACCCTCGTTATTAATTAGATTATAGCACCCGTACCTGCCTTTCGCAATATACACATTTGACAAAATCAGGCTTTTTAAATTATGCATAGTGACTAACGGTTTTTGCGAAAATGTAACAAGAATATTGACACTGTGTCCGAACGAGTATATAATTTCAATATCAAACATCGGAGGAAGCGTTATGGCAAAAGGACTGCCGGATTCAAAGAAATACATAAGAGAAAAGCAGGCCCCCCTGCGCTTCGGCGCGGACGGAAAATTCCGTATTCTGCACCTTACGGACATTCACGAGGTAGACCCCGAGATGGACGACGACGAGGACAGGCGGATTCCCGAAAAAAAGAGCGAAAATACACTGAAATTAATCCGCCGATGCATTGAACTCGCCCGTCCCGACCTCGTGGTTTTCGGCGGCGACAACATCAGCGGCTACTGGCAGGAGTTTACATATGAATATATGTATAAGACCGTCAAAAAGATAGTCGCGCCGATAGCGGAGAAAAACATCCCGCTCGCCATAGTTTTCGGCAACCACGACGCCGAGGCTCAACCGCAGCTGCCTTTCCTCGCAAAGGAAAATCAGATTTGCATATATGCCGAATATGAAAATTTCAGGAGTACTATGAACGACGAGGATGTTTCCGGCTGCGCGAATTGCAGCCTGCCCGTTCTCTCCTCCGACGGCAGCCGCACGGCATGGAACATCTGGTGCATCGACTCGGGCGACTATGTCAGAGACGGTGATTTCAATATTATAAAGGACGCGGGATACGGATATGTGAAAAGAGACCAGATAGAGTGGTACGAGAGACGCGCCGCCGAGCTGAAGGCTCAAAACTGCGGAAAGACCGTGCCCGCTCTGCTGTTTCAGCATATCCCCGTCATTCAGGAATACGACGCCTTGCAAAAAGACCCGAACGGCGAATTTTCTCTCGGCGCTCGGCGCTACTCCGTCCCGGACGGCGCTCTGCTCGACGGCGTGCTCCGCGAGTCCCCCTGCCCGCCGCTCGAAAACGGCGAAGAATTTGAAAGCTGGAAGAAAACGGGCGACATCGTCGCCGCCTTCTTCGGACATGACCATATAAACACCTTCACCGCAAAGGTCGACGGGATAAGGCTCGTTCAATCCCCGAGCGCGGGCTATCATTCCTACGGAGACAGGCACGGCGGCAGACTGATAGTCATCGACGAGAATATCCCGGATTCGTATGAGTCGGAGTGTTTTTTCTTTGACCGCACAGCACAAGACGAGCTTAATTAATTTTACATAAAAGGACGGAAAAGCTATGGACAAGTATGCGAGATTCAGATATCAGCCCTGCCTACCGCTGGGCGTTGACGGCCGAAAGGTCACGGGCTCGCCCGAGCACGCCGAGCTCTCAAGGAGAGCCGCCGGCGAGGGCATGGTGCTGCTCAAAAACGAGGGCGGAACTCTGCCGCTAAAGCGCGGGACAAGAGTTGCGCTCTTCGGCAAGGCGACCGTAGAATACATAAAGGGCGGCGGCGGAAGCGGCGACGTTTTCTGCGCCTATACCCGCAACATCTACGACGGCTTCAAGTTGAAAGAGGACGAGGGCAAGGTCAGCGTCTTTAAGCCGACCGCCGAGTTCTACAAGGAATACGTCAAGGAGGCAGGCAAACGCATCCCGACCCGCGCCCAGATAGAGAAGATATGGGACAGGGTCAACGCCATGTCCTTCTGCAAGGAAAAAGACGACATAATCTACGACACCTTCGCGAGTATGCACGTTGCCGAGGCGCATATGCCCGACGAGCTGATAGCCGAGGCCGCCGCAAATGCGGATATTGCAATAATAACTCTCAGCCGCTTCTCCGCGGAGGGCGTTGACAGAAAGGCCATACCCGGCGACTACTATCTTTCGGACACGGAAAAGAGCCTCATCGACCGCGTCACCGCCGCTTTTCCGAACACGGTTATAGTCCTGAACTCCGGCGCAGTAGTAGACTGCGAGTATTTTGCGGAGAACGAAAAGGTCGGCGCGATAATCTTCGGCTGGCAGGGCGGTCTCGAGGGCGGCACGGCGACTGCGGACATCATCTGCGGCGACGTCAACCCCTCCGGCAGACTTGCCGACACTATCCCCGTCTCCTACGACGCATATCAGAACGCGCAGGAATTTTTGACCGGCTTTGAGCATCTCGACTACTTTGACGATATATATGTCGGCTACCGCTATTTTGAGACCGTGCCCGGCGCCGCCGAAAAGGTGCGCTACCCGTTCGGCTTCGGCCTGTCCTATACCGACTTTGAGTTCAGCGGCGCATTCTGCGGCGAGAGCGACGGAAAAATAGTCGCCGCGGTGACGGTGAGAAACGTCGGCAAGGTGCCCGGCAAAGAAGTGGTCGAGCTATATTACAGCGCGCCGCAGGGCAAGCTCGGCAAGCCCGCAAGAGAGCTCGCCGCGTTCAAAAAGACGAAGCTCCTCTCCCCCGGCGAATCGGAGTCCCTCGCGCTGAGCTTCGATATAAGCGATATGGCAAGCTTCGACGATTTGGGCAAAATAAAGAAATCCGCGTTCGTGCTCGAAAAGGGCGCATATTCGTTCCACCTCGGAGCCTCCGTCAGGGCGACGGAAAAGCTCAAATACGAGCTTGTTTTAAACGATGACATAATTATAAAAGAATCAAAGTCCCTTTGCAGACCAACAAAGCTCGAAAAGCGTCTGCTCTCGGACGGAAGCTTTGAAAGCCTCCCGACGGGCGAGCCTGTCCGCAGTCGCGGCACTCACGCGGAGATAGAAGCAAAAGCCCCCGCCGAGACGGTGAAATTCGACGAAGTCGGCGAGACGATAACGCTCGACGAATTTATAAAGCAGTTCACCGTAGACGAGCTTATCGACTTTGTCGGCGGGCACCAGAATCAGCCCGGAGTCTGCAACACCGGCGCATTCGGCGGAATGAGGCGGCTCAACGTGCCGCCCCTCCCGACTGCCGACGGACCTGCGGGTCTGCGCCTCAACGCTTCAACGGGCGTGCCCACCACCGCATGGCCGTGCGCAACGCTCTTGGCCTGCACCTGGAACACCGAGCTTATAGAAGAAATCGGCGCTGCGGGCGGCGCGGAGCTGCGCGAGAACAACTTAGGCGTATGGCTCGCACCTGCCATGAACATCCACCGCAATCCCCTGTGCGGGCGAAACTTCGAATATTTCTCCGAGGATCCCCTGCTCGCCGGAAAGTGCTGCGCCGCCGATGTGCGCGGCATCCAGTCGCAGAAGATAGCCGCATCGGTCAAGCACTTCGCCTGCAACAACAGGGAATCGAACCGCTTTGAATGCGATTCCCGAGTCTCCGAGCGTGCGCTCAGGGAGGTTTATCTGCGTGGCTTCGAGATATGCATCAGAGAGGCCGATCCGTGGACAATTATGTCCTCCTACAATCTCATCAACGGCTCCCACACCTCGGTAAGCTATGAGCTGCTCACCGAGCTGCTCCGCAACGAATGGGGCTTCAGGGGCGCCGTCACGACCGACTGGGGCGTTCACAGCAGCCACTCCGACGAGGTCCTCGCCGGCAATGACATCAAGATGGGCGACGGCGAGCCCGAGGAGCTGAAAGCGGCGTTTGAAAGCGGCAAGATAACCCGTGCCGACCTTGAAGCAAGCGTCAAGCGCATACTTGAGCTGACACTGAAAGTCGCGGAATAAATCAGATTTAACAAAAGGCTGCCGAAAGGCTGCCTTTTTTGCTATATTGCACAATACGTTTGCTGTGTTTTTGTGTATAATTACAAATTTAGAAAATATTTGATAAAAACTTTGACTTTTATTTGTTTAAATGGCATTCTTATGTTGATAGTTACAATTGCCATATGGAGGTGACAAAATTCAACTGAAGCTATTATGAGTACAATACATAAAAAACACAAGTAATAAAGAATTTTATTATAAAAAAGATTTTACTACATCCCATAAAGACTATTATTGTCCTTTGAAATGGGATTACTCTACAGAGTTTTAAAAAAAGAGAGGCATCTCTATGAGGAAATGGCAAAAAATAACCATCGGCATCGTGATTGCCGTGTTGTTGATGTTTCACTTGATTATCAAATATGCACCAGGCACCGACTTCAATGATGCGATGGTCTCTACCACTTATATTTTGGCCGTAGTTACATTTGTCACCGTGCTCATACATTCGTTCAAAAGCAGCGCCCGCAGCGACGATATTCTCGATGAGCTCGAAGAGCTGAAAAATGAGAATAAAGCCCTGCGTGAAAGACTCGACGAAAAAGACGAGTCGCATGAATAAGCTCATATAATCTATCTAAGACATAAAGCAGCCGCCCACGCGGTTGCTTTTGTATATACTGTTAGTAACTGTCAAGCATTTCGCTCTCAACGACCAGGAGACCGCACGAATGGGCATTCATGTCCGGTCAAATGAGCAGGCAATAAGAGAGATCTATTGCAAGCCGTTTGAAATAGCCGTCAAGGAGGGCGGCGCAAAGGGCATAATGAGCGCGTTTAACCGTCTCGGCAAAACATGGTGCGGCGGCACGCCCGAGCTGCTCGTTGACCTGCTCAGGAACGAGTGGGGCTTCGACGGAATGGTTATCACGGACGCGTATACAAACCTCACCGGTTACGGCTATATGGACCCCGTTCTCGCCGTATATGCGCGCAACAACGAGCTGCTCTGTATGCTTTGGAGCGTGCGCAAAATTACGCTCAGCCCCTCAATGAAGCCGGCCTACAAAAACGACCCGATAGGCTTCGGAACAGCCCTGCGCGACTGCACAAAGG